>ENA-ORBV01013856-ORBV01013856.1-microbial-mat-metagenome-genome-assembly--contig:-NODE-13856-length-12176-cov-3.344326_pt1 | contig 12176 bp, 19 predicted proteins | sample MGYA00237777_ERZ505514 | MGnify/ENA primary metagenome ERZ505514 (study PRJEB26160, sample SAMN06269048) | microbial mat metagenome | isolation source: Oligotrophic lake microbial mat | place... | reverse complement strand
CCACTGGAGCCGCCACCTCCACCACCGGAGCCGCCACCGCCACCAGAACCGCCACTGCCGCCAGAACCACCAGAACCGCCGCCACCACCGGAACCGCCACCACCCGAGGGTGGCGGAGATGGTGCTTGACGACTGATTGAAACGGTGTTGTAGTCGTAGATCGCATCACAAACTTGATCGAACGTCTGCAACTGGATCGAATTGGTCGACAGTGACGGCACCGCCATGAACTTGAAGCCAAGGCCCCACGGTGCTTCGTAGTTGGTTGATTCCACCGATCGATAACGCACGTTCACCCGGACCTGTCGCTGGTCGTCTAAGTACCAAACGGACGAGTTCAGCAAAGCATCGCTGTACAGATAGACCGTTTTGTCCACTTTCGGTCCTAGCGGCGCAGTTCCGAACGAATACTTCGTCCAGCCGGGAATGAAATCGAATGTCTCGGGGTACATGATGGCGGCTGTGGAATTTGCGATAGGGTGCTGCGCTAGAGAACCCACGGAGATCACGCAGGAAGAGTTCGAGGAGTCCGGATCTGCACCGCTCCAGCTGCAAGTGTTTGCGGGACTGCAGGTCCAGAGCACGTTGCATCGCTGCGTCCCGCAGGAGATCGTCTTGTTCATGAAGCAGGGCGAATGTCGGAACACCACCTTTTGACACAGCAAGTTCAGCGTGATAGAGTAGCGATAGTCATATACCGTCGGGGGTTGCGGCTGCCCGCTTGGTTGAGACGTCGACGACAGAGCGCTGAAGAGTTCAGCCGCTGTTGCGACCGGTCCCAGAGACACTACGGATGTTGCAAATTTCGTGATCACGTCCGAAACGCCGTCTGGCATCAGATCAATCCCCGTGACACCTTGGATGGTGTTGACCGTGTCCAACACGGTTGTACCCGCTCTGACGACTCGAAAGCCCTTGCGCAAGAGCGATCTAAACGAGGCTTCGGCGGGAGGGGCGAACAGTGGCGCCAAAAGGAGGATGGCGATGCCCAGCGTGAAGCTTCCGAACCGAAGCCGTGCGACCGCGCGGCCTGCTACAACGTGTGGCATATGATGGAGTTGATGATGTATGGGTCGCCGGGCCGCTTCTGAGAGTCAACGGAACAAAATCCTCGACCGATTGTCCTTCGAGTTGCGCGCCGGGGAGGCTTTCGAGGTCTGAGGATGGGAACGGAAATTGGCGCGCAGCCCACCGCCCCGCCCAGCTTTGAAAGTTGAAAGTCACGAGTTGCAAATTGTGAAATCCAAAATGGCGCCAAACTTTGGGTGGTAACGTCGGAGGTAGACATCCGGCTTGAGACTGTCAGAGGAAGTACCTTGATCTGCCAATACTGCCGTGTCTACTGGGGTGTGTAACACTTTATGACACAGTGATGAAGTAGTCAGCTGGTCGTACACGAAGTCATATCGAGGATGACTACTACACCCAATGATATTCGATCGAATCAACTGGAGGTTTTGAACAAGAGCGGATATGCAGTAATCTGTCCCTGACTCCAGCACACCATCAGCATAGCTCCATCTCGAAATCGATTCTGAAATTCAATGGCAGTGGGCACATTCAGTCCTTGATCTGCACTGCGCGGTCCAACGACAGCTCCGATGGGCTGGAAGCTCAACCTCATGGCTGGGCGACACGCAAACACGGCCACTTGATCACATCTGCATGCAAGCAAGCACGCACGACCAGCGTCAGGCATGTAAGTGATCGACATTCGGCTGTGGACCTTGCAAAAACAAACAAGAATGAATTGGATAAACCTCACGCGAACCGTGTCTTCTAACATACCCCGGTTGATCACCAGTGAACGATACTGCCAGCCGCTGACCATTTGGACTCCACGACATCTGCCGTACTGATGCACCTTCGACACAACCAGGCAGTCCAATTAGCGGTTATCGACAATTGATGAAGCACAACACGGCCGCAGTAGCGAGCAGGCAAAGAATCGCACCTTCGGGAGCGAAAGCCGAAAGATCGACGATGGATGGGTTCTGAAAGAAGCGACCTCCCGATTCAAACTCATACACGCGAATGAACGAGTCCCCTGCACTGGCTGTAAGCACTGCTTGACCGTTGGGAGTCCACGCTATCGCTGTAATGTTATCCCTATATGCGCATTAGATACAATGGTGAGCAGATTGGCGCCTCATCAGTCCGCTTTGTTCCACACCCTGGAGCATGTCGAGTGGGGTAATCGGCAGACGTACCCGACAAAGAATTGATCAGACGTCCAGCGCTCTGTGTTCCACAAGTACAGACCCTTCCCCGCTGTGATACAGGCACCCCCGGTAGGTGCCCTGCGAGATATTGATAAACAAGTCATTGAGCACGATTCAACCCAAATGCACATCAAGAGAATATGGACGAACCACTTGATGGCGGTCACACCACCCGGCACGCGCAAACTGGCCGGTTCTGCTAACGCTGTGCAAGATCAAGAAGGCCGAAACATTGTTAGCATCATTTGGTTTGAAAGAAGCCACACACACGTGGCGCGTGCCATGAGCAAGGGTGCTGTACCGAATGCAATGTTCCAAACCGCCATGCTGGAGGACTCTGAGGAGCCCACGACAAGGTATCTGCCGTCAGGGGAAAACGCCGCTGAACAGCGATACAGATATAGTCTTAGGGCGTTAACGTTGACTCAACCGGTAAAGAGTCAAAGTCAGCGCTCAGCTGCTGAGACATCGTTATGCTGCAGGCTTATTTGCGATGCTGGCAGGTTACCTGTGGTGGTGTTAGCGGAGCTCATGGGTAGCCAATTGACTCGTCCTACACGGCGTCGATTTCGCATTCTGCACCATGGTCACAGCAAGCACACCATCTTCAATCACGATAGACAACAAACAACAGTTGTACATCGCATTGACCTTACCTGAATCTCCAAAGTGCTACGCCATGCTTGCAGCACACAGCGAGAGCGTATCCTCCGACGGGAGACCACTGTCGTAAAGCACAAAACGCAGCGTCACCATGAACGCTGCTGTGATGCAAGCCAAATTCGCTCCAAGTATTAACGCACGTACACAAAGGCTTGATATCTGCTTTTGATACTGATGACGCAAGATCAATGACTCCCAGCCCCCGGCAGCGAAGTTATACAGCCCGACTGAATCATCCGTCTTGCCCACCGCGACACTGAGTTCATCGTCAAGAGAGAGAGCAGCTTCGATCAACACACCGTGCGAGCAAACTGACGGCGACGCATTTTGACTATACGCACATGGAATTCAGTGGATGGCACGCGAATCCTCGGATCGGGCCCACACGCACAGACACCTGGTTCCCGCTCACTGCTCGAGATGATGAGCCTTCACACACCGTACAGAGCCATCATGCGCAGGGCAGGACAGTTTCAAACGTCAATGCAGGCGATGCAGGCAAGCGCACGTGTCGAGAACGTACGCTGTGATGGAGTGACCGGAGCCTTAATGCGAGGAGCCAGCTTGACATCGCCTTGTTCGTCAGTCTCAAACACTCGTTCAAACTCAGCGTTGTGTACCACGGTGGGGCGATCATCGACCTCCGGTTCGGGTGCGGCCGGTAAGATGCGCGCTGGCAGCACAGATCGCAGAGTGTTCAGCAAGCGAGCCCTGCACCATCAAACAGGCAGCGAGCATAAGCACGAGTGACCAATGTTTTCAAATGATATCCGCGTGGTGAATGGAATATACCGCAGATGCTCCATGAGTATCGTCAGGTCCCAGCTGGTGGACGAGTGGAGCAGTACCGATTTGGTCATGGTGGAAGCAGAGCGCAGATCACGTGGCACCGATATGGTTGGGAGGCGAGCATCCTGCACGCGGTTACAAACAGCAGCCGACGCAATCGTTGGTGCCGTCAAAGCAACTTTGATAGCACATTACGAGCGTACCAGCAACGAGCGATACAACTCGGGGCTCTGAAGCGCTTCCGCGATGGTCACTGAACGAATGCAACATTGAGGAACGGGGAGTAAGCACATCCGCTCTGCCGCATTGAATGAAGCTGCGAGGCATCACGCACGTAATCCAAACTGTGTCTCCCCGCACGTCGCGTCTCCATCTTCTGAGTCCAGCCTCGCATCAGTGGTGTATCGGGCTTGTTTGTAGATACCATGCGTGAATGGAAATCATCAAGACATCGTACCGATGTCAGCAAACAGTCCTGAGGCATATGCGCAACTGACAAACGGTTCACTACTGGCACACGTACATGCATCCGCTCGAGTTCTGCGAGAGGTAGAAGCGGTGGACCGCGCTGAGTATGTGCTGTACATCACGTAGGCCTGCACTGCGCACCCAAGCGCGACCTCGACCAGAAGCGTGAGCGCAAAGCTGGAAATCGACTTCGCGCCCTCGTTTCGTCTTCGGATCCCTCGGAGCCTGCAAAGGAGCACAGCCAGTACTGTTACTGTACATTGTGTAGCCAGCTGCGAGACCGTATAGCGGACGCAAGTCTACATGCAAAGTGCAGATCCTGATCTGAAGTGTTCATTTTGATTATGGCTTTGTTATTGAGTTTCAACGGCACCGTAACGGCACGAACAGCTGCAGAAGCGACCTGACGGTTGAATGCATCACATGAAGATCGCACAGCGAATCCAAGGTTGATGGTAGCGACAGGTCAGAATTATTGAACCTGGATATGGTGTGTTAGGGTAGATAGATTGATGGGATCTGTCACGGCCATGCTGCCGGTGCTTGAAAATGAGGGTGTCGAGAGTAGGTCTTGATCACCCGAATTCAGGCAGCACTCGCGTTGTCTTGATCTCAACGCTCCAATCTCTGCCCACGTCAATGCGGTGCACCAGACCAACAAGGCATGACCATCACGTCACGCCAGCCTGCTTGGCATATCAGGTGGTCGCCTTTCTTCACTTCATCATAGGTCTTTGAAAAAGTCCTTATTCCGCTTCTCTTGCACTGCCCCTTTGAACACGCTCTTGCTCATGCCCTGACTCGCCTCAGCCTTGTTGGAGGCAGCAGTGTCCATGGCTGCGTCGTCGTCATCATCATCATCGCTATCCATACTCGCACTGCCATCCAATCAATCACCGTATCAGATACTGCAGTGTCAAGCGACATCAAACATAGCGAGACATACCTTGCCGCTGCGCCAGCAGGTGCTCCTGCTGCCACCTGATTAATCAGGACACATGAATATACAACCGGGCACACAGTATAGGCGATCATCGCATTTATCGAATTGAATCGCAGATATTCTCAACAACGATCGCACGCACCTCCATTTGCTCATCTTGCATATCACCGCCGTCTTCATCAGTCTCCTGCAGATACCTGATATCCCAGAACTGAAACGACAGCACGAACACACAAGCATCCCCTTAGCCTCAACAAAATGATGCATGATGAGTTCAAATACTGCTCCGCAAGGTCCAAACGGGATGCCGTGCACCAACCTTGATCTTGTTGTCATGAGAAGCGCTGCCAAGGACGGATCGATCGAAGTTCTGCGCCAGCACTTCAATGGGAAAATCTTCGTGATCGCCGACCACGCCAAGCAGTTTGTTAGGATGGATCTGCACGACTCTAAGCAAACATTCCAGAGTAAAGCGCACGTGGTACTGGAGGATACTCACACACACAATGATGGTACCTGATCAGACCATCGCTGGACCCCGTCAATATCGTATCTTGATCCAGTACACTGATTGCGTCTATCGAGTTCGGATGTCCAGGAAAGCGATCCTCTGATAGCACCAACGATAAGGGGGTTCAGCGAGCGAGACCATCACGTGACGACGCACAGCACGCTCAACATCGCACCAACCGGCATCATCATACTGCCCGAAGCCGAAGGTGAAGAGAATGCCTTCTTGAGAACCACAGATGATCTTCTTGCCATTCTGATGGTTCGTTGAAATATGCAACAGTCAATAACACGCGTGCAACCGCACAAGCTTCGAGGGGACAGCAGTCGATTTACCTTGATGATGCCAATGGATAGCAGTTCGTCATCCAGATTGTCTGATATTGCCTGCATGCCAGACCGTGTACTACATCAAGATCACGTACTCACAGTGTCGCAAAGCATGATTGCCATACCTCGATATCGCCTTTGCCGCGCACATCAAATACATAGAGATGGCCATCACCGCTGCACAGCGAAAGCACACCCGATCAGCTAGGTACGAACGAGCCACACAGCAATCGCCCTGCCTCTGATCAGATGAAGCAGTCCAAAACGGAATACCTAGTAGCCAACAAGTGGAATGTATCGACTTTGCTGGTCATGTCTGATATGAAGTCGCCCGCTTCAGTGAAGTGCGCGCGCATTACGGGAACCGCGCGTGCCCGCACGTCCCACAGCTGCCAACATGCATACCAACAATGAATGCGCTGTTTACGACATGCATACACGAGCATAAAACAACCCCAATTTACCTTGATGTCTCCTTCATCGTCACCCGTGATCAGGATAGATCGATCGAAGAACGACATGGTGTTGATTGGATGCCTGACATCAGCGGCACGAGTCCCCACAATCCAACATCGCGAACAGTGAGCTTCTGATAGTCCAGTTGTTCTGTAATCAAGAGTCTTACGCATGAGCTTCGTTGTGCTGGTAAATCAGTTGTCCAGTTGACATATCGATGGACGAGATGGAGCAATCCGCGGAAGCAGCGAGCAGTTCTGACAATCCAGGCATAGCATCAACCCGCATGGTTAGCTGTCATACATCTGCAGATCGGTGGGCATACAGAATGATAATGAAGTCACTAGTGTAGTCACGGCATCTACCAGATCCATCCAGGTTGAAGGTGACTGCGCGAACTGCCTTCTTATGATGGGTCAGCGCTACCATTTCCTTGCTGTCATCCTCCCTGAAGTCGGCACTGCAGGATTGATGGACTAAAATCAGTGCAAAATAATCAAAGTTGTGCACTGTATCAACTCTGCGTACATTCGCACATGACCGTCGATGAGTCCTGCTGCGACGATGTTTCTGGACGGGTGAAAGGCTATGTCAAAGATCTGGCAGTCGTAGTTGATGTCGTCGAAAGCAAGCTCCTGCCGTAGCACATGATTTTTCAGCGCAACATCCACGACAGCTTGAAATTTCTTGCACATACTTCGCTCGCGATGTCTGCGTCCATGTTGTTTGAGTTCGTAGCGTGAGTGCAAAGACGGAACAACGTTCTATCAACCGGCGCGGTCACCGTCTAATTCCGTCAAGGGGTAGGTCAAACTCACACTAATTTCATTTTTAATCTCGACCGGGGTTTCAGCACATTGTTTGGACACAACTTCCGACACAGCCCATCAACCAGAAGCAGACACGCCCGTCCAACTATCGCTTGCTCTTGGGTGATCTCTTACGCGAGGAGTGCTTCTTTTTCTTTTTCGGTGACCGCTCGCGGTCGTCCTCCGACGAGGATGAGCTCGAGCTCCGACCTCGCTTGGCCGCCGGATGGTCTGACAAACCCCGATACAACATGCACGGGTTAACAGTCGCCGACATCACAGAGTCATGACAAACAATATACTCTACCTTGAGCCTCCATGGGAGTGGGTGCCGCCGTCGCTCCGTCACTGCCAAGCGCTTTGCTGACCGCAGCAGTGGAGCTTGCTGCGGGGGTAGAGTCCTTACTATCCTCCTCTCTGTACGCGTGAAGCGGTCATGTCAGACGGCGTGATTCAAGACATATGCGCAATGATGTGATCATACTGCTTCTGTCGTTTTGATTGCCCGTTCTCTTCCTCATGCTCAGCTTTCCGCTTGACCGGACTGCCGCTACCGGCCACGGCATCCTCAACAGTCGCCGGAGCAGCGCCTCCGGTTGCAAGCATCGCGATATAGCGTTCAAACAACGCTGTGGCTTCTTCCGGCCCGTCCAAGCCGCTGTACTCCTTAGATCGCGTGATATCGAGTCCCTTGAAAGGCGCAAGGGCCATCCAGATGTCGCGACACGCGGCAGAGAACTTCTTGGATTTCTCCTCTGTGTCAGCATGGTGACAACGCACAATTCAGTGATGCATTGCCGTTCGCGACGAACTCACTGCAGCAACACGTTCCGACGCGCGTCTCCGCGCATACCAGCGGATGAAGGGATCTCAGTGGGCAGAACTACATGCAGATCATTCAGCAGATACGGTAGCGGCAGCACGTGCTGCAGCATCTTGATGTAAGGCTCCGACCGAGCTCGCTTTTTAGCCTCTTTATCGGCTGCCTTGGATTTCGCTTTGTCTAACATCTACACACAGATCGAATGCCCGCACGGTTATTGCCATGAAAGGCCAATCAAATTAAACACGGTGACAATCAAAACAAAAACAACCAGCGCGACGATTACCTCAGCTGCCAAGACCTTGAGGTGCAATGGCGATACTTTCTGCAGCGCGGGGGCCTCTGCTCCAAGCGCAGAGCGAATAGACTCCTCGAATTCAGGCAAGCTCAACGAAGCTTTAGGCTTGAAATGCACGTCCTGCAGGATGACACACTGATTATCGTACATGCTCTGTATCCCGATACACAAACAGGGATTGCATGCACCAACCTTGAGCGCTCGCTTCAGCGACTTCTTATCCTTCTCGACTGCTTCGTCAAAATCGTCCATGAAATCCCTAAACATATCTTTCGGGGAGCAGTTGTTCTGTTTGCTCTCCGCGAGCGCGATGAACGCGGCGTGCGACTGTACCACAGGTTCGATATCCCGCCATCTGGTGCGACCGTGGATCTGAGCGCTTTCTTGCAGCTGACGCAACAGTGCCTGCCAGTGCAAACATGGGGAGGGGGAAGATCACGATTGAGCTACCGAATGGAATCGTCACTCACTGACAACAAGCCAAGAAAAAGAAGTCATACCCGATAATCGTCGCGGCATTGCTTCTCACGCTTACGACGCTCGAGAAGCTCTTCCTGTTGCTTCTGCCGACGAGCCTCGATGAGCTGATCACGATACTGATTGAACACCCGACCGACATCCGCGCGCGGTAGAGCCATGTACCTGCGACAAAACATATGAAGACTGCTTAGTATTCCGTGGTAACCAAGTACGTCAACAGGTCGATCAGTTACGCACTCTGGCTGTTGCTGCTCGTGCAGGATCTTCTGCGCCTCGGACCATGTGGTGTCTACAGTGAACAACGCAGCGCCTGGACCGCGCAGGTACTCCTCGAACGCTGCGATCGTCAGAGCGAAGCGATGAGAAGGCTTGTACACACACACACACACACACACACACACACACACACACACAGCGCTACTGTACCGAGGAGCTTGGTCACTCGCTCTTGTCGTGACTTCTCGATCGCTTTACGCTTGCGATCCTGCAGAAGATCAGCCAGTAAGTCTGCTCTTTCGGTGGAATCATCAAACGCCACGTATCGTGGATCCTTTTCTAACCGCTCCTCCAATTGCCTGCGACAAAACATGCGGTCACTTCATGACACACAAACGCTTGAACACATCACGGTTCATACCTCAGCTTCGTATGTTCATCCACTTCAGTGACCTCCTCCAACAGCTTCAAGAACTCGACCTTGGCAGTCTGGCGCCTGGACCGCTGTGCAGTTGACAGCAGCACACACTCATCTTTGAGAACAATGTGAAGTGTACCAACATGGGATGCGAGAATGCCTACCCGCTCTTCATCTGTGCGCTTTCGTTCCACTTCCTGAAACGCGTTGAAGATCTCTTTGCGTTGGTCTGCACGTGGTATCAGCTTGTAACGTGGATCAAACACGATGACCCGAAAAGCGTCGTCCCACGACCATTCTGGTTGCACGCCCTACCAACGCATAGCACACCATGCGACAACGCAAACACGCCGTTGAGCGACAAATGAGAACACAGCAGAGTCATGCGCGCATTCCTAGCAAACACCGCATTACCTTCTCTCTCAACATCGCCCTGAACATTTCAGCGGCTTGCTCTTCATTTTCAGCCGTGGGCTCAGCTGGTTTGACCACCGTAGGCGGTGCGGTCACTTCAGTAGTCACACGTCTAATGCGAACTGGTATCGCCTCTGGCGCCACCGACGCAGCCTTGCGCTCTCGCTCTTCCTTCTCCTTCTGTTCCCGCAGCAAGCGCTTCGCTTCACGCTTGCTCTTAGGTTTGGGTGCAGCAGCGGGCTGATTTTTGGAGCTCCCACCTGCTTTAGACGCGTGCACAGTCGAACTATCACTCGATTTGACAGTTGAAGATGGTACTGTAGTGCTGTGCGACGCTGAGTTTGCAGGTGCGGCGGTGGATGATTCGCCAGCAGGCTCAGGACTACCGTCATCATCGTCATCATCATCAGATTCAGCACTCGCTGTTACTGCATGCTGCGTGACCGTTTGGTTGGTGGGCGGGAAAGCCTCAAATGATACGGAGCCAGCGGCAGCTGAACCAGTACCAACAGAGCTAGATACCGCAGACGGTTCGGTGAACGAAGAGCTCGCTGAGTCCGCAACCTCAGCTGCAGCGGTGGCTGGTGCAGGCGTCGCGTCCACAGGAACAGTGGCGTCGAAATCCGCTGGTTTGGTCCAGACCGATGTTTTGGTCACCGCGTTGTAGTAATAAATCTGATCTTCAGGTGTACGATGCTCAGTCCACAAACGTTGTGCGCCATCTGGAACCGTAGGCGTGCTGACGGGGAGTGCCCAGTGTGTTTTGCCTTCGGGATCAGCGTAGTACGGCTTTCCCTCTGGCGTGTAGTAGATGTTCCATCCAGCCGGCAGCGCTGCGGAAGCGGCAGTCGTCGCTGAGCTCGACGTCGATGACGATTTGGTGGCGTCTTCAACTGGAGTATCAGCTTGCAACTCCACACCAGGAGGCGCTAACGCAGGTCGCGCAGTTTGAGCCGCTGGCATTCCATTCGGCATCATCCAGGGGGAAGGTGCACCCCCCGGAAAGCCGTGACCGTAAGGAGAGAAGTGCCCTGGACCCGGTGGATACTGTCCAAATGGAGCCATCATGGGAGGCATCATGCCGCCAAATGGTGGGAAGCCACCAAACGCTGCGGGCGGCATTCTGTGCTCATCGCAAAGCGAATTCAAGACAGCACGGATCAGCATTCGAAAAAAGAGAACGGCATCAACGTGCTCTGACTTACCCTCCATGCATTGGCATACCAGCATGCGGTGCAGATCCATACGGCGGAACACCGCCAGGAGGATGCGACATGGCGTCGCTGACGCTGCTCTAATCCGCTAATAAACTGGTTGCCTAAGCCAAAATGAGCCTATGACCGCTTAGCAAAGGCACCAATTTTCGCAAATCCACCAAAAAGCGCGGTTGTTGCACGTTCAACCATGAGTCGCGCGAGAAGCAAACCGAACTATAAGGAACCTGGGTCAGATGGTAATAGCGGATTTGCTATCTGCCATGTTGGTTGCATTCACGAGCGAATTTCGTCCTTTCCGTGCAGACGACGATGAACCCATCACTCCGAAGAAAGCTTCCAAGGCCAAACAGAAGGATGCCTCAGACGACGATGATGTAGAAGCGTCAGAACAAGAAGAGCAAGATGCTGAAAGCGAAGAGTCAGAGGCTGCAAGCGATGGTGAAGAAGCAGCCGAGGAGGATCAGGAGGAAGAAGAAGAGGAATCAGGCGATGTAGGTTGTGATGTGTTGCGGTGTGTGAAAGCTGGGTAGCTGAGGTCACCATCTTCGCTTTAGGATTCTGATGACGAGCCCATCGCTTCTCCGAAAAAGACTCCTGCTAAGAAAAAGGTAGGCACTTCATGCCGGTCTGGTTCTCGCACACCTTGCTTTTGGGCACCAACTGGGGTTGCGCCCATCATTTGAACACAGGCGACGCCAAAGAAAAAAGCCGCTCCTGCAGCCAAAGCGAAGGCGAAACCTGCGGCTAAAGGCAAGAAGGCAGCTCCCGCCCCGAAGAAAAAGGCTGCTGCCGCCAGCAAGAAGACAAAGGATGGCGACGAAAGTAAAAAATCGTATTCGAAGCCAGGGCAAAAGCGTGACACTCCTGAAGAGGTATTTTTCTGTGGTATAATCAATGTGCACTGAAATTCATTATGTTGTGGTGTCTTCTCCTAACTTCTGCAGCTGGATTGCCTTCGCATGTTCTATGAAAGCTTATACAAGGAAAATCCAAAGAGCCAAATGGTGATCGTGCGCAACTATCTATCGCGTCTTCGCTGCTCGCTTCGTCTTAATGCAGTGCCGTTGCTCCCGTGTCGTTGCGCAGGCCATGAAGTGGTGCCTCGAGCGCGGTATTCTAT
>ENA-ORBV01013854-ORBV01013854.1-microbial-mat-metagenome-genome-assembly--contig:-NODE-13854-length-12176-cov-10.503347_pt1 | contig 12176 bp, 7 predicted proteins | sample MGYA00237777_ERZ505514 | MGnify/ENA primary metagenome ERZ505514 (study PRJEB26160, sample SAMN06269048) | microbial mat metagenome | isolation source: Oligotrophic lake microbial mat | place... | reverse complement strand
CCACCAGATCTGCAATAAAGATCGGGTTTTAAGAGACACTGTGCGACTCTTTGCTTACTCCAAAGGAAGTATTGTGCGTCTCATTAATCGAATGACATCATTCATTCTTCACCGTGAGTCACTGACTCCATAATACCCGACCATCTCTGTTGATACGACGTACTGCATGATTTTGGTGATGATCCTGGCCCCTGAAACCAATCCATGAAACCACTCTGACACTCAAGTCTCTGAAGGCATTGAAGAGGTCATTGTTATCGTCCTCATTGTTTGACAGCACACTTTGCTATCTTAGCTTGACAATCAACATCCCCCGCATTCGAAATTGAAAGTCCCGCCCCCTTCAAGGCCTTCATAGTACAATTCCAGTTTCTCTACCATCCGTCTCTAGTAGTACCCGTACCCGCCACAAAAATGAGGTCTTTATCACAGGCATTTTGCCTGGTGGCATTACTAGCAACCACCGTCGTGAGTGGTTATACACCTGTTCCTCCCAAGATTTCTCCTGCGACAGGTTTGGCCAATAATTTGTACAATTGGAAACAAGATCAACAAATTCGATACCAAGTCGATGGACCCACCAATGGAAAGCCCGTGGTGCTAGTGCACGGCCTATTTGTCAATTCGGATCACTGGCGAAAAACTCTCAAAGATTTAGCTGGACAAGGATATCGAGCGTATGCCCTAGATTTGTGGGGTTGTGGATACAGTAGCAAACCACCGGCCATGTCAGCAGTAGCACAAGCTGTCAATGGTGAAGTGCATCGGTTTGAACAACAACCATCCTCCACAACAACCTCTCTGACTGGAGATAAAATTCAAGATGGAATTGTGTTGGATGCCATTTTGCAACAAGTGGAATTGGGAAGTGCCTGTGGAACCAAAACCCGTTTAACGGATATTGAATTGCGCCATCCCTGCAAATCACCCTACAATTTCTATACCTGGAGTGATTTGATTACGGATTTTACACAACAAGTCATTCAACCTGCCACACCACTCCAGGATAAGAGTGTTGCGATTGTCTGCAATTCGATTGGAACCATTTCTTCGCTCCAAGCAGTGCTGGACACTCCTGATTTGTACAAGGGTGTCTTTGTCATTGCCCCGAATTTTCGAGAATTGCACAGTGCCGAAGTAGCATATCCCAAACTATTCATGCCACTTATTCGACAAGTCCAAGCGCTCTTGAGGAATCGAGGACAACCATTATTTGATGCACTGGCCAAACCAGATACGGTCAAACAGATTCTCATGGAGCCTTACAAGGTTCAGACAGCCGTGGATGATACCTTGGTTCAGGTCTTGTTGGATCCGCTCTTGACACCCGGAGCTAGCGATGTGGTCTTTGATACGCTCTCCTACAGCGCAGGACCACTACCCGAATATCAATTGAGTGTCTTTCCCAAAGACAAACCTGTCTGGGTCTGTTATGGAAAACAAGATCCGTGGACTCCTGCAGGACGTGTGGAAGCATTGAAAAAGGTCTCGTCTGTCGTGCAAGTTGTGGAGGGTTTTGATGGAGTGGGACAGTAAGAAAAATATTCTTTCTTTGAGCGTGTGGAGCATGTGCGTTGCGACCTTTTGTATTTTGTAAACTCACACGTCTGTTTTTTTAAATGTCTATAGCTGCCCCCATGATGAAGCTCCCGAACTTGTCAATCCTCTTTTATTTAGGTTCTTGGACTATGTCAACAGGCCAAACAAGAAAGAACCAAAGGCATCGATGGCAGGGGTTGCCTCTGGCTGGAAGATGCCATGGCAGAAATGAGTGACCGACAGATCCCTATTATCTCTCAACATAATAACTAGAACACGAGCTTGTGCCGATCGAATACAAGTAAACTTGGAATGCAAATTCTTTATATATCATGTATTTTTAACTAACGCCATTCAAGAGTTTGGTTCGACTATAATACCCGCCCCCGTCTACTTCCAAATCCATGGCGCCAACCGGCCCATGCCAACATAGTCTTCATTCGTCCTTCGGTCATTCTTTCTTCTTCACGTATATGACAAGCAACATGCAAAGTTATTCAAGCAGCAGTCGTCCACACAGCTCACCTGAAGTGTAATCAAGTTTCTTTATCGATGCAATCGTCAAAAAGATCATCGTGCGTTGGATAATCAGTTACAAGCCAAGCCTCAATTCCCCCTTCGGGGTTGACCCCCCATCCGACGATGCGCGTTCCATATGCTGGCGTCACCGAGATACCGGTCGCCTCTGTAAGAACCCAATCAGAGCCCATTCCGGAAAGCTCGCCAGCGCCGGTCTTGGTTAGAATGTACTCCAGGTCGTTGAAGTAACGAGTAAATTCCGGTTCAGGCTCGGTATCCGATAACGCGCGATTTCCTCTCCAGACAAATGCCTCCGATGGGGCTTGATTGCTCTTGCTATGGCCAACAACAAGGAGCTCGCCGTATGTTTTATCATCCGTAGGGGCCCAAGCGACACCCTTCGCAAAACTGTTTAGCGGTTGGTCATGAGACAAAGAGCCAAGAATTTGGATGACCCAAATATCTTCCCCGAAGTCATCCGTTTCTGTAAACCAAATACAAGCTTGAGGGCCTTGTGGTGTGTCGCTTGCTCCCGCGATAATAACGACGCTTCCAAGCCAATGCTCGTGGGTAAAGGGAAAAATGCTCTTATTGCCTGGACGAGCAAGGACTGTGTTGGTGGTGGATACGAGCCTCTTGGCGAACAAGACCTCTACCTCGTGGATGGGAGTCAGTTTTGTCATGATTACAGCGGGGAGGTCGAAGGTCTCGCAGAAATACCATTCAGTTGTGTTTGGGCCACCCGAGGCATCATTGATGAAAAAACTGGAGAAATGACCTGGACCCAAGGAGAACGGCTGACTAGTGGCCGCCGTGACGCCTTCCAACTCTTTGCCGCCGTGTCTGGTGACGGCAAGGCTTGGGGTCTGACCTGGCAGGAAGATCCCAAGGGGCTTCGTCCCGGCGAAGCAGCTGGGCCTGGTGAGGGAATGTCGGGTGCAACAGTAAGGTAAGTTTATCGAGAAATTGCTGGTGAGAGATGTGGTTTCTCGACTGTGCTTACTAACTAGTTGACGTTCGATTCTAGCCACAAGACCGATATCTGGTACAGCTACTTGCCCGGAGACTCTTTTGCTGGTCACAAGAGTGATGGTAACAGGCCAGAGGTGATCACCAGATTCTCAGACCCAGTCAGAGTGACTGACAATGCCTCCTGCAAGTGGGATCCTGTCACGGAGACTGTTCGAGGTGCTCCGTATTGTGAGGAGATCTGTCGTTACGGTGGTTGGCTCCCCGAGCCTGAAGAGCCCGACAAGACCCATTATCTGACATGTCTCAAGGACGGTGTGCCTTTGAGCGGCAATACAGGAGCTTCAAGGCCAACCATGGTAATCCTTCCAGAAAGTGATGGGTTTCAAACCCTCATTGGCTATGAGCAAACCAAAGGGATGGGACATGGAGGAGACAAAGATGAAGAACGCGATGATTGGGGAAAGAATGCTTTCTTTCACTCCTTTCCTTTCAATAGTCCTGATGTTGTTACCCCTGGCACCCAGCTCAATCTCCCCGAGTTTGACGAGCCGAGCGACGTGCCGCTAACAACTGACGACGGTTTGCTTGTTTACCACAATGCACGCCGGGTAAGAATTATTGCACAACCTGCGAAGAATATGGGATCGGAAGGTTTGGCCGCATATTTTCTCTGGAGAGAAGGCCCCGAAGGTCATGGCCAGCCTGCTCACATTATGGGCCGCCGCATGCTTGGAGGTCACTCGCCTGCCCACCTTGAATGTACGGCATTGCGTTGGGTCAATACCAAGTCCGGATATCAAGAATTTTGCGCCAAGGGAGTGGAAGATCTCAACGCGGGACAGTGGCCAGAAGCCGATGGTGATTTGACAGACGCACGGGCACATCGCGGCTTCGTCCGTGGCGATTTCCTAGCGATCCTGTACACGTTCACTACAAAATGGGGCCGCGGCGAAGGAAAGCCGTATGATGTATATCTCAGGCGATCCTTCAATGGTGGAAGAAAATGGACGAGCTTCGACAATGGGAAAGAGGAGGAGCCCAGAAATTTGTCAGTTCTTCGATATGAAGCGGATGCGCATGGTGGATGGAGTACGATGGAGCCTCGGCTTGTCGCAACTCCAGGAACGATTAAAAATAAGGGAGCCGTCCTTAGTCCCAGTGATGTACAAAACGACATGGTGTTCTACGTTGCCTGGTGCACTACCCATAACCCACATGCTGGTGGTGGTAGAGCCCTTCAAGATGGTATGCCGCTATCAACCGATGTTCCGAAGGACATTTACTACACTTACACGGAGAATTATGGAGAAACCTTTAAGATGATCTTCAATGATGGATCAGGAAAGTGGCAGTACCCCTGGCTTGCTCACACAACAGGTCCACCGGGTACTCCGGATGATGCTCTGCAAAGCTATGGTGCACCTCAGATGAAGATCACTCCTTCCGGTGAAAAGATGTGGGCCACTTTTGAGGGCAATTCCGACGCATCTATTGCAGCTGTAGGTGGGGGTGGAGCTGGCCCATGCGCCAGCGCTGGCCAAGCTGGTAGTGACGTCTGTTACAATGGGACTGTAATTGATCCATTCGTTGCCTATGATGTGAATGGCGACTCCGTGGTTGACACTGAAGACTTGTGGACGTGGCAACGATCTTGCAAGAATGACAACCTCAAGGCCAACAACAATGGTAACAACGGTAACAATGGTGACAACGGTGACAACGGTAACAACGGTAACAATGGTAACCCGAACTGTGATGAGCTCCCTGTGAGTTGTGACATCGACGGTGATGGACAGCTCACTGGACACGACATGAAACTTCTCCAGATCGGGATTGAGAAGTACTCCCAGGCCCAATACGAGAGTCAGCTCCGCCGTGCTGCCTATCTGCGCAGACGCAACATATTTGACTGAGCCTCCATTTGCATGTATTCACATTCTTGGTCCCGGGAAGGCGACCCGGGTTGTTTGCGTTTTCATTTGTGTTCTTCCACTGTCCTGTTGCGCCCAGCCTCTATTTGCATGCATTCGCATCGTTGGACCCGTGAAGGCGACACGGGTTGTTTACGTTTTCATTTGTGTCCTTCCATTCAGAAATACTGGTGCATTGCATGGGGCCAGAGAGTGCGTCTCCCCATTTGACTAGTAAGCCAATGAGCAAAAAGATTAACAGTAGTATTTTTGAATAATAATATTAGTTGATTGCCAGCCTCTCCTGAGCGATCAATTTGTTACAAAAGCATGTCCGTGAACCGATACGGCATTTGTGGATATTGCTGCTTTTCGTCTACGGATTGATTTTGTGGTGATTGTTGTTGTAGTGGTGCTGGTGATGATGCCCTGCAATGTGACGGTTGGCTCTTGGAAAAGGCAGTAACTGTACTAAATGCCGTCATCAAGAGGGCCGCCAGAAACAATAACATCCAGCGATAAGCAGTCCCATCCACCCTCATGATGACGGTAAATAGTACGCCTGGTAAGCACAGCGAGAAGCAGAGAAGAAATGCCACTGATTGATGGATTGCTCTCGAGGGGGGGGTAATAAATTAAGAAAGACGAACTGCACCACAATATGGAATCGACTTCCAAGAAAACCAAAATCCAAAAGATCCCTGCCGTAGCTGTTGCTGCTGGGAGAGTGGGGCTGGTGAAAGCACTGCCACACAGCTCAAACTGCTATTGTGGATTTATTGGAGAGGGATGCGAGGGCAACAGCGGGCATACAGTTATTAAAACCACCATGGCCACAAAATGATCACGCTTGGCAGTTGTTGTTTTGAACAGCGCACACGTACAATGCTGGTACGACGTACGACGTACCCCAATTCTGCGCAGAATTGTTTAGTCGCGCACATCTCCCAACCGTGGTTTGGTTCTTTCGCTGCTGTCTTTCGATTCGAACAGCGAAGTGCTATTGGTACTACTAGCTAGAGCTAGTATGCAAGACACATGGCCTGAACATAACGACTTTTTGGAGCAAGCAAGGACCACAAAAATCGGTCGTGTATTCAATTGATTGGACAACAAAATCCTCTCCTCTTGGTTCAATTGATTGGAAATACTGACATTCGTTTGTATTCTTGTCTTCTACTGAAGCGCCTCAAGCATCAAACATGGAAAGGAACGTAGTGGCTGCCTCTGCAGATGCCGCAGCTCCGACGACAACAACGACATCGACGTCGCTCACAAAACAATGCAAATTTTGCTGTGAGGAAGAAATGGGCAATGATCCCTTGATTGTCTCCTGCAATTGTAAGGGAGGAACTTTACAATGGCTCCACGTGTCGTGTTTGAATCAATGGAGAACCAACAACGATCACGTCTTTGCGTTTCCAAAGTGCAACGAGTGTAAAACGACGTATTCTCCGATTTGGCACAATTATTCACCCAAAGCACCGGCAGTAACGTTTGCGCCAATGACAAGTGGTTCGTCGTCGTGCACCACTGGCACTGCCGTGGGATCCCCGGTTCCTTCAATGCGTCGTTGCAATGATCGACCACCCACGCCAGGAATCTTTGGTAGCCACGTCGCGCCTCTTCTAGAGGCATCCGAGAGCATTGGTGAAGGTGAAGAATTGGAATCGAGAAGTGGATCGCCATCTTCCGTGTTGACGCAAGCTCCTTGTGCCCAGACTTCGTCCAAGTGGGCGAGCGTCGTTAGTTATGACGCGAGCAACGAAGGTGGTGAAGCATCGAAAAGCTCAAGCGGTAGTCTCCTTAGCACTTCCTTGGCTGGGTCCACGCCGCAAGCTGCTAATGATAAGACGTCCAAGAAGGTTCGTTTCAGTGTTGGACCAAGCCACGACGGTATTTGGGCATCGCAGTCAAGCAGTGATCCCTCAGGGGCCTCGCCGTCTGGCTCAACGCCACCTGCTTATGGAAATACGACCAAGTCCGTGAGTTTCAACGTTACCTCATCTCCGATTCCTGGTCCCAGTCCTGGCAATGGGCTCACGACAGGACTCTTTGGAAGCAATCCGACGGCTGCATCTATGTTTTCTACAAATGATAGTTGTGTCGGATCAGCCTCGGCGCCTACTAATTTTGGCATCATTGGATCATCATCCCCTCCAAATAGTGGACTATTTGGTACCCAGCCTGCGCCTACCAATGGTGGTATCTTTGGATTGGCCTCTCCAGGGCGTGGACTATTTGGCACCCAGCCTGCACCTACCAATGGTGGTGTCTTTGGATCATCCCCTGCAGGGAGTGGACTGTTTGGTATCCAGCCTGCGCCTAACAGCAACGGCAATGGCGCTGCACACAGTCGAAGTGCTCCTTTCCCTGCTGGTGCTCGATCAGCTCATGCCTGTGGTGCAACATCGGAATCTATAGCTCACAACAGCAGTGGCCCCTTTGGAGCTACGCCTGTTGCTGGTGGACTCTTTGGAGATGCATCTAAAAAGTCTCCTGCGCCGACTTTTGGCAATGGTGCGCCGACTGCGTCTCTATTTGGTTCTCCAGTCGCCCACTCTTCGGCCAGTGCCACAGGTGCCACTCAAGCTACTCTATTTGGTTCTCCAGTCGCACACTCTTCAGCCAGTGCAACTGGCACCACTCAAGCTCGGGACTACGGCTCTCGTGCTGGCGGATTTTTGTTCAACGCAGGCAGTGCAGGTGTCGCAACCACAAGTCATTCGGCACCTGGGCCGGGGTTCAATCTTGGTGGCAGGTTCTCCTCTTCGCCAAACCAAGCTGCACCTGCTGCTGCGGCTTCTTCAACACAGTTCCTCTTTGGCAGTCCCTGCGCGCCGAACAACTCAGCGCCTGCTGCGACATGTAGTGTCAGAACCAACACCTACTACTTTGGGAACCATGGGGTTTCGGTTCCGGTGTCTGTGTCGGACACTGTGCCAAGTGGGGGTTTTGGTAATCATGGACATTTTGCAAACGCTCAGAGCAGCGTGCCCTTTGGTGGATTTGGCGGTAACCAGCTTCCAGCAATCACAGTGCGACCAGGTATGCCTACAGACTATTCTCTTTCTTTGAATTTCATCATAGCCTCTTATTCTCTCACTTTCTGGACTTAGGTGCCGGCGCTCCCTTTGGTGCATCACCCTGGGGTAGGTGTTCTGTTCGCGCTCCACCTGGCGGTCATCCTAGTTCTTTTGGTGCCTTCTCAGCTACAGCTTCGCAATCTCCGACCCTTGCATCGCCATGCACAGGTTTCGAATTTTCTTTTGCCAACCCTACGTCACAGACATCAGCATTTTCCGGGGCGCCCTCGCCCTCTGAATTTGGCTTTGGATTTCGACGTGCTTCTCCTGCAGGCTCAACTGGTTTTGGATTTGCCAGCGCCCCTCCCCCAATGCCTGGTGGATTTGGATTTGGATTTGGTGGCACTGCTTCTCCACCATCTACTGGTTTTGGATTTGTTGGCACTGCTGCTCCAGTGTCAGCTGGTCTGGGCCCAGCGTCTGCTGCCTTTGGATTTAGTGGTGCATCTCCTCCATCCTCTGCTAGATTTGGATTTGGTGGAACTTCTACCCCAGCGTCTACTGGCTTTGGATTTAGTGGCGCATCTCCTCCATCGTCTGCTTGATTTGGATTTGGTGGAACTTCTACTCCACCGTCTACTGGTTTTGGATTTGGGAGTGTTCCTCCTCCCACCTCTAGTGGCTTCGGTAGAGTCTCTACTTGCTCCGGATTCAGTAGCGCTCCTCCTCAAGCTTCTACTGACTTTGGATTTGGTGGCGCATCTCCCCCAGCGTCTACCCAGCCAGTTTCCAATGGAGGCACTGCAAGGGTACCTTTCCAACCTACCAATGGGCGTGACTTTAGTTCTAGTGTCACTCTTCAGTCAGTCACAGCTATGGCGGCTTACGAAAATAAGAGCTTTGAGGAATTGAGGTGTGAAGATTACCAAGCTGGCAATTTCGGGACAAAACCTGGTCCTTCGCATGCACAATAAAGGAACTGGCTTCGGCAGAATTATCAAAAACATGCAGCCAATCGACTAGAAACAACTGCTGAGGGATCCCTCCCCAGCAACTTTGAATGAACGCAAGAATGCTATTTTTGAACAATCAGTTGATTGCCAGCCTCTCCTGACCCATCAATTTGTTACAAAAGAACATCCTTGAACTGATACGGCCTGCTTTCGACGCTTACTAAATAACATCGTGAATCGTCTAGAAAAAATTACTGATGACTGTGTGCATCAAGACGGTAGATTTGTTCCACTTGTCTATATTTTCCTTTAGCAGTAGCGTGTAGATTTTTGGGCCTGCATCACTGGCAGCAACAGCAGGTGCCGCAGCAATCCCCACATGTCATGCACGCACTTTCACAACAGGTACCGCAGGTCTCGCATGTGTTTGTGAGGTAGCCACCTAACGCCATCAATAGAGCACAACCGCTGTGGCAGCAAATGTTGCATGCGCCTTCCCCTCCGCCCTGGTCACAACAATCCTGGCAACACTGGCAACAACCTCCTCCTTCGCCGTCTCTGCCACAGCAAAGCAAGCAAGAATAGCAACAGCAAGTTGTGGCAGTGTAATCACAATATTTGCCATAGATCGGACAGTACAGGCAGCACAATTGTTCATTCAGATATCGTTCTGATGGTTGTTGTTTGCTGGTGTCCATTGTCTTGTCGTCTGCTGATAGATTGGGTGGATTTTGTGGAGAAGAATTTGCGTCATTTCTCTCTTCTTCTTTTACAGGCACTGGTTGAACGTTTTCGGCAGCCACGACCACCACCTTATCGTCCTCTTCCAAATCCTCCCCCTCCTCCTCCTCCTCGTCGTGTGAAATGCAGGTTGTATAACTTTCAACAGATCTCGTTCGATCGATTCGTTGTGGTCTAGTAGCAGACAAAACGGCTGTTGTTGTTGTGGGCGACTCGTCGCCATAGCCACGTTGCATCGATTGAGAAGCTACCGGTGCACTCAATACCACAATCGTGGGCATGATGAGTTCTTGACTGTTAGCACTGCTGCTGTCGGAATTGGCATCCCAATGATTTCGCACTCTTTTTGCTTCGTAGGCTGTCGCGATGGGAACATTCTCATTTCTGTTGCTACTGCTTCTTCTTCTACTGCCATCGGAGGCATCTTGGTTGCCTTTGCCGTCTCTTCTTCCCGTGTCGGATTGTGAATGATGATCTTTCAACGTTTGCAAAATCGAAAAGGAATCTTCCATTTTGTTGGGGTCCTCTTGGTCGTCATCGTCATTATCATCATGCAATAAGGAGCCTCTATTACTGCTTCGAGTCGTACCAGCACTGGCGGTTCGAGTGCTCCCAGTGGTGTTGATCTTGTTGCTGGAAGGCCGGTTGCTGTTGTTGTTGCGAGGAATGCGACCAACGATGGGGGTTGCGGAGACAGCAGCGGCGCCTTCTTCTTGTTTCTTGTCCATCGTGTATGGGAAGGGAGTCTTTTTTGTGTGTGCTTGCTTGGATTTGCTATCCTGCTTTGAAATTAGGAATGAATGGTCTCTACCTATTACCAACAAACAAATCTGATGTAAGAATTTGACTGGTTGGCTGGGTTATTTTTTGTAAGTTTCTAACGATATCCTCCTTTTTGATAAAAGCATACTCGCCGCAAATGATGCTGGGGAGCACGTGTGGTGTGCCGAATGAATGAATCAAATGGAGATGAGTTACTGAGAAAGACTACCATTGATTGATTCAGATGATTGTGTTGTGTACTGTATCTCCAGCACACGAGACTGCATCAACCCGAGAGACAATCCCCGAGACCCTCACCGAGACCCTGTAGAATCCTTGCTGCTGCAGTACTAGAAATTCAATATCACACAGCCTCCTTTAAACAAACCAGAACCCAACATGTCACAGACCTATTTGCACATTATCCTTCTTGCAAAAGTTAATTGTTGACACTAGATTAGTACCTCAATATCGGAACCCAATCTGTCACAGTGCTATTTGTGCATTGTCCTTCTGACCAAAGTTAATGTTCACACTAATGTAGTACTGGCACGCCGGTTGAACCTCATCCCGCCACTGTCCTCACCAAGTCCACCTGCCCGCTTCCAACAGCTCATGGTAACCGCCATCTTTTCCGTATCGTATAGAAGATGTTGATTCCCCTAAACCGCAGGCTCAACTATAGTTTGTATTGATCACAAAAACATGTATTGTTAACATATAAATAAAAACATTAATTTTTTTCAAAAGGCTAAGATGACCTCCCAGTTGGTTCTTCAGAACCTAAGTCCGAACTCCCGTTCCCCCCGGTCAACACTCTCATCAATTCCATTAACAAAAATTCTGTGGTTGATGGCGATGGAGTTTCCCAATTGACGGAGATGGTTTTACATTACGACGATGAAGGGATCAAAGATTCTTCCTCCATCAATACTTTTCCTTCTGATTCCCCTAACAGTCAGGGCGAGGCCCAGACGCTTACAACATTCCAAGAGTCAGAAAACACCGACGGGGTATCCGCAATCGCCACTGTTTTTGCAGAAGCCGTGGAGTTACAGGAAGCAGCAAAAGCAAAAGAGGAAGACAAAGATGACCAAGACGAATGCGAGCTACTGAAACCGAATCCCGGGTCACAGGATTGGACTAAATCTGCAATTGGTCACTTAAGACACTTCATGCCATCCTTCTTTAAATTCAAGAAGGAAAAGCTCCACATGGCGGACATTGATGATTTGGTTTGCGAAGGTAAAATAAAAGAACCGCGAATTCGTGGCGGAGTGACCACCAATACAGGCACCGATCCTGAGGACATCAACACCTACAACCCAAATGCAAGGAAAGCACCATCAAATCACCTGTGACAACACTGGAGCTCTCAAGTCGGGAGCGGTGGACTTCTTGCCCAAATGCAGCCAGAAAAATCTTGATCTTCTCCAAGCCATCTGGAAGACCATTCAGGAATCTCCTATTGAATGGACAACCCAACATGTGTACGGGCACCAAGATCGCAAAGCCAAGGACTCACACCGCCGCCTTGCCGCTCTCAACTGTGAAATGGATACACTTGCAAAGCAGCACTGGGCCCGCATCTATGCCAAAGTGCAACTTGCTCCTGCTCCTCACATCCCGATTCACAATGAAGGATGGACCATTTGGAGTGGCACCGACAAAGTTGTTGCCCCCAGCCGCAATGCCCTGCATTCCTTGCTTGCTGATCAGCCCACTCTGATGTGGTGGGTGCGCCACAACCGCAT
>ENA-ORBV01013853-ORBV01013853.1-microbial-mat-metagenome-genome-assembly--contig:-NODE-13853-length-12177-cov-8.728017_pt1 | contig 12177 bp, 10 predicted proteins | sample MGYA00237777_ERZ505514 | MGnify/ENA primary metagenome ERZ505514 (study PRJEB26160, sample SAMN06269048) | microbial mat metagenome | isolation source: Oligotrophic lake microbial mat | place... | reverse complement strand
GCCTTAGTCTCGTGGGCTCGGAGATGTGTATAAGAGACAGAAGAAAAGCTGTGGCCCGAACGCCACTGGGTGGCGGTGGGCCGGCGCATGGTGGAAATGGGCTGGACGCCGCTGGTCATCTGGGGCCGCCCCGACGAACAGTCATTGGCCGAAAGCATCGCCGCCAGTTGCGACGGCGACGTGCCGCCATTCCTGAAAGTGGGCGAGATGGCCGCTGTGCTGGCCGGCGCGCAACAAGTGGTCGGGCTGGACACCGGTTTCACACACCTGGCTGCGGCCCTGGGGCGGCCGACACTGGGCATCTACTGCGACCACGAACCTGGCCTGGCCGGCATCACCGGGCCTGGGCGTGTGGCCAGCATCGGTGGCAAGGGGCAGGTGCCGTCGCGCAACGATGTGCTGACACTGTTCGAGCAACAGCTGGCGCGCTGATCCGACGACTTTTGTGTTTTCGAATCAGCGCGCATCGATGCGCTGAGGCGGGTAGCTGTCCCAGGACAAACAACCCGGGCACTGCCAGAAGTAGTGCTGGGCCTCGAAGCCGCAGGCGGCGCAGCGGTATCGCTGCAAGGGCCGCGCAGCCCTGGCGACCGCTTCACGCAGCGCGGCGCGGGCTTCTTCGGTCCACTCACCCGGTGCCAGCGAAAAAAGCAGTTGGGCGGCCGACAGCGAGGGGTGTGCCTTGAGGTGCGCCAGCATGCGTGGCAGCCGGTGCGGCGCATCACTGCCGTCCACCTGCTCCAGCGCCTGCAGCAGCTCGATGGCCGGCATGCTGGCCAGCGCCGCGGCCAGCGTGACCTGGGCCGCATCGGCCACGCCACAGGCCAGGGCCGACGCCGCGTAGTCGGCGGCCACCAGCAAGAAGGCCGAAGGGCTGCGTGTGCGCAGTTCGTCCCAGACGCGCAACGCACCGGCGTGGTCGCCGCGTTTGCGCAGCCGCTGTCCCGCCAGCACGCCGGGCCGGGCTGCGGCCGGGGCTGCTTCAAGCGCGCGCTGCAGCGCCGCATCGGCAGCAGCGGTGTCGCCCTGGGCATCGGCCTGCTCGGCCAGTTCACACTCGTAGTGCGCGATGCGGTCCTTGAAGGAGCCGGCGCCTTGTTGCTGCAGCCGATGCGCCACCTGCGCTGCCTGCTGCCAGTCGCGTGAGCGTTCGTAAAGCGACAGCAGCGCCAGTTGCGACTCGGCATCAAAGGGCGTGCCCTGCAGTGCACGCCAGGCGGCTTCTGCACGGTCGAAAAGGCCGGCCTTCATGAAGTCCTGTGCCAGCGCCAGCTGCGCACGGTCGCGATCGGCGCGCTTGAGGTCGGCGCGGTCCAGCAGGTGCTGGTGCACACGCACCGCACGTTCGAATTCGCCGCGGCGTCGGAACAGGTTGCCCAGCGCGAAGTGCAGTTCGGTGGTGTCGGGGTCGTTCTGCACCGCCTCGATGAACGCGTCAATGGCCTGGTCCTGCTTTTCGTTCAGCAGCAGATTCAGTCCCTTGAAGTAGGCCCGTGGCGAGTCATGGCGTTCAACCTTGAGCTGGCGCAGGTCCAGGCGTGAAGCCATCCAGCCCAGCGCAAACACCACGGGCAGGCCGATCAGCAGCCACTGCAGCTCAAAGTCCATGCGCGGCCGTGTTCAGGGCCCCACCCGGGGCGGGTGTTCGGCGGCAAATTCCGAAGGCAGGACCGAGGTGGGTGGAGGCGTGACCGGCGCCGGCGACATGGGCTTGAGCTGCCGCTTCAATTGCCAGCGCTGCCAGAGGCTGGGAAACATGGCCAGCACACCCACGGCGCAACCGGCGGCAAAAGCCGCCAGCACGACGATGACCATGGGCGCCTGCCACTGCACACCGAAAAACCAGCGCACGACGGCCGGTTGTTGGTTGTTCAGCGCAAAGGCGAACAAGGCAAAAAAAATGAAGGCTCTCAAGAGCCAGGAGATGAGGCGCATGCAGCGACGATTCTAGAAGGCCGGCCGAGTGATCGTTCTGCCATGCTGCCGCCCCCGCAGAGGCTTCAGTCGGCGCGCTGGTCCTGCAGCAGTGGCTCGTCCACGGCTTCGCGCAGCGCCTTGCCCGGCTTGAAATGCGGCACCAGTTTTTCAGGGATGGTGACCTGCTCGCCGCTGCGCGGGTTGCGTCCCACGCGGGGCGGGCGGCGGTTGATGCTGAAGCTGCCAAAGCCGCGAATCTCGATGCGGTGCCCGCGGGCCAGCGCGTCGGACATCGCGTCCAGGATGGTCTTGACGGCGAACTCGGTGTCACGCTGCGTGAGCTGCGAGAAGCGTTCGGCCAGGCGGGTGACAAGGTCGGAGCGGGTCATCGAGGGTGTGGCCGATCTGGGGTGCCTGCAAGGCCAGAAAAAGGGGCCGAAGCCCCTGGTGGTGTCGGCCAGGGTCCTTCAACAGGACCCTGGCCGCAAGGACCAACGGTTATTCGTTGCCCTTGTCGAGCTTGGCGCGCAGCAGGGCGCCCAGGCTCGTGGTGCCGGCGTTTTCACGCTCGTTGCTCTGCTTCAGGCCCTGCATGGCCTGCTGCTCGTCGGCGTTGTCCTTGGCCTTGATGGACAACTGGATCGAGCGCATCTTGCGGTCGACGTTGATCACCATGACGTTGACGTCGTCGCCTTCCTTCAGCAGATTGCGGGCGTCTTCGACGCGGTCGCGGCTGATCTCGGAAGCACGCAGGTAGCCGGTGACGTCGTCGTTGAGCTGGATCTCGGCGCCGCGCGGGTCGACGCTCTTGACCTTGCCGTTGACGATGGCGCCGCGGTCATTCACCGTGGTGAAGCTGGTGAACGGGTCGGTGTCCAGCTGCTTGATGCCCAGGCTGATGCGTTCGCGTTCCACGTCCACGGCCAGCACGATGGCGTCGACTTCCTGGCCCTTTTTGTAGTTGCGCACGGCCGTCTCGCCCGGCTCGTGCCAGGACAGGTCGGACAGGTGAACCAGGCCGTCGATGCCGGCGGTCAGGCCGATGAACACACCGAAGTCGGTGATGCTCTTGACGGGGCCCTTGACCTTGTCGCCGCGCTTGACGTTGGAAGAGAACTCTTCCCACGGGTTGGCCTTGCACTGCTTCATGCCCAGGCTGATGCGGCGCTTGTCCTCGTCGATTTCCAGGACCATGACTTCGACTTCTTCACCCAGGGTGACGACCTTGGCGGGCGCGACGTTCTTGTTGGTCCAGTCCATCTCGGACACGTGCACCAGGCCCTCGATACCGGGCTCGATTTCCACAAATGCACCGTAGTCGGCGATGTTGGTGATCTTGCCGAACAGGCGCGTGCTGTTGGGGTAGCGGCGGCTCACGCCATGCCACGGGTCGTCGCCCAGTTGCTTCAGGCCCAGGCTGACGCGGTTTTTCTCGGCGTCGAACTTCAGCACCTTGGCCGTCAGTTCCTGGCCGACCGTCACCACTTCGCTGGGGTGACGCACACGGCGCCAGGCCATGTCGGTGATGTGCAGCAGGCCGTCGATGCCGCCCAAGTCCACAAACGCACCGTACTCGGTGATGTTCTTGACCACGCCGTTGACGATGGCGCCCTCGGACAGCGTTTCCAGCAGCTTGGCGCGTTCTTCGCCCATCGAAGCTTCGACGACTGCGCGGCGCGACAACACGACGTTGTTGCGCTTGCGGTCGAGCTTGATGACCTTGAACTCCATGGTCTTGCCCTCGTAGGGCGTCATGTCCTTCACTGGGCGCGTATCGAGCAGGCTGCCGGGCAGGAAGGCGCGGATGCCGTTGACCAGCACCGTGAGGCCGCCCTTGACCTTGCCGCTGACCGTGCCGGTGACGAACTCACCGCTCTCCAGCGCGTTCTCAAGGCTCATCCAGGACGCCAGGCGCTTGGCCTTGTCGCGGCTCAGGATGGTGTCGCCGTAGCCGTTTTCGACCGCGTCGATGGCCACCGACACGAAGTCGCCGACCTGAACTTCCAGTTCACCCTGGTCGTTCTTGAATTCTTCGATGGCCACGTAGCTTTCGCTCTTCAGGCCGGCATTGACGACCACGTGGTTGAAGTCGATGCGCACCACTTCGGCGGAGATGACCTCGCCGACGCGCATGTCGTTGCTCTTGAGCGATTCCTCGAACAGAGCGGCAAAAGAACCATTGCCACCCGATGAGGTGACGGTAGTAGTGACGGACATGAGTTTCCTGACTTGACCCGGAGGAGTTGAAGGCAGAGCCGGGCGTGCTTGCGGCGGAATGCCGCGGTTGGGGTTGAACACCTGCCCACCTTGTCGCACCGTGTGATGGGCAACGGACCTGACGGCCACTGAAGGGGGTGGGAAGGACGTGGGTAAAGCTGCTGACGGATGACAAGCGCTGCAGCCGCTGGGCCGCCAACTACCGGCTGCCGAACGGCCCGCGATGTTGCCAGGCATCCAGGACTTGATGTACCGAGTCTTCGATGCCCAAGTCCGAGTTGTCCAGCAGCTTCGCGTCCCACGCCGGCTTCAGAGGCGAGACGGCGCGGTTCAAGTCGCGTGCGTCCCGCGCTTCAAGGTCAGCGCGCAGGTCGGCGATGTTAGCCGGAATTCCCTTTGAAATCAATTGCTTATGGCGTCGCTCGGCACGGTGTTCGGCGCTGGCGGTGAGGAAGACCTTCAAGGATGCATCCGGGAACACCACGGTGCCCATGTCGCGCCCGTCGGCAACCAGCCCAGGCGCCCGGCGGAAGGCCAGTTGCAGCCCGTGCAGCGCCTGGCGCACGGCTGGCAGCGCGGACACGCGCGAGGCCAGCAGGCCGGTGCTTTCCAGGCGCAGCTCGTCGGTGACCTCGCGGCCGCTCAGCCAGGTCCGTCCGGCGTCCGGCCCGCGGCCGAAGCGCAGGTCCAGGCGCGCCGCCAGTGGCGCCACCGCGGCTTCGTCGTCCGGGCTGACACCGGCCTGCACGGCTGCCAGGCCGGTGGCGCGGTACAGCGCACCGCTGTCCAGCAGTTCGTAGCCCAGCGCGACGGCCACCGCAGAAGCCAGCGTGCCCTTGCCCGACGCCGTGGGGCCGTCGATGGCAATCACCGGCACGCTGGCCGGGTCGGCCGTGACCACACCGAACATCGTCTCGAAGTAGTCGGGGAAGGTCTTGGCTACGCACCGCGGGTCCAGGATGCGCACCGACGCGTGGCCCCCGGCCAGCGGGTTGAAGGCCGCCAGCAACAGGCACATGGCCATGCGGTGGTCGTCGTAGGTGCGCAGCGCCGCCGCTTGCCAGCGCTGTGGCGGCAGGATGGGGGTGATGTGGATGGAGTCGGCACCTTCTTCCACCGTCGCGCCCAGTTGGCGCAGTTCGGCGGCCATGGCCGCGATGCGGTCGGTTTCCTTGACCCGCCAGCTGGCGATGCCGGTCAGGCGGGTGGGGCTGTCGGCGTACAAGGCCATCACGGCCAGCGTCATGGCCGCGTCGGGGATGTGGTTGCAGTCCAGCGTGACACCGGCCAGCGGCCAGCGACCCCGGTGCACTTCCAGCCAGCCCGGGCCGCTCTTGACCTGCGCGCCCATGGCAACAGCCGCTTCGACGAAGCGAATGTCACCCTGGATGGAGTCGCTGCCGACGCCTTCGATGCGCAGCGGCGCGCCGCCGTGCGCGGCGATGGCGCCCATGGCGATGAAGTAAGAAGCCGACGACGCATCGCCCTCGACGCGGATGCTGCCCGGCGTGCGGTAGGTGCTGCCTTTTGTGATGGTGAAACGTTGCCAGCCCTGGCGTTGCACCTGGATGCCAAAACGGGCCAGCAGATTCAGCGTGATCTCGATGTAGGGCTTGGAGATCAGCTCGCCATCCACTTCGATGACCAGGTCGCCGTGCTCGGCGGCCAGCGGCAAGGCCATCAGCAAGGCGGTCAGGAATTGGCTGGACACGTCGCCGCGCACGCGGATGGGCTGTGCCGCCTTCAGTTGCCCGCCGGCGGTGCCACTGATGCGCAGGGGCGGGAAACCGGGCTGGCCCAGATCGTCGATCGTGCAGCCCAGCGGTCGCAGCGCGTCAACCAGGTCACCGATGGGCCTTTCGTGCATGCGCGGCACCCCACGCAAGGTGTAGCGGCCGCCCTGCAAGGTGACCAGCACCGCCAGCGCGGCGGCCAGCGGGCGCATGGCGGTGCCGGCATTGCCCAGAAAAAGATCGGCCTCGTGCTGCACCAGGCGGCCGCCCAGACCGGTGACGTGCAGCACCGGGCCGTCTCGGCGCAGCGTGCAACCCAGGGCCGCAAGCGCATCCAGCATGACGCGGGTGTCGTCGCTGTCCAGCAAGTCGTGAACGGCGGTACTGCCCTGGGCCAGCCCGGCCAGCAGCAGCACCCGGTTGGAGATGCTCTTGGACCCCGGCAAGTGCACGGTGCCGGAGGCGCCGTTCAGCGGCGGCAGGTCGAGATGGGGAATGTCGTACATGGGTCGTGCATGCAAGGCCGTGGCGGGCTGGGCGCCGCGAGCGAATGATCAGGTCTCAGCGAAACGGCGTCAGGACTTGGTGTTGCCGCCAGACCCCGATGAGCCGGACGAACCCGATCCGCCAGTCCCCTGGCCGCCCGGGTTGCGCGGGCCGCCCATCTGCCAGCTGGCGCGGCCTTCGGCGGGGCTGCGGATCAGGCCCTCCAGCGCGTCGACATTGCCTTCGCGCATGACATGTTCCAGCGCGTCCAGTGCGCGGCGGAAGCGCTGCGACTGCTTGAGCACCTCTTCGCGATTGGCCACCAGCACGTCGCGCCACATCTCGGGGCTGCTGGCCGCGATGCGCGTGAAGTCGCGGAAGCCCGGACCCGCCAGCGACAGGAAGTCCTTGCCCGCCGGCTGGTTGACGACCGAACTGAAGTAGGCAAAGGCCAGCAGATGCGGCAGGTGGCTGACCGCAGCAAAGGCCGCATCGTGGTTCTCGGGTGTCATCTTCAGCACCTGCGCGCCGATGGCCGACCAGACGTCGGTGGCCTTCTGCACCAGATCGGGCGCGGTCTGCGGCAGTGGCGTGATGATGACCTGGCGGCCGCTGTACAGCGCGGCGTCGGCATGCTGGATGCCCGACACTTCCTTGCCCGTGATGGGGTGCGAAGGCACGAACGAAGCGATGCGTTCGCGAAGCACACGCCGGGCGGCGTCCACCACATCGCGTTTGGTGCTGCCCACGTCCATGAACAGCACACCCGGCTCCACCAGGTGGCGGATGGCCTTGAAAGTGGTTTCGGTGGCCGCCACCGGCACGGCGATGACAACGATGTCAGAACCCGACACCGCCTGCAGCGCCGATTCGGCCGCCATGTCGATGATGCCCAGCTTCTTGGCGCGCTCGGTGGTGGACGGCGACTTGCTGTAGCCCACGACGCGCTTGACCAGGCCGGCACGCTTGAGCGCCAACGCAAAGCTGCCGCCCATCAAACCACATCCGATGACGCCGAGTTGGGTGAACATCAGTGCACGTCGATGGGGTAAGTGCCGAGGATCTTGAAGAAAGCGCACACGCCGCGCAGTTCCTTCAAAGCGGAGTCGACTTTTGCCTCGTCGGGATGTCCTTCGATGTCGATGTAGAAGTAGTACTCCCACTGGCCCGAGCGCGCCGGGCGCGATTCAAAGCGGCTCATCGACACGCCGTGGGTCTTCAGCGGCACCAGCATGTCGTGCACCGCGCCGGGGCGGTTGTTGACCGAGACCACCAGGCTCGTGCAGTCGTGCCCCGAAGCCTTGGGGGCCGGGTGCCGCTGGGGATGCGTGACCACGGCAAACCGGGTTCGGTTGTGCGCGTCGTCCTGGATCGCTGGGGCGACGACATGCAGACCGAACTCGCCCGATGCCCGGGTGCTCGCGATGGCCGCCAGGGTGCCGTCGAATGCCGCCAGGCGCGCACCTTCGGCATTGCTGGACACCGGCCGGCGCTCGGCCTGCGCCAGGTGCGCCGACAGCCAGGCGTTGCACTGCGCCAGCGCCTGCGGGTGCGCCAGCACGGCGGTGATGCCGTCCAGGCTGTCACTGCGGCGCAGCAGGTTGTGGCGCACGAAGAGGCTGGTCTCGCCGATGATGAACAGCGGCGTGTGCAGGAACAGGTCCAGCGATCGTGTGACCACGCCCTCGCTGGAGTTCTCGACCGGCACCACGCCAAAGTCGGCCGCGCCGGTCGACGTGGTGTGGAAGACCTCGTCGAAGTTGGCACAGGGCACACGCACGATGGATGAGCCAAAGTAACCCAGTGCCGCTTCTTCGCTGAAGGTGCCCGCAGGCCCGAGGTAGGCCACGCGGGTGGGCGTTTCCAGCGCCCGGCTGGCCGACATGATCTCGCGCCAGATGGGCGCGACACACGCGTTGGGCAGAGGCCCCGCATTGACGGCCTTCAGCCCGTCGATGACCTGCGCTTCGCGCTCGGGCCTGAACACCGGCGAGCCTTCGTGCTTTTTGAGCTCGCCCACGTCCAGCGCCAGTTGCGCGCGGCGGTTCAGCAAGGCCAGCAACTCCCTGTCGACCGCATCGATACGGTCACGCAGGGCCAGAAGTTGCGGGTTGACGGCTGCCGGTGCGGTCATGCGCAGGGTCTGCCCAGGCTCACTTCTTCGGACCTGAGGCCGCACCGCCCGTGTTGGGCGTGGCGCCCAGGCGTTTGGCCACACTCTGCTGCAAGGCCCGGACCTTGGGCTCGATGTCGCTCTTGGTTTCGGCCACCAGCTTCTCGGCGATGCTGCGCTGCATGTCACCGGCCATGCCCTGGAACTTGCGGTTAACGGGCGACTCCAGAATCGTGATGATCTGGCGCAGTTCGTCTTCGGTGAATCGCTCTTCGAGCAGTGCACCGATGGTGGAGGGTGCCAGCTTGACCGCACGGTCACGCACGATGGGCACGGCTTCTTCGGAGTACTTTCGCAGATCGGCTTCAACGTCGCGCGCCACGGCTTCGCGGCGTTCGGCCGGCAGGCGCTGCAGCGCCGGGCCGGCGGCCTGCATCAGCTGCATGGCGGGCTGTTCGGCCATGCCGCGCGCCATGGCTTCAATGCCGGGTTGCTGAAGTTGCAGCACACGTGCGACAAGTTCCTTCTTGCCCCCGGCGGCTTGTGCCCAAGCGGGGCTGCTGGCCAGGGTGGCGGCCGCCAGGGCGGCGGTGCACAGCGCGAACTTCAACATCAGTTTCCTTCCAGGCCGGGATCGGTGCCAGCGTTGTCTTCGGTATCGGTGGGGGCGTCGTTTTCGACGATGCGCTGCAGGCCAGAAAGCTTGGCGCCATTGTCCAGCGCGATCAGGGTCACACCTTGTGTGGCGCGCCCCAGCTCCCGGATCTCGCTGACACGGGTGCGCACCAGCACACCCTTGTCGGTGATGAGCATGATCTCGTCGGCCGGCCGCACCAGCGTGGCGGCCACGACGCGGCCGTTGCGCTCGGTCTGCTGGATGGCGATCATGCCCTTGGTGCCGCGGCCATGGCGGGTGTACTCGCCGATGCTGGTGCGCTTGCCGTAGCCGTTTTCGGTGGCGGTGAGCACACTTTGTGTTTCGTCCTCGGCCACCAGCATGGCAATCACGTTCTGGCCGTCGTCCAGCGTCATGCCTTTCACGCCGCGGGCCTGGCGGCCGTGGGCGGTGACGTCGCCTTCGTCGAAGCGCACTGCCTTGCCGCCGTCGCTGAACAGCATCACGTCGTGGTGGCCATCGGTCAGTGCCGCGCCGATGAGCACGTCGCCCTCGTCCAGCGTGACGGCGATGATGCCGGCCTTGCGCGGGTTGCTGAAGTCGTCCAGCGGCGTCTTTTTCACCACGCCCAGCGCCGTGCACATGAACACGTAGTGATCGGCCGGGAAGCTGCGGAACTCACCCGTCAGCGGCAGCACGACGGTGATCTTCTCGCCGTCCTGAAGCGGGAACATGTTGACGATGGGCCGGCCGCGACTGGCGCGGCTGCCCTGCGGCACTTCCCAGACCTTGATCCAGTACACACGTCCGCGGTCGCTGAAGCACAGGATCCAGTCGTGCGTGTTGGCGATGAAGAGCTGGTCGACCCAGTCGTCTTCCTTGGTCTGCGTGGCCTGCTTGCCGCGGCCGCCGCGTTTTTGCGCACGGTATTCCGTCAGCGGCTGGCTCTTGATGTAGCCCGTGTGGCTGAGCGTGACCACCATGTCGGTGGGCGTGATCAGGTCTTCGGTGCCCAGCTCCAGCGCATTGCGTTCGATGACGCTGCGCCGCGCGCCCAGCTTGGTCTGGCCGAATTCCTGGCGCAGGTCGGCCAGCTCGCCGCTGATGATGGACGTCACGCGCTCGGGCTTGGCCAGGATGTCCAGCAGGTCGGCAATCTGGGCCATCACCTCGCGGTACTCGCCGATGATCTTGTCCTGCTCCAGCCCGGTCAGGCGCTGCAGGCGCATCTGCAGGATTTCCTGTGCCTGGTCGTCGCTCAGGCGGTACAGGCCGTCTGCTTGCAAGCCCATGCTGGCGGGCAGGCCTTCGGGGCGGTACGCGGCACGGCCGCCCGCTGTGCCTGCTTCGGCGCGCGCCAGCATCTCGCGCACCATGCTGCTGTCCCAGCTCTTGGCCATCAGTGCAGCCTTGGCCACTGGTGGCGTGGGGCTGGTCTTGATGGTCTCGATGAACTCGTCGATGTTGGCCAGCGCCACGGCCAGGCCTTCCAGCACGTGGCCACGCTCGCGCGCCTTGCGCAGTTCGTAGGCCGTGCGCCGGGTGACCACCTCGCGGCGGTGCTCCAGGAAGATGTCGATCAGCTGCTTCAGGTTGCACAGCTTGGGTTGGCCGTCGATCAGGGCCACCATGTTCATGCCGAAACTGTCCTGCAGTTGCGTTTGCTTGTACAGGTTGTTCAGCACCACCTCGGGCACTTCACCGCGCTTGAGCTCGATGACCACACGCATGCCGGACTTGTCGCTCTCGTCCTGGATGTGGCTGATGCCTTCGATCTTCTTTTCGTGCACCAGCTCGGCGATGCGCTCGAGCAGCGTCTTCTTGTTCACCTGGTAGGGGATCTCATCGACGATGATCGCCTGGCGCTCGCCCTTGCCGATGTCCTCGAAGTGGCACTTGGCGCGCATCACGATGCGGCCGCGGCCGGTGCGGTAGCCCTCGCGCACGCCACTCAGGCCGTAGATGATGCCGGCGGTCGGGAAGTCGGGTCCCAGCACGATTTCCATCAGCTCATCGATGCTGGCTTGCGGATGCTTCAGCAGGTGCAGGCAGGCGTCCACCACCTCGTTCAGGTTGTGCGGCGGGATGTTGGTGGCCATGCCCACGGCAATGCCGGTGGAACCATTGACCAGCAAATTTGGCAGCCGCGCGGGCAGCACCGTGGGTTCGTTCTCGGAACCGTCGTAGTTGGGCGCGAAGTCGACCGTGTCCTTGTCGATGTCCTCGAGCATCGCCCCGGCGATCTTGGACAAGCGGATCTCTGTGTAGCGCATCGCCGCAGCGTTGTCGCCGTCCACCGAGCCGAAGTTGCCCTGGCCGTCGACCAGCATGTGGCGCAGCGAGAAGGGCTGCGCCATGCGCACGATGGTCTCGTAGATCGCCGAGTCGCCGTGCGGGTGGTATTTGCCCATCACGTCGCCGACGATGCGCGCGCTCTTTTTGTACGGCCGGTTCCAGTGGTTGGACTGCTCGTGCATGGCAAAGAGTGCACGGCGATGCACGGGTTTCAAACCGTCACGTGCGTCGGGCAGTGCGCGGCCTACGATCACGCTCATTGCGTAGTCGAGGTACGACCGGCGCATCTCCTCTTCAAGACTGGTGGGAATTGTTTCCTTGGCGAAGGAGCTCATGCGGTGGCGGTGTAGGAGAGGGCCGCATGGGGATGCGTACAGCGGCGGATCGAGCGGGATTCTACGGGGGTCCGGCCTGTCGCGGATGCGCAACATGCCCAAGGGGTGGCACCACTGCAGGGCCCAAAATGCCGAGCAGCGGATGCCCTATGGCACAATGATCCGTCGGTGGTAAGTGCCCGCGGCTGCGGGGGTTTGCCCTGTAGAAGTGTCAAATTTCCCGCTTGTCGTTTTGGACGTTACGCAGGCTAGTCTGCGGCTTTCCTCGAGAGGAGAATCATGAAGAAATTGAACAAGGTGGCGGTGCTTTTCGCAACCGTTGCCCTTGCTGCACCACTCTCGGCATTCGCGCAAGCGAAGTCGATCGACAACTGGCGCGCAGCCGACGGTACCGCTGTCTCTTATACACATCTCCGAGCCCACGAGACTAAGGCGAATCTCGTATGCCGTCTTCTGCTTGAAAAA
>ENA-ORBV01013852-ORBV01013852.1-microbial-mat-metagenome-genome-assembly--contig:-NODE-13852-length-12179-cov-4.757643_pt1 | contig 12179 bp, 13 predicted proteins | sample MGYA00237777_ERZ505514 | MGnify/ENA primary metagenome ERZ505514 (study PRJEB26160, sample SAMN06269048) | microbial mat metagenome | isolation source: Oligotrophic lake microbial mat | place... | reverse complement strand
ATGTGTATAAGAGACAGCCATAACCATGAATCAGCAGCAGGTCTTCCGGCGGCAGCTCGGCGGCCCGCGCCATTGATTCGATCTCCATCCATACCGCCGGTTCCAGGCGGGTTGCTGCTTCCAGGCTGGGTTTCAGCGCGGTGCGCACATCCTCGCGGCCCATGCGGCTGCGACCCTCGCCGGACAGACCGACGGCAAGCTGCTCAATCAGGTACTGGGCCAGCACCTGCAGCCGCGGTTTGAGCCGCGAGCCGATGGTCTCGCCGATGGTCCTGGGTGTTCCCATGACCGAGATGACTGGTATTCCGCCGAGGACGTCCGCTATGGCCACGGCGACATAGGTAGCGCGCCCAGCCAGGTAGTCCATGACGCCTCTGGATTCGTCGCTGCTGCGGCACACACGCCGATTGCATCATTCACGTCGGTTCCTCCTTGCTTTCCCACGCATGCAATCGACCCTCCGCCCGCCCAAAGGGACGGCCGATGGTTGCGATAGCGACCATGACTCGTCATAATGAGGTGGATCAAGAGACCGGAGATTAGCCATGGCTACTAAGTCGACCGCCAAGCAGCCCTCCCCCCAGAGCAAGGCCAACAAGCCGGCGAAAGCAGCGAAAGCAGCGAAACCTGCGACCGGGAAGGTTGCCAAGCCCCCAGCCAAGCCAGCCAAGCCGACGACCGCCGCTAAGGTGGTCAAGTCGGCGAAGCCTGCGCCCAAGGCCGAGGTCCGGCCGGGCACCGCCAAGGTGGCCCGGCCGACCAGGGCCGAGCGCCAGGCTGCCCGAGCTGCCCGCCACGAGAAACCCGGCACCGGCCGGCTCAACCGCGGCAGTGGCATCGAGCGGATCCGCTCCGAGAGCAACGCCCCCGAGCGGCGTTCGGCTCCCCCCGCCGCGGCAGTCATCAACCTGATCAGTCCCTTCCCCAAGGCCGAACTGGCTGAATGGCGGCGGACCCTGCTTGAGCACCGCGCCGAGATCTCGTCCGATATCCAGCATCTTGAACAGGGCGCGATGGAGGCCGAGGACGGCCACACCACCCCGAACCACCTGGCCGAGCGCGGCTCGGACGCCGAGATGCAGGACATGAGCCTCGGCCTGGCCGGCGAGGAGCAGATCGTACTGTGGCAGATCGATCGCGCCTTGCGCAAGATCGACAATAACTCGCCGGCGCCGTTCGGCCTGTGCGAGCACACCAAGCAGGTCATTCCCAAGACCCGCTTGCAGCTCATCCCGTGGACTCCGGTGTCCATCGAAGGCATGAACTACGTCGAGGAGAACGGGCTGGCCTTGGAAGACGTGCTCGTCGACGGGTAGCGTTTTTTGCTCGGGGGCCAGCCCCCGAACCCCTGCCGAGGGCTGCCGCCCCCGGATCCCCTGCCGAGCCCGGCTCACTGACGTTCGCCGATCGGGACCACGGCGTCGCACGTGGCTCGCTGGTCGCGCGCCAAACGCGCTCCGGCGCTCGCTTACGGGCGCGCAGCCCCACACGGAGCGCGGCCAGCTTGGCCCACACACGGAGCGCGGCCAGCTTGGCCCACACACGGAGCGCGGCCAGCTTGGCCGCCCGTCCCCCCAGGCGGCCCGCCTGAGGGTGCCAGTCGGTTCATCCATCCTTGATCTACGGCGTGTTCGGCTGGCCCGTCATTGCCAGCGCGGCCTGGGTCGCGTAGAATGGTCGCATGACTGAACTCGATCTCTTTGTCATCGGATCCGGGCCTGGCGGCGAGGGCGCCGCGATGCAGGCCGCAAAAAGCGGCCTCAGCGTGGCGGTGGCTGAGCGCTACCGCGAGGTTGGCGGTGGCTGCACCCACTGGGGCACCATCCCCAGCAAGGCGCTGCGCCAAGCCATTTTCGGCTGGGCAGGGATGCGCGCCAATCCGCTGACCAAGGCGATGGGCGGCGGCGGCGAGGTCTCCATCCCGGCTCTGCTCAAGGCTGCGGGCGGGGTGATCCGCAAGCAGGTGTCGATGCGCTCGGACTTCTACGAACGCAATCATGTCCAGGTCCTGCGCGGCCAGGCCGTGATCATCGATCCGCACACCGTCGAGGTAAAGGATCACCACGGTGGTATTGAGCGCTATACCGCCAAGTCGATCATCATCGCCTCTGGCAGCCGTCCTGCCCGGCCCAAGGGCATCGACTTCACCCATCCGCGCATCCGCGACAGCGACACCATCCTGGATATGCAGCAAACCCCGCACTCGATCACGATCTATGGTGCGGGGGTGATCGGCTGTGAATACGCCTCAATGTTCCGCAACCTGGGCATCAAGATCAACCTGGTCAACACGCGCGATCGCCTGCTGTCCTTCCTCGACGACGAGATCGTCGACGCACTCGCCTATCACCTGCGCGACCAGGGCTGCCTGGTGCGTCACAACGAAGAGGCCGATCGGGTCGAGGTGTTGGACGACTGCGTGGTTCTGCACCTCAAGAGTGGCAAGAAACTGATGACCGACGTGCTGCTGTGGGCCAACGGGCGGGCCGGCAACGTTGAAGATCTTGGCCTTGAGAATGTCGGTATCGCGCCCAACTCGCGCGGTCAGATCACCGTTGATGACCACTTCCGCACCTCGGTGCCGTCGATCTACGCGGTCGGCGACGTCACGGGTCCGCCCAGCCTAGCCAGTGCGGCCTATGACCAGGGCCGCGCCGTCGTCTGCCAGCTGGGCGGCACTGAGACCTGCGATCGCCGCCTCGGCCGCGATGTCCCTACCGGCATTTACACCAGTCCGGAGATCAGCTCGATCGGTCGCACCGAGCGCGAGCTGACCGAGGCCAAGGTGCCGTACGAGGTAGGCCACTCGCTGTTCCGCAGCCTGGCCCGCGCCCAGATCGTTGGCCAAACCGTTGGCATGCTGAAGATCCTGTTCCACCGCGAGACCACCGAGATCCTCGGCATCCACTGCTTCGGCTACCAGGCCACCGAAATCATCCACATCGGCCAGGCGGTGATGGCCCAACCGGCACCCAACAACACGATCCGCTGGTTCGTCTCGAACACGTTCAACTACCCGACCATGGCCGAGGCCTACCGCGTCGCGGCGCTCAACGGGCTGAACCGCCTGTTCTAGCTGATGCCGCGCGACTGCAGCGCAGGCCAATCCACCACGCTTCTTCGATGCGTTCCGCGACCCGGAAGCCTGCGCGCCGCAGGGCTGAGCGCACCTCGCGCTCGCGCTTGGCGGCGATGCCGGACAGGATCAGCCGCCCGCCGGCGGCGACCTGCGGCAGCCGCGGATCGGCACACAGGCGTAGCACCAGGTCGGCATACAGATTGCCAACCAGTAGGTCGTACGAGCTGCCATTAAGCAGGGCATCAAGCAGGTCGCCACGGCGCACCAGCGCGCCAGCATAGCCATTGGCCCGACACACGGCGCGGCAGGTGCGCACGGCGTGCGGATCCAAATCGGCAAAGTCGACCCGGCGGGCTCCCCGGGCGCGCGCCAGCAGCCCAAGGGCTCCGGTGCCGCAGCCAAGATCGAGGACGCGAGCGCCATCGAGCGCTTCGCCCAGCAGCAGTTGGGCGGACAGCCGGGTGGTCGGGTGCCGACCATCGCCGAATGCCGGAGAAGGCGGCACGACGAGGCGGGTCGCTCCGCGCGGCAGGCGGCTGTGTCCGGTGGGGTCGATCCACACCCCGGGTGCGATTTCGACCGCAGCGCCCGGCTGGCAGGCGCGCATCAGTGCCGCCTCGTCGTGATCGATGGTGCGCTGGGCGGGGCCGAGCGGCAATAGGGCAGCGCGGGCCCTGGCGGGCAGGCGCCCGGCGGCGGCATAGATGCTGAATTCAGCGTCCGTCCCAGAGCTGGCGGTTACGTGGGTGTGGAAGTCGACCGCGCTCAGCCGGGCGGCGGCTGCGATCGCCGTGTTGGTCGGGACCAGCCAGATCCATTCACGCCAGCGCATGGCGCTACCATGTCAGGCGGATGCGCCAGTCCACATTGCCCCAGCCGCCGGAGAGGTTCACCGAGGAGTAGGGGATGTTGCCGTTATAGCATGGCGGCGGGTAGTTCGGATAGGGCTGCTGCCAGCTGCCGCCCCACCACACCGTCCTGGCGGGATAGCTCCAGCGCAGCGGCAGTTGATAGGTGCCGACATCGACGACTTCCGCCGCTTGGCGTCGGCGCTCCATCGCCGCCGTCAGGGCGGCACGCTGGCGCTCAAGCTGTTCGCGCTCTTCGGTCCGGCGCTTCTCGCGTTCGTCCCAGGTTAGCCATCGGCCGTCGTGCCAGACCATGCCCCTGGCCGCCGCAGCTTCGTGTGGACGCATCCACACCCCGGCGAGCTGCTCGCGGCCGAGCAGACGCTGGGCGTCGACCTGATTGGGGTCGCCCGCAACCGCCTGTTCGGCCAGCGTTCGTGCCAACGTTGCGTCGCCGGCATTCTTGGCGCGCTGCGCCAGGGCGGTGCGGGCAGCAGGTGGGGCGTCTAGACCCAGCTCGGCAATCGCGGCGCGAACGGCGGCAGCTTCGCGTTGGCGGCGGCTCTCGCCGCGGACGATGGAGGCGATCTCGGAGCGCTGCCACGTCCGTTCGGCCGTCATGCCACCCTGGACGATGCGAACCCGAACGCTCTGGGCGTCCTCTGACAGCACCTCGCCATCGATGATCTCGCCGCTGGCGAGATGAATTTCATCGGCGTAGGCGAACGCGGCTACGAGCAGGATGGCGATGAGTCGCATGGAATGACCTTCGCAGATCCTACGGCCGGACAAGTGCATGCGCTGGCTTGGATGCGGCTTGACCAGAGGCTCCCTCACACCTAGCCTGCCGGATCACAATGCCCTCCCCCGCATATCTTCTAGGCATCGACGTCGGCCGGACCGGACTTGGTCTGGCGGTCATCGACGGAACCGGTGCGGTCGCCGCCTCCTCACGTCGTGCTTTCGGCAATGCTGCCGGAGAGCCGGTCGACCCCCAAGACTGGTGGCGCGCCGCGCGGACCGGCATCAAAGAACTGCTGCGCAAAGGCGGGCTGGATGCCGATCGCATCCGCGCGGTCGGCCTGACCGGCGACAGCCAGGGTTACGCCGCCTGCGACAAGGATGGCAAATCGCTCTGCCCGACCGTGCTCGGCGCCGATCCGCGAGCCGAAGAGGCAGCCGCCGAAGTTGCACGCTTGGTCGGGCCGCGCAATCTCGCCAACCTTACTGGCGGCATCTCGTCGATCTCGTCAACCGCCGCCAAGCTGGTTTGGCTGAAGGCCAACGAAAAGCGCGTCTGGCATGATCTGGCCTGGGTGCTGCCGTCGAAGGATTTCATCCGTTTTCGTCTGACCGGCGTGGCCGCGACCGACGCCTGCGATGCGTCTGCGACCCTGCTGTTCAATCCGAAGACGCGAGCCTGGAGCAAGCAGATCGCCTCTGCCCTGGGCCTGGATGTTGCCTGGATGCCGCCAGTTGTCGCCGCTGTTTCGATGACGGGCCGCATCACCGACGCGGCGGCCAAGGAATGCGGCCTGGCGCCAGGCACGCCGGTGGTCGGTGGAGCAGGCCACGCGGTCGCCGTGGCCGTTGCTGCCGGAGCGATGGCCCCGGGCACCGCCCTGATCGAACTTGGCGCGGTGGGTTCGGTCTTGATCGCGGCAGCGGCCGAGGCGGGCCGCGATCCCAGCGCACGCTTGCGCGTGTCGTGCCATGCTGCCCCCGGACGCGCCGCCCACGAGGCGGTTGGCATCGCCGGCTCAGAAGGCCTCGACTGGCTGATGGAGACAGTGCTGGCCAGTGAGGCTGCCCAGGCGAGGCGCAACCAGCGCGATCCTTACGAGATCCTCGCCGAACTAGCCGCCGAAATCGCCCCTGGCGCCGACGGCTGCCTGTACATCCCGACCGGACGAGGCCCAGGCGGCTTCCTCGGCCTGCGTCCTGGCATCGGTCGCGGACACCTGGTTCGGGCCGCTTATGAAGGCGGCGCCCTGGCGGCTCGCGGCACGCTGGATGCGGCTGCTGCCGCCGGAACCCCGATTGATCGGGTCATTGCCGCTGGCCCTGGAGCTGCCGGTAACCTGTGGCCACAAATCCTGGCTGACGTCCTGGACCGCGCGGTCGACGTCGCCCCGGTCGCAGAGGCCGCTGCCGCAGGTGCGGCCATGCTGTCTGCCCCGGCGGTTGGCGTGCACAAGACCATGGAGGCGGCCATCCAGGCAATGGTTCGTCGTCATGGACCGCTGCAGCCACGCAAGGCCGCGGCGTCCAGCTACACTGGACTGATTCCGCGTCATCGCCGCATCGCCGATGGCATCGCCGGCGATGTGGTGTCGGCCGAACCCGCAGTTGGCGAAACGTCAGCGTGAACATCGCTCTGCGCCTGCTGCATGCCGCGTTTGCCATCGCCCTGCTGGGTTGGCTGGTTACCGCCTATGTCGAGCGCCGCAAGGATCTCGACGTCGTGCGTCAGGCCTCCAACGACGAGCATGCCGAGACGCTGCGCATGCAGGGTGAAATCGAGAAGGGCAAGTCGGTGCGTAACGGTCTGAAGCGCGATGACCCGTATGTGGTCGAATTCATCGCCCGGGAGCGCATGCAGTATACTGGTGCAAACGAACTGGCTCCGCCACCGCGCTGACATGTCAGTGGTGTTGGGCGGGAAGGCTCCTAATCGTCTTTGAGCGTCTGGCGCTTGGTGCCGGCAGTATCGACGACGAAGGCGTCGAACGCCTTGGCGACCGCCTCAGCGCGGAATTTATGTTCGTCAGGAGCTTGGACGTAGAGGTAGACGAAGTAGCCGTCCTGGCTGTCAACCAAGTCGACCTTCATCATGCATTCGGCATCGCGGTAACGGTAGGTGTAGGTGGCCGTGTGCTGGAATCCCAGCGGCGCGAGACGCTTGGCGAACCAATCAATGGACTCAGCGAAATCGACCGCCTCTTCGGGGTCAATGCTGACAGCGAACTTACGTACAGTGGTCGTGGCCATCGAAAGCACTCTAGATGGGGTCGTGGCCGCGGGCAAGGCACTCTCGGGCGTCCTTACAAGGATGCTCAACGGATCTCGATCGCGGTACCCGGGATGAGCAGGTCGTAGAGATCGGCGATATCGGTCTGGCGCAGGCGTAGGCAGCCGAGGCTGCTTGCCTGGTCGAGCCACTGTTCCGGGTCCTCGCCGGTCCAGCCATGGCAGCCGATCGAGCGGAACCGTTTGTCCGGGCCGGGGTCGAAGCCCAGCCAGTAACCACCAAGCCGGTTTCCGGGGCTACCCGGAGGATGGACCTTCCCGGTTGTCGGATCGCGCCACTCGGGATTTTTGACCCGTTTCGCGAGTGTGGTGCTCCCGGTCGGGGTAGGAGTAGCCCGGGTGCCGATGCCGATCGGACAGGCCATGACCAGTAAAGGGCCGCGCCAAACCAACAGGCGGTGGATCCTGAGATAAGCGACCGTGCGTAGCGGCGTTGAGGAGGCGTCTAGCACGGTCATGCGTTGTCCGACCCGCAGCCGGCGCGGGTCGATTCCGGGATTCAGACGGACAAGCAGATCGGAGGGGGTGCCGGCATGTGCGGCGATGCGCGAGATGGTATCGCCGGCGACCAGCGTACGGATGGCGAAGCCGGCATCACCCCGCTGCGGCACATGCCAGCCGCCCAGATAGATGCGTCGGGACAACGGATCGAGTGCATCGGCCAGCACCCGGATCCGCTCAAACGAAACAGTCGCCGCCAGTTCCCGGCTGGCGGCGACCAGCAACGGCACGGCCTGGCCGGGTTCCAATGCGGCACGATCCACCAACGACTCGACAGTGGCCAAGCTGGACAGGAGGCAGCACAGGATCAGTAGCGGGCGCACCCCCGTCAGTAACGAACCTGAACGCCCGATCCACTGCCATGCGCCGACTGGACAGGGCCGTCGAGCGCTGATGGATCGATCGGCATCCAGACATCACCCTGGCGGACCAGGTAGGTGACGGTGCCATCTGCCCGAGGGACAGCGATCACCTCGGGTTCGCGGACGGTTGGACGGGAATCAGCGACGGCCACGGGCGTCACCGAGGCTGACGGCTTGGCCGCGACACTCGTCTGGAGGTAGGTGGTGCCGCGATCGTGGGCAAGCAGCCAGAACCCGGCGGCCAGCACCAGGCAGGCCGCTGCAGCCAGTGGCCAAAAGCGTTTGACGGTGGCCCGACGCGGTGCGGTGGCTTGCGGCCGAGCGATGGCCAGGGCGATTAGGTCGTGACTGGCAACCATGCGTTGGCAGTCCGGGCAGCCGGCCAGATGGCTGAATAGGGCCGGATCGTTGTCCGGATCAATCGCTCCATCGGCGACCAGCGGCAACAGGGGCTCGGCCTCGGCGCAGGTCATCGTTTCGAGGTGGTTCACAGGTTGCCCTCGAAAATGTCAACCAGTCGTTCGCGTAGTGCAGCGCGCCCCTTACACAGTCGCACCTCGACGGCCTGCCGGTTGATGCCGAGACGAGAGGCGATCTCGCTGTGGTCAAGGCCGTCCTCGATGCGCAGGCGGATGGCTTCGCGTTGGCTGGGCGGCAGGGTTGCGAGGGCCTTGCGGACCGCCGTGATCCGTTCCTCTGAGAGCACGCCTTCGCTTGGCGCACGTCCATCCTGACCGCTGGCCACCGGATCGGGCAGTTCGCCGGTGGTGCGGACGATGGCGCGGTCGCAGCGCCGCAACCAGTCCATCGAGGCATTACGGGCGATTTGATAGAGCCAGCCGCGCACCGCGGCTTGATGCTGCAGGGTGTGCAGCCGGCGCAGCACGCGCAGTGAAACCTCCTGCCAGACATCGTCGACAGCCGCATGGTCATGTAGATAGAATCCGATCACGCGCCGCACGCCGCCTTCTTCCCGCGTCAGCAGGTCGGCAACCGTTTCCGAGCTAGCGAAGAGAGCTGGGGCGGTGGCTTCCATCTTCAGAGGAGACGTCTGCTCCCCCTTTGGGCTTACCTTCGGGTCCATACGGCCCTACTGGAGCAGAACGCCCAGGTCGATCACATCGTGAACCGATGCTTGCGAGCGCAGCACGTTGGTGACCCGCTTGCGCAACAAAGACCGACGGTCGCGCTCCAACGAGGCCTGCAGGGCGGCGCTGACCTCAGCGAAGCTCTGCGTGCGACCAGCTTCACGCTCTAGGACAAGCAGCGAGGCAGCCGAACCGGCGGTCCAGAACGGGGCGGTGGGTTCCAGCGGGGGCGCGGTCAAGGCCTGGGCCTCGATCTCCTTGCCAAAGGTGCCGGGCTCAACCCAGCCGATCAGGCCGCCTTCGGTGGCCTGAGGACCCTGGCTGATCGCCTTGGCTTTGGCCATGAAGACCTCGGCGCGCTTGTCAGCGGGCAGGGCCATCAGTTGGTCGCGCAGGGTTGATAGCTCATCTTCACACTGCTGGCGGGTGCGCACGCCATGCCAGCGTTTCAGGAGTTCGGCAGCTTGCTCCGCCAGGGCCTTGGGCGCCTTGCCCAGGTCGGTGCGCTGAACCTGGCTGGCGAGGACGTCGGCAAGCTCGGCCAAGATCACTTCCTGCCCGCTGCGGTCGGCGGCCAGGAAGGCATCAAGTCGGCCAGCAGCCGCCTTGGTCATCGCCTCGTCGGTCGACTGCTGGGCTTCGCGCATCAATCCGGCCAGTCCGGTGACAAGTTCCTTGCGTTCATCGTCCGCCGTCGGCCGCAGCGCGATCAGTAGCGAGCGGGCCCGAGCCGGCCGGGCGAAGTCGACCAGCCGCTGATCGTAGCTCGCCCGCAGGGCTTTTGGAGAGATCGCCGAAGTCCGGCTTTCGACCCAACCGAGCACGGCATCGATTTTCGCTTCGCGCTCGCGAACACGGCGCAAGACGGCGATGTCGCGCAGGGCGAGGCCGCGCGAACGCGCCTCGGCGATGACGTCGGTGGACAAGCGATCGCGATCAATGTCGACCTTGAGCTCATTGGCCTTCTGGACCATCAGTTCTTCGTCAGTCAGTTCCTCGAGGGTGTCGCGGTTGAAGCGCAGCAGGCCGTCACGATTGTCGGGCAGGACTTTACCTGCTCGGCGATACATCTCGACCCGCGTGCCATTCCTGGTGCGGATATCACCGATCGTCAAGACCTGGTCGTTGACGAACCTCACCGGCCGGTCGACCACCGTTCCGGGGCTGGTTTCGCCGGCCTTGACGGGTTCCGCTTCAGCAGCCAGCAGCGCACTGCACGTAAGGATCAACAACCAGCGTGACAGCTCAGCCCAAGCTTGAGTAGTTACCAACCAGCTTTGCATGGGCGGGGAGGCTACGGCGTGCCTGGAAAAAGCACGCGACGCCGGGGAAACCCCCGGCGTCGCGTAGACAGCCAGCTGTCCAGGGCCACAGGCCCTGACGGGCGGCTCACTTGGCGAGGTAGATCTCGACGCGGCGGTTGGCAGCGCGATCGTCCTTCTTGCCGCTGGCCACGGCCGGGGCGTACTGGCCGCGGAACGAGCCGCGGATGCGCTCTGGCTTCACGCCGGCGACATGGAGCGCGCGCACGACCGAGGCCGAACGGGCCGCTGACAGACCCCAATTGTCGCCGTACAGCTCGACGGTGCGCGGACGGCTGACCGGCGAGTCGTCGGTGTGGCCTTCGACAACCACCATCTGATTGGCGTGGTCGCCATCATTCAGCTTGAGGGCGAGCTTCTCGATCGCCTTCTTGCCTTCCTTGTTGAGCGAGGCGGAACCCTTTTCGAAGGCGAAGTCCTCGCCGAGGGCGATGCGGCCATTGCCGGCGGCGGTGAAGCCTTCGCCGAGGCCTTCGACACCAAGGTTGGCGGCGCTGTCGCCGACCGTGCCACCCTTGTTCTTCTCGATCTCTTCCTGGGCCTGGGCCAGGCGGGCCTTCAGTTCGTCGTTCTCGGCCTGCAGCGTTGCGGCATTGGCGCTGAGTGCGGCGCCATCCTGCTCGACAGGCTTCTGGCCGCGCGGCTTGCAGCCGGTGGTGCTAACGGCCAAAGCCGCAACGAGTGAAAGGATGGCCAGACTGCGGACGATGGACATGGGGACTCCGCGAAGGGATGAGAGTAGGAAGCTAGCTGGGTGTGGGGGCATGGGCAAGGGCCTTGCCTGGAAACGCAACAGCCGCACCCAAAGGGGTGCGGCTGGTTGTCGGGCGCTGTAAGCGCGGGATTACTTCTCTGGCCAGACCGTGGCTTCAAGCACCGTGATCTCGGGGCCGCCGTCGGACTGCACCTTTTTCTGAACAACGGTGTATTCCTTGTTGCCGGCTTTCGAGGTCGCTTTGATGCCATTGGCATCCTCAGTGACCTTATCGACGACGAACGAGTCGAGGCGCTCTGCGGCAGGCATGCCACCGAGATAGCTGTTGAAGCGCCACTGGGCCTGGGGGTCCTTCGACTTGATGTCGCGGTATTCGCTGCCCTGGTTGTTCTTGGCCCACTTCTTTGAGTCGGGCTCGACGGCAAAACCGGCGATGCCGCCCGCCATGCCGGTCCACAGGTTGTCGTCGGCGCCGCGTGCCTGGTATTTGCCAGCATCGACCTCGCCTGGACGCGACACCAAGCCCATGACGTAGAACGGCACGACGAAGAAGATCCCGATGGCGAAAGCCAAGGCGAGGCAGGCCATCCAGTACCACGGCACCTGGACATCGACTTCCATGGCGCGACGGCTGGAACGGACGCTGCGGCGGCCGCTTTCGGCGTTCGGCAGCATGCCGCCGGGGCCGGCGTGCTGCGGGCCGGTCTCAATCGGCGCGGTGGTGGCGCCCACCGAGGTCTCTTCGACCGAGGTCATCACGGCGGTGTTCGAGTCGGTGAAGGACAGTCCCTGCGATCCGGTGGTCGGCCTGGTTGAGCCGAGATCAGCCGTCTTGCTGTCCTCCAGGCTGACCACTTCCAGGTCTTCACCGAAGGTGATCTGCTGGGAATCCTTGGCCGGCGAGCTCTTGGCCTGGACGATGGTCTCGGAGGAGTCGTCGACCACCTTGCCGAGGTCGATCTGCAAATTGTCGCTTTCGCCAGTGAGGACGATGGTGCCCTCTTCGTCTTCGCGGGCGGCGAGGCGCTGGACATCGTCCTCATCAACCAGCAGTTTGCCGCCCTGGCGCTGGGCTTTGACCCCACCGCTGTTGACGTGCTGCTGCAGGGTGGCGTCGTCGCACCCGAGGATGTCCTTGGCCTGCTTGGCGTCGATCATGCCCATGGCTGTCTCTTATACACATCTCCGAGCCCACGAGACTAAGGCGAATCTCGTATGCCGTCTTCTGCTTGAA
>ENA-ORBV01013850-ORBV01013850.1-microbial-mat-metagenome-genome-assembly--contig:-NODE-13850-length-12179-cov-13.872996_pt1 | contig 12179 bp, 6 predicted proteins | sample MGYA00237777_ERZ505514 | MGnify/ENA primary metagenome ERZ505514 (study PRJEB26160, sample SAMN06269048) | microbial mat metagenome | isolation source: Oligotrophic lake microbial mat | place... | reverse complement strand
AGATAATACAAACGGAAATCCCAAGTCATTACGATAAGATTGACGAACAAGGATTAAAGTATTATTTAAAACCACTTAGAGCGATGGGGAGTGATGATTCTCGGGGTAACCGCCCCAGTATGTATTTTTCACTAGTGGCCCCTGATGGAACTGAGATATTTCCCAAAAGGCAAGACGGTTCAGATGGAAGATGGCGTTGGGGTATGGAAAAGGTGGCTAAAGAAGCAGATAGAATAGAGTGGATCAATGGAAGAAATGGTTGGAGCGTTTATTACCGAATTTATGCAACTGAATCTAGATTGCCTGCTGAGACTATCTGGTCGCATGCTGAAGCCGGAAGCAACAGGACATCAAAATCAGAGATCAAAGCAATTTTTAAATCAAAAGCTTTTGATACACCAAAACCAGAAGGACTAATTAGAAAAGTGTTACTACTCGCCACACAAGCTGATGATATTGTCTTGGATTCATTTCTTGGATCAGGAACCACATCAGCAGTAGCTCAAAAAATGCATCGTAAATGGATAGGCATTGAATTAGGAAATCAAGCTTATACCCATTGTTATCATAGGTTGAAAGCAGTTGTCGATGGTGAACAAGGTGGAATTAGCAAATCTGTTGACTGGAAAGGTGGTGGCGGCTTTAAATTTTACACCCTTGCTCCAAGTTTACTGAACCAGGACAAATATGGCAATTGGGTCATCAGTAAAGATTACGATGCTCAGAAACTGGCGGCAGCCATGGCCAAACAGGAAGGGTTCAGATACAGTCCGCACGAGTTATTATTCTGGAAGCAAGGAGTCAGCAGTGAACAGGATTACATTTTCACCACGACGCAGTTTGTGACCGCAGAATCCCTTGACCAGATCCACGATGACATGCAACCCGGCGAAAGCCTTCTGATCTGTTGTAAATCATTTCAAAAAGGATGTAAGGGGAAATTTGCCAACATCACTATCAAAAAGATCCCTCAAATGCTCCTGGGTCGATGTGAATTTGGTCGCGATGATTATAGCCTCAACATCGTCAATATGCCTATAGAGGAGACTCATGAAAGCGAATCCGACTCCATAGATACCCATCCAATTGCCCCCGCAAAATCAGTAAAGAAAAAAGGCAAGCGCAGTGTCCAGGAAATCAATAATGACAATCAGCAACTCTCCCTATTCGACTAAGCTATGGACACCACCGCCGACTATATCAAACAACGATTATCCCTACGAGAGCCACTCCAGGAGTCATTAGACATATTGGCTCAACTGTCCACTACCCTTTCCCTCAAGAAAGATGCACCAATAGATCAGGAGCTTGAAAAAGTCAAAACGCTGTTTCCATCCTGTACAGACTTCGATCGTGAATTTCCATCCATTGCCTATTCGATTGCCACAGGGGTAGGAAAGACCCGATTGATGGGTGCATGCATGGCCTATCTGCATTTGACAAAAGGAGTTCGCAATTTTTTCGTGCTGGCTCCAAATCTGACGATCTACAACAAGCTCATAGAGGACTTTGGTAATCCGGCCTATCACAAATATGTATTTGCAGGGATATCAGCCTTTGTGCACAATCGGCCGATCATCATCACCGGTGATAACTATGCGCAGCAGGGAAGTCTGTTTAGCGACCGAGAGATCCGGATCAATATCTTCAATATCTCCAAATTCAACTCGGAGTCACGTGGCACTACACAGGGTGGTATCAGCCTGGCTCCACGCATCAAGCGATTGTCAGAATACCTTGGCCAGTCTTATTGGTCTTACCTCTCCGGTCTAGATGATCTGGTGATCCTGATGGATGAAGCACATCGGTATCATTCTGACCGCTCCAAGACCGCCATCAATGAATTGAAGCCAGTGCTGGGTATTGAGTTGACAGCTACGCCTATCGATGATGATGGAAATCCTTTTAGAAATGTGGTCTATGAATACTCCCTCGCTCGCGCCCTTGCTGAAGGAAAGTATGTCAAGAATCCAGCGATAGCCCGCAGAAAGAATTTTCAACGTGGTACAATGAATGACCGGGAAATCGAGATACTCAAACTCGAAGATGCCATCAGCATCCATCAGGATACCAAAAAAGAACTTGAAGTTTATTCTCTCAATGAAGGCGTCAAATTGGTCAAACCATTTATCCTCGTCGTGTGCAGGGATACCACGCATGCTAAGGAAATATTTGACCTGATCAATACTGATTCATTTTATGATGGAGCGTATAAGGATAAGGTCTTACAGATTGATTCCACCACCCGACGGGAAGGTGGTATCGAAGAGCAGTTTCTGAGTCTCGAGAGTGATGATAATCTGATCGAGATCGTCATCCATGTCAATATGCTCAAGGAAGGATGGGATGTGACTAATCTGTACACCATCGTGCCATTGCGTGCCGCCAATGCTGCTATACTGATAGAGCAGACGATTGGGCGGGGATTGAGACTTCCATTTGAAGGAAGGCGGACAGGTATAGAGAAGATTGACAAACTGACCGTTGTCGCACATGAAAATTTTGATCAGGTGATTGCAGCAGCTCAGGATCCAAATTCAATTCTCAATAAACTGACGCATATTGAACTGACGGAGGAAGATCTGAGTACAAAGACTCTGGTCGTTACTTCCCGTCCTGTCATAGAGCAAAAACTAGCAGATGAGCAAAAAATAGTAAATGCCATTGCTGATGCAGGACAGAAGCAGACAGCGCAGAATAGTCTTGATGCTAAAAATGCAATTATCAATGTCTTGCCTGGCTTTAATGCAATGCCTGGGGTTCATAAAGTAGACGATTTGCGCAAAGATCATATCAAACAACAAGTTCTCAAACAAGTATATGAAAATCTGCACAAAGGGCAATCCACGCTCTTAGCACCAGAGATCATGGCGGAAGCTGAGAAAAAGTATGATACCCTCGTCAGTGAATACCAGAATAATATTATAGAAATACCAAGGATATCTATCACTCAGACGGAGACAAAAATTTCCTTTGCGCCTTTTATGCTTGACACATCTGGATTGTCTTATAAGGCATTGGAGCAGGAGATCATTGTGATGGGGCTCAAAGATCACTCAGTAGATACGATCAGGGCCAGGACGAGCGGCTACTATGATGATCCTGTCAAACTGATCATCGCTCAATTGCTTGATTATCCAGAGATAGATTACGATGAAATATCAGACTTGCTATACACACTTGCAACGAGTGCCGTTGATGCCATTAAATCAAATCTAGGCAAACCTGAAGAAATAGATCAGGTTATATTTCAGTTTAAAGCAGCCATCGCCGAAAAAATATATACGCAGATGATGATGCATCACCTGGTGACAGGTGCAGAATATTCAGATCCAATAGTGCTGCCATTTGTGAAAATTGAGCCATGGAACTATTCAGCACTAATGAATTCCGGGATTATAGATTATCGGGAGGTGGTCAATCCAACTGGAATGATACCTAAATATGTATTCCGTGGATTTGAAAAGGCATGTCATTTTGAGTACAAGTTTGATTCTAAAGCAGAACAAGACCTGGCATTTATCCTGGAGCATGATGCGAGCGTCATCAAGTGGTTACGTCCGGCTCCGACGCAGTTTAGGATATACTGGGATAATAACTCTAAGCGATATGAGCCTGATTTTATTGTCGAAACCGCGGATGCCATTGTTATGATCGAAGTAAAAATGAGTTCTCAAATGGAGGCTTTGGATGTACAGGCTAAGAAAGTTGCGGCGGAAAAGTACTGTGATTCTGCGTCCAAGTTTACTGCTGAGAATGGTGGGAAGAAATGGAAATATAAAATGGTGTCTCATCATGTGGTGGATAGGACGAAAAGTTTCAACTATCTTGCAGGACATAACCAAGAGTTCAATTAGTTTTTCATATCAACTTCTAAGCCAATAAGCAAAGGGAAAAATAATTGAAAAAGCGAAGTCAGATTCTTCAAAAATCGCTTGACGAGTAACCTGAAGAGACTAAGACGTTTGTTGATCAGTATGCTGACCAAGTTGTGAAGTTAAACACCTCGATTCGGGAGATTGGGGAAGAACAGAATTTACATTCTGAAGAGCTATTAAGGGAGCTTTCTGAACTAAAAAAGATAAGACCCAATTTCATCAAAATCCATTGAAGACTATTCAGGCTTAATGGGGATTTGAACCAATTTATCTTTATCAGGTAAAACACAGTCTTTATAAATTTGATCCATATCTAATTCCATTACTTCCGTTTTGAATTTGGGCTGCACTTCAACTAATCTTTCCTCAGTATATTTTAGGGCTGTCTCAATAAGAGCAATATACTTGTCAATACTGCCGTGCAATGATCCTTGAGATCTGGGAGATATGTGTCATATCATGCGCCATCCAGGTAGCAAGTAGTTGCCCGAGCGTCACTATGCCTAAGGCGGGGTGAATTCCTTCCTTGCGGAGATCCTCTTCTGTCAGGTCAGCAGCTAAGAGGATTAGAATATTCTCAAGGCGGAGTTGTTCAAATTGATGAAGTAACGAATCAATAGATCGGCCTGCGGCAATTGTAAAATGGCCAGCACGATCAAAAGAAGTAAATTTTTTATCCGAAGTTTCATCCAGGATAATCCGCATCCTTGGTATCCAGTCTGTCTGTTCGCCATAAATGAGATGTGCGACTACTTCATGAGGTGACCATGTATCTGGTCCCTCCTTCGCATGTAGCCAATTATCTTCTAAACTTGCAACAAGTTCGCGGATGGTTGCCAGTGTGCGGCTGATGATGTTGATGACGGAGGTAACGTCTATGGGGATCATGGAGTGAATTTATCAAAAGATTGTGATTTTACCTGCTGTCAAAGACAGCCTACATGATGTTTGCCTTGACAATGCTTCTTTTGATCCAACATACGCGGACGCAGGTATAACCTGTGCCCAACTTTGTTTTTTTAGTTCTTTTGATCTGTCGTACGCGAACGTCCGTCCGTACGCCCAACTTTGCTTTTCTACAGAGGCCTGCGGCCTCTACTCACAACTCACAACTCAATACCCATTATTCTGCACCAGCGCTCCACCTGTGAGATCAATTTCAGATTGTGGTATCGGAAGCAGGATATGTTTGGAAGCTACAAAATTAGGCTGCACTAGTGGCATCACATCAGCTAGTCGTCCCCATCGGGCGAGGTCAAACCAACGATGTTGTTCCATCGCCAATTCAACTCTGCGCTCATGATAGAGGATCTCTCTTAGTTCGGTTTTGTCCATGGTGGTAATATCAGGAAGTATAAAATTGTTATTACCCCGTGCACGTGCTCTTACCAAGTTGAGATATTCAAGCGCTTTACCTGGATTGCCTTCTTCGTTGTATGCTTCTGCAGCCAGCAATAAGATATCTGAATAGCGAAGTATTCTGATATTACCTGGCCCGTTGTCATTGAGCCCGGCATGCGCGGGTACCCAGGCTTTCTGATTGTATCGTTCATTGAGCACTTCAGGATTGTCTTGTACGATAGTAGAACCGTCAGGCAGGACCTCTCCGACATAAATAATCGTAGCCTGACGTCGCGGATCACCTGCTTCGTAATCTGCTACGAGATCATCACTGGGCCTGTTAAATCCAAAACCAAGATTGGGCACCCCTCTGACGCCTTGTACCATATTGAATGGTGTTGCGCCTGGACCTGCGATGGCAGCTTGCTCTGCTACAGCACTAATTTCAAAAATGCTTTCAGCACCGTGCTCCCCTACCCGAAGAAAATTATCTGAATACCGAGTCAACATCATGTACTCGCCGGACAAAATGATAAAATCGCATTGCACAATCGCATCGGCAAATTGTTGCTTGACCATATACAATTTGGCAAGCATTCCTCTGGCAGCGCCTTTTGTCGCTCTGCCAAGATCTGCAGCTGGATAATCGGATTTCTCAGGGAGCACAGCAATGGCATCCAGCAGATCCTGCTCAATCAAATCATAAACTACTTCTTTTGACGTCCTGGTCTGGTTGTAATATTCATCCTGGCTCAAGGAACTTGTGACTAAAGGAATATCTCCAAACCATTGCACCAATCTGAAGTAGGTATAGGCTCTCAGAAATTTAGCTTCTCCTACCAATCGGTTACGCAGTTCTTCATCCATGTCAATCCCCGGAATATTATTGATCGCCAGGTTGGCTCTGAAGATGAGCTGGTAGTGCCCTGACCATGCGCCATTGATTCCTTCATTGGTGGCATCAAATGAAAATTGATCCAACTGGAGCATATAAAGTGCATCCGTAGGTGTACTCCCTTTGTCCGCATCATCACTGATGATATCCGTGATGCCTATCCATGGAAATGCACACATCTCCCACGTACGGAATTTCTGATATATCGCATTAGTTGCCCAAACGGCGTGATCCGAGGTTTCGAAAAACGTATCAAACGTCAGTTGCCCTTTCGGTTTTCTTTCCAGAAAATCTTCTCCACAACTACTCACGACTGCTAGTAGTAGGATTAAACCTAAACGAAAGGTTATGTTCTTATGGATCGCTCCTGATCTTATATTATTTTTCATGATCATTGATTTCTAAAAGATTAAAACTGAATTTCAATACCTGCTTGCCATGATTTGGCAACCGGATATCCACCAAAATCAAATCCAACTTCGTACGTATTACCTGCATTGGGGAACTCAGGAGAATAGCCTGAATATTTCTGTTTTGTCCAGATATTGGTACCTGAAACATACACTCTTAATCGATCCAATTTCGCTTTTGTGGTGACCCTTGAAGGAATGGTATAACCAAGACTAAGATTTCGCAACCGGATAAAGTCTCCGTCTTGAATAAACCTGTCACTTACTCTATAGTTATGTCCTCCATTGATCAGGCGCGGCTCTGTCTGGGAAGGATTATCAGGTGTCCAACGATCTATCACATGGCTCTCCCAATTGTATACCCCCACACGTAATGTTTCTTTGGCATTGAATACACTATATCCACTTACGCCGAGAACGTCTGCATTAAGGTCAAAGCCATTCCATTCGACACCAGCTGTGAAGCTATAGGTGAGTTTGGGTATCGGACTACCGAGATACGTGCGATCATCCCCATTGAGGATTCCATCGAGATTGGTATCTGCAAATCGAATGTCGCCGATTTTTTCATCTCCGAATTTTGGACTCATATCCAACTCTTCTTCACTTTGAAAGATACCAGCGACCTTATAACCATAAAATCCACCAATAGGCAATCCGACCACTGTGTGTGAAGCAAACTCACCATTGATATTGGCTGCGAATATTTCATTGCGACCATTGGCAAGTTTCTCAACTGTATTGGTGACCGGTGAAACGATCACGCCAAAATTATAAGCTACCGTGCCTCCCTCTCTCCAATTGGCGCTGATATCCCAACCCTGGTTGCGGATCTGGGCTGTATTGACTACAGGATCATCCTGTGACCCAACATAATCAGGAATCGGCACTGCCGCAATGATGTCAAACGTATTACGGTTGTACCAATCTACTTCTACTGCCAGTCTCCCATCAAAAAATCCCACCTCCACGCCAATGTCCGCTTGTCTTGAAGTTTCCCATTGCAGGTCTGCATTGGAGAGAGATATCAGCGTAGCACCCTGGTTCAAACTTTCACTAGCCCCAAAGACACCATACAAGCCGCTAGTCACTGCTCCAGTGGAAGGATACCTGGAAGAGGCGGCTTGATTACCGAGCTCTCCATAGCTAGCCCTGACTTTCAAACGATCAAGAAAATTCAAATCCTGCACAAAGGGCTCATCGGTCATATTCCAACCTACACTGGCAGATGGAAATGTGCCTGTACGGTTAGCTTTGGTAAATCGACTAGATCGATCTATGCGCAAACTTGCGGTCAGCAGGTATTTACTTTTAAAGGTATAGTTGACCCTGAATAGATTAGAGGTGAGGGCTTCATCAGAGGCTCCCTGGTAATTCATCTGTGTTGTATCGTTCCCCGCTGATAAGTACAATAGTTCTTGTGCCGATCCGGGAAAGTTTTCACGGCTGCCTCCGAGCGAAGTATTCTCACGCTCTTCGGCTGTATATCCGGCCAGGGCAGTGATATGATGCGCCTTCCATGTACGGTCATAGGTGACTGTTTGTTCCCAGATCCAGTCATTGTTGGAACTGGTACCCACACTCAGTCGATCGTTTTTATTGAGTTGGGATGCACTGACTTCAAATACGGGTTCGAAATATTGAGAGGCACGATTGCCTTTATCAAATCCAAAATTACTTCTGAACGTAAAATTTTTAAGGAAGTGAATATCTGCATACATGTTTCCAAAAAGTCTGGAAGCATTGTTGTGATTATTGCTTTTGTAAAATAAGTCAGCGGATGGATTAGCCACTGGAAGGCCAAAAAAAGTCGGGTCTGTAAAATCGCCTGTAGAATCCCGCGGTGTTAATGTCGGTGGCATCCGGTAAGCAGTGTTGACTACGCCGGGCGCAACATCTTCTCTGATCGCAGAATAAGAAACGTTGTGGCCGATCGACATATATGTATTCAGTTTGAATTCCCCATTGATCCGAAAGGTGAGTCTGTCGTAATGCGAATTTTCGATGATGCCATCCTGGGAGAAATAATTACCACTGAAATTGTATTGATATTGTTCGGAACCACCATTAGCTGAAAGGGTAAAATTGGAGATCGGTGCGTTTCTGAAGATTTCATCCTGGTAGTTTGTGCCTACGCCCAGGGAATCCGGATTTGGAAAATAGTCGAGTGATGGGAGATCATTGTATGCCGAGGCAAACTCCGATGCATTGAGTACATCAATATAATTGGTGATTTGTTGCACCCCATAATAGGCGGAGGCAGTGATGGAGGCTTTGTCTCTCGTTTTTCCACCCTTGGTGGTGATGAGTATGACCCCATTGGCGCCACGACTTCCATATATGGCTGCTGCTGAAGCGTCTTTTAGTACTTCAATACTTTCTACATCTTCCGGATTGACATTCGACGCATCATAGGTGATCATCCCATCGATGACATAGAGTGGATTGGCATTGTTGAGCGTTCCTGTTCCACGTATTCGAATGACTGCTCCGGCTCCAGGTGATCCAGACGATGGTGCTACATACACACCGGATACTTTTCCTTGCAGTGCTTGTTCGACATTGGATGTCGGGATTCTTGCGAGGTCCTTACCTTTCACAGAGGACACAGCACCCGTCAGGTCACTCTTTTTCTGCGTACCATAACCTACCACTACAATTTGGTCAAACAAGGTAGCCTCTTCAGCCATCCGGATTTCAAGTTGATCACGGCCATCGAGTTTTACTTCAACAGTGGTGTAGCCCGTATATCTGAATATCAACGTAGGATCAGCACTGGTCACTGCAAAAACAAAACGACCATCAAGGTCAGTGAGTGTACCATGATCTGTCTGTGCCTCAAGGATGGTGACGCCGATCAGTGGCTCGTTGGAATTGGCATCCAGCACCATTCCTGTCACCGTGGTCTGAGCGATGGAGGTAAAAGGAAGCCACAACAGCGAATAGAATAGTATTCGTAACGTTTTCATTTGCATCTGGATCTTTTTACGTGTAAAATAATAACATGGATTACAACCTGGTCATCGGAATTTATTTCACCAACCGGATTTCTTTTTTCTGTAATCGTTCAGAATCAGGACCCACCATCATCCAAAAGAGTCCGGGCTCTGCCTTGAAGGTCATATCTGCTGTATGAAATGCCAGGTCTGCACTGGTTATCTTAAATGTAACGCTTTTACGCTCCCCAGGGGCCAGTTTAATTTTCTCAAATCCTTTGAGTTCTTTTACAGGCCTTGTCACACTCCCGACCAGGTCACGCACATAGAGCTGCACTATTTCTTCGCCTGTCAAAGCCCCGGTATTGGTAATGTTGACAGAGACGTTGATGGTATCACTAAAGCTGAAATTCTTTCCGGAGACGACCATCGAGTCATAAGTAAATGTGGTATAGCTCAACCCAAATCCAAATGGATACTGCGGCGTGTTAGGCATATCCAGGTACTTTGACGTATATCCATTGTTGGGATCAAACGGGCGGCCGGTATTCTTTTCGTTATAGAATATAGGCACCTGACCTACATGTCTTGGGAAGGTCATAGTGAGTTTAGCGGAAGGATTATAATCGCCAAACAGGACATCACTCACAGCGGGTCCACCCATGGTACCGGGCAGCCAGGCTTCTACGATAGCAGTAGCATGTTGAGCAATCCATGGAATCGCTAACGGTCTGCCATTCATCAATACCACTACCACGGGCTTGCCGGTGGCCACGAGTTCTTTAACCAATTGCTCCTGCACTCCGGGTATTGATATATCAGCACGGGATTTAGCTTCACCGCTCATCTTCCAACTTTCTCCTACCACTACGATGACGATATCAGCAGCTTGAGCGTTGCGAACAGCTTCTGCAAAACCGGATGTACTCTCCCCGGTGATTTCGCATCCCATGGCATGGGTGAAAGTAAATCCATCTTTTGTGGCCCGCTCTTGAAAAGCATCTAGTACGCTGACACTTTTAGTGCCATCACCAGCGCCACGCCATTCGCCTATCAGGTTGTTACGGTCTGCGGCGAGTGGCCCTACCAGTGCGATTTTTTTTCCTTTGGTGATGGGTAGGACATTGCCTTCATTCTTCAGCAATACGATTGATTTGCGTGCTATATCTCTGGCCGCTTCGAGGTTTGCTGTAGAAAAGACAACTTCTTTTTCGCGTTGTTCGTTGGAAAACTTGTACGGGTCTTTAAACAGTCCTAGTTCAAATTTGATACGAAGGATTCTGCGTACAGCATCGTCAACTAATTTTTCGCTCACTTTTCCATCCGCAATAGATTCTTTGAGAAATCGCTGGAAGACAGCGCCCTGCATATCCATATCTACCGTTGCATTGGCGGCCAGCTCACCGGCATGCGCTTCATCCGTAGCATAACCATGAGCGACCATTTCATTAATACTTGTATAATCTGTCACGACAAATCCAGTAAAACCAAGTTCCTTCCGCAGGATATCGTCGAGTAGCCATTTGTTTCCGGTTGATGGGATACCATCCAGATCATTGAAAGAAGTCATGATCGTCCTCGCTCCAGCTTCAATACCTGCTTTATAAGGTGGAAAATAGATATCTCTAAAAGTGCGCTCACTCATATCTACAGTGTTGTAGTCCCGTCCTGCTATGGGGGCACCATACCCTGCAAAGTGCTTGATACATGCTAGTATTTTATCTGTTCCATTAAAATGATCACCTTGAAATCCATGCACCCTCGCGCGGGCTATCAGGGAACCCAGGTATGGATCTTCACCTGCGCCTTCCATCACGCGTCCCCAGCGTGGCTCTCGTGAGATATCGACCATAGGAGCAAATGTCCAATGCAATCCTGCTGCTGCTGCTTCGGCAGCAGCGATAGAAGCGGATTGCTCCATGGCAGCGAGATCCCAGCTGCAGGATTCTCCAAGTGGGACCGGAAAAATGGTCTTGTACCCATGGATCACATCGTATCCGAATAACAAGGGTATACCCAGCCGGCTCTCCTTGACTGCTATATCCTGCAGTAGGCGGGTAAAGGCTACAGTATGGCTATTGAACAATGCCCCGCAGGTTCCTTTGCGGATATCATCCTGATAGCCTTTGCGGATAGTCGGGCCGGTAGATTCCCAGTCGGTGGTGTAGAGGGTCATCTGGCCGATCTTCTCATCGAGGGTCATTAGACTGAGGACACTATCGATCTGTATCGAATAGTCATCGTCTTGCTGGGCCTGCAGTTGTTTCGATGGCTGGCATGAAATCAGGGCAAAAATGAGCAGGGACAGTAAGCTGCCTTGGCGTAAGAAAGAGATCATCATAGTATACTAGTCTATCTTGTCATACAAGGAGGCAAAAGCACTCCTCGGTTATCGGGCTTAAGATAGGGAAAGTGGGAAACTATGTCTACATGAAAAGAAAGGGGATTTTGTATGGACTTTACCGCACAGGTATTGAAGCCTTTAGTATACTATTGCTGTTGCAAAGCCGTATGAAGTATGTGAATTCATCTATTGGATAATAAATACCTTGCCGCTATCGATGACATGGCCGGAGGTCGTGGTCACCTTCCAAAAATAGAATCCTTGCGTATACTCAGAGCGATTCAGATAAAGCGCATCGCCCTGGGTGACCTCCTGACGCTGCACTTGGACGCCATCAATGGTATATAAATGCACTATGCAGGTTGTCTCGCTCTC
>ENA-ORBV01013848-ORBV01013848.1-microbial-mat-metagenome-genome-assembly--contig:-NODE-13848-length-12180-cov-5.199785_pt1 | contig 12180 bp, 9 predicted proteins | sample MGYA00237777_ERZ505514 | MGnify/ENA primary metagenome ERZ505514 (study PRJEB26160, sample SAMN06269048) | microbial mat metagenome | isolation source: Oligotrophic lake microbial mat | place... | reverse complement strand
CCTCTCTATTCGTCGGCAGCGTCAGATGTGTATAAGAGACAGATGCCGGCCGCCTTCAGCTGCACGTTGCGGGGAAACCGGCGTTCGCTTACCAGATGGACAAGGAGGCGCTACCCCGAGCTGACATCAAACCGGAGTTTAAGCGCGCGGGTTATTTGCATCCGATTCAAACGCCGTCGGGTACGATCGTGAGTGATGACTATCCGGTGCAACATGTGCACCATCACGGGATCTGGTCACCGTGGACGACGACCACGTTCCAAGGCCGCAAGCCCGATTTTTGGAATATGGGTAAGAAGACCGGCACCGTTGAGGCGGTGGCCGTCGATTGGACCTGGAGCGGCCCGGTGCATGGCGGATTCGTGGCGCGGCATCAGTTTGTGGATCTGTCGGCGCCGAAGCCCGTGATAGTCCTGCATGAGACGTGGGAAGTTACAGGCTATAAGGTAGACGTCGCAGCGGGCGGAACGCCCGTGCAGGTCTTCGATCTTCTGCTCACGCAAGTTTGCGCCACGAACGATCCCCTGGTCCTGCCGAAATACCACTATGGTGGTCTCGGCTTCCGCGGGCGCGGGGAGTGGTATGGCAAAGACAAGGCGAACTTTCTCACCTCGGACGGGGAGACTGATCGCGTCAAAGCCAACGCCCGGCCGATGCGCTGGGTTCACCTTTCCGGTGCGGTGGAGAGTGGTACGGCGGGCCTCGCGGTGCTCGGCCATCCTGATAATTTTCGCGCGCCGCAGCCGGTCCGCGTGCATCCCAACGAGCCCTACGTTTCGTTCACCCCTTCGGAAGGAGGCGAGTGGCAAATCGAGCCAGGCAAACCGTATGTCGCCCGGTACCGTTTCGTCGCGGCTGACGGTGTGCCCAACCGGGACGCGCTGGATGCCCTTTGGAATGGATATGCCGTGCCCGCCCTTGTAAGATTTGAGACACTTCCCTAACTCCAGGCGAATTTCTTTATCCCACTGAATCCCCACAATCCCGCTGCCATTTGAAAACGACAACTTCGGCTCCCACCGCTTCTTCCATTGCCTCTGGCAAGGCTGCAGCAGACGACTCGCAACTGCTCCGGTCCATCGCAGACCAGCCCCTCTCGAGGCGATTGCCCGTATATTTGCGGCTTTCCGGTCCGGGTTGGCTCCAGAGTGCGATTACATTGGGCGGAGGCTCGCTGGCCGGCAGTCTTTATCTCGGTGTCATCGGTGGCTTCGGCCTGCTTTGGCTGCAGCCGGTGGCCATGATGATGGGGATCGTGATGCTCTGTGCGATCGGCTACGTGACGACGGTCACGGGGAAGGCACCGCTCGAGGCGATCAATCAGTATGTAAACCCTGTTCTGGGTTTTGGGTGGGCGATCGCCTCCCTGCTCGCGAGCATGGTCTGGGCGATGCCGCAATACTCGCTCTCCATCGGAGTCCTGCAGCAGAATTTGCTGCCGGGCTTGCTTGGCGCCGATGGCACGTTGGGTGGTTTTTGGGGAAAACTCGTTCCCACCATTCTCATCCTGATCTTCTCGACCTATATAACATGGAATTACGGCAAAGGTGGTCGCGGGGTGAAGGTCTATGAAACCACCCTCAAGGTGATGGTCGGTTTGATCGTGTTGTGTTTCACCGGCGTGGTGTGGCGGGTGGCCGCGTCTTCCGGCGGACTTAATTGGGGCGCGGTCATGAGCGGATTTATCCCTGACCTCTCGATCCTCACGCAACCGGCCGAAGGGTTTCGGTCGTTGATCGCGACCACGGCGTCGGAACACCATTCCTATTGGTCCAACTTCCTCGTTAATAAACAGCGCGATATCATCGTCACGGCGGCGGCGACTGCCGTGGGTATCAATATGACGTTCCTGTTTCCCTATTCGATTTTGCGGCGCGGGTGGGGCAAGGAATTCAACGGCCTGCTGCGTTTCGATTTGGGCACGGGAATGCTGATTCCATTTACCGTTGCGACCAGCTTCGTCGTGATCGCGGCGGCGAGTCAGTTCCATACCGTGGCGCAGCCTGGCATCCTGAGTCAGTTGGATGTGGCCGGCGTGGTGGCGAAAGCGACGCCTGGCCAGCTCCGGGAATATAATGGTTTGCTGAAAGGCTTGGAGATGGAGCGGACAGCGGCGGGTGCGGTTGCGACGATCTCGCCGGCGGATCAACAACTCGCGGCGACATTGGTGAATCGCGATGCGTATGACTTGGCGTCCGCGCTGGAGCCACTGACCGGTCCGTTGTTCGGACGCATTATTTTCGGCTTCGGCGTCTTGGGCATGACGCTTTCTACGATTACGCTGTTGATGCTAATCTCGGGACAAGTGGTGTGTGCACTCTTCAAACAAGAGCAAACGGGATGGACCTTCCGGATTGGCAGTCTTGCTGCGGTGACGGGAGCGCTCGGGCCGTTCATCTGGGGCCAGGCCTCGTTTTATCTCGCGGTGCCGACCTCGATCTTCGGCCTGATACTTCTGCCCATCGCATACCTCTCGTTCTTCCTGCTCCTCAATCAGCGCCGATTGCTCGGCAACGCCATGCCGCGTGGCCGGAGTCGGGTGATTTGGAATGTGCTGATGGGTGTGACGGTGGCGGTGGTCGCGGGTGCGAGCGTCTTCATGATCCAAGCTAAAGGAGGAGTCTGGGGCATGTCGGCGGCGGGTGCGTTCGTCCTCGCCGCGATCGTGGCGCACTTCATGCGGCGCTCGCCGGCGTCGAACTAAGGCGACCTCACAAGCACGCGAAAGGCCGGCCGAGCGCCGGCCTTTCTTGCCCCAAACAGTGGAGGCGGCGCAACAACGAACAGCAGCTCGAATCTCACGACATATGCTGATTTGGGTAACGGTGCTGCCGGTGTTGCTGCTAGTGTTCTGACTGGGACCGGAGCACAAATGGCGGCCCGTGAGGCTGCGTTAGGAGGAGCCCAGTATCCGTATAGAGGAATTAGTGCCACGCAGCTACGGACGATGGCACAAAACGGAGGGGCAAATGCGGCAAACGTTGCAACGTTGGGTAGAGTGTTGAAGGTAGGAGGCGCAACTTTGGGCGTCGGATTGGCTGGCGTAGATGTGTATCGTGGGGGTGCATCCAGTCAGAGCCTTGCTAGAGGAACGGTTGGCGTCATCGGAACTGCGACCGCATTTATTCCCGTAGTTGGCCCATTTATTTCCCTTGGGATCAGTATCACCAACGCCGCAGGAGGCTTCGATCGGGTCTACAATTATTTCGACAATACGCCAAGCTTTGGGAACCGGCCCGGACAACCAGGAGGCGGCGGATGAGGTGCCACCAATGAAATGGGCCGACTATATCTACTACTGTATTTATCGGTTCGTTCTGATCACGCCGACCAAGTCTTACGCGGACGCGTGGCCGATCGCGTTTCTCGCGTTGACCCTTTGGATCCATGGATTGACGGCTTACTTTATCGTCACGCGAGTGGCGGGCGTGGAAATGGCGGCATCGGTTCCCTTGAAGAAAATTGGCGTCGCGGTGATGGTCCTGACAATGGTCTTTTTCTTCTGGCATTATGTCATGCAAGGAAATGGGGCACGCGTGATCAGTTCGTTCGAGAAATTAGGTAATGAGGGAAAATATGCACGCGCCGGGGTCATCATGTTCGTTGAGACGCTTCTGCTGCCGCTGACGCTCGTGTGTCTTCTGCTCGTCTGGACGAAGGTGAAAGGTTAGCGGGTTGCTCGTTCTCGCAACGCAAGGGAGCCAAAAAGGGGTCAGGCTTTACCTATTACCATGAGGGGCCGGGACCAGCGGAGAGGGTCGGACCAGCGGAGAGGGTCAGGCTTTGGGGCTTGGGGTTGAACGTCGTCAATGAACCAAGAGGTTCTCTCATTTGAGAAGGACGATTTTGAACGGGTTATGAAGGGGACGACCAACGGGGTCAGGCCGTTGTTTGTTGATTTTAGTAGTTGCAGCGTGCTGCGGGTTTTTCGAGAAGGAGAGGTGGCCAGAAAGTTAAGGATCCAGTACCCCGGAGCGCTTTATCACGTGATCAATCGCGGGAACTATCGGCGAGATCTCTTTGAAAACGTAGGTACCGCTGAGGCTTTCTTGAACGCCCTGTTCGAAGCGACGGCGAAGTTCACGTGGAACTTACATGCTTTCACGCTCATGAGGAATCATTTTCACCTGGCCCTGGAGACGCCCGAACCAACGTTGGTTGAGGGGATGCACTGGCTTCAAAGTACGATGGCGACGCGTTTCAACCGGTACAGGGGCGAGAGTGGCCATCTTTTTCAGGGACGATACAAATCGATTTTGGTCGAAGATTTCTCCGCCCTTGGGAGGGTCGTAGATTATATCCACCTCAATCCAGTCAGAGCGAAAATCGTGTTCGCGGAACAGGTGACAAGCTACCGCTGGAGCAGCTTGCCGAGGTTCGTCAGAGGCACCAAACCCATCGGGCTAACTGCTTCTGAATGGCTCCGGGCCCGAGGTGGGTGGGAAGAAGATGCCCTTGGATGGAAAGCCTATGAAGCGCATCTGGTGGAACTGGGAAAGAATGAAAGTCGGTGGGAGCAAGAGGGATTGGTGGGTTTGTCGAAAGGCTGGGCCATCGGTACTGCTGGTTGGCGTCGGGCAATCGCTGAGAAGCACGCTCAACTGGCGTTGAATCCTGGCTTGGATTTCGATGAGGTTCAGGAACTCCGGCACGGGTTATGGGCAAGCAGTTTGGCGAGAAACCTAGCCATCGCGAAGAAAACCCGTGTCGAGCTTGATACCCGCCCGAGGAAGCAGCTTTGGAAGGTGGAACTGGCGCGCACAATCCGGAATGAGACAGGCGCTTCCATCGGGTGGCTCGCTTCCAACCTGGGTCTGGGCAAGCCAGCGTCTCTTCGCAGTTACCTCGCTCGTAGCTGACTCAATTGATCTCCTCAGAATCAACAAACAACGGCCTGACCCCGTTCGAACCCCCGTTCGAACCTTCTTCGCTTACGCTGCAATCGCCTGCGGACAAAAAAGTCCCGCTCCTCATCGGGGCGGGACTCGCATTCGCTCAGACTTGATCGTGCGAACGAACTAGAAACTGAAGGTCGTCGTGAACGTGTAGCTGCGCGGAGTGATGAAGTTGAAGCCGGAGGGCGTGGCGACGCGGGCGGGATTGGTAATATCTCCACCAGCCGGACGTTGGCTGGTGGAGAAATACAGGAGTTTTTCTTCGTTGAAAAGATTTGCGACGCGGAAATCGAGTTTCACGCGGACCTTAGAATTCAGCTTAAAGCTGTAGCCGAGCACGCCGGTCCAGAGCGTGTAGGGGTCGCGGTAAACCGGGTTGGTGGCATCGACCGTAGGATCGTCGATCGCGGTCGTGGGGCCGGTGCGGATGGAATCGCCGCCGCGATAGCCGATGACTTCCCGGCCGCGGTAGTTGAAGCCGCCTCCGAGGCGAACATTTTTAAAGCGGCCCTCCTTGATTATGTAGTCGGTGAAGACATTGCCGGTGCCCGTGACGAGGCGGGCGACTTTCTGTTCGGCGGCGGTGAGATTGCCACTGATCTGGATCATCTGGTTGTAATTTGAGATCGCGCCGGCGGCATCGGGCGAGTTCTGTGCGGAGGTGCCGACATTGAGGACGGCCTGGCCGGCCACGATGCCGACACCCGCATCGGCGAGGATGCTACGGAACAGGGGATCGTTTTTGGCGATGTAGGCGCGGGTGTCGGCGTAGGCGTTAACTTCGTTGGCGTCCTGGATGGCGTAGTTGGCGGAGACGCGCCACTGCGAGGTGACGTTGGCGGTAAGTTCGAATTCGTAGCCTTGGGATTTGCGGTTGGCGGTGTCGAAATAGTTACCGGGGACGCTGAGCATGCCGCGGGCGTTGATGCCGTCGGGCGAGAGATCGCCGAGGACGTTGGTCATGAAGATACTGTTGAAGTTATTGCCAAGTGCGGCCGCGAGGCCGGCGTTGTTGCCGGTGCCGCGAGCGATGTTGGCCTGTTTGCTCTCGTAGCGGTTGGCGGTGAAGGAAATGCGATCACCGAGCAGTGAAAGCCGGATGCCGGCATCCCATCCGTCTGAGACCGAGGGGAGGAAGCGCTCGCCGTTGATGCGGAGCTCGCCGGCGGGCGGGAGCCACGTCTCGGCGTAGTTACCAAAGGCGCTTAACCAATGGGTGAGGTGGTAGACGCTGCCAACGGAATAGGTGTCGACGTTGCCCTTGAGCGTGGGGAGCGAGTAGTCGCTGCGGAAGCGGTCGGCGGCGTATTGGGGCTGCGGAACATTGTTCGTCCGGGGACGGGAGAGCGCCTCGGTGCTCGGGCCCGTGGCCTGACCGGCGGCGTTCTTTGGGATAAACCTGAGCGAGAAATAATCCGATGGGGGGCGCGGTCGGAAAAAAACCTTGTTGCCGTTCCAGTCGTTGGGCTGATCGCCGCGAAGCAACATGTTGTTGGTGATGCTCTGGAAGCTGTCGCGGCGGAAGGCGGCGAGAAGGTTGAGCCGGCCCTTGAAGTGTTTCGAGCCGAACGCGAGCTGCTGATACGTGAAGAGATCGTCGATGGAAGTGGTGTCGTTCGAGCGGGAGGCGTCGATGACGTAGGCGACGGGGAGATTGCGGGTGACGCCGGTGACGGGGTTGACGATGTCGTAGTTGCCGGGAGTGATTTGATCGAGGGGGCCGTTCCAGTAGACGCGCAGACGTGCGAGCTGGCTGATCCAGTCGCGTGCGGGGAGCAGCGGGTCGAGGAACCCCATGCGGAACTTGATGCGGGAGAAATTAGCTTTGGAATGGCCGGCCTCGAGATTGAACCGGAAGCTGCCAATCGGAGTATTGTCGAACACGAGGGCGGCATTGGCTCGGCCGTTGAGCGAGCGGCGTTTCACGTGATCGAAGTCCTGCAACGCCTCCGAGTAGGGTGTGAGGAAGTTGGGATTGGTCTGGCCGTCGGGAAGGAGACGATTGATGTCAATGGTGACGTTGTTAAGGCCGCGGGTCACGGTGAAGTGCGTGCGGACGGTGCTGCGGGAATAGTTGCCCGAGGCACCGAGGAAGAGGTGCTTGCCGAACTGTTGGTCGAAGGCGAGGTGAAGGTTATCATACGTCGTGGCCCAAGAGTCGCCGCCGAGTGAAGTCGAGCGAGTGCGGGCCGGGATGGAGAATTTCGGGGCTCCGCGGAGGACGTTTTGAAACCTAAAATCGGGGACGTTGATCGCGCCGAGGATCGCCTGCGCGTTGATGTTGGCGAGCGGGCCGACCACCAGCTGGCCACCGACGGGGACAGCGGCATTGGCGTTGCCGCCGAGGGTCTGGGCGTGCCCGTTCCAATCGACGATCTTTCCGCCCATCACGCCGGGGGAGAAGACGAAGCTGTTGGCGCCGTAGACGGAAATGCCAGTGGCGTTGGCATTGGCCGGGGTCGCGGCGATGCGGCCGGTGAAGGTGGTCGTGCCATCCCAGCCTGAGACGCGGTCGCCCATGAAGGTGAGAGAAGCATTACGGCGGTTGTTGCCGGTCTCGGTCGTCGCGCGGAAGTTGCCACCTTTCCACGGGCGATAGGTGGCGGTGATGGTGGCGGCGCGGCGAAAGTAGTATTCGACGTCGCGCCACGTGTTGGCGTCGTCATAGAGGCCGTTGACGCGGACGGCGAATTTTGGCGAGAGCGCCCAGTTAAAATCGAGGGTGCTGCGGAAGCTCTGCCAAGAGCTGAAGGCCTGCGTGAGTTCGCCGGTGGATTTGGAAGTGTTGGCGCGCTTGAAGAGACCGTTGGCGGTGCCGCCCATCGAGCCGCTGCCGAAGAGGATCGAGTTGGGGCCGCGGGCGAAGTCGAAGCGTTCGAGGTTGTAGCTGTCGTAGTCGTAGTAGGCGGGAAAAAACTCGATTTGCTGTTGATTGCTGGCGACGCCTCGAAAGGTCCGCCGTCCGCGTTCGCCGTCACCAAACTGGTTCTGACGGCCATCGTCTTCGATCTCGTTGAACCCGGTCGTCCACTGCTGCGCCATCGTCAGGTTGGTGATGTTGAGCGCCTCGATGAAGTCACGCGTAAGCACCGAATAGGCCACCGGGGTGTTCTTCAGATCGGAGGAAAGGCGTCCGCCAGCGAGTGAGCTGGCGGCGACGAAGCCCTGGTCCCGTCCCGCATTCACCGCGAACGGTGAAAGTTCAACCACGTCCTTGGCAAGGACGGCGGGCGCGTCTCCAATGCCGGCGCTTCGAACGGCCGCGGCGGCGGCGCCGACTTCGCTTTTGGTGGGCTCGCTTCGTCGTGTGACGCTGAGCGCCCCGGTGGTGGCGTCACGGCGAGCGACCAGCCGCGTGCCGTCGAGCATGAGATCGAGTGCGTCGGCGGGGGCGAACTCGCCTTTGACCGTATTGGTCATGACGCCGGCGACGGCCTCCGCGGAGTAGAGCAGATGGCCGCCCGCCTGGTTGGAAAAGACCTTTAGCGTGGAGGGCGCGGCTCCGGCCGGTACGTCGAACGTTCTGCGAGTCGCATCCGCCGCGCGGGCGGGATGTTCGAGGACGAGGAGGGCGAGCGACAGAAGCGCGAAGACAGGGAGTAGGGGGAGTCGTGGGGTCACGATCATACAACGAAGCGCTGCGAGAAATCCTCTAAAACGAATCGCCGGACGAGGAAAATCCCTGTGCAACCTCATCGACGTTCGGGCGAAGCGGAGCGTGAGGGCGGCGGCGTTCGAGGGCGCGGCAGCACCGTTTGAATGCCGGCGGGAGAACGAAAACGGAGATGGCGGTTCACCTGGCGACAGCGAGCGGCGCCGGCGCGTGCGCCTGGGAAAAATCAAGTGACGCAGGGCCTTCGTGGTACGAAATCCCTTCCAGGTTTACGGGTGCTTGAGGCGAAGCAGGGTCTCATCCGCCCGATCCTCCGCTTCGACGCCGAAATTAGCCTCCAGCATGCGGACAAAGGTACCGTGGTCGCTGGCCGGGAAGGATCCGCCAAAGCGCCGGTCCTTGAGACGCGGATCGGCAACGATGAGCTTGTGCCGGTTGTACCGGTTGAACTCGGCGACTATGTCCTCGAGCGTGGTTTCGTCGAAATCCAGGCGTCGCACCTTCCACGCCAGCGTCTGCCGGATCTCAACGGCGTTGACCGGCACGGGGGCGGCGTCGGAGGCGGTCTCCGCGCCGAGCGCAATGGACACTTTTTGCCCCGCGGAGACCGAAGCTCTGTCTGGATTCCCGGGCGGAGCGACCTTTACCTCACCCTCCGTCACGAGGACGTCGACCGCTTCGGGCCGGAGCCGCACATTGAAGACGGTGCCGACCACCCGCACGTCGACCGCTGCGGCGCTGACAATGAAAGGACGCGCAGGGTTTTTCGCGACCGAGAAGTGGGCCTCGCCGCGCATGAGGCGCACGCGTCGCACGCCGGGCTCAAAATTCACGTCGACCGCGCTGTCTGTATTGAGTTGAATGACGGATCCGTCGGGAAGATTCATCGTATCCCAGGCGCCCACGTCGGTGGTGGCGGCGGCGGTGTAGGCCGGGTCCTTGTTTTCGAAAGGGCGCCGCACCCCGACCGCGACGAGGGCGAGTACGGCGGCGGCGGCGATCACCACCGGCCACCAGGACGTGCGACGGGAGTCCGGCTCGCATTTGGGGAGGGCCGTTGAGTCTGGAACTGGCGCCAATTCGGCGACCAGGTGCCAGGTTTCCTCGAGGGCGTTGAAGGCCGCCGCGTGGCGCGCGTCTGCGGCCAGCCAGCGGCTGAGATCCCGCTGTTGGGCGGTCGAGAGCCCGTGGTCGCGCCGCACCAGCCAGTCGGCGGCGCGCTGCTCGGTGGGATCGAACTCGGCTTCAGCGGACATCGGGCGACGAAGGGGAAGAGGGAGGGATGCAGGCGCGGGTGACGCCGTGGGCGCAGAGGTACTGCCGGCACCGGACGATGCCGATGGCAAGTTGGGCATTCACGGTGCCCTCGGCGATCCCGAGTCGTTCGGCGATGGCCCGGTGGGAGAGGCCCTCGATCCGGCGAAGGAGGAGGATCTCGCGACACCGCTTCGGCAGGCTTTGCATCGCGTCGGCGAGCAACGCGAGCTCCTGGTCGTGGCTGACAGTTTCGGCGGCATCGGGCTTATCATCTACAACGGACAGGCACTGCGGACTGTCTATGCGTTCGATGGGAACAATGCGATTTCGTCGGATGAGATCGATGCCGACATTGCGCGCGACGACAAAGAGATAGGCGCGCGTCAGGGTTGCCTGGCCGCAGTTCCTCGCGCGCAGGAGCCGGGCGTAGGTCTCCTGGATCAAGTCGTCGACATCCGACAACGATGGGAAACGTGCGCGCAGGTAAGTGCGCAAGTCGCGTTCGTGAGGGTGGAGAGCCTGCACCAAACGGTGGACATCGTCGGCGGTGCCGACAAGGGCCGGCGAATGCGGTGGCACAGATCTGGCGGTGGGGGAACTCACGGTAGGGGCGGACTGGACACCGAGGAACTGGCAAAAGGCGCAGGCCAACGCGAGCGGAATCTCTTTTCATGCTGGGCCGACCTCCACGGCAGCGCGCGTTCCCCTGACGTGGTTCATCCACGATCGTTGTTCGGAAATTTGCCACCCAACGCCGGCGGTTCACATCGTGTTTGGAGCTTACCGGCAATAGCTTATGCCTTAATTTAGCCCGCGGTCGACCCCTTGTACCATCAAGGAAACGCGTGGGCAGTCTGATCATCCCCACCCTGGGGTCGATCCATGGTGTCAGCCCCTAATCCTTGCAGCCCTCGAAAAGTTCCGGGCCCTACGGCGTGCAAAATCCGCGGTCAACGTGCCCAATGCTGATCTGCGCGAAGACTCGGGAAGGCTGTCGGCCAAGAAAATCGCCCAGCTCTTCGACGTGACGCTGACGGAACTCGGCGAATGGATCGATCGGAAGAAGGCGGCTCTCTCAAAGACACCTGACGCCAACAATATCCAGCCGCTGCTCGAACCTCTGGCGCAAATCGCCTTTTACCGAAAGGCGCTGGGCGACGATGCCAGTTTTCGAAAGTGGCTCCGCACCGGTCACGAGTTGCTCGAAGGCAAGGCTCCCCTAGCGTGGATCAAGGAAGGGCGAAGCCGGCAAGTGGCCGAATTTGTGGAGGATGCACTGACAGGTCAGCCGGCATGACCTACCCGGCCATCTCCCGTCTCCCCGGAAGACCCGTCTCAGCCGAACTCTGCCGGTTCGTGGAGCGCGCAGCCCTCGAACGGCTGCTTACTCCCGACTTCCTATTCACGTCGGGCCGGCCTGGCCGGTACAACACGCGGGGAATTCAGGCCGTGTACGCGTCCGAGGACCAGCCCACCGCTGGCGCCGAAGCCGAACGTTATCGGAACGGGCGAGTCACCCAAAACCTCGTTTACTGGGTGCACCCGACTGCCCTCGTATTCGATATACTAGAGATCGCCGCCAACCTCAATGCCCTCGGGCAAACTACTGCTGATCTCTACACCCCCTGGATGTTCGCGAAAATTCCGACCAAGACCCAACTCCTTGGAAGCGATATTGCGGCTCAAACCCGGTTGGCCGGTATCCGTTTCCCGTCGAATGCAGCCAGAGATCGGGGATTTGCGGGCTACAATCTCGTGTTTTTCAAGGATGCCTTGGTTAGCCCCCGCTCGCTCATCGTAAGAGATGGCGGTGGGAATATCATCCAGCAGTGGCCGTGAGAGCCAATGCGCGAGAGACAATGAGGAGTCTGGGACGCGCGGTTGAATCTCGAATGGCGGCTCCGGATGTTCCACGGGATGTGCGTCTGCAATGAATCAACTGCACTGCGCCTCGATTGCCCGCTAGCCCTACTTTCGCACATTTTGGTCTATAACGGTTGGTTTTCACTGGTTCTGCTGACTGTACTAATCCTAGTTGAATCAAGTGTTGGCATCCACTTGGTCAGTTCGAATATTTCCACGGCTTTCTGCTGCGCCCGCGAGAGGTCTGGCGGGAGCAAGATTGTCGGGCGACGGCCCATCTTGCCGGTGTTGGTACGGACGAGCGTGGCATTGATATTGGCCAGATCGCGCATCATCGCCGGCGCAGACTGCTTTGTCTTCAGAGCGATCTTGGCCAGTGCGACAAGCATGAGGCCGAGCACGGTCGCGAAGGTGTGCAACCGGAGCGAGGAATCGGCCCACTGGAAGGAAGGACCCCATGGCACCAGGCCGCCTTTCTTCGCGCGGCGGAACAGCTCCTCGATATTCCACTGACTGCGGAAGGCGCGCACGATCCGCTCGGTACCCCAGAGC
>ENA-ORBV01013847-ORBV01013847.1-microbial-mat-metagenome-genome-assembly--contig:-NODE-13847-length-12180-cov-25.398166_pt1 | contig 12180 bp, 14 predicted proteins | sample MGYA00237777_ERZ505514 | MGnify/ENA primary metagenome ERZ505514 (study PRJEB26160, sample SAMN06269048) | microbial mat metagenome | isolation source: Oligotrophic lake microbial mat | place... | reverse complement strand
GCCCGCCCCCTACCACCGCCACGCGCCGCGGTTTCGCGACCGGTTCAAGGCGTTCTTCGGACAGGGCCTTTTCACGCCCCACCGAGGGGTTGTGGATGCAGGCGATAGGCGCGTGGGCGAAGATCGACTCCATGCACCAGTTGGCGCCCACGCAGGGACGGATTTTCTCGGCTGCGCCGGTCTGCGCCTTGCGCACCCAGAAGGCATCGGCGATCAGCCCGCGCGTCATGCCGATGAAGTCGCAGTCGCCGGCGCGCAGGAAGCCTTCGGCTTCGTCAGGGGTGGTGATGCGCCCCACACCGACTACCTGCAGCGTCAGTGCCTGCTTGACTACGCGCGTGGCCGCCATCTGGTAACCATGCGCCTCGGGTGAGGTGGCATAGATCTGCATGCGGTTCAGGTAGGTACCCTGGGTGCAGGAAATGTAATCGAGCATGCCGGTAGCTTCGAGCCGCCGCGCGATCTCCGCCCACTGCGCCGGGCCCAGACCGCCCTGCATGCCGTCGTCGCTGTTGATGCGGATGCCGACGATCGCATCCGGCCCGGTCTCGGCGCGCGTCGCCTCGATGATGCGCAGCACGATGCGCAGGCGGTTCTCGACCGAGCCACCGTATTCGTCCTGCCGATGATTGGTGGCCGGCGACAGAAACTGGTTGAGCAGGTAGCCGTGCGAAGCGGCGGCGATCTCGACGCCGTCGAGGTCGCCTGCAACGGCGTGGCGTGCGGTCAGGCGATAGCCTTCGACGATCTCGTCGATGTCCTCATGCGTCATGACCTTGGGCATTTCGCGATACACCGAGCACGGAATCGACGAAGGCGCCCACACCGGAACGCGACTGGTCACGCTGTTGGTCTGGCGCCCGCGGTGCCAGGGCTGGGCCAGGATCAGGGTGCCGTGGTTGTGCACCGCGGCCGCTATCTTGCGGAACTGCGGCACCATGCGCGGATCGAAGGCGAAGGCCTTGCCCGGATACGGCTGGGTGGTTTCATGCACCGCCATCGCCTCCATGGTGATCACCGCGACGCCACCGCGGGCGCGCTCGACGTAATAGTCGACATGCGCATCGGTGAAAAGGTGGTCCTTCACCAGAAGGGTGGCATGGCTGGTCATCCAGACCCGGTTCTTGGTTTCGTGCCGACCAAGCCTGGCGGGGCCCAAAAGACGTGGAAACTGGCTTGACATCAGTGATCCTCGGCAATCGCCTGGAAGCGCTCGGGCGCAAGCTTCACGCAGCGCGCGGCTTGTTGATGGGCGCTATCGTGCCGCCGCGCCAGCAGGGCGGCGTCACAGACGGCTTCATGCATCGGACTGCGGGTCGCAAAGGGACAGCCGGGGGGCATCGCCAGCGGACTGGGAATCTCGCCCCGCAACTGCTGGCGCCGGCTTTTCACCGCCGGATCCGGCGACAGTTGCGCCGACAGCAGGGCCTGCGTGTAGGGATGGGCCGGATGACTGAACACGGTGGCAACCGGGCCTGACTCCACCGCGCACCCCAGGTACAAGACGACCACCCGATCACAGACCGCGCGGATGGTTTCGAGATCATGCGAGATGAACAGCATGGCGACGCCGGTAGCGCGGCGCAGGCCGTCCAGCAGCGCCAGGATCTCCGCGCGCACCGAGACATCGAGCGAACTGGTGGGTTCGTCCAACACCAGCAACTCGGGCCCGATGGCCAGCGCACGGGCCAGGCAGACCCGCTGCAACTGGCCGCCGGACAACTGCGCCGGATAACGTTCGAGCAAGGCCGATCCCAGGTTCATGCGCCGCGCCAGGGCTTCGACCTCGCGCAGTCGTTCTGCGCCTGTCAGCGCCGTATGCAGCAGCAAGGGCTCTTCAATCAGGCGGCCGATGGTGTGGCGCGGATTGAGCGCGCCCCATGGATCCTGGAACACGATCTGCATGCGGCGCCTCTGCTTTTTCAAGGCCGCAGGCGGCATGAGCGCCAGGTCCGCGCCGCCAAACTCGACCCGCCCGCTGCTCGGTGGCAGCAAGGCGATCGCGATACGCGCGAGGGTGGATTTGCCCGAGCCGCTTTCACCCACCAGCCCGACGGCTTCGCCCGCGTGGATCGACAGCGAAAAATCGCGCACCGCGGTCAAGGTGCGACCACCGCCGACGTCGAAATGGCGGGTAACGCCGTCCAGCCGCAAGAGGGGAAGCCGCGCGTCAGGCGCCGCGACCGGGCTCATCGGGAATCCGCCACGTCCGGGCTCACCGGGAATCCGCCATGTCCGGGCTCACAGGGAATCCGCCATGTGACAGCGCACCCGATGGCCCGCCGCGGCTGCGTCGCAGGCGCGTTCGTCCGGAGCCACCTGGCACACCGGGCCTGCCAGCTCGCAACGATCGGCATAGCCACAGGCGGCGCTGTGCCGATACAGGTCCGGCGGATCGGACTTCATCGATGCGCTGCCGTCGGCCAGCCGCGCCGGCGCCGCCGCGATCAGCCGACGGGTATACGGATGCGCGGGCCGGGCCAACACGTCGGCGACGCTGCCGCGCTCGACCACGCGGCCGGCGAACATGACGGCCATGTCGTCGCAATACTGGGCCACGATACCGAGGTCGTGCGTGATGATCAGGGCCGCCGCGCCGCGCGCGCGCACCTGCTCCCGCAACAGGTCGAGCACCTGCGCCTGCACGGTTACATCCAGGCCGGTGGTCGGTTCGTCGGCGATCACCAGTTGCGGTTGATTGACCAGCGCCATGGCGATCACCACCCGTTGCGCCATGCCCCCGGAGAGTTCGTACGGATAGGCCCGATAGCGGGCCGGCGGATCGGGTATGCCGACAGCGGCAAGGATGGCGATGGCGCGCGCACGCGCCGCGCCCGTGTCGATGCTGTTGTGGGCGCGGATCAGGCGCACCAGCTGGTCGCCGATACGCGTTACCGGCTCCAGCGCGGCGCGCGAATTCTGCGCCACAAAACCGATGCGCGCGCCGCGCACCTGGTCAAGCGCTGCCCCGTCAAGGGGCAGCAGATCGGTGCCGGCAAAACGCACCTGGCCGGATTTGCGGGTGTCCTCCGGCAGCAATCCGATGGTCGCCATCGCCGTCATCGACTTGCCGGCGCCGGTCTCGCCGATCAGGCCGACGATGCGGCCGGCGCCAACGTCGAGATCGACGCCGTCCAGCACTCGCGCCAGGCGCGGCTGGCCCGCCACATCGCGCGAGGCAAACTCGACTACCAGGCCGCGGATGGCGAGCAGCGGGCCCGCAGCAGCTGCGCCTCCTCCCTGCGCCACGGACTCATGCGACTCGATACGCGAAGTGATCATCGCTGCGACCGCCTGCGCCCCAGCCAGTCCTGAATGCCGTCGGCCGCGAGGTTCAGGCCGAAGATCAGCGTCACCAGCGCCAACCCCGGAAACAGCGCCACCCACCATTCGCCGGTCACCATGTACTCGGCGCCCTGGCGAATCATCGCGCCCCACTCCGGCGTGGGTTGCTGGATGCCGACACCGACAAAGGCCAGCGTCGCACTGACCCGTATGGCCCAGGCCATGAGCACCGACACCTGAGTCAGGGCGCCGGACATGCTGTTGGGCAGTACGTGCACAAAGAGGATGCGGGAAGTACCGTTGCCGATGGCGCGCGCCGATTCGATCAGCAAGCCGCCGCGCAGCGCCAGGATCTCGGCACGCACCACGCGCGCAAAGATCGGCGCGTCCAGGAGGCCGATCACCAGTACCACGTTGGTGATGGATTGCCCGGTGGCGGCCACGATGGTGAGCGCCAGGATGATCGAAGGGAAAACGCGCAGCAGGTCCATGCTGCGCAGCAGGATTTCGTCGGCCCAGCCACCGCGATATCCCGACGCACAGCCCGACCGGAAGGCCGATTACCACCGACAACAACACCGCCGGTACGGCGATGCCGAACGCATAGCGCGCGCCGTAAATGATGCGCGACAGCAGGTCCATGCCATTGCCGTCGGTACCGAGCGGATGAATGGCGGACGGCGGCATCAGAATCGCATCCGCATGCACCTGGATCGGGTCGAACGGCGCGATCCACGGAGCCAGGAGCGCCAGCAGAGCGAACCCGAGCACGATGGCACAGCCGATCGCGATGCTGGGAAAGCCCCTGAACACGTTCAGCAGGCGCGCCTTCAGATGCGCTCCCTGCCGCGCGGCTCAAGCAAAAAATTGGCCGTGTCGATGAGAATGAACACCACAACCGAGAGCAGGGCGGCGAACAGGACATAGCCCTGGATGGCCGCGAAATCGCCATTGAGAATCGACTGCAACCCCCACTGCCCGATGCCGCCCCAGGAAAAAATCAGCTCAATTAAGGAGGAAGTGCCCAGCAAGCCGACGATTTCCGTACCCAGGAAAGTCAGCACCGGTACCAGACTGTTGCGCAACACCATGGTGCGAATGCGGCGCTCGCCCAGACCGCATGAACGCGCGAAGCGGATGAACTCGCTATCGACGATTTCCGAGGCAATCGCACGACTGTGCTTCATGATCGGCGCACACGCGACAATCGCAACGGTGGCAACCGGCAGGATCAATTGCGACAGGGCCGATTGCGCGCCCGCCCACTGGCCGCGCAGCACACTGTCGATCAGGTAGCTGCCGGTGATGCGCTCGGGTGCGATGAGCAGCGCGGAGAGCCGCCCCATCGGCGCGGGCGCAAGGTCGAGCAGGGTGAAAAACACCAGGATCGCGATCAGCCCGAGCCAGTAGGTGGGCACGGAAAAACCGGCCAGCGATACCGCTCGAACCACCTGGTCGAAGACACTGCCGCGGCGCGCGGCGGCACGGGCGCCCAGGGGGATGCCGATCAAGGCGCCGATGGCAACGCCCCACAGCAACAGCTCCAGGGACACCAGCGCGCGATTGCCGATTTCCTCGATGACCTGCTTGTTCGACAACCATGACTGCCCGAGATCGCCTCGCGCCGCCTTGGCAAGATAGATCCCGAACTGCTGCAGGAGGCTCTGGTCCAGCCCGAGCCCGCTGCGGATAGCCGCATGTTCCTGGGCCGACGCGGTAGGCCCGGCAAGCAGCGCCACCGGGTCGCCGCCGCCGATGCGCACCAGCATGAAGGTGACGAACACCACGGCCACCACCAGCGGCAGCGAAACCGCGAGCCGCCGCAACAGGAACTTCAACAACTGAACTGCCATGTCGACAGGCGCGACTTGGGCCGACGGTCCGCCGCTCGCCTATTTCCTGCAGCTAAGTTCCCGCCAGCGTTCGTGATAATCCGGTTGCCAGACGTAGCCCGTGATGCAGGGCGCCATGGCCTCGTGGGAGCCTGGGTACATGGTCATCACCCAGGTGGCATCTGCAGTGTGTATCTGCTGCGCGCGGCGCACCAGGTCAAGGCGCTTCTTCTGGTTCTGCTCGATGCGCGCGGCATCGATCAACTTGTTGAATTCCGGGTTGTTGTAGTTGTTGCGGTTCGACGCACCTTCCGTGTGCGCATTCAGGTACAGAGCGTACACCGGATCGAGAATGATCGGATTGTCCTGGAACGTGAAAAAGCCCAGGTCGCGCTTGTTGGGCGCGGTACGCGAGCGCATGTCGGCATCGGTGATCTTCTGCAGTTTCACGCGGATTCCGGCACGCCCCAGCTGGTCTTTCATCTGAATCGCCACCTGCTCCTCGAACCAGAACACGGCGGCGTACTCGAGAGTGATGTCGATGCCATCGGCGTAGCCGGCCTGCTTGAGCAACTGGCGCGCGCGCTCGAGGTTGGTATCGAACTTCCAGGCGGAAGTGTCGGCGCCGGAATCACCGGCGGCACGATCGACTTGGCCTGGGTGCCCAGGTTCTCGAAGACCGTGCGGTTGAGCGCCTGGTAATCGGTGGCGTAGGAGATCGCCTGGCGCAGCAACGGGTTGTCGAAAGGCTTGATGTTCGGGTTCATGCGCACGCTGGCGTGTCCGGTACCCTGATCGGATTCGATCTTGACGCGCTTGTCCTTCTTCAACTCCGAGATCTGCCGCAGGGTCAGTTCCTCGGTCCACTGCACCTGGCCGCTGCGCATCAGGGTGAAGCGCGTGCCGGCATTTGGCACCTCCTTGTAGACCACGCGGTCATAGAACGGCTTGCCGCCGAAGTAATTCGGATTGGCCACGAACACCGCTTCCTCGCCCGACTTCAGGGATTGCAAATGATAGGCACCGAAGCCCGCAGTGTTCTGGTCGATCCATTTCAGCGCCCATGGGTCATCGGCAGTCGCATGCTTCTTGACTTCGGCCGAGTCATAGATGCTGGGGGTATAGAGCGTCAGCGCGGGCAGGAAAATATTGTTCGGCGCATCGAGTGTGAATTCGACCGTGTACCTGTCGAGCACTTCGACCTTGACGACGCCGGCAGCGCGGGCGATGAAAGCGCCCGTGCGCTTTTGCGCCATCGATTTTTGCCAGCCCCACACCACGTCCACCGAAGTCAGTTCGTTGCCGCCGGGGCTCTTCACGCCTTCACGCAGTTCGATGGTATAGACCTTGCCGTCGGGAGAGACCGATCACTTTTTGGCCAGATGCGGCAGTACATTGGTAGGGTCAACCTCCATGCGGCCGGTTTTCTCGTTCTTCTTGTAGCCATACCTGGCCAAGCCCTCGTAGATCTGCACGACGACGTTCTGCGTGTTCGGTTTCAAGGCATCGCCGTCGAAGCCACCCGGTGTCTTGGTCGCGGCCAGCACCATGGTGGCAGCGCCTGCAGGTGAGGTCAGCGCAACGAGTGCCAGCGCGAGAACCGCGCTGCCAAACCAGTGATTCCTGCAGTTCAAACGTTTCATGGCGCTCCCGTTGTGCTTGAAGCCGACTGCATGGGCAATCGGGGCCAACCGGCCGAGATCGGAACGGTGGCTAAAAAAACGATTATGCGACCTTTTCCGGCTGCGCGGCTATCCCGGCTGGTAGCGAATCCCAGCACGGCAGTTAGTCGCGATTGGCGGCTTTTCTATCGCCCGCTGCGGGCGAATTCCTCGACGCGGCGCATCGAAGACGCGGTGAATTCGTTCTGCGGCGCGTCACCCGCCACCACGAACAACAGCATGTGTTCAGCTTCGGGTTCATCGGCGGTGATGTTCTCGAAGCGGCGCGCGCAGCCCGCCGGAATCGAAACGGTGTCGAGCGGACCGGCCTCGATCGATTCCAGGTCGGCTCCTTCATTCCATTCGATGCGCCAGCGGCCCGACATCACCACGAAGGTTTCGTTGGTGTCGTGGTTGTGCATGGCCACGCCCTTGCCGGGCCGGGTCTTCACAAAGCCCAGGTTGAAGCCCTCGGAAATCTTGATCGCGGCGTTGGCCGACGCGCTTTTACCGACCGGCGAATTGACGCCGCCCTCGCCGGCGGAATCGGGCGTCTGGAAGCCGATCACGTTGTAGACGGTCTTCCGACATTCGGGCAGGGCCGAATCCTGCAGGCCGTCACTGAAGCCTTTCAGATCCTTGAAGCGCGCAACGCGCTTGAGCATTTCAGCGCGGGGCCAAACCTTGAGAGGTGGAAGCATGCGTGGGCACCTGATGGCAATCGTGGAACTGCGATATTACCGAATCGCACGCGCTGAACGAAAAAAACCGCCGCTTGAACCAGGCGCCGCTTGCAGTCCCGCACGATTTCACGTGCCGCATTCAAGGCCGGCGCTCCGGTCCCACTGCCGCCCGGATGCGCACCCGATCCGCACAGGTAGCGGAGCACCGGCGGCATTCCTTCCGATCCACAACGAGAGAACGATAGCGTTCGGCATTGGTCAGCATGATGTTCCAAGAGACCTAACGTTTTGGTGAACGGCGGGCCGGTACGATGTTCAACGCTTGCACGTCACTTGCAAACCGTCCGTTCCACCCGCAGTTAGCCCGCTTCTGCACTCGTCCTGGCTTCGGCCGCCCAAACCCGAGCACGTGCGACCAGTTCACTGCTGACGGCGGGCCAGTCGTAGAGCGTTGTGGGATCAAAATCTGCGCCGTTTGGCCACGCGAGTGTTCCTGCTTCCGGATCGATCGTGACCGCGTTGAAGAGGGCCAAGTCCTGCAACGGGCCAAACAGGGCCCCTTCGAGTACCGAGCGGAAGTTGATGCGTTGTTGAGTCCCATCGGTGAACTCAATGGCGACCGTGTAGGGGCCTTCGATCTCGAAGCTGTGGACGCGATGCATGGGATGGTTCATGGCACTACCTCAGTGGGTCGATCTTGACGGGTGGCTGACCAGATTGCAAAAGGTCCCAATCTCGCTGGAGTTCCGCCCGGTGAATCTCCGCCCACGCCTCGACCAGCCGTTGCTGGGGCCGCGCGAAGCTGCCGCCGAGGCATTCAACCGTGTCGAGCGCGAACACCGCCGCCTCTTCGTTGTAGTACGCATGGAAATGCGGCCGGTGATGCGGACCACCGGCCTCGACGAACATCCGAATCACGATGCCAAAAAACCGGGAGAGTTCAGGCATTGATGCAAAGTCCTCCGTCTTGTCGGGCTAACGTGCTGTTCTGCGGCGGGCCAACTCAGTGTTTGCGCACTTAAGATGCCCACAGCCCGTCCACAGCAACAGGTGGTTGGGCTGTGTCACGGCTGAGGAATGCCAGGATCCTTGCAGATCTTTTGCGCCAGATGATCATTGACCTCTGCATGGCGCGGGACGGCACTGCGCTTGTTCTGAGACGGGTTGTGCCACCATGAGTGGCTTCCGCCTTCTCGTAGAAGTGAGCAACCGGATGCGGTCAGGTGTCGCAACAAATCGCGACGCTTCATATCGCGATACTGAACTCTTCGTAGTCTTTCCCCGCTGCATCCCTAGCGTCGGCGCGATTCATTTCCAGCGCTTCCGAAAGGGTAATGCGCAAAGTCTCAAGCAGCTTCGCGCGCGTGTGTTCTTGGCAGTTGACGCCGGGAACTTCCTCCACCCATCCGATCCACCACTGACCATTTTGCTTCACAACTGCCGTATAGGTCTGGTTCATCTCGATACCTCCTGTAACTAATCTTACAGCAGGGGGAAAACCCGACGTCCCGGCAGCCTAACGAAAAGCGTTCATCCGCCGTGAGGCGAGGGTGAGAAGTGGGCGAAGGGTCATCGCGGCGGATAAACGCTATTCGTTGGACTGAACCGCGGGTTTGACGGCGGGGTTGGTGGATTGTAAGCAAAGCGAGGCCGGCTGACGGGGGCGGGAGGTTCGGAGGAGCGCGCCTCGGTGCCCCAGACGCGCATGAACAAGCAGAATCGACGTGCGGGACACGGTTCGCGAACCGATTCGAGTCCGCGCGAGCAGCGCTTCCCGCGGCCGCCGCGCAAGGTCCCGAGACACACAGGCAATCGCTGTGTGACGGATCGGCAAGAGAGGTGTCTGAAGCCGCCTCATGCCGGTGGCCCGGTGGAAAGCCGGAACGTATACGCCGGCCGAAGCGGCGCCAGCGCGGCGGCGAAGCGCAGCCGCCCGTTCTAGCACTTCGAACAGCGCGTGATATCCGCCTGCGCCACCAGCACCATGAAATCCGCCACCAATTCCAGCACGGCGGGCTGCGGCGCGGGCACGTCGAACAAGGTCCGGCAGAGCGCCAGCTTCGCCGCCTTGTGGCCACTGGCGCGCAAGCCATAGTGCCGAATCCGCTTGAATCCTTGCGGCAGCACATGCATGAAGAAGCGCCGGATGAACTCAGGCGCCGGCAAAGAGGTGATGCGGCCCGCCTTCAGTGGTTGCGGATCGCGCACCCGCAACGACACCACGCCGTCGGCACAACCGGTGATGCAGTGGTTCGAGATTGCCACCTTGTGCGTATAGCGCCCCAGATAGTCCAGCACCTGCGCCGGCCCGCCCGGCGCCGGCTTCGCATACAGCACCTGTCATGCCGGTACAACGCCCACAGGAGGCCCCGCCACGCCGGTCCGTCGTACCCGGCCCGGCCCGGTCGGGTGCCGGGGCCAGTTGTCCTGGTGCGTATGCCTGCTTGAGCGCCGCCACGAACAACGATGGCGGTCCACGCGGCGTAGTAAGAGAACGGAAAGCGCGGGTGGCAAGGTAGGTGGCGACGGCACCGGCGGCTATCTGTTCAACCAGAAGGCGCTGGCCAAGGTGTTCCGCGCGAAGATGCCGGCGGCGCTCGACGCCGCCGGCTTGGCCTTGCCTGGCCGCACGCCCAAAAAATGGGTGGTCGATTGCAAGTCGGTCGGCAGCGGCACCTCGGCGATCATCTATCTGGGGCGCTATCTGTATCGCGGCGTGATTCAGGAGAAGGATATCGTCGCCTGCAAGGACGGGCAGGTGACGTTCCGCTATCGCGATGCGAAGACAGGCACGAGTGAACGCCGGACCGTGCCCGGCGCGCAGTTTCTCTGGCTGATCCTGCAACACGTGCTGCCGAAGGGTTTCCGGCGTGCGCGCAACTTCGGGTTTCTGCATCCGAACTGCAAGCGCCTGATCGCGCTCTTGCAGGTGCTGCTGAGGTTCGTTCCCGTTCGGGCGGCGGACTGGATCAGGCCGCGCCCGCCGATCCTGTGTACCTGCTGCGGGGCGGTGATGAAGATCGTGCGCACGCGAATCGCTGCGACGTTTGTCGGAGACCCCGTCGCACCGCTTGCCGTCGGGGGCGCGTGCTGATCATGTGAGCGACGCGCCATCGATGGTTTGCAGGACGTCGGCGTCCATAAGCTGAGGCGGCGACTCGCCCTCAGTCGGCCTAGATCGATGCGCGATTGCCGAATTCCGGCTTGGCTTGCCGCAATGGTGAGCGTGTGGTGCGCGATTGGGCGCGTTCTCAACCCGGAGAAGCGCTTCTCCGGCGGGATTTCATGGATCTATTTTCTACCGTGCCCCGAGCTTCGCGGCGCCTCGTCCGGGCTCGTCCAACAATCGGTTCAGATCGTGGCTTCGCACGATCTAACCTTGGTCGTTAGGTTTCTTCACCGTACCTTGCTCAGACGCTCAGCCATGCGGGTTTGCCAACCTGGACCTGTAGCTTTCCATTGCTCGATCACGTCGGCCGGCAAGCGCAGCGAGATCAACTTACGTGGATTTGACGACAAGGGCCTTCCACCCTTGTTGACCTTCGCGCGCGCGAGCATGTCGTCGGTGAGTTCTGGTAGTTCTTCGTACTCCTCTGCTTTCACCACATGCGCATCAACGCGCGCAAGGTCAGATTTCAAGGAGCGGCGCGATGCGAGCTTGTTCGCGTTCATTGGCTTTCCTCATACTAAAGATGTGACGATCCGCGCCACGCGGCGTGTAACCCAAGACAACCATCCGCCGTTCCAAAAGGCCGTAACAAATGATTCGCTCCTCACCGTAGTCTCTTCGAATGTCTTGAACTTCCACGGTGACGCCAGCGAAGACCAAATCAGCGTCAGCGAAGTCCAGCCCGCGTTCAGCCAATGTCTTTGTGCGTTTGGCTAGGTCGAAGGTGATTGCCATGCGGTTATTGTATCTACAAAAACATTCTGTAGCAAGCGGTCAAATTTGCGGGAGAAACCTAACGTAGAAGTCACCGGCGCTGCGCGGCTTTATCGCGCAGCGTCCGTGTGGACTACCGGGTTGGACGAAGCCGCTACGCGAGGAAAGTCGACCGGCGGTCGCGCGAATTAATCTGTATGTTCACGTCCCGAATTCCGAGGAAGTGATGGTGCAACCATTCGCGAAGAAACGCCACCATGACCACCGCACCTACCGCATCCAGCGGGGCCGCATCGAAATCCCACTTCGACCGGCAGTACCAAACCCAACTCAAGCACCTCAAGCGGAAGGGCCTGCAACCGAAGACCATCGACGCCTATTCCCGTGCCATCCGGCGCATTGGTTTGCGTTTCGATCACCAGATCGACAGCCTGACTGAGGCGCAACTGACCGACTACTTCAGCGAACTGATCGCGTCGCACTCCTGGAGTGCAGTCAAGCTCGACTTGTATGGCTTGAAGTTCTACACCATGCACGTCCTGCGCAAGCCCTGGGTAGCGCCGGGCCTGATCAAACCGCCACGTGCCCAGCGTTTGCTCGATGTCGTCACGGTTGAAGACGCCCGGCGTCTATTCGCCGCCACACGGGTGGTCAGCTACCGGGTGTTCTTCTTCACCCTCTATAGCCTCGGCCTGCGCCTGGGCGAAGGTCTGCGCCTGCAACTGGGCGATATCGACGCCGCGCACGCGCGCGTGCACATCCGCGACGCCAAGGGCAATAAGGATCGCTTCGTTCCGCTGCCGCAAGCGACGCTCGATCTCCTGCGCCGCTTCTGG
>ENA-ORBV01013846-ORBV01013846.1-microbial-mat-metagenome-genome-assembly--contig:-NODE-13846-length-12181-cov-21.969514_pt1 | contig 12181 bp, 9 predicted proteins | sample MGYA00237777_ERZ505514 | MGnify/ENA primary metagenome ERZ505514 (study PRJEB26160, sample SAMN06269048) | microbial mat metagenome | isolation source: Oligotrophic lake microbial mat | place... | reverse complement strand
TGCGCCACTTGATGATTCAAGGCCCGCTGATCGGGCACCATCGTCATTGCCGCTTGCGTGGGTGTGGCACAGCGAAGGTCGGCAACAAGCTCGGCAATGGTCGTGTCAGTTTCGTGACCAATGGCAGCGACGATGGGAAGCGTGCACTTGAATACCGCATCAGCGACGATGCGTTCGTTGAAGGCCCACAGGTCTTCCATGGAGCCGCCGCCGCGTGTGAGCAGCACTGCTTCGATCTTCAGCGCTCGGCCATGTTTTGAAATCAGGTTCAATGCCTTGGCGATTTCAGGTGCGGCGGCTGCGCCTTGCACGCGCACATCAAAGAGCATCAGCCGACATCCGGGCCAGCGCTTGTGCGCAGTATTAATCACATCTTGCAAAGCAGCGCCGGTTCTGGATGTGACCACCGCAATGCCCTGCGGCATCAGCGGCAGCGGCTTCTTGCGATCAATATCAAAATAACCCAGCGTCCGCAGCTCTTCACACAGCGCGCGATATTTGAGTTCCAATTCGCCGATGCCCACGGGTTCAATCTTGTCAACGTAAAGCTGCACGTTGCCTTGTGCATCGTAGAAATCGATGCGCCCGGTGGCGATGATCTCCATGCCATCTTTGACGGGGAAAGAAACCTTGCGGGCAGCAGAGGCGAAACAGACACAGCGGATCGAAGCGCCGCTGTCTTTGAGATTGAAAAACCAGTGCGTGCGACTGGATAGATTGCTGATTTGGCCGACGATGCGCAGCTTCGCGGGCAAGCCTTGCGAAAGCGTTTCCTTCACCAGCCCGGCAAGCTGCGTGACGGTCATCGGCTTGTCATCATCACGCGAACGCACCGGCTGCCCGCGCTGGGGCGGCAGAGGCGGCGGCGAGGAAAACATGTCAGGATTAAAGGGTAGCCGGGCCATGCGATGATTGTAGAAGATCAGCGCAGCGCCGTTTGTTACTTCGCCTTCTCTTGCTTCTCAGCATTCTTCTTATTCCGCGCAGGCTTGGCCGCCGGCTCATCATCTACCTCGCCGATGCCATCCTTGGGCTGATCCCAGAAGCGATAAGGATCGTTGAGCCTGCGCTGTTCCGAAAGCAGAATCGCTTCCATTTCTTTTCGCTTCACAGCGTACTTGGGATCGTCTGCGAGGTTCAGTTGATTCGCCTCCGGCGTGATACCGGTGAGCGCGATCACCTTGGGGTCGTGATGTTCCTTGATGAACTCGTTGGGATTTTCCTTGAGGTTGAACAGTTGCGTGACGCGTGATTTGCCATCGGATGTTTCGTACTTGAGCAGCTTCCAATCGCCTTGCTTGACGCAGCGCATGCCCGGCTTGCCGCCGCCGGAGTAGGTGCCATACAGCACTTGGCGCATCGTGTCTGCCTTGCCTTCGAGCACGGGGCGATAGCTGAGGCCTTCGTTGGAATCAGGCGGCGTGATGCCGGCCAGATCGCAAAGCGTGGCGAGATTGTCAAGCAAATAAATGTTGCCCACCACGCGGCTGCCAGCTTTGATGCCGGGGCCTTTGACGATGAAGGGCACGCGCCAGGTGTGTTCGTAAAGATTCTGTTTTCCTTGCAAGCCGTGCCTGCCGATGGCCATGCCGTGGTCGGAGGTGTAGATGATGTAGGTGTTGTCGAGTTCGCCCATGTCTTCGAGCTTCTTGAGCACGCGGCCGATTTGAATGTCGATGTTTTCCGAACACGCAAACTCACGGCCAAGCTCGTTGCGAATCGTCCGCTCATCGCGATTGCCCCACACGCCAGGCACCGCCACTTCATCACGCACATTCAGGTGACTATTTTCAAATGGATGTGCAGGCAGATAGTTCGGTGGCAGCGGCGGCTGAAGCGGATTGGCAGCGGGGAGTTCGTTCTTGTTGGTGTGATTGGTCGCGCCATATTTCTTGAGCAGCTCCGGTGTGCCGTCGCGTGTGTCATGCGGATGGGAGAAGCCGAAGTAGATGAGGAATGGATCGGCGTCCTTGCTGGACTGCCGGTCATTGAGATAGTTCAGTACCTGTTCGCCGTGCCATGCACTGCCGGTCTCGGCGGTGCCGCCGCGCTTGGTGGCATCGCGAACGACGGTGAATTGTTTGTTGGCGCCGTCGTAGCTGTTGCCTTGCTTGCAGGTGCGCATGGTGTCGTAACCTGCGCGGTTGAACACGGCCCCAAGCGTGTTCTTCTCAAGCGCGGGCGGACAAAGATTTTTCTGCATCGCGCCCGGGGCAATAGGCAGATGCCAGACGGTGCGACCGCACATGACCATATGCCGCGAAGGCGTGCAGACCGCGCCGCTGAATGAACCCATCTGATAAGCGCCATCGAAGACCATGCCTTGCGCGGCCAGGCGATCAATGTTGGGCGTGTCCAGTTTGGAGTCCGGTGTGTAAATCTTCAGATCGAAAGGTGACTGATCATCGGCGATGATGAAGAGGATATTGGGCCGTTTCTTTTCAGCGGCGATCGCTTTGGAAGTGAAGCTGATGGGCAGCGCGATAAGAGTCAGCACGAGGGCGAGTCGAGTGAACATGAGCGAACCTCGCAGAACAGAGGAGTGGAGAAACCAGAAGGTCAGCAGACAAATGTGGATCAGCAGACAAAAGCCATGATATAGCGATGACCTTGAGATGCGTACTGAATCACACCACAAACGCCGCATAAATCGCCTTCATCGCTTTTTCGAAATCGCTGGAATCGACGCCGACGATGATGTTGATTTCGCTGGACCCCTGATCGATCATGCGGATGTTGACCTTGGCATTGGCCAGCGCATCGAAAGTTTTGGCGGCCATGCCCGGCGTCTGTGCCATGCCGCGCCCGACCACCGCGATCAAGGCCATACTCGGATAAACCTCCATCGAATCAGGCTCGCAGTCCACGCGAATCTGATCGAGCACTTTCTCCAGTTTCTCTTCAAGCTGCGAACCGGAAACGACCACGCTCATGGTGTCGATGCCGGTGGGGGCATGTTCGAAACTGACGGCATGATCTTCGAGCACACTGAGCAGCCGACGACCGAAGCCCACCTCGGTGTTCATCATCGCTTTGTAGAGCGTGATGACGTGGAAATCCTTGCGCCCAGCCAGGCCGGTGATCGTGCCTCGGTGAGCAATCGGATCTGCATCGGGCGTGATGAGTGTGCCTGCATCATCAGGGCGATTGGTGTTGCGAATGTTGACGGGAATGCCGGCCTGCCTCACGGGAAAAATCGCTTCATCGTGCAGCACCGTCGCGCCCATGTAAGCCAACTCGCGCAGTTCACGGTAGGTGACAGTATCAATCGGGCGCGGGTTCTCGACGATACGAGGATCCGCCATGAGAAGGCCTGAAACATCAGTCCAGTTTTCATAGACAGCAGCATGAGCGCCCGCGGCGACGATCGCGCCGCTGATGTCCGAGCCGCCGCGCGAGAATGTTTTCACTTCGCCGTCGGGAGCTGCGCCGTAGAAGCCGGGGATGACGCCGTTTTTGGTTTTGTTCAGGCGATGGCTCAGGACATCTTGCGTTTTCTTGGTGTCGAGTCTGCCCCGGCTGTCGAAGAAAATCACCTCAGCCGCATCGATGAAGTCCCAGCCCAGAAGCGAGGCGATAATCAGGCCGCTCAGATATTCCCCCCGGCTGGCAGCATAATCAGGCGTCTTGCTCAGGGCGATGCGCGACTGAATTTCCGCCAGCTCTTCATTGATGTTCAGCTTGATCCCCAGATCCGCCACGATGCTGCGATAGCGATCGGCAATGATCGACCAGACTTCATCAAAGCGAATGCCTTCTCGCGCATGACTGGCGCACAGGTAAAGCAGATCGGTAATCTTCTGATCCTTGGGTGTGCGCTTGCCCGGCGCGGAAGGCACGATGAAGCGCCGCTGCTCATCAGCGAGCATGATCGTCTGCACCTTGCGAATCTGCGCAGCATCTGCCAGTGAGGTGCCGCCGAATTTACAGACCTTGATACCCATCGCGAATCTCCATAACGCAAAACGTCAGCGCAGAACCAGCCTATTTAGCCGTTCGCCTTGGCGAACGAATATACACGTGCCCCAACCGCATGACAGATCAAAGGGTGCAATTGAAGTGCCGATCACACATCCAGATTCTTCACTTCCAGCGCGTGATCTTCGATGTACTTCCTGCGCGGCTCGACCTCTTCACCCATGAGAATCGAGAACAGTTGTTCCGCCTCGCTCGCCGCATCCCAGGTCACACGCAGCAGCACGCGATTGGCCGGGTTCATCGTCGTGTCCCAAAGCTGATCCGCATCCATCTCGCCCAGCCCTTTGAAGCGTTTGATCTCCATGCCTTCTTTGCCGCTGTCGAGGATCGACTGCGAGATCGCTGCGAGATTGACCACCGGGATGATCCGCGCTTCACCCTTGCTCGAGGTGTTCTGAAGCTGATAGCGCGTGGGCATCGTTTCGCCAGCTGCGCTTTGTTCCTGCTCCAATGCGTAATCTTCAATTGATAAGTTGAGCTTCGTCAGTTCCGCGAACAGCTTTTCCAGTTCCTTGACTTCGTGCAGCTCGCTGCGTGTGATGGTCACGCCGCGTCTGCCGATCTTCTCTTCATCGCTGACAATCTCGGAGCCGTCGCTCGTCGTGTTCGCACCGTTGTCAGCGAAGAGCTTGTGATCGCTCAGGAATTTTTCCTCTTCTTCCGCCGACCAGAAGTAATGCTCGCCCAGCGGCAGGCTCGGCTCATCACCGGCAATGCGTGTGCGAAGGCGCGGCAGTCGGCCTTCGCCTTTAGGATCGTTCGATCGCTGCGAAAGCAAATCCACAAACGCAATCCCGCGCCGACGAACAATAACGGTGTATTCCTCAAGCTGACAGAGCAGATCGAAAGCGCGCTTGAGACTGTCGCCGGTGATGCGATGGATTTCTTTGTCCTCATCATCGCGCACACTCAGCGCTGCACCGCCCAGGCCGATCTCGCTGAGCACGGTGCGCATGCGCTTCTCATTGAGCACGTATTCGCTCTTCTTGCCACGCGTCACCAGATAGAGCGGCGGCTGCGCGATGAAAATTCTGTTCTGCTTCACAAGCTCTTTCATCTGCCTGAAAAAGAAGGTCAGCAGCAGCGTGCGAATGTGCGAGCCATCGACGTCGGCGTCGGTCATGATGATGATGCGGCCGTAGCGCAGCTTCTCGATATTGAAATCCTCTTCGCCGATGCCGCAGGCCAGCGCCTGAATCAGCGAGCGGATTTCCTCGAAGCCCAGAATCTTGTCGAGCCTTGCTTTTTCGACGTTGAGAATCTTGCCCTTAAGCGGCAAAATCGCCTGCGTCCTGTGATCGCGGCCACCCTTGGCGCTGCCGCCTGCGGAGTCACCTTCGACCAGATAAATCTCTGATTCCTCGACGTTTTTACTGGTGCAATCGTAAAGCTTGCCAGGCAAGCCACCCGATTCAAACGCACCCTTACGGCGAGTCAGTTCGCGAGCCTTGCGTGCAGCCTCACGCGCCTGTGCCGCATTAATACCCTTGAGGCAAAGCCGCTTGCCATCGCTGGGATGTTCTTCGAGCCAAGATTCAAGCGATTCGCCGACCGCCTGCGAAACGAAGGTTTCGATCTCTTCGTTGAGCAAGCGTTCCTTGGGTTGATTGTTGAAAGTCGGATTGCGAAGCTGAACGCTCACGATGGCGATGAGGCCTTCGCGCAGGTCTTCGCCGGTGGGCGTCGGGTCTTTCTCTTTGATGATGCCTTTTTTGCGAGCGTAGCTGTTGAGCGTGCGGGTCAGCGCCGACTTGAAGCCTTGGGCATGCGTGCCGCCATCGACATTGTTGATGTTGTTGGCGAAGGTGAGCAGCGTCTCGTTGTAGCCATCGTTGTATTGAAACGCGACTTCGCAGACGTTGTCACCATCGACCTTCTTGAGATAGACGGCGGGTGAAACTTCGTTCTTGCCGACCATGAGAAAGTTGCAGTATTCGAGCAGGCCGTTCTCAGCTTTGAAGACATCGCTCTTGGGTTTGTCGCCGTCGAGGATGCGTTCATCGGTGAGCTTGATGGTGATGCCGGAGTTGAGGAATGCCAGTTCGCGCAAACGGGCGGCAAGCGTTTCGTATCTGAAATCGCAATCGGGAAAAATCTGCGGGTCAGGCTTGAAGGTGATCTTGGTGCCGGTGCGCGTAGGCGGATGCGCCAGGCCGACGGCAGTGAGCTGCTTGGATGTCTTGCCACGCTCGAACTCGATGCGATGCACTTTGCCATCGCGGGTGACTTCCGCTTCGAGATATTCAGAGAGAAAGTTGACGCAGGAAACACCCACGCCGTGCAGACCGCCCGAGACTTTATAAGCGGAGCCTTCCTGACCGAACTTGCCGCCTGCGTGCAGAATCGTCAGCGCGATCTCAATCGCAGGCTTGCCGTTGATGGCGGGGTTGGGATCTTTCTTGGGGCCAATGGGAATGCCTCGGCCTTCATCGCTGACAGAGCACGAACCATCGGCGAGAACTTGGACATTAATGGTCTTGCCATGCCCGGCCATCGCTTCGTCGATGGAGTTGTCGAGCACTTCATAGACCAGGTGATGCAGCGCGTTGACACCGGTGCCGCCGATGTACATGCCCGGCCGTTTGCGGACAGCCTCGACACCTTCGAGCACCTGAATCTGGTCTTCACCGTAGGCCCCGGTCGAAGGTGCCTGAATGTGGGCGGGGGTGTGGGCAGCGGAGGGGATCGTGGTCGTATCTTCCATGGTCGTCAGGCTTTCAATTTCAGGCTAAAAACAAGGGTTTTGCATGTCCCGGAACAGTCCTTTTCACGGACGAAATGCAGACCCGTATTCTAGCGGAAATGGGAAGCGAAAGCGAACGATGCACACCCGTTTAGCCGCCGTGCAACGCACGACGTCAAGCCACGATCAAACAAGGAACATCGAGGCCGAAAACGACATGATGATGCGAGCGGCGTAGGAGATTCAAGCCTTATCGCCAGTCGATCACGGACGCGATAGCCCCCAGCGGAAACAGCCCTCCGCACCAATGCCGTCACCGAAGGAAGATAGGTGCTTCTCCGCTTTGTATGATGCCGGTCGACGAAAAGAAGAATGTCCGCTTTTCTGCCCCTTCCTATTTCCTTTACCCTTTCTGCTCTCCCTTTTCGGCCTCTCAAGGGCCATGCCGGTTTGCGTTTAAACAAGGAATCCTTTGAAAATACGCGAGTTAGGTGCCTTTGGACGGCTTGGACGCGGTTGCGTTTAAACGAAGTCAAGCCCAAAAGGGCACATAACTCCTGTATCGTGTCGAGGTCTGAGCAGGGTCTGCGATCTTGATCTTTTCGGATTCCACGGTCGCAGCGATAATCTGGGAAGCCGTGGTCACCTTATCCTCTGGAAGCTTGAATCGCTCCCGCAAACTTTGGTTAGTCATCTTCTCGTTCATCACATACCGCAGACAGCAGTGCTGATAGCAGGCTCGGATTCGGTCATTGCGATCCATCTCATCAATTCCGATGTGTGCGAAAAGAACTGCCGAAGTTCGCCGTTCGCCGACGCGAAAGTCGGGCGCGGGGAGTTGAAATAATTCCGCTGCTTCGACAACCTTGTCCACGCCGCTGCCCTGAAGCTCGCAGATACCCAGCCGCCGCATCAGGTCGGCCACTCGTTCATTGCGTGATTGGTATTCATCAATGAACCGGTCCGGAGAAATAAACGGCTTTCCGGGATTCGAGATTTCCATCCTGTCTGAGTAGATCTCGATCATCGCCGAACCGCCCGTCTCAGTAAAGTCCTGATGAATCAAGGCGTTGGCCACAAGCTCACGGACAGCGATCGCGGGAAACATCTTCACCTCGCGGCGAAGTGCCTGTTCGATCACTTCGTTCGAGGGGACTAATCCATTGATGAATTCGATCAAGCCGGAAAAGCCAACTGCGTAACCCTTCGTGCCCGGCTTATCCAGTTTGGTCCTAAGCTTGTTGTTGGCTTCATAAACGATGACGCGCGGGGCCTTCATCGCAAGACGATCAAACAGATCGAGCCGCTTGGCAAACAAAATCGCTCCCAGATTGGTGATCGCCCAAAGCGTATCGGTTCGCTCGATAAGCCTTTCTGCGGCGAATCGCTCCAGCACAGCATCACGGTTGGCGGGATATGGGATATGCCGCAAATCAAAATAGCTTTGCGTGTCGAGCATCTGCACGATCTTGTCACCATCACAATCGGTCATGGCAGGTTGCAGCGACCAGTCAGGACTTCCCTCGGCAAAGATACGCCGAAGTTGATCCTCTGACATCGGCACGAGCGCTTCACCTGCCCGCATCAGGTACTTGCCGTCGAAGTGATAAGCCGTGCCCCGTGGCCGCGTCGGAATATGGAACACCAACACTCGCCCGTCCGGATGTTGGACCGCTTCGATGTCCACCCGGAACCCTACCGCCTCGAAAAGCTTCGCCGCCATGGCGATTGGATCGTTGAATGCTGAGGTGCCAACAACACGTCGCGGTGGTTTGTCAGAAACACCCAGCAGCAGAAAACCGCCGCCTTCATTCGCCAGCGCCACACAATACTCATACAGTTTTCGATTGTCGTACTGCGTTTTGGCTTCCTTAAACTCCAAGCGTTGATGCTCGGAATTCGCAGAACGCCACAGATCAATTTGTGTTGGTGTCGTGTGCATGCCCCTACAGTCTGCCATCCATTGTCGCCATGCTCAACTCCCAACTCATTAGCTTCGGCGTCAGCGTGTCGCGCAGGAAGGAAGAAAAGAGGAAAAATAGGGGAGTGGGGAAGTCAAGGGGGAAGTCAAGGGGACATTCTTATTATTCCCCCCATCGTCTTCATTCTACGGCTTTCCTCGGTCTTCCCCTTGCTCGCAAAGTTGATTCCAGTCCCAGTTGGGTGGCGGCCTTGGTGGTCCATGTTTCGCTTCCGAAGGGGGTGCCGCGCTTTAGGCTGCGGTGGATGGCGGCCAGTTCCGCTTCTGATTCGGCCTGATTCACCCGCCGCGTCCAGTGGGCTGGCAGATCGATGGGGAGTTTCGCCAGCCAGGGCAGCCAGGGCTGCGCCGACCGCTGTCGCCACCGGAGGCTCGACCAGCGCCAGTCCTGAGCAGCGCTGACCAGATTCGCCCGCTTGGGGTTGCGCTCGACATAGCGCACCACCGCCAGCAGATGTTCATCGAGTTCGATGGGGAAAGCCTTGAATCGTCCCTGCCAGATGTGTCCGCCGCCCAAGGTGCGGTGGTGCTTGTGGTATCGCCTCACGTGCGTCGTGAGCAGCCACTGCATCCAGCGGGAGAGGTCGCCATCTTCGTGGGGACGAAGGATGAGGTGAAAATGGTTGGGCATCAGACAGAAGCCGAGCACGCGCATGGGCAATCTGTCGCACCCGGCTGCAATGAGATCGAGAAAGGCCTGATAGTCGCCATCCTTGTGAAACACGGTAGCCCGAGCGTTGCCACGGTTGATCACGTGGTAGCACAGGTCACCCACAGATGCACGAGCAGTACGCGGCATAGATTAAGACTACTGACATAAGGTTCGCAAGTAAAAAGAAGAATGTCCCCTTTTCTGCCGCCATCTTGATCCTGCGGATTGGTGACATCCGTTTGAGCGATGACGTCGTGGCCGATCGTGAAGACTTGCTTCAGTACGCCATCAATATATTCCTCAAGCACCTGAGTGAAGCCGGTGGGGTTGCGGGTGTCGAAGAGGAAAGACTTGACCTGCGGGGTGCCGCCATCGGTTGTTGTCGTTTCGGTGATGCGCAGGCCGGTGTCGTTGTAGCCGTAGTCGGTGACGACTTCGCTGAGCTGGCTGCCGAGGGTGTCGTAGGTGGTGACGGTGGTGGAGGCGAGGCGGCCCATCTCGTTCCGGTGGTTCCTTCACGTGATCGGTGCGCGCCTATGCGACCTTCGCCAGTTCCTGAGCATCCCACTGCAATTCGGCCCTTGCTCGGCCCACGGATTCAGCCGGATTGGGGTGCGTCAGAACAAGCGCACAGAGAGCGTGGCGCATAAATCGGCTCATCATCGGTGCGCCAGAATACATGCAGAGAGAGACTAAACCAATTCGCTAAACAATACTTGAAATAATGTTGCTGGTACACCATCCATCTCTGTCACCTTGCCCGGAACGTATTCATTTAAGTAATCGGGATCGACCTCATGTACATCCACATTCTGAAGTACGCCTCGGATTGATTCTAAGCTTGATTGAATCCCCTCTTGCTCACGATAGTCAAATCGCAAATGATACGTTCCCGCCGACGGCAACCCATATTCACGATAATCGCATCCAACATCGGTGCGGCGGTAAACGACAATTGTATATAACTTTCCACGTGAACTTAGAAGCACGATTAGGCGATACCGATAGCCTTTGTCAGGCTGCGCAGGATGGCCATCATCATCATACTTGATAACAATTTGATGAGCCACTGAATAATTCATGTCCGAGTTGTGCTCCACATTTACGCCAAGTCTAGCAGCAATCGCGGCTGCTACTTCCTCGACCCAAACGGCAAACTCCTCCGAATAATTAGGTGGAGCCTCCAAAGCATTCTGAATGATTCTGTTGGTTTCTTGATTCAAGTCTGCGGGCCTTTTACTTTGGGAATTGCGTGACCACTTCTCCGGGCGAATACGTAGACCAAGGCTGGGGACTTTGGCCCTCGACCACTATGGAACCTCCTCGAGTGGGATTCCCAAATTGGTCATAACCGGTTATGCGCCCCAGATCATCCACTTCATAGAGAATTCGCCCATTACTTTGCTGAGTGATCCTCACTTGTGGATGATTGATTACCTCATTTGAAAACTTTTGACCGCCTTCCGTTACTCGAAATCTGCTCTTTAACGGGGTTTTGGGGTTTCCAGTAGGTTTTGGCTGTTGATTGGCTGAATGTCCATGACTTGATACGTGTCGCCTGGATTGGTTCGTATACGTTCCGTTCTGCATCCACAAGGCGATGGCGGCGGAAGCTGCGGCTCCATACTCTAACGCCGTCACCCCGCTTATTGCGATTGGAACCGTTCCGCCACCCACAAGCCGCAATGCGCCGGGGAACGCGTTGAAATTGGCCAGCGCGGTCCCTGCACCTGCTGCGCCCAATACTCCAAGCAGTGTATGACCGAGGCCACTGACGAACAACAGGAATCCCTCAATGTTACCAGAGCCGATGTAGTCGATCGATTGGCTGAATTCCTGGGCAGCAAGTTGAAAGTTTGCGACTGAACCGTAGATGCCTGCTACCGCAAAGCCGAGATGTAACACGTGATTCGCAAAATCGATGAACTGCCCGCTGGGATCACTAAGGAGCCGTGCAGATTCTATTCCGCAGTTTCCCCTCGGATAGCCGATAGTTTCTTTAGAGCCATGGAAGGCTTTGGTGAAACTATGCAGGATGCAACCCTCTATCGTTGTCAGTGTCCCATCTGCCAGTTGCCGGCGGCCCATCGCGACAAGCAACTGCACCGGCGCATGAATCTGCTGCTTAGCCGCATGGACGAGCAGCAGCGGCGCTGGTACGTCGGCCTGGAGTCGATGAAGATCGGCCACGGCGGCGATACGCTGCTGGCGCAGATCACCGGCATGAACGTCGAAACGATTCGGCGCGGCCGGCGCGAACTGGAGGACGATCTGAAAGATCGGCCCGATGACCGCGTCCGTCTTGAAGGGGGCGGGCGGCCACCTGTGGAAAAAAAGACGCCACCCTCGAATCCGACCTGACCGCGCTGGTGGATGCTCACCAGGGCGGCAGCCCGATGGGCGGGCCCAAGCGCGTCCGCCGGAGCCTGCGGCATCTGAGCGACGATCTGCGCCGCCGGCGCCATCGCGCTTGTCCCAACACCGTCGCCCGTCTGCTGCGCAAGCAGAACTTCTCACTGGCCGCCAACGTCAAACGCCTCAGCGGCAAACCCCAGCCCGACCGCGACAAACAGTTTCGCCACATTCAAGAGCAGCGCCGGAAGTTCGACGCCGCCGGGCTGCCCACGATCAGCATCGACGCGAAAAAGAAGGAACTGGTGGGCAACTTCAAGAACCCCGGCGTGGCGTGGCGGCAGCATCCCGAAGCGGTCAACGTGTACGACTTCATTCATGATGCCCAGTGTCGCGCCACGCCTTACGCCGTGTTCGATCCCAATCGCAATCGCGGCACGGTGGCGGTGGGCACCTCGGCGGACACCGCGCAGTTCGCCGTTGACAACATCAGTCGCTGGTGGCGGCGCGAAGGTCGCCGGGCCTATCCGCACGT
>ENA-ORBV01013845-ORBV01013845.1-microbial-mat-metagenome-genome-assembly--contig:-NODE-13845-length-12185-cov-5.759085_pt1 | contig 12185 bp, 5 predicted proteins | sample MGYA00237777_ERZ505514 | MGnify/ENA primary metagenome ERZ505514 (study PRJEB26160, sample SAMN06269048) | microbial mat metagenome | isolation source: Oligotrophic lake microbial mat | place... | reverse complement strand
CCTATGATAGGGGAGAGTCTCAGACTCTCCCCTAATCCTTGACTCTCCCCTAATTTAGGGGATCCACCCTTAAATGCCCTTAAATGCTGCCTTGTTTAAATGAGCAACGCTGCAGGCAAGACAACACAAACAAATGAATGCGGAATCAGTGCAAAAAATTGGAATGATACTTAGTTCACATCCTATTGAACTTTCCATGGGATCCATCATGGATGGCGCCCGGTGATGCACTTGAGAAGTGCTAACAACATTTGGTGCCTGCCTCCGTGAGTGTTGTCAAAACAATGACCTAAAAAAATAAATGCATGCAACTTTGCTACAATTTGCATAGACATTGGTAAGGGAATCTGCCATTAAAGTTTATTGGATGGGAGGAATATTGCACAAGACAAGATTCTCTCCAGGAAAGTGAATCATTGGTGAACCTTTTGTGTTTGTCATTGACAAACAAAATTCTTGGTTTTTATTTTCCAGAACAAACAAAAAAGAACAGCTCCAGATCAAATGCTTATGATTGCAATATTGACCCTTGGTGAGATGAATTAGATAGTAAAACAAGATATTTGGACTACTGTACATTAAATCCCACAGTTACAAGAGAAAAAAGGAACAACCCAAAAGGTGAACTGCCTTTGAGAAATCTTTCCACTAGTACCCATAGCCCTATTATTCTTTATACTATGCCCTTGAGTTGAGCGACCAAAGATTGGTTGCGGCACCATCACCGATCGTGATGCACCGTTCACCGGCTCTCCTCTCATCACCCTGCACCATGCAGCAATGACCACAACGCTTCCAAAAGTCGAGAAGCCATAGCTAGTACAGTGCAGCACTACCAGTAGCTAGATCGATAGAGAGGTTGAGGTTATTACAAACTAGACTACTGTACCAGGCTAACTAGGCACAACTAGCTAGTACTGTAGTCTGGCGGATCAGGCCTTCGTGTGGTGCTTCAAATTGTCCATCCATAAAGTTGACAGCCAAAAACTTAGTTTTCGTCTGCTGCACCACTCCAGTGCAGTACAACCAAGTTAGTGCATTGACCTCTCGTCGTTGGGTGCACAAATCCCCCTCTCCTCCCTTTGCAAGATGGATTCGGACGATGATGATGACATGGCGGACCTTTTTTCGTTCGGAGCCGACACGGCAGGAGGAGCAGCACCTTCCTCGGCGCCTGCTCCATCGAGCGAAGGTACTCCGACGACGACTGCCACATCCACAACAACTACTACTACTACTACTAATGCACCGACAGTCGTGGACGAAGACGTCTTTCATGACAGTGACGATTCCTTTTTGAAAATGTTGGACGAACATCCCGTCAACTCGATGCTCGACGGCGACGGCACTTCTACCAACGCCACCAACGCAGCGGACGCCATGAACGATCAAGAAACCCAAGACATTTTGAATTGGTTGGAAGAAGATGATACCGATGCGGATGCCTTGTTGGCGGCGGTAGCGGATGAATCCGTCCAAAAGCAACAACACGACCAGAAACAATTGCAACAAGAAACAGCAACACCCCAAGAAGAAGAAGCACCCGTAGTTCCACCAACTCCCGTAGCTCCAACCTTTACTTCCCTCGAGGAAGCCTTGGAGTCCTCGGAATCCACGAAATTGCAAATTTTGGAGCAGTGGGAACAATCCGAGCAATCCGCCTTGAAAAATCCCAAATTGCGACCCCTCCTCTGGAGTCGTTTGATTTGTAACAACAAGAGCATTGACGATTTGACGACATCGAGTTTGGCGGATTCCTTTCAAGACTTTATTCAAAATTCGTCGTCGTCCGACAACCAACACAACAAAGATCAAGAAGCCTTGTTGGAACGATGGATTCGCTCCGAATCGGCCAAATTGGCACCTCGTGTCGTACGAACCCATCCCGATGGAATGACGGTCAATGAAGCCGAAGAAGCCTTGCAATCCATATTGTTGTATCATTATCACAACAATAGCAATAACAATAACAATACTACCAATAATGACAGTGGCAGTGACGACACTCACAATGACAACAACAACACTCCCAAAACTCCACCATCCTTGGATCCCTTGTTACCACCTGTCGTCTGTGCCATTCTCAGTGCGGGCATTCCCAAAGTGGCAGCACCGGTATTGATGAGTTATTTGGTACCATCCTTCATGCCCTTTGTCGCATTGACACCGGAAGAACGTTCGGAAGCCTCCAAATTGTTGCATACGCAATTTTATTTGTTGGCATGTTATCATTTGCCCATGCTCGTGTATCATTTGGATCGATACATGCCCGGATGGTATTGGCCACAACAACCACAACAAGACCAAAACGACGGAAAGGAAGAAAAAGAAAACAGTGGCGACAATGCCAACAACGGCGGCAGCAACAGTAGCAGTAACGATAACGGCAGCAACAACCAAGCCACAGCATCCTACAAGACGGGCCGAAACAATCGATTCAAACAGCATGGTGTCATTCCTCCTTCTTGGTTAATGACACATTTGGTGGGAGAATGTGGTGGAACATCCTCTCAAAAGAAACTCTTGGATCCCAATCGCCTCTTGCAACTCCTGGATTTGGTCTTTACCAATGATAACAATTCTCTACGATTCTTTTTGGTATTGGCCGTCCTCGAACAACATTCCGATACGTGGTTGGAATTGACGGGACAAGAATTGATGGATTCCTTGTTGGAAAATATGCAAGATTCCAGTGCCATGACCATGGAAGAATGGGCGGCGCGAGCTCAAACCATGAAGCAAGCCACACCGGATTCGGTCGTGGATCGATTGCGGACCGCCGAAGACGAAGCCGTCAAATCGGCGCTCAAGGAACGACAAAAAAAGGCCGAACTCGCCTTGAAGGCGCGGTTAGAGGCGGAAGCGGCCGCGCATCGGGAAGCCCAAGAACGCAAAGCGGAAGAAGCCCGGCTCCGGTTGACGCGGGCTCGATTGGTGGCCTACTATCGACGATTCAATCCTACCAAGGAAGCCAATATTGATAAAATTATGGAAACGTACCAGGATCGGTTTGAAGAATTGGATTTGAAATTGAAAAAGAAATATGGCGTCGGATTCAACCCGGCGATCAATCCCAACAAGAAAAAGAAGACCATGACGGAAACGGCCAATGATTCTTTAAAGGCCGCCAATGAGTCCATGAAGAAAACGATGCAATCGATGAATGATGGAATGAAGAAATTGTCGTTATCCACGTCCACTCGGAAAAAATCTCTGGGGGAAAACCCGCTAGACGAAGAGGAAGAAAACGATGGTATTCGTTTAAAGGAAAATCGGGTCTCTGTGAGTGTCAAGGTTGGTGAAACGCTCCCCTCTATTTGTATGACTCGGGAGCAAGCCAACGACATTCGGCGTACATGTCTTCAAAAAGATTTGCCCATGCCCTTGCGGTATTATCTTGTGGACAGTCGATCGGAAGATACCGCCGCACAACAAGGTCGATTTCCCACGGCCGCTCGTCTCAGTCCCGAAACGCTCATGGACCCAGAATTGTTGCAAATGTACGAAGAATCCTTCGAGACGGTTCGTGGTACCTGTCACATTTGTGTCATGGGGGAAGGACATTCGGCCATTCCTGCCTTGTACAATCAAAAGTTAACACCGGAATTGGAGGAATTAATGCAGCAGGATGAATCTCGAACCAACAATTGCGCTCTCTTTTTTGTCAAACGGGGCTTTCCCTTTGTTTCCGTGCTGGAAGGAGGTTTTGCTTCGGCACACGCGTGGTTGGTTCGTGAAGGCGCCAAAAAAGGCTTTGACGTCAAGTCGTTGTTGGTCGATTACGATCCTGACGTTTCCTTGTTCGGTCAGATGGAAAAGATTCGTGTCGATTTCAAAGCACAAGCGGCGTACAAGACGCAGCGAGCGCTGCAAAGTCTCTTGGACCAGTCTTTGTACACCATTGTTCGAGGCAAAATGCTGCTGGAAGAAGAAATGGTGGAAGCCGTGGTAGCAGCCACCAGTATCGGCGCAAACTCGAATGACACTTCTGCTGCTGCTGCTGCAACAACCACAACAAGACCAGCGCAAGTGCAGCGCCAAAGCAGTAAGGATGGCACTCTTCCAGGAGGTCTCTCTTCCTTTTTCGGTCGAAGGCAGCAACAACCAGCTGCCGCTGTTGCCGGCACGAGCAACACCAACGCAGGCCAGGCATCGTCGTCAGAGGGCGAGAATAAAGAACCCACTGCTGCTGCTCCCGCACCAGCTCCTGCTGGCGCCAATCAACCCAATCGTCTCACGAGATGGAGACAAGCTGCGGTACAAGTCATCAATGCCGTAGATGAAGCCGCTGCTGAAAACGTTCGGCCTCCACCGTCGGCGGCAGCACCCGCAGCAAGCCAACAGGCAGCCCCGCAGCAGCAACAGCCACAACAAGGAGGAGGCAATCGATTTGGTGCATTGGGTGGAATGCTCCGAAGCAACTCCACCGATGGTAGTAGCAATAGTGGTAACAATCCCGTTATCAAAGGCCCGGCAGCCGTGCTGCGACGCAATCCCTTTGCTCGCTTTGGTGGCGGCGCTCCTGCTGTTCCGGCAGTCGCCAATCCATTTGCACGATTTGGTAGTGGTGGTGCAGCAGCATCGTCGACGGGAGGAACCAATACCAAGGCACCCCAATCGCAGCAAGCGTCTCCACGAACAGGCCCCACCATTGTTTCCCTTCCACCACGACCCGACGAGACAACAGAAGCAACCTCCGAGGACTCATCCGAAACAGTAACCTTTGTCATGGAGGAGGAGTCAGACAAGAAAACACCAAACGTGAAGCCTGTATAAACGCCAAAGAATTAACAAAAATGGCAATGAAAGATGGATTCATTCATTCCAAACTAGTATTAAAGTACCTTATCTATCTTATACAGTCACTTCGAATGAACCGTTTGGCCGTTGTAGAAATGAGTCCACTTCCGCGTTGGCCGATGACTTCAGCTGGATTCACCCGGCCGCGATTGGTGGCTACAACACGATGCTCTCTATTTCGCTACTAGCTACTAGTGAGTTGTATTGTAACGAACGCCAACATCCAGAAATCGTTTGCCTTTGGCGGAAAAATAATGAAAAGGAGTACATGTAGGATTCATGAGTGCGGTGGAGTGAGACAGCCCAGCCCTGCCACCGTGACTGCTGAGGTTCCACGCCCATCGATGCCTTCACGGACGGGTCACTGGCTCCTCCCCGTCCGTGATCACGTCCTCGGCGAATCGATGTTGGTAGCTTCCCAGTGCGTTATAGCATTTTTTTGTGCCAACAGTAGTAAGCGGATTGTTGGTTTCGCTTTGCTGTATTGCACAGCTGCAGAGTAGTATAAGAGTCAATGGGTGGCTCGAATCAATCCATACACAAACATCATTCCGTTTTTTGTTTTTTTTCCTTATTTTTGATCTCCTTTTCGAAATTTCGAGGCCACCGTCAACCCGCCCAAAGCCAAAAGGGGGTGATACCACTGTGCGGTTCCCATGCGTGGAAGAAGTATGCCGCCTGCGGAAAAACCTTGGACCAACAAGGCCACCATCATGCCCACAACGGTGTCCAAGGCGTGATGGGCTAAAAAGTACATGCGTCCCAAGGCGGCCACTAGGACGATCGCCATGGCGGTGTGCGTGTATTGCAAATGCCAGACAATGGTAGCCAAACAAGTGGCGGCCATGACATCGCCCGATGGAAAGGACATGTCGGGGGCCCCTTTGGCCAAGACTTTGGGAATGATGGGGTAGTGTTTTCGTGGAATGCACGTTTTGTAGTACACAGAAGTGGCACAGGGCCGTTTTCTCAAGACATTGTGTTTCAAGAGAAGGACGACTGTGCAAGAGACATTGTAGAGAACAATCAAATGATATCCCAAAGAAGCGGCAGCCTCGCTACTGCTGTTATTGCTGTTGTTGGAGTGGATGTATTTGTCCAGAGCAAAACATAGCAAAGTCCCTACCAGAGGTGACAGTGCAAAACTGGCATGGGAATACAAGATTTTGGGAATGATCCAAACATGGCCCCGCAAAAAGTACATCCATGGCACTACTAACAAGCCCATAGTACAACTTGTAGCTGCCAAGAACAATAAGATTGTGCTAGTAGTATTCGTGTTGCCATGGTCGCCTTGGCCGTACTGAAACCAAACAAAGATCCAAAGTGGTCCCAAGACTTGCCAAATGGGTGGTCCAAAGCAATTTCCCGGCACGGAAAACACCCATTCCAACCATGGATGTGGTAGCCGCGCATAAAAGAGGGGCTCGGACCATGCCACATCGACGGCCATTAGTGTTTGCCACCAGGCAGGCGACTGTGGTGGTGATGGTGGTTGTGGTGTACGGTTACACATGATTGGATCGACGGGAAGAGTGCGGGACGGTACGTACTGGTACTGGTGGCGACAGCGAGTGGGTGTCGTGACTAGCTAGAGCACTAATTCAATAGCAGTAGTAGGCTCTGCTATTGCTTCAATTAGCTAGCTATTGTATTGGTACCTATTAGTGTCTTGCGTGCGGTGTACGGTAGCTGTTGCCTTTGTACTGTTAGTTTGCCTATTCTACTGGACTTCTAGTAGTAGCTACTCTCTAGTAGACTCGCTTTAAAGTCGAGCTACTTACTACTAGCTACTAGCTAGAGCTAGCTACTCCAGCTAGCTAGTAGTCTAGTAGCTAGATCAAAAAATATGGTTTCGTTATTTGTTGCTTCGGTTGCGCCGCCGTCGTCATCCCTGTTGTTGTCGTCATATGGTCGACTTTTTCAAAACGACGCACACTTAATCTCTTAGCGTTACTGTAGATGCACACTCGATCTGAAAGTCATGACGTACTTTGAGGCAAGGAGCCAAACGCGTCGTCCATCAATTCGAATTCAGTAGCACAAGATTTTACGCCTCGATTTGATGTTTTGAAATGCCGACAACCAACACCTGTTCTACTATTTTTATGGACAAGGCTTGATAGCTACTTAGTCTAGCTCGTAGTTATCCTGTAGCCAGCTTGGGATCACAGCATTAAAGAGAGTACTGGTACGGCAGTAGCAGGAAAGATCACAAGCAAGGAGGACTCCTTTATTAGAGATCCTAAAAAGAGCAATACGATTTTTTTTTGACGCAGTGTGTGTGATTGATCCATTCATCCATCGTCCAAGATGAATCTCCCATTCTCTCTCCTCCTCTCAAAAAGGTGGCATGTCGGCTTGATCCTTGTCATCTGTATAAGTGGTCGACTACTCGAACCATCTCACGCCTTTTCTACGACAACTCTTCATCCTCCTCCACAACAAACACGACCACAACGAACCAATTTCCAAATACAACAACACCGACAACCCAGTTCACGGCGGCCTCCTTCTTCTTCCTTCCTAAAAGGTGTTTTCACTCGACCACCATATTCAATATCTTTGGCCGCTGCTGCCGATGATGACAATGAGAGCGAGGAGGATTCCGCCACTGCTGTCACTACTACCAAAAAGAAAAAGACAACCAAAAAATCCGTCAAGGTCAAAAAAGCAAAATCGGTCAAAGTCAAAAAAACCAAAGCAGCTGATGATGGTGATGCCGATGATGGCACTCCTACAATGGTTACTCCAAAGCGGAAAACAACCAAAACAAAAGGCGTCAAGGCCAAGAAGACTACTGCTTTTGACGATGATGCTGATGCTGAAAAAGTTACTGCTACCACTACTGAGACGAAGAAAACCAAATCGGTCCAGAAAAAGACCAAAACAAAAGTGGTTGCTGATGATGATGACAATGACGATGACGATGACAAGGACGATGCCACTGCTAGTACAAAGCGGAAAACAACCAAACGAAAAACCAAAAGCGTTGTAGGAGAGGCGGACGAAGACACAGAAAACAAGATGCGTCCAGACCAAACCGCTGCAGCTGATACTGATGATACGGATGCTACTGATACTGCTGCTTCTGACGATGATGACGCTACCACACGCCCAAAGCGAAAATCAACAAACACCGAAAGCCTTGAAGAAGTAGAGGCCGAGCCAAGCAGCAGCGACGGCAATTCAAACTACAAAAGCAACAACAACAACAATTCAAATTACAGAGGAAACGACAACAACAACAACAACAATTCAAATTATAGAGGCAACAACCATTATAGAAGCAACAATAACAACAACAACGAAAGGAGATCCAATTTTCCTCCTCGCTCCAATTACAAGAACAACAACAACAACAACAATCCCAATGCCTTTCATCGAAATTATTCCGCTTTGAATAAAGGATTGACCCAATGTGATACCGCGAAAGACTTGCTCTTGTTTTTGGCGTCCCAAAAAGGGGCCTTGACATCTCCCGCTGGTGGAGGTGTGCTGAATTCTGTCAATTTTTCGACGGCCTTGCATCGCATGGCACGTTACTTGAACAATTATCAAAATTTTCAAAGTAAGAACCCACAAGGCCAAAACAACAACAACAACAATAATCAAAACAACAATGACAACAAATACGATCGTGCCGTCCTCTTGTCGGATCCACGATTTGCACTCTTCCTGTCCAGTTTGGCCGAAGCCTTGGGAGGGACCAGTATTACGACTTCGACGTCCAACAATGTGGTCCAATTTGGGTCGAGGGAATTTTCCAACATTGCCTGGGGATTGGCCAAGATGAAAATTGTCCCACCTCAATCGGCATCTGCCTTGTTGACGCCGCAAAATTCCAAGACCATCTTGTTGACCACCGCCAAAGAATTGCGGGAAATGGTCATGCAAGTCGCCAAGGAAAAACAACAAGGCATTGCTACCAATCCAGAAGTTTGGATTCCGACGTTGGCGCTTTTGTGTGGTCACATTTTGGATCATATGAGTGTTCATATTGTGACGTCTGTTACCATGCCACAACAACAAAATAGTTATAGTGGTGGACCCAACCCCGAAGCCTTTGCTTCCCAGGAACGGGCCAATATTTGTTGGGCGTTGGCCACGGCACAACGTGGCAGTCAAGAAGTCTTGGATGTTCTCACGAATGGCATGGTCGACGATGTCGAACAACGGCAGCAAAAACAAGACCAAGACAATAAAAGTGACCAAAACAACCCCAATAATGGAGCAGCACAGAAGCAACGTGACGATGTCTTGAGACCACAAGAATGGTCCATTTCGTTGTGGGCCTTTGCGACAGCACAAGTTTACAGTTCGTCAGGACAACGACGACTGCTTCAATTTGTAGCACAGGCCATGGAAGATCAACCGGGATTTTTACAACAATTCAAACCACAAGAATTGAGCAATACGGTACGCTAAAATTGGGTCGACTTTTCTTGCAATTGTTCCTTTTGTTGAAGAATGGTCATTGTCGTGTCCATAAATGTGTGCGTCTGCCGTGTTTTGCAATCCATTTGGTCCTGCCTCACACCAACAACGACGTTTGGCTTTTTTTTTATGAATACGTTCCTTTCGTTGGTACTCTCGTATTTTTACTTCTTGCCAGGCGTGGGCGGTTGCAACGATTTTGAGCAAGAAAAAAGAGGACATTCAAGCGGAGGAACAGGAGGCCGCCTTGACGATTTTACGCAATGTGGCGAGGGTCGTTGCCGAGCGGGCCGAGGAATTCAAAACACAAGAATTGAGCAATACACTTTGGGCGTTTGCCACACTGGGCTTTGGTGTCCCGGCATCTGAGTTTGAGGGAAAGTTAGAAACAGCATCGCTGAATGATTACGTGGTACTGTCATCCGATAACCAGCACGGTGATGAAGAGCTATTGACCAAGGCTGCCAATGCCATTATTGAAAGTGGCCTTCCAAGAATTGGCCGATTCCGGTCACAAGAACTCAACAACATGGCATGGTCTTTGGCTAGAATGGATCGAACGGATTCGACGGAATTTTTGGAGGCCATTGGATTGCAGCTTTGCAACGAACAACGTAGACTAACCTCCCAGGTACGTACTTTGAAAACATCTGTCCTTGATCGGGACCTGAGTTGAGTTGAGCGTTGATAAGTTCATTTCACTAATGCCGATGGGATGCGTCCTCGCGCCTCATAGGACATTGGAACGACCGTGTGGGCTTTAGCTACGTCAGGATACGACAATCATGATGTATACCGAGGTATTGTAGCACGGCTAAGCCCTCGCCACGCTCGAACTGCCAAGCCTCAGGAGTTGAGCAACAGTGTATGGGCTCTGGCGACAGCGGAAGTGCCTCCCAAGTTTCCAGATACCTTTGACAACGTAGTGGTGCCAGCGGAACAAAGGTTTTCGGGTAATCTACAGGATATTGACGACCCAACGACTGCATGTTTTGGTATAGCTGCACGTGAATTGATGAGTCGGCCCTTCGATTTCAAGTCACAAGAGATCAAAGACATCCTTTGGAGCTTTTCAAAGGTACGCATCCGGTGGCAGCTCACTGCTGTCTGAACTGTTCCTGGTGACCCACTTGAAGGCCGCTCATGGATTCTATTTTCTGATGTTGTTCACCAGGTTGGCATAAGACATCCCGATTTGTTCAAAGCAGTTGCCGAACATTTGGTCGGCAGCGACGATGACAATGGCAAAAGCGGGGGGAAACCAAGGCGTGTTCGAGGGCTGGATGATTTCTCTCCTCAAGGGCTCGGCAACTTGGCATGGTCCTTTGCTCGCCAAGCTCAACTTATCGGGGAGACCAACGCACGTGTTGAAGTGGCTGCTGATGTCTTAAAGAACAGCGGACGGATGTCAATTTATGCAGCAAGTTTTTTCGACATTGGTGAGATTCTCCTCCAACGGCTCTTCAATGCACTTGCGGAAACAGATCTTCGTGTTCATGGTACGTGCTTCCCGTCGTATTGCTCGGCTCGACTCCGTGGAATTCTGCAAGGTTGATGCGTCCTCATCCTTTCTATCTGATTGGGAAAACGACGCATGCATAGATAACTTGTCAAAGCTGAGACCACAAGATCTTTCAAACACAGGTGAGTGCCAGGATGCATAAGACTGGTTTCTTTAATCTATTGAGGTCTGTGATGGATGGAAACTGACTCATTAGTTTTTCCTTTATTCAGCTTGGGCGATGGGAGTTCTGGGCATGCGCCACCTACCTTTCCTCGAAGCAGCGGAAGAAAATTTGCTCAGGCGCACTAGCCTGTACATCAAGGGCGCTCAAAATTTAATGACTAGCTTTAAAGGTCAAGAGATGGCTAATCTACTATGGGCGTTTGCAATTCTCGACTACCCTGTCAAAGTATTAGATTCTGTATCACAGTATATGGTCAAAATGACAGTCGGTTCCACGAGAAGCTTGAAAGCAGCCCCTATTTCGAGAGTTTTCAAGCGGCAGGAGCTTGCAAATATTGCTTGGAGCAGCGCTGTCTTTGGTGAATACCCGCAAGATTTGATCAACTTGCTTTATTGTGGTCTGGTCGGGTTAGGAAAGGAACGCGATACTTCTTTCTTGAATCAATGCTTTGGAGATGGAGGGCTTCAGGAAGAAGCCGTCATGAGCTTAATCTACCTACAGATTGCGCTGGAGCGAAACGGGAGCGACAACGATCTAACACTTCCGGAAGGCTTCCCTAATGGCTGGACCCGAAAGACCAAGTCTCGCGACAGCAGCGAGCTGGCAGAAACATTCGAGCTGAATCTTTCGACCAGCAAGATCCAGCGAGATGTAGGCGCCGCTTTTAACCGAATTGGCTTTGACCATGTGGAAGAACACGTCCTCACTGCGGACGAGCTGCTGGACAATCAAGGCATCCCACTTTCCAATGGACTCGATGTAATATCCATCGACATAGCAAACCCGGAATCCCGGATTGGGATCGAAGTCGACGGCCCCGCTCATTACGTTGTTGATATTACAAGTGACTCATCGCGTGCAGGATACACAAGGTACGCAAAGGATGGGAGGATGGAATATCAGTTCTATATGAGCGATGGCCGGCACAGAGTCAATGGACCCACAGCCTTGAAAAAGAGGCTCCTCGAGCAATCAGGTTGGACGCTTATCAACGTACCATTTTGGGAATGGGACGACCTTAACGGGGACGAGGCAAAAGAAGAAGCATATTGCCGTGCGTTGCTTTCAGATTCCCGCTAGTAGAAGTCACGTGAACTGCCGTGCAAAAGCGTTCCTTTTCTGGCGACACAGCATTACCTTGACTGACTGGTGTAGCTAAGAAAGCTAACAAGCTAGCTAGTAGTTTCACTACAAAGTTCATTGCTCCATCTCTTTAGACCCAAAATGCATACAAACACATTGTTTTGATACAACCAAAGT
>ENA-ORBV01013840-ORBV01013840.1-microbial-mat-metagenome-genome-assembly--contig:-NODE-13840-length-12187-cov-15.925351_pt1 | contig 12187 bp, 10 predicted proteins | sample MGYA00237777_ERZ505514 | MGnify/ENA primary metagenome ERZ505514 (study PRJEB26160, sample SAMN06269048) | microbial mat metagenome | isolation source: Oligotrophic lake microbial mat | place... | reverse complement strand
AAATAAAAAACTGGAAGGTACTTGCTGCGGCATTAACTATTCCCTTATTCTTTTTTGTAGTGGCTTGTCAGGATCAGATTGTAAATGAATTGAATGAAACTACAATTTCACAAGTCTCTGAATATCCTGAAGAAGTCAGAGCAAACATTGCTGAACTCGAGAAAAAATATCCTGGAACAAAATTTACTTATGTAGAAGGTTCCGCTGATGAAGTTCGAAAGGTATTTATGGATCATGTTGATCAAAAACATATGATCATGAATTCATTTGACTTTCCTGATCGAAAAATGACTGGAGTGATTACTGTTGATATCTCAAAGTATGATCTTAAAGACCAAAATGATGTTTATACTATTGTAGAAGAAATGGCGACACCAGAAAATGGAATTAAATCCTTTTATAAAGAACTCTCTACACAAATCCACTATCCTCAACAAGCTAGAACATTGGGTGTAGAAGGGCGCGTATTTGTTGAATTTGTGGTAAACGTAGATGGCTCTGTATCTGAGTTAAAAATTAAAAAAGGGATTGGAGCCGGATGTGATCAGGAGGCCTTGAGAGTAATTGGCCTTAGTAAGAACTGGAATCCTGCGCGCCAACGAGGCAAAGCTGTTAGTCAACGATTGGTTCTACCCGTTGTGTTTGCATTAGGTAAAGGTGAAAATTATGGATCCATTACTTTTGAAGAAGCCGTTGAAGGAGCCAAGCAGACCATGAGAGTTGATGGAAACCTTACTATGGAAAATGGAAAGAGTTATATGATTGGAAAAGTAGTCGACAAAGAAGGAAATCCTATTCAGGGAATGAATATTGTTTTGGCAGGTACGACATCAGGAACTGTTAGTAATGAAGACGGTAATTACCGATTACAAGTAAATGTGCCTAGTGGGAAACTAGTGTTTTCATTTGTTGGATTTGACAACGAAGCACTATCATTTTAATACCGGGAAACAGGCTGCTCTTACGGCAGCCTGTTTCTTTTTTTAAATATTACCCATCACCTCTGCCAACTTCTTCTCCAATGCAGCACCTCGCAAATTCTTAGCAATTATTTTTCCTTGCGGATCAACCAAAATCGAAAAAGGTATGGCACTGATGTTATAATCTCTTGCAGCCTGCGAATCAAAATATTTCAGGTCGCTAACGTGCGTCCAGGTTAAGCCGTCTTCGGCAATTGCTTGTACCCAATCTGCTTTGGTTCGATCGAGTGATACGCCAAACACTTCAAAGCCTTTGTCCTTAAATTTGTGATAAGCCTTTACAACATTGGGGTTTTCTCTGCGGCACGGACCGCACCACTTCGCCCAAAAATCTACCAACACGTACTTACCGCGTAAAGAAGAAAGCGCAATGGTTTGACCTTCAGGATTGGCCAGCGCAATTTCGGGCGCTGGCTGACCAATAGCCGTGACTTTCATTTTTTCAACCATGTCGGTAAAGTCTTTGGTATACTCCGATTCTGGCCAGGAAGTCTTAAACTTTTCAGCTGAGGAAACATAGAGATCAAAATATCTATCGCGATCCAATAGATTGTTTTGTTGCAACAAATTTAATAAACCAAGAGACGCTGGTTGAGCCTTTAAGGTAGCAGCTACCTGATCATACCCCTTGTTCAATGCATCCATGTACTGAAGTTGTAACTCACCAATTCGCTCCATGTCCTGATTAGAAGAGGCCAATGAAAATTCAGTTTGTATGTCCATCATAGCAGGAGAATCTTGTGTGCGTTTCATAATTTCCTGCACTTGTGTAATCAAATCCTGATCAGGAGAACCTTTAACTAAAGAATATCCATTTTGATTATTCCCATCTACACTAATTTCAATATCTGCCTTGTCCAATATAAAATTGAGCATTTGCTTGTCGTAAAAATTAATCTGGTAATATCCAGGCTCAGTTAAACGGAGCGTTTTTTCATAGGTGTAATTGCTCTTTAATTTAATGGTATCTCTTTCACCTGAGTCATCGCGCGTGAGTTTCTGAATGGAGATTTCTCCTTGTTGGGGGAATCCCACCTTTCCGCGAATCGTTACATCCCAACCCGGTTGCTGTTGCTTGTTACAGCTAAGTGCAACCACAGCAATCAGTACTAAGACAAATAATTTATTCACGTTTCTCATATTTCAATCAACTCATTTTTTTAATTAATAATTCAGTTGCCAGTTTGGGATCAGCTTTTCCTTTTGTTCGTTTCATCACTTCGCCCATAAACATACTGATAATTGCCTTTTTGCCCTTCTTATATTCTTCAACTTTTTCAGGGAATTGTTGAATCACAGCTTCCACTATAGGCATAATCGAATCTTCATTGCTATCCTGGATAAGATTCAATTGTTGAGCAATCTCTAAAGGTGACTTTAACGGGTTCTGCAATAACTCAGGAAACAGTTTTTGTGAGGCAACAGCAAAATTCAGTTTGCCTTCATCGATAAGCGTAATTATCTGTGCTAACACAGCCGGGGATATTGGCAATTGATTAGCCAATAGATTGGAATCATTCAGCCAGGATTTCACCGGCCCCATCATCCAGTTTGAAGCTGCCTTAAAATTAGTTGTATGCTTACAGACTTCCTCAAAGTACAAGGCCATCTCTTTTGAATCCGTAAGCACTTGCGCATCGTAAGCCGGAAGATTATAAACGGAGATAAATTTCTGTTGCAAAGCGCGAGGCAATGGAGGCATTGAATTGATTACTTCTTGCAACCAGGTTTCCGAAACTTCCATTGGACTTAAATCCGGATCGGGAAAGTAGCGATAGTCATTTAACTCTTCCTTAGTGCGCATGCTGTGCGTTAGTCCGGTGTTTGCATCGAACGTGCGCGTTTCAGAAATAACAGCCTCGCCCTTTTCCAAGATTGCAAACTGACGTTCTGCTTCATGATCAATTGCGCGCTGCACGTTACGAATAGAGTTCATGTTCTTGATCTCCACTTTCTTTCCATACTCTTTTGCATCTTTCAACATGAGTGAAACATTCGCATCACAGCGCATGGAGCCTTCTTCCATATTGCCATCGCAGATTTCGAGATAGCGAACTAATTTTCTGATTTCAGTCAGTAATGCATAGGCTTCTTCAGAACTACGAAGTGCCGGCTCGGTAACAATTTCAATCAATGGCACTCCCGACCGATTAAAATCTACAAGTGTGTCCGTCTCACCATCCAGGTGAATTGATTTACCTGCATCTTCTTCGATATGAATGCGATTCAATGGAATATTCGAGTCGCCCGCTTTTGTAGTGATTGTGATAAAACCACCAACACAAATTGGTGTTCGATCTTGTGTAAGCTGGTATCCTTTTGGTAGATCAGGATAAAAATAATTCTTGCGATCAAAAATTTGCCAACGCGAAATCTCGGAGTTACACGCCAACCCCATCTTCATTGCAAATTCTGCCGCTTGTTTATTTAGCTTAGGGAGTGTGCCTGGATGAGCCAGCGTGATGACACTTAAATTTGTATTGGGTGCATCACCGTAGGCAGCCGAATCGCTGTTGTATATTTTACTTTTTGTCAGTAATTGTGCATGTACTTCCAGACCAATGACGACTGTATACTTATTTTTAACTTGCGCCTTCATCAACTCAATTTGTATAAATCCACTACCGATAGATTCTTTATTTTTTTGAAATCTGAAAAGTTTCTTGTTAAGAGCGCAAAGTTTGAAACAATAGCCGTTAAGGCAATAATCGCATCGGGGAGTTGTATTTTATATGATTTTCTTAAAGCAATTGTTTCATCAACAATTTCTTCTGAAAGCCCAACTATAAGCGAGGATTTTACAAAATCTTTAATCTCCTGGGTAACTAAAGAAAAGCCTAACAATTCGATTTTTGTGATAATAGAAATACAAGGGTCAGTATCAATACATTCCATCACAAGTTTTTTTCCCTTCCCAGACAATCGATTTACAGAAAAATCGACCACTACGTTGGTATCAATTAAATACCTCTTTCCCATTCTGATCTCATTTTTCTTAGTTCAGCATCTTGTTTGAGTGCCTGAGTGCGTGTGATACTTCCCGCTAATCTAGTTGAGAGTTTTTTAGAAGGGCTTTTAGCTTTGTCTTTCAAAAGTCGAATCAAATTCAAATCCTCTAAATTTTTTAAAATCTTCAGAGCCTTGCTATCGTTTATTTCTATCGTAATCTGCTTCATACACAAATTTACTTAATTAATTCTTTTGCCTTTACTAACACATTATCCAAACCTTCCAACTTCTTCCCTCCTGCTGTAGCAAAAAACGGTTGCCCACCGCCACCACCATCAATTTCTTTCGCTAATTCTTTCACAAGATTGCCCGCATGAAATTTATTTGTCGCGGCTAATTTTTCGCCAATCATTACCGTTACTTGGGGTTTTCCATCCACATCAGCAGCCAGCACTAACAATAAATCGTCAAACTGATTTCTTAACGCGTAAGCAATATTTTTAAGCACATCAGCATTTGGCACGTTCACGCGCTCAGCGATGTAGGTAATGCCATTTTGCTTCACAGCTTTTAGTGCAAGTTCATCTTTCATTACGTTGGCTTGTTGCTGATACAACACCTCAAGTTTTTTCTCAAGCGCATGCTTTTCTTCCACCAGGCTTTGAGCCGATTCAGTAAGATCTTTAGGATTCTTTAAAATCGTTTTTACTTCACTAAGCAACGCAAGTTGTTCATTCACATAATGCTCAGCGCCTTCACCGGTAACTGCTTCAATCCTACGAACGCCTGCAGCTACTGAACTTTCAGTAATAAGTTTTAGTAATCCGATTGTACCCGTTGCTGATGCATGCGTGCCTCCACATAGTTCAACTGAAAACGTTGGATCGAATGTAATCACACGCACAAACTCGCCATACTTTTCTCCAAACAAGGCCATAGCACCAAAACTCTTGGCTTGCTCAATAGGCACGTTTCGCTTTTCATCCAAGTGAATATTCTCGCGGATCTTTTGATTTACGATTGTTTCAACCTTTGAAATCTCTTCGGGGGTCATCGCAGCGAAGTGCGAGAAATCAAATCGCAAAATCTTTTCATTGACTAAGGAACCTTTTTGCTCTACATGTTTTCCTAATACCTGACGCAGGGCAGCATGCAACAAGTGTGTTGCTGAGTGATTGCTGGTAGTGCGACTTCTTTTGCTTTTGTCCACAACCGCATGAAAAACTCCAGCAAGACTTTCGGGAAGTTTATCGGCATAGTGAACAATTAACTCACTTTCCTTTTTAGTATCGGTGATGAAAATTTTCTCATTCGCATTCTCAATAAAACCTGTATCCCCTACCTGGCCACCACTTTCGGCATAGAATGGTGTTTTATCAAATACGAGTTGAAAGAGTTCTTTATTCTTTTGTTTGATCTTGCGGTACTTAACAATTTTTGAATCCGTTTCAACTTGATCGTAACCAACGAACTCGGGCTTTACATCAGCTCCTACAACAATCCAATCTCCAGTTTCTTTTGTTGCATCAACTTTGGATCTGGCTTTTTGCTTTGCCATTTCTTCCTGAAAGCCCTTCTCATCAACAGAAAATCCACGCTCACGCGCAATCAACGAAGTAAGATCAAAAGGGAAACCAAATGTATCATAGAGTTCGAAGGCAATTTCTCCTGATACTTGAGTTTTAAATTGATCAATTCTTTGATGAAAGTTTGAAGATTTAGATGTCTTTAATAATCCCCTTAAATCTTCAACCAACTTGATAGTCTTGAACATTCCTTCTGGCGAAGAACTTGACTGATCTAACCCTTCCAGAAGATAGATAATTGATTCATAGTCATCACTCTTAATTTTTGATTGCTTGGAATCAAATTCTTCATGAGTCTCAAAAAAATAATTTAATGTTTGAATTCCGTAGTCTAAAGTTCTTAAAAAAGATTTTTCTTCTTCATGCACAACACGGGTTACATAATCACTTTGTTGGTGTAACTCCGGAAACACGTCCTTCAGTTGATTTGCTAACAGCGGCACCAACCTATGTATAAAGGGCTCCTTAAAATTCAAATACGAAAACCCATAGCGAACCGCTCTTCTTAAAATTCTTCGGATCACATAACCAGCTCCGGTATTACTTGGCAACTGACCATCCGCAATAGCGAATGAAACTGCACGAATGTGATCGGCCATTACGCGAATTGCTACATCAATTTTAACCTCACCCCCCTGCCCCCTCTCCAGAAGAGAGGGGGAAGTCTCACCACCTTGCCCCCTCTCCAGAAGAGAGGGGGAAGTCTCACCCTCGAAAGGTGCGGTAGCAACTCCATATTTTACATTTGCGTTCAAAGCAATAAAATCAATCAATGGACGAAATACATCTGTATCGTAATTAGATGTCTTACCCTGAATGGCCATGCACAAGCGTTCGAAGCCCATGCCGGTATCAACATGTTTATCAGGCAGTGGTTCTAAAGCACCCGAAGCCAATCTGTTGAACTGAATAAATACGAGGTTCCAGATTTCAACTACTTGCGGATGATCACTATTCACTAAATCCTTACCTGGCGCTTTTTTAACATCGGCATCGGATCGTAAGTCAATATGAATTTCGGAACACGGACCACACGGACCTTGCTCACCCATCTCCCAAAAGTTATCCTTTTTACTTCCGTGGAGAATGTGGTCTTCAGAAACAAATTGCTTCCACAAATTTTTCGCTTCTTCATCAACCGGAAGGTTATCATTTTTATCGCCACCAAAAACAGTTACATACAATCTGTCTTTTGGAAGTCCATAAACTTCAGTTAATAATTCCCACGCCCAACCGATCGCCTCTTTTTTAAAGTAATCCCCAAAACTCCAATTGCCCAGCATCTCGAACATGGTGTGGTGATAGGTATCTAACCCAACATCTTCAAGATCATTATGCTTTCCGCTTACGCGAAGACATTTTTGAGTATCGGCAACACGCTTGCTTGAGGAGACAGAATTGCCCAAAAAGTAGTCTTTGAACTGCACCATACCCGAGTTGGTAAATAGCAAAGACGGGTCGTTTTTCAGCACCAAAGGGGCTGAGGGTACTATTTTATGACCCTTATTTTCGAAAAAATCAAGGAATTTTCGTCTGATTGTTGCTGAATCCATCAATTCTAAGTGAATTTTAACTTTTGACTCCGGGGTTTTCTATATATTTATCGGTTTGAAACCCAGATAAACGACAAAATTAAACCGCTTAGCATCAATATGAAAGGAAACGGTGAAATTCGACAACTAACAAATTCTAAGTCTCGCCAGAGTGGAATTCAACATGCGTTAACCTAATGGCGAAATCAAAATTCCAGTATAATTCTAAAACATTACGTTTCGAGCGTACCAAAATTTCTGTGCTCTCAGTATTGGGTTCAGGAATTAGCTACCTCATTTTCGGGTTTCTCTTTTTTGTTGGATTAGTGTTGTTACAGAATTTTATTGTTGAAACTCCTGTAGAAAAAAAGTTACGCGCTGAAAACAAAGCTCTTGAAAAACATAAGCTGGTATTGACGTCTCAACTTACTGAATCGAACGAACAACTGGCCGATTTAAATAGCAAGGATCTTTCTTTATATCAAAAGCTTTTTGAAACTAATCAGCCTAAAGAGTCTTCACCCGTATTTCCTGAGCGCGAAGAATTATTGCTAGCGGGTGCTGGTGACTTTAATGAATCAGTTACTCAGTTAGGTCAGAGGTTTTCAGAACTCCTTAATTCCGCGAAAGCTACCAGCCGGTTTTATCAGTCGAGTGCAAGTGTGAAAAAAGAAGATGTTTCCATGCTTAGCACAATCCCTTCCACGGCTCCGGTTGAAAATTTTGAAGTAACCAAGTTGGTTTCTGGTTTTGGCAAGCGCATTAATCCTTTTCATAAAGGTCAATATCACCACGATGGTGTTGACATTGCGTCTCCGCGCGATACTCCCGTTTTAGCGGCAGGGCCTGGCCGAGTACTTATTACCAAGCGAAGTGACCTGATTGCTGGGTATGGAAACTTTGTAGAGATAGATCATGGAAATGGATATGTAACACGCTATGGTCACCTTGAAGAAATAATTGTGCGGCAAGGACAAATATTAAAGAAAGGACAGATCATTGGCTCAGTTGGTTCAAGTGGTGGTTCTATTGCACCACACCTTCATTACGAAGTAATTGTGGATGGGAAGAACCTTGATCCTGTTAAATTTATTTTGGAAGGAATCTCAGCTGATCAGTATAAAGTTTTGTTAATGCAAAGCAGCAAACAAAATCAATCCCTCGATTAATGGCGAAAGTTCAATACACATATAACACGCAAACCTGTAAATACGAACCCATCGTTATTTCGCCCAAAGTAGCAGGGCGTAGACTGTTAATCTTTATGGGGATTTCATTTGCAATAGGCTTAGCCGGGCTTGCCTATTTTAACTACAAGTTTCCGTATATCGATGAAACCTTGCAGACCGCGAAAAATGAAAGTTTAAGATCTGAATGGAAAGTTCTTTACAAACAATTAGAACGTACCTCAACTCAATTGAGCACGCTTGAGCACAATGACGACAATAATTACAGGGTCATTCTCGATCTAGAACCATTAGATCAGGCACAACGTGAAGCCGGTGTGGGTGGTCGTGAGAAGGAAAGCGAAACAATCCCCTACTCATTAATCAGAACTGCTTATCAGCAATCAGAAAAAATAAAAAATAGATTAGAGATAGAGGCTCAATCACTTCAACAGTTGATGGATGAACTCACGAAGAAAGAAAAAATGTGGGCTTCAAGACCAGCCATTCAACCCGTTAGTAATAAAGATCTCGTACACCTGCACACTATTTTTGGTTTGCGCATGCATCCATTGCTGGGATATGTTAGGCCGCACAACGGCTTAGATTTTACAGCCCCGGCAGGAAGCCCTGTTTATGCAACCGGTGATGGAAAAGTAAGTAATGCGCAGCGTTCAAAATCTTATGGCAATGTGGTTTACATCGATCATGGGTATCAATTTGAAACCCGCTATGCACACCTCACCAATTATATTGTTGGAGTTGGACAAGTGGTAAAGCGCGGACAAATTATTGGTTATGTAGGTAACACGGGATTGTCTGTATCGGCACACCTTCACTATGAAGTACTTTACAAAAATGATGCAATCAATCCGGTCAACTTCTTTCAGCGCGATCTCAACAACAAAGAATATGAAAAGTTGATTGAAGTTGGCAGCCAGTCTGCAATCTCTCTGGATTAATTTCAATATTGCTTCTCTCATCAGCTTCTTCTGTCTTTCTTTGTGGCCTCAAACTTTCCTATGCAAAAAATTGCCACAATAATTTTATTACTGATTTCAGTTTTGAATCTCTCCGCTCAAAAGAAAGATACCGTTACCATTATTGGTGTGGGTGATATTATGATGGGCAGTAACTATCCCAATGGCGGAGTATTGCCCCCTAACCATGGACACGATTTATTGAAGGAAGTAACCCCCATTCTTTCCAGTGCAGATGTGACCATGGGAAATTTGGAAGGTGTGCTTTTAGATGAAGGAGGAACCGCCAAAACCTGTCGCGACCCTAAAGTATGCTATGTGTTTCGCAGTCCGGTAAGCTATGTGCAAAATTTAACCAATGCCGGATTTGATGTAATGAGTCTGGCAAACAACCATGCAGGTGATTTTGGGGATGTAGGTAGGCGCAGCACCATGAAAACATTAGAAGATGCAGGACTTTATCATGCGGGGCAAACATCTAAACCTTACACTATTTTTGAAAAAGACGGGATAAAATATGGGTTTACGGCATTCGCACCAAACAGTGGTTGCCTAGACATAAACGACCTAGGCAGCGCCCGTAAAATTATAGCCCATCTTGATTCGTTAGTAGATATTATTATCGTTTCTTTTCATGGCGGAGCTGAAGGACCACAACACCAGCATGTTCCTCGTAAGAATGAGATCTTTTATGGAGAGAACCGCGGAAATGTTTATGCCTTTGCCCATACACTTATTGATTTTGGCGCTGATGTCATCTTTGGGCATGGGCCGCATGTTACCCGAGCCGTTGAAGTCTATAAAAATAGGTTTATCGCCTACAGTTTAGGGAATTTCTCCACATACAGTGGCATCAACGTATCGGGCATTAATGGTTGGTCTCCTATTATTAAGGTGTACACCAACTCAACGGGTGATTTTTTAAAGGCACACATCACTTCTACCTACCAGTCATTCCGCTCCTCTGTGATGATTGACAGCAAGAACCAGGTCTTAAAGCAAATCCGGCAACTGACCAAGGAAGATTTCCCCGAAAGTGTGCTTGAAATTGCCGATTCTGGTTGGGTTACAAAATCCACAAAATGATGTGAATAGGTTGTCGATAAAAAAAAATCTCAACGTTGTTTCAAGTTTAAAGAATTGTTACTTTGCATCAAGATCCTAACAAAAAACCGACTGCACTCAGGCTCTATTGTCTCTCATGGCGTATAAAGAAAAAGAAATTGAGAAGATATATTATTCAATCGGTGAAGTAGCCGAATTGTTTAATGTGGCTCCCTCCCTCATCCGTTTTTGGGAAACAGAGTTTGACCTCATTCAGCCAAAGAAAAATCGAAAAGGTAATCGTCAGTTTACAAAAGATGATATAGATCATGTTCGTACCATTTATCATTTGGTGAAAGAGAAAGGCTTTACATTACAGGGTGCTAAAGAGATGTTAAAGAACGATAGCCATTCGGTGCGCGATAAAATGGAACTTCTTGACTCCCTAAAAAAAGTACGCCAGTTTCTCGTGCAAATTCACGAAAAACTGTAATTCTTTTGCAATTTAACTCCTCAGTTGTTGATTTATAAGAATTTACATTCCGTACATTTCTTTATTTTATAGCTAACAATATTTTAGAATATTTACTTTGCGTACTTCGCGTCTTTGCGTGAAATTACACTATGGATCAAGAACGTCTTTCACTCCTCGCACTTCACTTTACACCCGGTATTGGCGATTTTCTGGTGAAGCAATTAGTGAGTTATTGTGGCTCAGCCGAGCAAGTATTTCAAACATCTAAAGGCAAACTTTTAAAAATACCCGGTGTTGGCGAAATCTCCATCGAAGCCATAAAAAATGCAGACACCTTTCGGGAAGCTGAAAAAGAATTACTGAAAGCTGAAAAAGAAGACACAGAAATCATCTTCTTTACTGATAAAAAATATCCCCATCGCTTAAAGGCAATTGACGATGCGCCCGCACTCATCTATTACAAGGGCAATCAAAATCTAAATGTTGCCAAATCAATTGCTATTGTAGGAACGCGCCAGGCGACTGAATATGGTAAACACATAGTTGAAAAAATTTGCGAAGATCTTATTCCGCATCAGGCACTAATTGTTAGTGGCCTGGCTTATGGCATTGATATTCACGCACACAAGTCGGCCCTTAAAAATGGCCTGGCAACAATTGGCATTATGGGTAGCGGTATGGATGTTATTTACCCCGCTGTTCATAAGGACACCACAAAGAAAATGCTTGATCATGGGGGCTTAATTACCGAGAATAAATTTGGCACCAAGCCTGATGCGCATAACTTCCCAGCTCGCAACAGGATTATTGCCGGCATGTGTGATGCACTTATTGTTGTAGAGGCTGCAGAAAAAGGTGGCGCACTAATTACAGCCGAGATTGCCAACAGTTATAACAAAGATGTATTTGCAGTACCTGGAAATTTAGGTCAAACCTATTCGGATGGTTGTAATAAATTAATCAAGATTAATAAGGCGAATCTATTCACATCGATTAAAGACCTTGAGTATATTATGAATTGGTTGCCACAAGTTGGCGGCACGCAAACCACACTTGAACTAACAAGCTTTGAGCCAGACGAACAAAAAGTGCTGACTATCTTAAAGGAAAGAAAAGCACCGGTAATGATTGACGAATTGAGTTTTAAATCGGATTTACCACCCAGTCAATTGGCCTCACTCCTGCTTACGCTTGAATTTAAAAATGTTGTGAAGTCCTTGCCGGGAAAGATGTATACATTGAGATAATGAATAATTCGAAATTGACAAGTGATAATACTAAAATATTTAAGTAGGTGTAACTTCAATGCGGAAAAATTTCTCCCGCTAACTTAATTGCCTTTTCAAACTCAACATAATTTAAATCTGGTGCAACTCCTTCAGTTTTAAGAAATGACAAAATAGTTTCAGTTGCCATGTTGCCAACCAATTCATCCTTAGCCATGGGGCAACCACCAAATCCTTTAATCGCTCCGT
>ENA-ORBV01013839-ORBV01013839.1-microbial-mat-metagenome-genome-assembly--contig:-NODE-13839-length-12188-cov-5.535629_pt1 | contig 12188 bp, 7 predicted proteins | sample MGYA00237777_ERZ505514 | MGnify/ENA primary metagenome ERZ505514 (study PRJEB26160, sample SAMN06269048) | microbial mat metagenome | isolation source: Oligotrophic lake microbial mat | place... | reverse complement strand
GGCAGCGTCAGATGTGTATAAGAGACAGATGTACTATTCAATTATATATTTCTCGGGTTGTTGTCGATTCATTCGATGGACTTTTGTTTCGACGATGGGGAGTAATGAGCGACTTGGAGAACGATTGGGAAGCTTGAAGCACGCACAGTAGCTCACAATGTTTCCTCACGGTACGATGACAAAGTTTGTTGTCTCTAACCCCGACCCTATCTAAATGGGCACAGGCGAAACATATTCGAATTCAATTTTGTACCTACACGCGTAACCCAATCTCGCCGTCGCGATCTTTCGAAAGATACTCATGCTAGCTAGCTAGTAAAGTGTGGTACTAGTACTCACGTACAGTACAGTCAGTCTGTTGATTTGGTTCTTGCTCCTGTTCGACGTGCTTCAGTTGTAATAGCACTGTGATCGTGTCGGCACGTGCATCCGACAGATTCATTCATTGTGGCTGACACCGATGTATCGCTATTACGTCAGATAGAAAGTTACAACAGTGCAGTGATACCAATTGACCAACACTTTGTTGGTCATTTGCTGAAACAGTGCCATGAAGAAGACACGCAGTGCCTGCGTTTGGTGGGCCATCCAAGCTTCCTCGTCGCCATCCTATTATGCGGCGTCGACGACAACGAGCAGCTCACCGTTGATCGTTTCCCATGGGTTACAAAATCTGGGCAATACGTGCTATCTGAATTCGCAGCTCCAGTGCGCCTTTCATATTCCTCGAGTAAGAAGTTTGATCGAATCGCCTCCAGAACCAGTCGTTGTTACATCAACCCCAAAAAGTGACGACACGGAGGACACTGTATCCACCACGGAAACAAACACCACAAGCAGCAGCACAGCAGGAGAGGATGATGAGGATGAAGTCGAGTCTCCATCTGACACTGAAGAAGAAAAAGAATCTCAGCCAGAAGAAGAAGCCCAACCAGCAGAAATTTTGGAACCGCCACAGGAACCAGAATCTGTCGCGAGACAAGCTTTACGCAGGGTCTTTCAGGATATGGAGAAGTCCACGGGTCCCGTGGCACCTCGATATTTTTGTCAAATGATTGGTATTCCTGTTTTGGAGCAACAGGATTCGCAAGAATTTTGGAAACTATTATTGCCAGCCTTGAAATTACCTGCTCTGACAGATTTGTACCAAGGTTCCTTTGAAGATTTCATCCGAGCCACCGATGGATCCAATCGAGAAAAAAGGCGAGAGGAGGCATTTCTAGATTTGTCACTGGATCTGTCGAGGTAAGTATGTTTTCAAAAGTATTCCTACCTTTTCTTGGCGGGGTTTGTTTTGTTCCAAATATTCGTAGTGACTGACTGACTGACTGACTCGATATTAAATTGGCATATTCATTGAAGTTCGGTGCTGGAAGGATTGAAGAAATCATTTGGCGAACCTGAGCTTCTCAGTGTCAAAGAAGGAAACGGATGGAGACCGGAAAAGGGCGCAGATAAAGTGGACGCACTCAAAGGATCTCTTCTTCGTGTACAAGGGCTTCCTTCTATTCTACAGCTGCATTTGAAACGGTTCAATTATGATTGGCAGAGAGACCAAATGAGCAAGATCAACGACCGATGTTCCTTCCCCGAGGAGCTTGACTTGTCACCTCTCTGTGCAGATATTCAAGATGTTGAAAAGCCATCCGCATGCTATACACTACAATCTATCGTGATTCATGTAGGAGAATTCGGAGCTGGCCATTACTATGCTTATGTACGTCCAGATGTCTGCAGCGACCAATGGTACCGATTCAACGACCATGTTGTGACCAAGGTCTCATTCAATGAGGTGGTTGCCGACGCATACGGCGGGCGCAACGAAATACGAAAAATGGTGAAAAACAATGACAATTCCAAACGGGGGGTGCTTCGGCGACTGAGATCTGTATTTCACAAACAAGCTGATCCTTTAGGGTTTGGAGGGCGAACCAGCAATGCCTACGTGGTCCAATATATCAAGAAGAATGACATCCCATCCTTGTATCTACTCGACAATCGGCAGTGAGGGCGAACATGGGCACAAAATTGATGTTGTAGCTAGCTAGGTCCATTGAAGCAAGTCGGACAACTCTTGGTCGCTTCCAGGTGGTACGATGGTTCCTGCTATCGTATTCATATCCGAATCCAAAGGAGCAGTGAATTCCATTGGCTCTCCAGTAATAGGATGGTAAATGGAGAGCTTGTAGGCGTGCAAAAGGGGCCGCTCGATCTGATGTGTATTCGATAAGCGTTTGTTCCAGTCCGATAGACCATAGACATCGTCCCCGTAAATAGGAGTGTGCCGATCTTGTAAATGTACTCGTATCTATGACAAAGAGATAGAGTGTATGTGTGAGAGAGAAAGATTACAAATTGAAGCAAACAAATATCGGATAACAGCAAAGCTGTGTAACAATTATCCCAAGGCGAAAAATAAATTGAAAGCTTCGGTAGATAAAGACTTACCTGATGCGTTCTACCAGTCTCAATCTTGACTCTGACGAGGCTTAACTTCCCATCAAATGCCAGAGAATCGACATAGGATAACGCACGACGGCCAGCTACCGACGGAGCACGTTTTGCAATTTGGTCTCTGCTCGGAGGTACCAAGCGACTTTGACTATTCCGTTGACGAGGGTCTGGTACCACCCTCATTCTTTGCCTATGCACGGGATGCCTTCCAATGGGCTTGTCAATCTTGACATTGTTTCCCGGGTTGCCAACAGTGATAGCGAGATATGTTTTGCTGACATGTCGGTTTGCGAATTTTTCGGACAAGGCAGTCAAGGCTCTTGCCGTTTTCGCCACCACCAGAACCCCAGTTGTTCCCTTGTCGAGTCGATGAACAATTCCTGGCCGTAATAGTAGCGTGGCTTTCTCGTCAATGGACTGTCCGTCGAGAGCGTCCGTCTGTTGAGCTGCTGCAGTTGCCATATCGTCGTTGTCGTAATCGTTATTACTAGTAGAGAAGGATGCTGACGCAATAGGTTTTCCATCGGCATCGATAAAGTCCCCTCGCCCATGAGACGATCGCGGTAAGTAGTAAGCCAGAGCATTGACCACGGTCCCGTCCCAATTCCCTGCTGCTGGATGTACCACCATGTGGGCCGCTTTGTTGAGGACAATCATGTATTCGTCTTCATACAAAATATCGAGTGGCAAGTCCTGTGCTACAATTTCAGTTGGTTGCTCCTCTTGTGGAAGTGACACGCGAAGTGTCATGCCCTCCTCAACTTTGAATGATTTCCGGTCTAGAATTTCTCCTGGCAAATTTCCAATATCTTCGTCGTCATGATTTCCAGCATTATCAAGGGAAAGTCTTTGAACTCGTCCTTCTGCAACGAGATTTCCGCAAATGGAACGAGACAATTCCGGTTTCAACAAGGCAGCAATCGCAGCATCTATTCGTTTATTGTGCAACTCCGGTGGGACGACCAAAATTTGTGCATCCGATGAAGATGTTTTGGAAGGGAGTTGGTTTATCGGAACTGCACCATTATCTTGTTCGGAAACGAATTGTTGTTGTTGTTGCTCTTCTAATTCTTCCAGTTGCGATTCAAATGCTTCAATTGCATCAAGGTCGAAACTAGCTTTTGGTGAGGGCTTTGCTCTAAGCATCACGCAAGAAAAATCAGACGGTGGTACTGGAAGCAGTGGATGGAATCCCTCACAGGATCTAAGCACGGCACAGAGCAACATCGCATGTAAGAAAAAACATGATTTCGAGTTCATCGGTGGAAAATATTTAAATTTCTGCATGCTCTTCTTGTGATAATTGTGGCACGCAGAACAAAAGGATGCAGCTGTATTTATATTGTGTGCTGGCGGTTATTTGTTATTGAAAATTATGATTTTTATTCAATTTTTTCAACGATGACGGCCGCATGGATCATGTGGGTCGGATAGTAAGTGATCAAGCGATGGCACATGCTGTGCGGGACGGGTCAATACAACGATCTTTTTAGTGAGAATGGGATATCAGCCCATCCAGCACCAGCACGGTAGTTCACAATCTAGAGCATCCTAGCTAGCTAGTAGCAACAATGATGGCCCAGCCTGCAATACCCTAATTTGCCTATAATTGGCTATATAGAGTATCCTCATACGGGACTCACGGGGTCGTGACTCATTCACAAAAGATACGCTTCTCAGCGTATCGGACTAGTTGCTACTAGCCCAGCTCTTCACAAGTAGTGAAGAAGGTCTCTAAGGATAGTATCCAAGACCAAGCGCCTATATAAGATAACGGCTGCATATTTTACCCTCCCAATAACGCCTAGAAGACGTTTTGTTCTGGATGGAACAACACGAGCTATCGTTTTAACGAAGTCATTCCCAAGAGGATAACATTCTACACAACTGGCACGCCGATTCTTCATGTAGAAGCATCGTTCAACTCAGTAGAGAGAGGACTACGCCGAGGTATCTCGAGCATAACCTCTCTCAAATATTACATTCGTTTTAGCTTCATTCTAAAGCTTATAATTTTCATTTACAAACAACTCAAAAGGCCTGTAGCTTTTAGCGTAGTACAGTGTGTCAATAGTTCAAACAAATGTGCACACATTGTTTCTGCTTTGAAGCAGACAATTGCCCATTCCGTCGATCCTTTTTGCTATTGTCTTTTGTGAATAGGAATAACTCTCAGGAAAAACTTTTTTCAAGGGTGCTACTGAAGTTGCTGCAACAACTACATTTGGACTGCTCACACTGTCAGAACATGACATCATTTTGCCTGTTTAAGTGGTGTGTCTGCTTCCCTCCTACCTGAAGAACAGAGCTATTGTCAGGGAGGGGCATCATTTTTTGAAACTCATGATCAAGTGTATGCATCAACACAGCTAGCACAAGATGCCTAGGAGATCAACTAAATCTATTGCGTTAATCAAAGTTTGATTGATATGAAATTGTGTGTTCATGAACAAACAACCCTTAAAAATTAGAACCAAAAAGTGATCAACCAACAGCTCTTGTGTTAAGGGTATTATCTACTTGGATGGGGAACCAATTGATCGAAATTGTGCACACCGACCTGTGTTACTCCAGTGATTAGGGATGGGGATTTAAAGCACCTTAGGATCCTTTTGCCTTTATTGAAATTAAAGTCAAATTAAAGTCAAGGAGGAGATAGCTGTCTATGTTCTAGGTGCCTTGATGTATGATGCCAAAAACAGTTCAATGCGTTCTACAGTGTTGCGTGCACATGTTTTGCCAATGTGTCCTCCCCTCCTGTCTCAGGGAGACTACGGCAAACATGTGAATGCCATGCAGGCAGTGCCCTCGAAACAGAATGAGCTTCTCAATAATTATATGCATGCATATTGTTGCCTTACTAGCAAAAGTGAGGAAGAATTCTAGCTCACCAGATTTGCTCTCTGTTCAAAAGCCTATGCCATTTGATTGTGTAGAACGAAAGGAATGTGTTCAAATATTTTTTACTTTGTCTTCAGAATCTCAGTGATGACAGATTAAATCTTTTTTCGTTCTTTGCTAGCAATGCAGTTACTTCGCAATGAATACGGGGAATTGAGTCGAATAGACACCTTCCCCTCCTCATACAAACTGCTGGACCCCTTCATTCCCGTGCAGCAAACTTGCGCCGACTGCCGCCCTTCATGCAACATACACCGACCCACTTAGCGTGCAGTGTGTCGCACCATGAACTCGTGAGAGACCTCCGGATGCAGGGCCATATCGGTGATGGCCCCGCCACGACCTTGGATTCGTTCACAGACAGAAGCGAGCTCAGCTGGAAGGCAGTAGTCAACGGTTCCATCCAAAAATCGCACGTAGAAGGAATCACCACTCCCAAGGGCTACTTCAGCTGGTGCTGCAGAATTTGCCAGTCGGCGTTCAAGCGTGTGATGCAGCCTTGATGGTAAATTCTTCCAAGCCGCACGTCCATCGCGCCCGAGAATGATCCAGGAATTTGTTATGACTTCTCTAGTGCGATTTTTCTCGTCAACAGCGGTGTGCACTGTTGTAGATCCAAAGACAACTCTGTAAATATCCCACTGCTGCAAAATCTCGTAGAATTCTTTGTCTTCTCCGGCACACCCCCACCAGCACTCTCCAGAACGAAACTCGGCAAAGTAATAACCATTTGGCCCTGTCGACAAGTACATCAAATCCCCGCAGAAAGTAACAGGATCCAATCCCTGCGACTTCATTCGCTGGAGTAATCGAGGTGGGAGTTGACCCCACGAATAGGACTTGCCATTGTCACGGCTGACAAAAAAGGACGACCCCCTTGGAAGCAAAGCAAGATGACGAATTGTAGCCCCTGCTCCTCCCTGGCGACAATTGTCTGGGTCCATTGTTATTGCAGAGCCCTTCGATCTAGATTTCTTCAGCTCGGCTTGCTTAATTCCACAACATTTCGCTAGAAAAGAATCTTCAGAACGAGGATTCTGTAAAACCACAGTAATACAACGTCCCCGAACCTGCTCTAGATCGTTTCGTTCCTGACTGCTCATTTTTCGCTTCGAATTCAACAGCCGATGGATATCCCAATCGACGCCGTCAACTTTAATCATTTCTCGGTTCGTATTGTTGCCTACGGCAGACTGCTGTTTGTTCAATGTCGACCATCGTTGTTCCAATGACTCTTTGTCTTCTTCGAGGGCGTCCATTTCTTGCTTTGTCTTTTTGAGTTCTATTCGTACCGACGTAACTTCGTCTACTGGGACAGCATGCTGCAACATGTGAACCATCTCATGATAGGACAGATTCGTAGTTGTATTGCGACGTCCACCCAAAGGAATGCGATGCCTGGAGGGCCCATTCGCCAATGGATCGGACGCTCCCCCACGAGGAACGGGGAAGAAGACAGAGAACTGAGCGCGATAAATTTTGGTGCGCTTGGGTAAAATATCTTGTTCCAAGGATATTACGGGTCCGGCCATGCTAGTAGGAAGACCAGGAATTTGATCTGGGCGCTTGGGGTCTGGAGGAGCACTGCGGCGACCTTGTTTATGATGATTGCTCATGCTGCGTCGACTGTGATGTACTTGCGTCTTCGATGGGCTCTTTGGTTGTGGTAGGTTGTTTTGGTTGTATGCGTTCGTGTTTCCCATGGTGCTACTGTTGTTTGGATTGCTGTTGGCAGATTTGCTATTCGTGTTACTTTGCGAAGACTGGAGGTCTAACAATATCTCAATCCCTTGTCCATCTGTTGTTTCCACATCAACGTCCTGCTCTTGCTGATCATAATGAAATTGCGTGGGTTCTTGCTTTTGATTCATAACCCTATGACTTGTTCTCAGCGCTTCCTGGTCATTGTCTGGTGGCGGCTTTGGTTGCCCTAATTTGGCGCCGTTCGATTTTGTGGAGAACCCCAATGGGCTTGACTTGGGAGGAGCTGCTTTCTCTACAGTGCCAGGTGTAGCGCTGTTGCTGTTATCCTTGTCTCCTCCGCGCTTCCTCCCAATGCGCCGGCGAGATTTCTTTGAAGGCGATAACTTCGGATCTCCTCGCCCTGACATTTCTGTAGAAGCTGTAGATCCATCTTGCTCCTTGCGTGAGGAGAAACCCCACATTGTCATATCTGGGGAAACTTTGAGTTCTTATCAACGTGAGAATGAACGTAAGAGTTCAATGCTGGGTTATGAAAGGCAGGGACGGTGTTCGTAGAGATCTCAGCCAATCCTTTTCTAGCCGCTACTAGTACGAGGATTAGTTTTGCATAACAAACAGGGGAGAGGAAAGAAAGCAGTGACGGTTGTTGACGATGATAGATGTTCAGGAGGTGTCGACTTCAGAGGCCATTGATAACTGCATGTGAGGTGTGTGAGACAGGATGAAGCAGCAGCGACCGGTACGTACAGAACTAGCGGTACGTTGTACCGTAGTAAGAAGTGTAGTACCAGTATCATCGTGCTTTACGACTGTACAAAACTGCACAGTAGTTCGAATTAACGTATTTGCACCGAGCAGGCGGGCCCATCAAAAAGTTGAAAACTTCCTCTTGAATTTCCAACCCTACCATAATGGAAGCCAGCATACCGGTATTCCAAAGGTTGGCACACACTTCTACTAAATGTACAATCTAGTAGATAGCTAGCTAGACTACCAGTACTAGTACCATAGTAGCTAGTAGTCATGAAAGAAGACAGAGGGATCCAACATCACATCTTTATCAAACAATCTAAGATTGAGATTGGTTGTTTGGAAATTGTGTGCTCACAATGCAAAGAAAAGTTATCCAGATGAGACAGATTAGAAATGCGAAAGATCTGCAAAGTTGTCACATGCAGAAAACAAGCAAGAATTGAAGCAAACTCAGCAGACTCTGTTCAAATCTTGCAACAGAATTGAGTGAATTTTGTTTTGTTTTGTTTCTCTGTCACCATGGATCTCACATGGGAATTGTTTCCCATTGTTTTTGATCTAACAATTGCAGCATCTTTCATGGCCTAACGTTTGCTCAGATTGAACAAGAATTGGATGTCTTACAAATCAAACTTAATCATTGTTTGAGTTGTTTCATATAAAAGCAACCCAACACAGTTGTTGTGAGTAAAAACTTGAATGGTGAGAAAAAATGTGTAAAATGGCATCATGTGTGGTCCACAGTTTTTCAAATGGGATGGATTGTGAATCCTCCACAAGACTAATTGTTAGCAGATTTTTTGCACTGAACTGTAAGCACAGTGCCTATGCACTGTTCATCTGTCTGTCTGTGCCTATATTGTATAAAGATCACATCACAGTAGTGGCACATCTGTGAAGAGAAATGAGATGAAACTGAGAACCAGAACTTTGGTGTCACTGCCTCCTGGAAGGGTCATGCGCGCAACATTTTACACATAAGGAGAAATCAGACAATTGCACTCCTACAGGGTGCTAACTACAGTTTTCAGCACACACACCCTCAGTGGATTCAAGTTTTTAGCTAGCTTCAGGCACAATCAGTCTGTTGCAGAACACCTTTTGTTGCACATGAGTCCCAAACTTAGCAACAAGGAGTCCCACGGGAACGACACTGCATCTTAGCTTTATGTGGCTATGCATGCATGCAGTCTGCTTCTCAACATGCAGGTGATAGAGGCAACAAAAGAAAAATAATGGACTCAAGAAGGAGGGATGGCTGTTGCTGCTGCGACGCAATCGCGGCCTATTCTCCTATTCTTGAGTCCCTTCCACTGACGTGTGCCTCTAAGGGCTTTCTGCAGCCTACTGGCTACTAGCTATCTAGTAGTAGAGTATGGTATGTCCTTATTAGTACGGGAAAAGCCCAACGAAACGCCACCCTGACGTTCACTGCTGATCGGTCGTGATCATTTACTTTTGCAGAATCGAATAACAGCGAGTCAGTCAGCGGACTTGCCACAGTGTTAGAGTCATCTCGAGGCGTTGGGGGCATACAGTATTGAATTTACTCTAAGAAACAACGCACAAAAACTATTACCAGTAGCACTACACAACAATCCCAAAATGATGGACTTTGAAGATGCTGCACAACGGCTGGCGCGTGATCAATCAAAAATGCGTCGTGGTCGAAAAACTGTTGCCGTGTCCGAGAAGGCCAAACGAGAAGTCGAGTTTCGGAAAAAACAGCAGGAACGAATGCGACAAGAACGTCTGAAAAAACAAAAGCAACTAGACTATATCAATGCATGTGTCACGTCTTGCGATCGATCCTTGAGCGTCAAACAATTGGTTTCTGCTTCCAGTACCAGTAGCAGTCTCCAATTGAAGCCCACTTCGATTCACGGTGATGGAGACAAAATCGCTCTTCCTCCTTCCATTTTAGAGTTTTTGACGCAATCCATGGCGCTTGGCGGAGACGATGGAATGACTTCATCACCGTGGATGTTTCGCGTGGGGATTCTGAAACCTAATTATTCGTTTCCTGAATCAGTCCTAATAAAAACGCTGAAACCAAAAGACGACGGAGATGACATGATGCATGATGACTCGGAGGACGAAGATGACGACAACCATGCCAAATCAACAAGCAGTAATGAAGCGTATTTGGACGAACTCGCACACAAATATATTGCATATACGCATGCGACTGTTGTAGAATTCACGCAAGAAGAAGGTCATGTGGGACTGCCATCCCCTATTGCAGCTGCACTGTTGGACCCCGAACGGCGTCTCCCTGAAAATGCCAGTGTTTCTGTGCCTACCATGCGCACCAAAGATCCTTCGGCCCTGTCTGCTGCTAAAGAAAATGCTGCAGATGAAGGAGCCATGAAAATTGATCACAATCTTGGTGAGGAAGAGGAAAAAACACCTGGACACGTGGCTTGGGGAGCCTTTGATGTCCCTGACATGCCAGTTGAAATTACCATGGTGCAACTGCCTAAGGGCAAAGGCTGCACACTTACACCGACGCGGGAAGCCATTCAAAATGGATTTTTCAATTTGCAAAATGTCAAACTAGTCTTGGAACAATCCTTAATTCGGACACGAGCGACACTTTCTGTGGGTGATGTTATATATACTTGGCATCGCGGCGTCAAGTTTGATCTGCACGTCTCCAAGGTCATTCCATCGAAGTTCAACGCAGTTACTTGCATCAATACCGATATTGAAGTCGAATTGGGGGAAGTCAAAGATGAAAGTTCAGGCTCATCCACCCAAGCTTCAACAAACGTGGCAGTAACGGCAACAACAGCTACAGGAAATTCATTCACTGGCGGACGAACGTTGTCGTCTCCACCATCACCAGTACAACAACAAGCAGAGCCAACCACAGCAATGACCGCTGTCGATCTGTTGCCCGAGCCACCGCAGAATCAAAAGGAAGGCATTTGTACGGTTCAAATTCGTTCGGATGGAGTCCCACCTGCGCGGCGAAGATTTGATGTGCGAGTGGCAACTCTTGGCGATTTGTTTGCGTTTGCATCTTCCGTGGCGGGAGTTGATACGTCTGAGTTTCGTCTAGTTACACGCTTCCCACGGAAAGTCTACGAAAGTGAGGGCAACACTGGGGGCGATAATGCGACGACTATGATAGAAGCGGGAATTCAGCCAGGCCAGGAGCTGTTCATGGTAGAACGCCTGTAGTTATTGTGAAATTTAAGGTTGCGTTCAGTCATTTGAAACGCGAAGGAAAATTAGATTTTTATTTTAGAAGAGTGAGCTCTGATTGTGTAGCAGACCATCCTTGAATACCGGTAGATCCTTCTAGGCTACTGCTAGCTAGTAGTCTACTAGCTAGCTAGCTAGCTGTCGTAGTGAAGAGAAACAAAATCCACCGTCCAAACCTCGCATCGTAACCCTAGCCTTATAAATCGTGTTTTTAAAGCAGCGGTGACGATCGAAATCGAAGCCAATCGAAAAATTAAGTACTACTAGTAAGTTGCCTGGTTTGGACCTGCACGACTGAAACACAAACCTGCAAGTTGCCGCCACTTTTTGCGTGCCGATAGATACTGGCACCAGGTGGTACTAGTACTTTCTCATAAAAAAAAAGAAATTGAAACTAAACACATCATAAGAAAACCCAGACAAAGAAAGCAATTGTAGACTTTGGAAAACCATGTTGAACGGACCCTTCTCACAGTTCGATGACTATGATGATGATGGATTCTTCGGTAGTCCATATCGCCGTGCCCCCTTTGGTGGGAGCACCATGTATAACTCGATGAATTCCAGGAGGGCATTAGAGGAACGCCGTCGGCAAGCCGAAATGAAGAAGTACAACCAACGGAAAGCACAGCAACTTCAGCGCGAGCGCGAAGAAGAAGCGTTTCGAAGGCGACAGGCTCAAGACGAGTACTTCCGACGTATGTACGAAGCTAAACAAGAGGAGGATCTTCGTCGACAGCGCCTTGCCCAACAACAGCAACACTATTATCCGCCCCACACAATTGTCCGAGATCCGTATGGCCGTCTCCATAGAGTTCCCGTAGAGCATAATCACGATGTGGGAGATGCTCGCGACATGCATCATCCCCATTCCGAAACAATGCACCCTCCTTACACTTCGCCTCCGCCCAAGTTGCAAAGAAAATCAGAACAGCAGCCAAGGAATGTGCGTGGTCCCGACGGACGTAGCTATCGAGGACACCGTTATAAAGACGAAGATTATCCTATGGACTTAGATATTAGGTATGGTAACGGGAGCTATGAAAAGGACGAGAAGACGCAAGGATCTCCCGTGCCGATGACTTTGGATGACTTGGCTACGAACGTGAACGTTTCAGCTGCCGGCTTGAGCTCGAACGCCTCCGCTAAAGATTGCAAGAGGGGCG
>ENA-ORBV01013838-ORBV01013838.1-microbial-mat-metagenome-genome-assembly--contig:-NODE-13838-length-12189-cov-11.750908_pt1 | contig 12189 bp, 11 predicted proteins | sample MGYA00237777_ERZ505514 | MGnify/ENA primary metagenome ERZ505514 (study PRJEB26160, sample SAMN06269048) | microbial mat metagenome | isolation source: Oligotrophic lake microbial mat | place... | reverse complement strand
TTTCAAGCAGAAGACGGCATACGAGATTCGCCTTAGTCTCGTGGGCTCGGAGATGTGTATAAGAGACAGCTGATGGGACCGTTGGCAAACGGGTGGTCATCATCGTTGATCGCTCGGCCTCGATGAACGCGACCGATGTTGAACCGGCTGCGGCAGGGGCAGCGAGCCGAACGCGGCTTGACGTCGCGAAAGCCCGGACTGTGGAACTGATCGGCTCCATCGGAAGATCGGGCGCTGGAACCGCGAGGCCTCGCTGCATGGTGATCTCGATGGCCGCGACCCCGCAGGCGTTGACGGGATTCACGACGGACCTGCGGGCTCTACGGGACGCGGTGGAAGCCATCACACCGACCGACCAACCAGACGACTTTCCGGCGACTCTTCAACTCATCGATGCGATGACGGCGAAGGGAGAGGCCGCGGATGATGATGTCTCAACCAAGCCGACGGTGTTTCTGATCACCGATGGGGTGGTGGAGCCGCCCCAGAGTACTCAGTATCGCGGGCTGAACCCTTCTGTGCTGCTTACGGGCGAGACGCCGGGCGGGGCGCAGCGGGCTGCGTTTGTCGACAATGTCGGCATCGTGGCGGTGAGCGCGCGGCATGACCCTGAAGATTCCGGACTTCTTCGCGTCTTCGCGCGGCTCGTGAATGCCGGGCCAGCATCCGTCACGACGGCCGTTCGCTGCACGGTCGATGGAGAGTTGCTTGCGGGAAGCGTGCAGAGTGTGAACATTCCGGCGGCTTCGCAGGACGCGGACGAAGGCACGGTGACCGGGGAGGCCGCGGCGGTGTTTGCTGTGCGTCCTCCGCCCGCGACACGTCCTCGCACGGTGGTTGTGTCCATCTCTCGAACGGATGTTCTGGCGGCTGATGACGCGGCGGGCGTGGTGGTGCCGATGCCTTGGCGACCGCGGATTCTGATCGTTGCACCGGACCCGGTGCCGCCCTCGGAGAACCCCGAGGCCGATGTGTTTCTGTTGCAGGCGATGGACGCAACGGAACCAGCGAGCATCCGGGTCGTGACCGAGGCGTCGACGCGATCCGCGGCATCAGTGCCGGGTGGGGCAACGGCGCCAAGCCCGTGGGCCGGGGTGGATGTGGTCGTGTTCGATCGCACCGAGCCCCCTCCCCCGCCGGGGACTCTGCCGGGTGTGCCGACATTGAGCGTCGGAACAGGGCTGCGTGCCCTTGGCGTAGAAGTGGAGCAGGTGGAAGCGGACCGAGGCTCGACTCGCGCGCTGGCCTGGCGGCGAGAGCACCCCGCGCTGCGCTATGTGGGGCTCGACACGCTGGTTGTCGCGCCGGCTTCGTGGCTCAATCTGCCGGCAAGCGAGTCTACTTCGGGGGGTGCTACGTTTTCATCGCTTGTTGACGGTGCGGCCGGGCCACTCGTTGCGGAGGTGATCGAGCGGGCCCCTGATGGCAAGCGTGTACGAAGGCTCGTGGTGTCGTTTGAGCTTTCCCGATCCAACTGGGGGCCGGACGTTTCGTTTCCGCTGTTCATCGGCAACGTGGTTGAGTACTTTTCCGCATCGGGAGAAGGATCCGACGGCGGTGCGGTCGGCCACAGCACGACTTCGACGATCAATGTCAGTACACCGCCGGGAAGCCGGGGAATTGTTGCCACCGGCCCCCAGCGACTGGAGATTCCCCTTCCGCCGCAGCAAGACGGAGCGGGCGGGGCATCCGGGCTGGGAGTGGCGATCGGCGCGCTCGATCGAGTAGGGGTGTACACCTTGCGATCGACCGATGGTCAACCTGTGTCACCGGCGACGGTGGTCATCAACCTGTCGAGCGAGCGCGAAAGCCGGCTCACCCCGCGGCTTGGGACTGAGGCCACAACCCCCGATGGCCTCGCCCAGTTCGGATCGGGCGGCGGACCACGGGAAGTCTGGCACTGGTTTATTCTGGCCGCGCTCGTTCCGCTCATCCTCGAGTGGTTCGTGTACGCTTGGCAGATGCGGGGATGACCCCGGCTGCCGGGTGGGTTGCCTGCAAGCTCTGTCTGATCCAATCATCGCGACAATGTTGAGCGCCTGAACGAAAGCGCACAAGGAAGATGATGTTCAACCATTCAATCGGGATGTTCGTTACGGTGGTTTCGTCGGGCGCTGTCATCGCGAGCGCGGGTGCGGCCTTTCAACCCGAGCCAGCCGCGACGGAAGCCGCCGCGGACACAGCCGACCAGCCCAAAAGAAAAGTCGCGGTGCCGCCGGTAGAGAGCCCTACGCAGTTTGTGCCGCGGCCATCGAGCTGGGGGGAGAAGCTGGTGATCGATGTGCGGCCACGCTTCGAGCACGCGTTTAAGTCTTCCCTTGATGACTCGCCGACGGATGTGTCGGTGACGCGGACGGGGCTGATTGCGGATGTCGCCTTTCCGGTCAATGAGCGGTTGAGGCTGTCACTCAACACCGACTTTGAGGCCTCGTGGTATGAGTTTGATTCTGATGCCGGGGTGGGGCTCTTTGCCGACCCGTTCAATGACGTCTATCGAATCCGCGTTGCGCCCGGATTTTTCTATGCGATCAATCAGCAGTGGGGTGTGCTGGGCGGGGGCATTGTGGAACTTGCGGGGGAGTCTGATGCGGATGTTGGTGATGCGGCGACATATGGGGGATATATTGGCGCGAGGTACGCTTTCAGTGAAGATTTCGCGATGACGGGAGGGTTTCAGGCCAAGACGAGGATCGAGGACAACGCGCTGTTTCTGCCTATTCTGGGCTTTGAATGGCGTGTGACGCCGCGGGTGACACTCGCGACTTCGGGGCCGGGGGTGGGGCTTCGGCTCAATGCCATGTTGAACGAGGAATGGTCGTTCTCTATTGGCGCATCGTGGGAACCACGCGATTACCGGCTTGGAGATGAATCGCCGATCCCCGACGGCGTTGCAAGAGATGAGCGGGTGCCGGTGATTGCCGGCTTCACATGGAAGCCCAAGCCGACGATTTCGCTGAATCTGTACGGCGGCGCGATTGTGTGGCAGCAACTGACGCTGGATGACTCGGATGGAGATGAACTCGCCGAAGATAACACCGACCCCACCGGCTTCTTTGGCTTCACCGCATCCTTTCGATTCTGAGGCCGGACATGCCCGCGACGACATCGACATCCATCGCTGACACTTCCGCCGATGCCGCGTACCGCTTCACGCTTCTGCGCGCGGGGCGATTCAAGCTTGACGGCGGTTCGATGTTCGGCCTCATCCCGCGCGTGGTGTGGTCTCGTCACGTGAAGGTTGATGAAGTGGACCGCATCACGGTGCAGCACAACTGCCTGTTGCTGGATCGTGTCGGCGATGGGCCCGCAGGATCACCGAAGCGGGTATTGATCGAGGTCGGCACTGGTGACAAGCTCGATGCGAAGATGCGAGCGGTCTTTGACCTGGAGGACCGATCGATCCTCACTGCGCTCAATGAGGTTGGTGTCGCCCCGGAGACGATCGACGCGGTGGTGGTGTCGCACCTGCACTTTGATCATGCCGGCGGACTGACGCGGCTTTGCAGAGAAGGCGAGACGCCGGATTGGAAGGGCGAGGATGGCGGCGGCGGCTCGGCGGCGCGGGGAGGCTGCAAGCTGAGCTTCCCTAACGCGAAGGTGTATGTGCAGGAGCGGGAGTGGCGAGATGCACTCACGAACCGGTCGGTGATGACCAAGACCTATTACCCGGATCACCTGCTTCCTGTTGAGGGGCAGGTGCGGCTCGTTGATTCGCCGCGGCCGTTCGTACCGGGGTACACGCCGGAGCGCGATGAGCTTCCGTCGGTCCCGCTTGCGCTGCGGGAGACACGCCTTTGGGACGGCGGCGGAGTGACGGTGTTCAATGTGCCGGGGCACACATGGGGGCAGCAGGCGGTCAAGTTTTGTGAGCCAGGGGCGCCGCACGGCAAGGGGCGAACCGTTGTCTTCACGCCGGATGTGATGCCCACCGCCGCGCACCTGGGCGCGGCCTATTCGCTGGCGTATGACGTCGAACCGTACACATCCATGATTTCCCGGCGGTGGCTTTTGACTGAAGCCGCGGCTCATGATTGGGTTCTGTGTCTGGATCACGAGCCGGATGAACCATTTTTCAGAGTTCGAGGGAACAGCAAGGGCTGGTTCGACCTCCTCCCTGAACCGGTTTAAGCTCTCAGAAAAAACTCAAGGCGACCCATCGAGCCCAGAACAAAGCGGGGTCCGCGAACGGATATGATCTGGAACGTTCAGGAGGAACCTGCCTGGTGAGTTCGACCGCGACAACCAATGCGACCGACGAGGCCGCCGGCGAAGACGGGCAGGCACTGCCGGCAACTTCGGCGGCGATGTCTGCCTCCGACGACGCGGCGGTGGATGCCCAGCTTCGCACTATGGAGATCACTGATCGCGCGTTGGCCAACCCCACGGCAAAGGGGCGCGGCAAGGGCACGCTGTATGACCGGATCGAGGCGTTCCTGTCTCGGCTCTCGACCCGGAACAACTTCTGGCATCGGGTGTGCAGTCTCATCTGGTTGCCGTTTGCCTTTCGCAGCGGCATCATGATGAAGCGGGTCGATGAGAACACCCTGCAGGCGGTCCTGCCGTTTCGTCGCTTCAATCGAAACTGGTACAACGCCATGGCCGGCGCAGCACTTCTTGGGAACTCCGAGATTGCCGGCGGCATGTATGTATTCGGGGTCTGCGGCGGGGATTACACGGTTGTCTGCAAGGAGCTGACGTACCGCTTTCTGAGGCCATGCTTTGGCCCCGCGCTCTACCGAATCACGCCGCGAGAGGACATTCAGGCGCATCTTGCGCATCGGGGCGAGTTCAACATCACGGTCGATCTTGACATCGTGCAGATCATCGGCAAGGCCGGCAAGCTCGGCAGCACGCCCGAGCGCGAGCGGAGGGTCGGACGCTGCGGCGCGACGTTTCACGTTACCCCCAAGGCTCATCACAAGAACAAGGCGGAGCGGAAGGTCGAACCCAAGGCCGAACCGAAGCCGTAGCGACGATACACTCGCCCCGTGATTGCCTTGGTTTCCACACCTGGTGCAGTGCCGCCGCGAGCCGCATGGCTTGAGGTCATCCTGTGGGCTGGGTATCTGGCGTGCTCGTGGACTTGGTGCATCGGGCTGTTTCTTCCGGTGCTGCTGGTTCGCGACTACGGAATCATGGGCTGGGTCGTGTTTACGATACCGAATGTGATCGGCGCGGCGGCAATGGGTTGGGTGCTGCGCGAGGGCATGAGCGAGCGGATTGTTCGGGACCATGCCCAGGCGATCGAACTGTTCCGGCTGGTCACGGTGGTGTTCCAGCTGTGGTTCTTACTGGCATACCTGATGCCACCGATGGGCAACGACGCCATCATTTTGCCAGCGGGAGGAAGGCTCGCCATCGTCGGTGCGCTGCTCGCCGGATTGGTTCTGGGGTTAAGACCCGGGCTGGGCGTGGTGGCGTGGATCTTCTCGATCGGCTGCGCGGCGTTTGCATTCTCCAAGGGCGACCTGGCGTTGCCTGTCGCTTCACCGGAAGCCTCCGGGCTGGGGCTGTTGTGGCTGGCGCCCGTCTGTGCCTTCGGCTTTGCGCTGTGCCCGTATCTGGATCCGACGTTTCATCAGGCTCGTCAGGCCACTCGGGGCGGAACGGCCCTGGCGGCATTCACCGTCGGGTTTGGTGTCATGTTCCTGGCGATGATCGTGCTGACGCTGTTCTATGCCGACTGGGCGCGGGCGATGGCATCCAATGCGGGCGGGATCGCGGCATCCGCGGCCGTGTTCATCGCGATGCACATCGGCTTGCAGCTCTCGTATACGTGCACCGTTCACGCACGTGCCACACCCGGGCACGGCACGTGGTCTGCCTCACGTATCGGCTTTGCGATGTTGCTGGCCGGGGCCGCCGCGCTCGCGACGGCGTACCTGCCGGATCACTCTGGACTGCAGGCTCGAGAGATTGTGTACCGAGTGTTCATGTCGTTCTACGGATTGGTGTTCCCGGCGTATGTCTGGATTTGCATGGCGCCGCTGACGAGCGGAGTGGGTGGCAACACGGCGCGGGAAGCAAGCGGTGCAAAGTCGGCTTCCAGTTCCTTCATGGGGCTGCCTCGCCGAACGCTGAAACTGCTGTGCGTGACGATCGGCATGGCATTGCCGTTCTACTGGATGGGTTTCATCGAGCGACAGGAGTTGTGGCTCGCGCCAGGGCTCGGGATTGTGCTTGCGGGACGCTTGCTTGTCCGGGGCCGGTCCGCGGCGGACGGGACTGGGGCGGCGGACGGGGCAACGTGAACTTCAGGCAAATCGCGATGCGATCTGCGCCGCCGTCTCGCGGATGACCTCGTCTTCTGCTGGATCCTCGGCGAGTTGCGTGATCCGAGCACGCAGCGCGGATCTCTGGGTCCCTGTGATGTTGCCGCGGAGCGCGTTCCCCGCGGCGATGATTGCGTTGCGTTTGAGCATGGTCAAAGAAAGCCGCTTCGCCGCAGAGAGCGTCATCACGCGGGATCGATCCGCTTCGCTCCACCCGAGCACCTCGAGCAAGGGGAGCGATGAACCGACGCCGCGGCCCGAGGAGTACGCCTCATTGACTGTTGACGTCATGCCGCCCTGGTGGCGCGGCAGCGCGTGAGCATCCGCACTATTGAACGGACAGACTTCCTGGCACACATCACACCCGATGAGTCGATCTCCCACTCCCGAATGAAGAGACGGATCGATGGGGCCGTCATGCTCGATTGTGAGATAGGACACACATCTGCGCGCATCCACCGAATATGGCGTGATGGCCTGCGTGGGACACGCGTCGATGCATCGCGTGCACGTGCCGCAGTGATCTGACACCGGGGTGAGACTCGGCTCGGGCAGGATGTGCAGGGTCGTGGCGATGCCCCCCAGTACGAACCAGCTGCCGCGGCCGGGATCGATGAGCAAGGTGTGCTTGCCGACCCAGCCGAGTCCGGCGCGCGATGCGTGCTCCCGTTCCATAGCCGGGCCCGTATCGACGAACGAGCGGAACTCCGCGCTCCATCCTTCCCCCGCTGCGAACGGCAAACCGCGCAGTCGGTCGGCGAGGCGTTTGAGTCGTCGCTTCAGCACAGCGTGGTAATCCTCGCCACGTGCATAACGGGCGACACTTCCTTGGGCCGGGTGTTCCTGGGAGTGATCATTCCGTGAGCTGCTCTGGAGATCATCATCACCCGCGGCTGAATAGCTGTCAGCGACCATGATCACCGCGCGAGCACCGGGGAGCAATCGCGTGACATCCAGTCGCTCGCTGAGGTATTCCTCCATCCAGGCCATCGTGCCATGCTTACCGAGGGCGAGCCACTGCTGCAGTTCCGCCTGCTGGGAGGAAGGCGCGGCGGGAGCAATGCCCGCCGCGGCAAAGCCAAGGCCGAGACAGGCGCGAATAACTTCTCGCCCGAGTTCGACGGGGTCTGCCGGGGGGGGGCTCTGATGGGGCTTGGGCACGGGAGATCGTTGGCGCGACGAGCGAAGGTGCGTGCAGGGCGGTGGACACCGAACGCATCCATGGAAAAAGGGCCGGCGAACATCGCCGGCCCTTGAAGACGCTTGAGGTCAGATGCTCAACGAAGACTCAGGCGGACTCGGCACGCGGATGTGCCTTGTTGTACGCGTCCTGCAGCCGGTGAGCGGTGAGGTGGGTGTAGATCTGTGTTGTCGACAGGGACTGGTGGCCAAGGAGCTCCTGAACGCTCCGCAGGTCCGCTCCATTGTCGAGCAGGTGCGTCGCGAAGGAGTGACGCAGGGTGTGCGGAGAGATATCGGGATCGAGACCAGCTTGGATGAGGTACTTGTCGAGCTTGCGGCGGACCGAGCGTGAGCTGAGTCGCTGGCCGTGCTTGTTGATGAACAGGGGGCGGGCGCGATTCTCATCCTTCCACCACTGGGCGTAGCGGGTGTCGGCCCGCACGAGGCCCGCGTACTTGGCGACTGCGCCGAGTGCGTGCATTCCCAGCGGCACCATGCGCTCCTTCTTGCCCTTGCCGCGGACACGGAGCGCTTCGCCACTCTCGTCCATGTCATCGACGTTCAAACCGACGAGTTCGCTGACGCGGATGCCGGTAGAGTACAGGACTTCGAGCATCGAACGATCGCGCATGCCCAGGACATCCTTGTCGCTGGGGGTCGCGAGGAGCTTCTCGATCTGTTCGACGCTGATGGCCTTGGGGAGCCGCTTGCCCTGCCGGGGCGTGCGGATGGCGGTCATGGGGTTGGTCTTGGTGACGCCGCGCCGGTTGGCCCACTTGTAGAACGACCGCAGCGTGGCGATCTTGCGGGCCATCGTGGCCGCGGAATATTCCTTGCTGCCCAGATGCTCCAGGAACTCGCGGATGGTGTCCGGGGTTGCGTGGATCACCATCTTGGAGATGGTGTTGGGCGTGATGGTCGCTGCCACGGGGGTCTCGGCGTTTCCGCCGGGGGTTCCCTGCCGGCTGGCGATGTTCCACGCCTGCGCCTCGGCGGCATCGTTTGGTTCAAGCCCCGCCTCATCGGCGATGAACTCGGTGTACTGGCGCAGATCGGCTCCGTAGCACCGCGCGGTGTAGTGCGAGAAATGCCGTTCGTTGGTGAGGTAGTCGGTGAAGCCAGCGATGATGGGTAGCGTCGTCATGTTCCGTCACTCCGATGCGCTTTCGCCGGGCTTTGGGCCGGGCGCTGCGTGCTGTCATGGATCCGTTGCGATGCGCTTCCGTGCGCCGCGTGCTGCGAGGCCGGGTTGCTTAGGTTCCTGAGGGTCCGGGACTGGAGGGCGGCCGCGCCCCGTCGATTCGATTCAGTCCGGGCTTGAGTCGCTTGGAAAGCTGGTGGCTGACCAGCGCGGCATCGAACCAGTCGAAGGGGACGTTGCGGTCGCCGGCGAGCTCGCTGAGCCGCTTGAGGAGCGATGCCTCGTCCCCGGCGTCACATACGAACGACCAGCGGTGCGAGCCCTTGACCAGCGTGACCGGCTCGCGGGTTGCGGGCGTGCCGGGCTGGTGGGGCGCATCGTGCGCAGCGTTTGTAGATGAGCGATGCCGTTGCTGACTGCTGGACATTCGAACTTCTCCGCGCCGCTCGCCAGCGGCCGGGCGGGAAGTCCGCTCAGCGACTAGCGAGAGGCCTGACTGGCCTCGCCGGGTTGCGCGAGCCGGAGTCTTTCCTGCTCGAGCAGCCGGCTCACGGCCTCGTGGGCCGCGAACTCGACGTACAGATCCATGCTCGCGAGCATGCCGCGCCATCCGAGTGCGGATGCGGGCTCGTGCCTTCCGGCGGAGTATCGCTGGATCGCCATCTGAACTTCGTGGTTTGCACCGTCGAAGTGCTCACTGAGGGTTGCGACCGGGCGGTCCAGGTACTGCGTGCGGACCTTGGGGTCCTGGTCTGTATAGGCGACTTGGAGCTTCATGGGGTCAACCCCGTCGGAGGGTCGGTTTTCCTTGGCGAAGACCGCCAGGACGAGTCCGAGCTTGGGTGGGTTGTAGGGGTCGTAGGCGGTGATGCTGCCGAGCACGAGTGCATCGACGCCCAGGATGTTTGCAAGCAGCCTCGCATCCGCGGGTGAGCGGACAGCAGTGATCCCGCGGGACCGCATCGCAGCGATGGTGCGATTCAGGGGCAGGCACGCAACGCCCCGGGCTTCATTGATCTTCGATGCCAGCGCATCGGAGACGAGGTCCGTGTTCGCAAACGAGACACCGGATTCGTTGGCCAGCGGCACGACTGCCCACAGGGCCTCGCCCTGTGAAGAGTCGTAGGGCGCGACGAGGATCTGCGGCGGGATGCGTGCGTCTTTGTCCGCCGCGCAACCGACGAGAAGCGGGATCGCGAGTAAGAAGGCCGCAACGAGCGCGAAGCTCGCGCGGCATGTTCCGAGCATGGTCTGTACGGTTGTCATGGCGTCCTGCCGTAGGCACGGAGACTCCGCTCCGTGCAGATTCCAAACTGTGAATCGCCCGCGGGGCCTTTCGGCCGCGCGGAGCGGAAGGATCGGCTTTACGGCGTGGTCGCCGGGGTAGTCATGCTTGTCGGGACGTTGGTGATCTCGGTCCGCGGACCAACAGTGATCGGCTTGCCGGTGGCGGCAACGATCGCTTTCTCGGTGCCGACGGACCAAATGTTGCTGACGCCTGTTCGGTCGGAGACGAAATAGATCCGGCCATCGGGCGCCCACGTGGGCATCAGGTTCATGAATCGCCCACCGGTGAGGCTGACACGCCCGGTGCCATCGACGCCGACGATCCAGAGGTCGCTGGCCGGCGTTCCGGATGGGGTGGCTTGGGCATCCTGGTCGCGGTGGCTCAGGGTGGCGAAAACAATCCGCGAGCCGTCGGGGCTCCAGGATGCATTGATGAGGGCGGCATCGCGGCTGGAGGCGATCTCGGTGGGGCTGCTGGTATCGCCGGTCTGGTAGTCGACGGTCCAGATGCTGAAGGCGCGGTCACCGCGTTCGCGGCTGCGCTGGAAGAGGATCTTGTCACGCCCGTTTGCCCCGGTTCCACCGACGGGACACCAATCGGGGAACATGCCGTAGCCGACAAACTCGGTGCTCGCCGAGCCGTTGGCATCCATCACCCAAAGCTCCCATCTGCCACTGATCTCGCCGAGGCGGCAGAACACGAGCTTCTTGCCATCAGGGGACCAAGAGGGATGAAGTTCGTGGGCGAAGTCGCTGGTCAACTGAACCGCCTGACCGCCGGCGGCAGTCATCACGTAGATATCCCAGTTGCCGCCGCGGTTGCTTGCAAAGGCGATACGTTGGCCATCGGGGGAGATGGTGGGCATGACGTCGTGGGAAGGGTCGGCGGTGAGCTGTGTCACCGTGCGGCCGTCGACCTTCTTGACGTAGATATCCGCGGTCTCACGGTGCTGCGTGCTTGCGAACACCAGCTTCGAGCCATCGCGCGAGATGCAGGGATCGAAGTCCGCACCCTGCGCGGCGTAGGTGATGTGAATGAGGCCGTCCATCGGATCGCCCATTGGCGCTTCGTTGGTGGCGACGGGCATGACGAGTTGTGCCGTTTCGGGCTGTTCTGTGCCGGCGGGGCGGGATGGAGCGAGCGTGGGATCCTGAGGCTGGCCGCGGCGAGAGGCCCAACTCTGCTCGGCTGAAGCCTCGAACCAGAACGGATTGAATCCGGTCATGCGAGACTTCCCCGGCGGGACGTACAGGGGCGTGCCCTTTACCCCTTCTTGTGGGGAAGTCGATGCATGGGTCGAGGACGATGCGACTGTGGAGGTTGAGCGGCTGCCCGCGCAGCCTGCAACAGCGAGCAGGGCCGCGACAAATGTGATTGATCGTGTGGTTTTGGCGATGTTGGAGGGGATTCTGAACACGCGGAGCTCCTCGTGGGGGGCGATCGACCACGTGCAGAGGGCTTCCAGCCCGCACGAGGCCCGGCACATTCCACGATTGAGCCGACCTCCGGCCGCCTCAACCAAACCGAGATTACCCGTCCAAGACCACCAGAGGCTTCGCTCAGGCGATCGGTTTATCGGACGCCCCAGTGCTCGGCCTTGAAACCGAGTGGAATGGTGGCCCGATCTGGAACGGCTACTTCGGTCCGGAGAACACATCGTCCGGCCGAGAACCGGACATAACCGAAAGGGTCACTTTTTTGTGGGTTATCGGCTGGTTGGGCGCTGGGCCGGCGGGAGAAGCCGAACCGGGCGCGCACCGCAAGCGCCGAAGGGGCTGCCACGTCCCGTCGACGCTGCGGTGCTGCGAGAGAAGAAAAAGTCGTCTCCTCCCCGTTGAAGTCGGTTGGGCGGGTCAGTCCGCAGTATCGCGGCAGACGATTCCGGGCGTTCCCTCGGGGCGCACCCAGCGGGCGTGGGTGCCGCGGGGTGTGTGGCCGGCCTCGAGGTGCCCGAGATAGCTCTCGAGATCGGGCGTGCCGAAGCGCTCAAGGAAGTTGGCGGTGGCCGTGTGGTTGATCGAGATGATCTGGTCCATCAGCCTGGCGCGACCGGGCTCGGGCGACGGTTCGGCGCGAAGCACCGGCGAGGGCTTGGATTCCATGAACGAAGCCACGACGCGGGGCAGAGTCAAAGTCAACATGTGGAGCCTCCGTGCTTAATGCCTGAGCCGGCTCCGCCGCCATGGCAGGAGAGGTATCGGAGGGCACTTGTGGCGTGCGTGAAGGTGTAACCTTGATGGACCTGTCTCTTATACACATCTCCGAGCCCACGAGACTAAGGCGAATCTCGTATGCCGTCTTCTGCT
>ENA-ORBV01013836-ORBV01013836.1-microbial-mat-metagenome-genome-assembly--contig:-NODE-13836-length-12190-cov-9.322794_pt1 | contig 12190 bp, 10 predicted proteins | sample MGYA00237777_ERZ505514 | MGnify/ENA primary metagenome ERZ505514 (study PRJEB26160, sample SAMN06269048) | microbial mat metagenome | isolation source: Oligotrophic lake microbial mat | place... | reverse complement strand
TTTTCAAGCAGAAGACGGCATACGAGATTCGCCTTAGTCTCGTGGGCTCGGAGATGTGTATAAGAGACAGTCTGCGGGCGGTGTAGCAGGTTGGGGCGCGCAGGGGCGCCCGCCTCTGGGGAGACGGGCGCCGGGGTCGTCAGGTAGCGACGAGCTGTGTGGTCAGTCGACGAGCGACGGCGAGTCGTGGGGGCCGACGCCGGCCGAGACGAGCGAGGTGAGGACGGACAGGACCGCGGCGCCTGCTGCGAACGAGGAGACGGATCCCCAGGAGATGGTGATGGCGTCGACTTGGCCGGCGCCGAGGACGAGGATGGCGGCTTGGGCGGCGGACTTGATCGAGCGTTCGAGGGTTTCGGTCCAGAATTTGGCGGTGAACATGGTGTGCTCCTGGGTCAGTTGGCGGCCAGTTCGAGCAGCCGGTGGGTGTTGTTGAGCTTGAGGGCCTGGCGTTCGGCTTCCTTGCGATCGACGAAGACGAAGACGACGCGATCCCGGTCGGCGCTGTCGATCACTGCGCTGACGACTGCGCCGGCCGAGCAGAGCGCCAGGCGGCTGGTGTAGCGGGAGGTGTTCATGGTGTGCTCCTGGGTCAGTAGGCGGGGGACAGCAGGCAGAGCAGGACGATCGCGGCGAGCAGGGCGGCGGCGGCGTAGGTCACCCATGCGGGGATCACGCCGGGATCGCTTCGGGTGGCTCGTCGTTCGGCACGATCGTGAGGGACGCCGTGGTGGTGTTCGTCGTGGTGACCGGGTAGCGCCACCACTCGACCATGGGTGACGTCGGCCAGCCGAGGTTCGGGAGCATCGGCCAGTCGCCGACGATTGGGAGCTTCAGCCGCTCGACCTCGGCGAGGAGGAGTCGGACGCAGTCGTCGACCTGGGGCTCCTCGCCATGGTTCTCCCATGGGAGGGAGCAGACCGAGCAGACGACCTGTTCCGGTACGGGGGTGGGGATCATCGGGCGTTCCTCCGGTCGATCTCTCCGGCGATGAGACATGCCAACGTCGCCGCCAACGCACCTACGAGGTAGCCGGCTGCGACCATTTGGGCGTCCCGGGCGGTCACGGCCGCACCTCCGGGTTGCCGGCCGACAGCTGCGAGATGGTGTCGTCGAGCCTGCGGTGGAGTGCGCCGACGTCGGACCGCACACCGGAGATGTCACCCTCGATGCGCACCATGCGCAGCTCACGGTGGGTTGCCTCCGCTGCGGACACCCCGGCGCCGACTGCGATCGAGGTGGCGACCTCGGCCAGCTTGGCGTCCTGTTGTCGTTGCGAGGTGATGATCTGGCGCAGGGCGAACCCGACCGCTGTTCCGATTCCGCCGAGGATTGCGGCGATGAGGAGAAGGGTGATGGGGTGTCGCCAGATGTCGAGGTCCGCCGTCTGCGCCAGCATCGGTCAGCCCTTGCCGGCTTCGTCTAGCGCCCGTACCAGCGCGGCGAGTTCGTCGCGCAGTCGGGTGTCTGTGTTGTCGTCGGCCGCGGCGGTGGCTGCGACGATCGATGCGAGTTGGGCGACGGTCTGGTCTCGGATGGCGGCCATGTGTGCCCGGTCGGCGGCGGCGACCTGCTCGAGTCGTTCGGACAGGAAGGCGCGTGTGGCCTGGTCGGCGGCGTCGATCCGGCCCATGATGCGTTGCTCTTGCTCGGGTGTCATCTCGTCTTCCTCCGGGGTTGGGTTGGCGATGTCGGCGACGATGCCGGCGACGGCTTGCAGTGCGGGAGCGGGGTCGATGTCACGGCCCCCGGTCCAGACCTCGAAGTGGAGGTGGGGTCCGGTGGATGAGCCGGCGCCGACGTGGCCGAGCGCTCCGCCCATCGCGCCGATGATGTCGCCGGCGTTGACGTGCTGCCCGTTGACCACGTCTCGTCGTGACAGGTGGAAATACTTCGTCGTGACGCCGGGTGCAGCGATGTTGATCCACCAGCCGGCCCCGCCTGGTTCCTCACCGCGCACCACGGTGCCTGAGGTGGCGGCGCGGATTGGGGTGCCGACAGGGCCGGCGAGGTCGATGCCACGGTGGTTGGGTCGGCCGGGTCCGCGCCACGGGGACGAGACCCACCAGGGGCCGGGGTCGAGGGGGTGCCGTTGGAGCATGGGTGTCCTTCCGGTCAGCGGATTCGGTGGAGCGTGTAGCCGCGTAGCACCGTCGTGATCCCGGCGTCGGCGGTGGAGTGGGTTGCGGTCAGCCGCAGCGTCTTCGCGGTGGCGAGGTCTTCGGTGGACGCCCGGTTCAGTGAGGTGCGGGTGGTGGTGAGCATCGTCGTCGACCCAGCCCCAGCGGCGGTGACGTCGAGCGCGGTGTACCCCTCTTGCAGCGCGAGCGACGCGTCGCCGACGGTGAACCGGTAGACGATCTGCCACCGCTTCGGGTTGACCGACGTCGCGTTCGTGGTGGCGCCCACAGTGATCGTGGTGGCGCCGAGCAGAACGGTCAGGGTGGTCGACGCCGACGTCCCTGAGTTGACCATCGTCCCGACAGCCCACAACTCGTAGACATCGCCGAACGCCGCGCCTGCGAGCGAGTAGGACAGGAGGTCTGTGGCGGTCGTCGTCGCGTTGACGGTGACGATCGGTGAGGTGCCGTTCTGGTCGAGCAGGACCAGCCCCGACTCGAGCGGCTTGTACCGTGCGTCGCCGAACTGGCGGTTGACCGCAGAGGTGGCGCCGGTCGCGTCAGGGACGACGACCTGGCCGGTAACGGTCAGCGCACCCGTGAGTTGCGCTGCTGCTGCGCCGGTGCGGGCAAGGATGACGTCGGCTGCGGTGGAGCCGCCGGGGCCGAGCCGCAGCCCGAGCAACGAGCCGAGCACTGCAGCCGGCTGCGTGTCAGCCGTGTCGCCGAACACGGTGACGAGAGCGCCGAAAATCCCACCTCCGATCGTCGCCCCACCATGTGCGGCGGTGCCGGTGCCGACGCGCAACCCGTCCGCCCACGACGCAAACGACGACGAGGGTGCCGCCATCTGATCTATGCGAGAGGTCCGAACCTGCGTGTCGAAGTTCGAGACGTCCGCCGCAACGATCGCGAGGAGCGTCTTGGTTTGCGCGGCCGTCAGTTCCTCCGAGTCGCCCGACCCACCGGTGGTGCGGCCGAGGATGCGGGCGGACGCCACGTTCGACACGACGTCGACCGTTCCGCCGCCGCCGCCGAGGCTGACCCATGTGCCCGGCGTCCCCGTGACCGTACACAGCTTCCATGACGGGACGGAGCGGTCGAGGTAGACGTCGCCGACGACACCCGACGTGGGGGTGCCTGACGTGACCGCACCCACGATGCGCATGGCTTGCGTCGCACCGTTCGTCCCCGAGGTCGACACGCCGGCGGCGACGGTCTGTCCGGTGACGGTCAGCGCGGCGGTGAGCTGCGCGGCGTCGGCGCCGGTGCGGGCAAGGATGACGTCGGCTGCGGTGGAGCCGCCGGGGCCGAGCCGCAGCCCGAGCGTCCCACCGCCGAGCACCGCCGCAGCCGCGACGTCCGCCGAATTGTTGAACGCGCCGACGAACGGGCCGAGGAACGACGGGCCGACGACCACCCGACCTTGCACGGGCAGGTTGTCCTCGAGCGACAGGACCCCGTAGGTGGCGGTCGTGTCCGACCCTGCCGAGTAGCCGGTCTCGGACCACAGCCCCGTCGTCGACGAGTAGACGAGCGACAGCGTCCCTCCCGGACCGAGCAGCCGGGTCATCGCCCCCAGGTTGAGCTTCGTCGTCGCCGACGACGTGAACGTCAGGGTTCGGCCGGCGGTCGTGTTCACGTTGACCAACGTGATGACCTGGCCGTTGTACCAAGGTGATGTGGGAGCGGCGATCACAGCGGCCACGGTCGTCGCTGCGCGAGCGGCGGTCGACGACAACGCCACGACCGTGGACCGTGCCGTCACCGTGAACGCTGCGCCTGCCGTCTGAGCGTCAGGCGGGTGAACCGTCGTCGACGCGTTCGCCACACCGACCGGGTTCGTTGCCTGCGTCCACTTCGTTGGCGGCAGCGCCGAATCGGCGAACGTCTGCCCGACCACGAGCCCGACCTGAGTTTCGACCGTCCCGGTGCCCGGAACAGTTCCGGTGATGTCGGCCGTCATACCCTCGCCGGCCATGTACGCGATGTGGATGACCGCTGAGGAGCCGCCGAAATAGTTCGGCTGGGACATGAACGACACGCCGAGCAGATCCGAGATGGTGCCACCGTTGATCCCGGACGACTGGCAACCATCGAAATAGCCGAGCTGCCAGGACTGCTCGCCGCCCGGGAACTTGAACCCTGGGATGCGCGGCGGCACGGTGAGCGCCTGCCCATCGGCGGTCACCGCCGGCGCGTTGATGAACCCGATAGCGGCCGCGATGTTCGGGGTTGTGCCCGGAGCGTTGATGACGTTGACGTTGTTCTGCACCCCGAACGGGCCCATGCCGAGGACCTCTGAGACGTCGACCGCCATCACGACGACGCCCTCAATCTGGATCAGCGACCGTGGGAACGTCAGACCGTTCGACATCGTGTAGGTGGACACGGAGCGCGGCCCGTTGAGCACGTTCACCGCGTCGTAGTCGACGGTCGGCGAGTAGTCGACGAGGACCGGAGCGCCGAACAGCTTCTCCAACCCAGGCAGGACGACCACAGCGGCGCCGGTCGCGATCGTCCCGGTACCCGACAAGCGGGTGCACCCGGTGAACGCACCGGCCGCCTTGCCGGTGTACGCCACGATGGCGATCACACCCGACGTCACCACCGAGAACCGGCCGGCGGTAGGAGCGTCACCCGTCGTCGCGACCTGCACCGATTGTGCGCCGACGAGCGTCGACACGTTGACCCCGTTCGACCCGACGGCAACCGTGGTCGACATCGGTCCGACCGACTGGGTGTGTTCCTGCACGATGTGGAGACCGGACGCAGACCGGATCGCGCCGCCCGCTATCTCCAACGCCGACGTCAACGTCGAGGCGGGCATTGTTGCGTCCGCGTCGGCGTCCAACCCGAGGTAGCCGGACGCGGCACCCTTCTGCGACGTCACCTGCACCGACGCCGAATCGACCTTCGCGGCGGTGACCGCTGACGCGGCGAGCTCGGCGGTACCGACCGCACCAGCGGCGACCGCGTCGGATGTGACGGCGTCGGTGGCGATCTTCGCGGTGGTGACCGCGCCGGCGGCCAGGGCCACATTGCCGAGCGGCCCCGTCGCTGCGCCCGCCAACGTCAGCCCGGCGACTTCGGCTGCGACCACAGCTGTTGCCACCGCGGTGGCGACCACGGTCGGGTCGGCGATGCTGTCCACCTCAACCTCGAGGGCGTCGACGCGGGAGCGCAACACACCCACCGGCGGTGTTTCCAGGGTGCCGGGCGGGTCGGTGAGACGGGATGTGACCGTCTGCACCGTGGCGATGTCCCACACGTGGAAGGTGATTTCGGGGGCGAGCGCGACGGGGTAGCCGTCGTCCATCTGGTAGATGGTGAGCCCGTAGACGGCGCCGGCGGGGATCATCGACGGGTGCGTCGCGGATCCGTTGGCGGTGCGGGTGGGGGCGAGGTCGGGGAAGGTGACGGTCCCGGCGGTGGTGACGGTTCCCCATCGCAGCCCGCCGATTCCGGTTTGGTCGATGTACGCGAAGCCGGGGTTGGCGGGGTCGACGATGAGGCGGAGCGCGCACCGCAGTTCGGTGAGGGGTTCGCCGGGTGCGGTGACCTGGTGGGAGATGGTGGCCATCCCGTGCACCGTGCGGGCCGTGGCGGCTACCTGGCGGGATGCATCCCGCTACTTTCCGACTCCGGTGCGGCGCACCGCTGCGGACAGGCGGCGGGGGTCGGTGCCGACCTCAAGGGTCGACATGCCGGTTTCCCATCGGACGTAGTCGGTGAGGTCAACGATTTCGCCGTCGACGCCGCGGACCAGGTAGACGCCCATGCCGTCGCGGATCTGCATGGTGATGCCGTAGATGCGGGTGAGGAAAGGCCAGCAGATCTGGCCGGCGTAGTGGGTTTCGGCTGGCCCGTCGAGCAGGAACGCAAGGTACTCGTTTTGGAGTTGCCAGATCCGGTTGTCGGGATCCCATATTTTGATCCAGTCGCCGGGGGTGATGTCCTTGAGGGGGCAGAACGAGTCGGTTTCGACCCTGAGCATGTCCCGCCAGGAGAAGTCGGCGCCGCCATGCGCTGTCGCCAACGTGGTGAGTTCGGTGGTGCCTGCTATCGACGTGTCCTCGATGTACTTGCGGAGCCACAGCGGGTTCCCGAACGCGTCGAAGTAGGTCAGGGTCGGGTCGTTGACCGATGCGATAGAGGACCCGTTGAACGCTGATACCGCGGCGGCGTACCTCTCGAGGGATCGGGTGACCCGGATGCGCGACCGGAGCGCGACGAGACCCTGGTCGGCGCCGTCCCAGTCCGGGGTGGCGATTGCCCGCACGGCGTTCCCGGCACCGTAGAGGGTGGTGATGGTGCCGACGTCGAGGAGGATGCTGTTGCGGACCCGCCACTCGACCCCGAAGTTGTAGGCCAGATAGTCGAGCGAGTCGCGTGGTGTCATCCCGCTGGGTCGCGTCCAGTCGAGGTTCCCGGCGCCGCCAGACACCGACCCGGTCGGCACCGCGGCGACACTACCGGCGACGTGGGTCACCCACGCTGCGAGCGTCTGGTTCGCGTTGAAGTTCCCAGAGATGCTCGGTCCTTTGCCGTCGGCGTCGCCGAGCCACGCCGTCACATGATCGCCGGACAGCTCGGTGCGGTCCTCCTGTGCGATGTACCGGCCGGTGTACCGCGACGCCTCGAACAGGGAGGTGGCGGTGAACGCCGCCGGGTCGACGTGGGCGGGGGTGATCACCAGGTGCGAAAACCCGTACTGTTCGACGGCGAGCATGTCGGTGATCTGGCGGGGGGTGGGGAGCCGGCCGCCGTCGATCGACAACGACCAGTCGCCTGGGGCTTGGACCCGTTGCGTCACCGGCATCGGGTCACCATCCGACCACGGTGGTGCGTTCCCAGAACGGAGCGAAGTACTGGTTGCGGAGGTCGGTTGCCCGTTCGGGGTCGGCTGAACCGGATCCGCCGATTTCCCAGCCGACACCGAACGACCACGCCTTCTTGCGGTTCCCGGCGCCCGACGAGTCCAACACGGAGGCGCCTGCGCCGAAGGCGGTCGCCGCTGGGGTGAGGAGCACGAACCGGTTTGAGTTGACCGCTGTGTCGGTGCGCCCACCGCCGTTCCCGGTGATCGCGGTGCCGGCTTCGCCTGGGTCGGTGCCGACGGATCCGAGCATGTTTTGGCCGGTGGTCGACATGCGGCCGTCGATGATGCGGTCGCCGCGGCGGAGCGCCAGGTCGAGGACGACGCGGTGCGGGTAGTCGAGGCTGGCGGCTTCGAGTCCGACGGTGAGACGCACCACGCACTGCTCGGGGGTGTTGCGGCTCACCGCTACCGTGTGGATCCGGTTGAATTCGTACGGCCCCACCCCGTCCGCAGCGGCGAACTTGATGACCTTCGCCGTCCCCCACGCCCCACCCGAGTAGGCCTGCACTTCGAGGGTGCCGCCGGCCGGCGACGGGTAGACGCGGACGAGGCCGTTGGTGAGCCGCCACGCCCGCGCCTTGTCCATGCCGGCGGTGGGGGCGAGGTGCCGTCCGATGACGGTGTGCCACTCGGTTGGGCTGTGGAGCATCTCGATGGCGGCGGCACCGTCGTACCAGTTCGCTTCGGGTACCGACCAGCGGGCCGTGGCGTTGCCGGTGACACCGGCACCGAACCCGTCGTTGCGGTAGAAGTTCACGGCACCCGTGTCGGCGGTGCGGACCGTGGGGAGTGTCTGGAAGGTGTCGACGCCGTCGTAATAGTCGAGTGCCGCGGCGGGCACCGCGTGCCACGCGGTGGGCAGAGAGGTGGCCACGGTCGCGGTGTTGCGCCACCCGCCGATGAGGTGCGATTCGATGTTCGGTTGTGCGCCGACACGGTCGGCGACGATGTCGAATCGGGGTCCCATCCGCATCTGCTCATCGAGTTCGCCTGGATCGATCGGGACTCTCACCTCGCGGACCCGCACCATCCCCGTCAGGGTCGGGTCCTTCGCGAACACCATGGGGACGAACACCTCGTCGTCGTGCGACGCCAGGCCGAGGAGCTGGTCGCGGATCACTTTCATCTGTTCGACGGTGTAGTCGGAGCCGACTGCGATGCGGCCGGTGATGCGGATGCTGTCGGGTGTGAGGTCGACGGCGTCGACGTTGGTGAGCGCACCGCCGTCGGCGATGCGGCCGATTCTGAGGTTGGCCATCAGTCCCTACCGGTGGTGGATCGTTCCATCTGGCGGATCTCTTCGCGCATCTTCTGTGCGAAGTCTCGGAAGAGTTGGCGTTCGTCGCCGACATAGTTCGGGGCGGAGAAGTTCATGGTCGGGGCGGCGTGGTTGTGCACGATCTGCTGCACCACCTGGCCGCCACCGGCCCCGGCGAGGGTGCGTTGGGTACGAGGATCATGGTTCGGGATCACACGCCCGTCGCGCCCGCTCATCATCAGCATCGTCGACCCGCCAACCTCGAGCAGTTCAGGGCCCCGCTCGTTGACGGTGTAGGCCATCCCTGCGCCGACCGGGCCGCCAGCGGCGCGTTGAGGGGGGCCCGGTCGGCCCTGGGTCGGCGCCGGGTTCGGGCGGCCGATGTAGTTCATCACGATGTCGATAGCTTTCTGTCGCAGAGCCTCAAGCGCCGCGTCGGCCTGCGTCGTGTCGACCGTCACCGTCCCGTGCGCTCCCTGGCCGGCATCGTCGAGGCGGGTGTTGACCTCGTCGAGCTTCGTCTTCGCCGTGTCGGTCCCGTTCATCGCGACGAGCGTCGCCAGGTTCTCCGGGGTCAACCCCAGCTGGCCGATGTACGTCTTGGCCTGCTCCTCGGTGAGGCCCATCTGGGTCATCACCCCGAGGAGCTGCACCGCGTGCCAGGCGAGGACCTCGTTCCCCGCCTGGATCGACCCCGTCTCCTCAGCGACCGCGGTCGCATGGTCGATCGCCGCCTGCGCTGCACCCGACACGACCTCGCGGTTCTTGCGTCCCGCCTCGGTGGTGACGTCGAACGACTGGCCGTTCCACAACAACGCGGCCGACACGTCGAAGAGGGCCTGCGCGAACTTCGTTTCGGCGTCGTACGACGAAATGTGAACGCCGAGCAGGGTGTCGATCGTGTCGGAGTAGGCGCCGATCTTCTCCTCCGCGGTGGCCGCCCCATCGGCCACCGTCCCGAACCCAGCGGCCAGCGCCGACATCTCCGGGTCCGCCAACGCTGCGGCGTCGCGGGCGGCGAGGAACGAGGTGACGAGCTGGTCGACTTCGGTGCCGGCGTCGGGCAGGTGGGAGGCGAGCTGCGACACCTGCTCGTCGGTCAGCCCGAACTCCTCCTGCATCGCCGCCAATGACCCTCGCAGGTCGATGCCGGCTTTCTGGGCGAACCGGTCGATTTCGTCGGCCGTCATCCCCGTTTCGGTCTGGAGTCGGGCGGAGGCCTGCGCCCAGTTTTCGTAGCCCGGGATCGCGGTGTCGAGCATCTTGGCGAGCTCGCGGGTCGTGGCCTCCATGTTCGACACGGTGTTCTCGTCGAACGGATCGAGCATCTGGGAGAAATCGACCTCGTTGCCCGACAGGTTGGCCAGCACCCCGAGCGGCCCGCCGACCGTCACCAACGCGTCGCCGAAGAACGACGTCTGCTCGGTCCCCTCCGCGATCTTGGTGTTGAGGGAGTCGTAGTAGCTGACCGTGTCGTTGATCGACTGCTGGTAATCCGCCAACGTCTTCGGGGCCGCCAACCCCTGCGTCGCCGCCGCCGCCGCAGCGATGCCGGCCTTCTCGATGTTGCCCCACAGCACCGCCGCGTAGATCAGCCCGGGTGCCGCCGCCGCCAACGCGAACGACGCCATCCCGATGCCCTTCGCCGCGAACTCGCCGCCCCGCCCCGCACCCTGCAACGACCCGATCAGCTCGTCGTACTTCGGTTTCACCAACCCCACCGCCCCGGCCCCGGTCAGGATCGCGCCACCAACCCCGGCCAGACCGATCGTGACCTGGTCGAGCGGCCCCGGCATCGACGAGAACCCTTGCACCGCGGCGGCTGCCGACTGGGTCAACGACCGCAACGCACCATCAGCCTTCGCGCCGGTCTGGATCAGCGCCGTCTCCATCGCGCCGCCGAGCTCCTCGAGGTCACCCCGCAGGTTGTCAGTCTTGATGCGGGCGAGCTCGGCGGCGTAGCCGGCGTCGTTCACCTCACCAGCCCACATCGAAACGCCTTCGCCGCCCTGCCGGTACAGGATGGACGCAGCCCGGATCGCGTCGCCGCCGAACAGCGTCTGCAAGGTGTTGATGCGCTGCTCGTCGGTGAGTCCACCCAGCCGGGTTTGGAGCTGCTCGGCGGCGTCGGTGAGGCCGACGAACTCGCCGTTCGCGTCGAAGAACTCGAGGCCCAGGTCCTTCATCATGGCGGCGGCCTCAGCCGATTTCGGGACGAACGCGGTGAGCATCGTCTTCATCGACGTGCCGGCGTCGGAGCCCTGCAGCCCGGCCTGAGCGAACATGGAGAGGGTGCCGACGGTGTCTTCGAGGCCGATGCCGAACTGGGATGCGACGAGCCCTGTCTGTTGCAACGACATGGCCATGCCGTTGACGTCGGCGGCGGATTTGTTGGCGCCGGCGGCGAGGACGTCGGAGACGTGGCCGGCGTCGGCGCCGGCGAGCGAGAAGGTGTTGAGCGCGAACGCGGTGATTTCCGCTGAGCGGGCCAGGTCGATTCCGCCGGCCGCGGCCAGGTCGAGCGACCCGGTGAGTGCGCCACCCAAGATGTTGGCGGTGGAGACGCCGGCTTTGCCGAGCTCGGCTTGGGCGGTGGCGGCTTCGGTGGCGGAGAACACGGTGGCTTGGCCGGCGTCGAGGGCGGCCTGGCGGAGCATCCCCATCTGTGACGCGGTCGCGCCGGTGGCGCCTTGGACGTTCGACATTTCGGCGTCGAATCGCATGGCGGCGCCGGCGGCGATGCCGAAACCGGCGAGCATCCCGGCGCCCATCACCGCGGCGCCGGTCGAGATCGACTGGAGGCCCTTCTCGGTGGTGCCGGAGAAGTCGGTCATCTCCCGGCCGAGCACCCGGGTCTGCGCCACCGCCAGGCCGATGTTGGCGGTGTAGTGCGACACGTTCGCCCTCAGCGCGACCTCGATGATTTTCATCTGTGCGCCCAGCGACATAGGGGTCACCGTGCGCGCAGCGGGCAGGTTCGGGCGGGATGCATCCCGGCCGGTTCAGCCAAGGTCGATGAAGTCGCCCGGGGTTGTTGGGCGGAGCCGCACATGGACCCGGTGCCGTTCCTGATCGCCGATCTGGGATCGGGCGGCGTCGATCTCGTCGCACCCCTGACACGACGTCGTCTCCACAATCCACGCCGGCTCCGCAAGCCTGCGCCCGGTGCTGTCAACCCAGTCGGACGGCTCAGTCCCACACGACGGGCACAGCGCCCCCTGACGCACCTGACGGCGCCGCTCGAACGCCAACGCCTTGTCCTGGTCGTCGTCAGACCACGCGAGGAACTGGGAGTGCCCCAGACGGTAGTGGCGGCAGACACCCAACTCGGCTTCGAGCTGGGCGTCTACCTCGAGGAGTTTCCCAGGTCGTGCCGCCGATGCTGGGTGTTCACCGCAAGCGCGGCCCCGAACAGCTCGGCGAGCTCGGCGTCGGACCAGCCGGCCGAACACCAGATGCCGGTGGCGTCGCCGAGCGTCATCTCAGGTTCGATGCACGCCGCGGCGAGGAGGACCGGGGGGAACGTGTCGGGGTTGTGTTCGAGCTCGGGGATCTGGTGCTCGGCGACACCGGCCTTGAGCCAGCGTGCCGTCCACTCGGTGCGCTGCTCTTTGGTCGGCGGGTGCTCCCCGCGCAGGTCGGAGAAGCGTTGCCTGCCGACCGCCTGGAACACGAACCTGGCCGACACCGCTTCGGCGTCGGCCCGGAGCCGGTCGAGTTCGGCTTGGGCTGCGCCGAGAGCGGCGGGGGCGGCCGGGTTGAGCTTGGGGACGAGGAGCCGGTTGCGGGCGGCGTCGACGGCCTGTTCGGCGGCGGTGAGCGCCAGCTCGATGTCGGCGTCGAGGATCACGGTGACGGTTTCGCGGCGGGGCTGCTTGGCCGCGATGATGCCGGCGATGTCCATGTGGGTCTCCTGGGGCGGTGGGGCGG
>ENA-ORBV01013833-ORBV01013833.1-microbial-mat-metagenome-genome-assembly--contig:-NODE-13833-length-12191-cov-5.203318_pt1 | contig 12191 bp, 5 predicted proteins | sample MGYA00237777_ERZ505514 | MGnify/ENA primary metagenome ERZ505514 (study PRJEB26160, sample SAMN06269048) | microbial mat metagenome | isolation source: Oligotrophic lake microbial mat | place... | reverse complement strand
TAAACAGCTGCAGTAGGGCTGGCTACTAGGTGCCCTACAACTGCTATTAACCCTAACCCTACAATCTCCAAACCCATATTTCTGTGACAGACAGACAGATAGACAGACAGACAGACAGACAGACAGACAGACAGACAGACAGACAGACAGACAGACAGACAATTAAACCAACTGAGAGACACTGGCCAACAAGTTGGACCTGGTGTCACATTCATCTTTTTTTACTTTTTTTATGCTCATTTTAGTAACGGCTGATAATTTTATTCAAATGTTTGTTGGATGGGAAGGTGTTGGTTTATGTTCGTATTTATTGGTAACAAAGGAGGACATGAACCAGACCCAAAGCAGAAGCCGTCCCAGCCAACCAAAAATTGCTAACTCCAACCCCAATCATGGTTCAAACGTGTCACGAACCATTGCCAGACGTGCTTCTTCGACGAAGATATAATTATTTGGTAGAGTTTTCTTCTACTTCTCATTCATTTTGCCCTGCCCAACAAACCAAAACAAAAATCATGACCTCCCGCCCAAGCCGCCATGGCGAAGGCAGAAGAAGAGGGCCTTTTGCAAGGGAATCGCCACGTGTTAAACGTGGTTACCATTACTACTCTGAAGACGCGCTCAAAGAGCTCCAACTAGGACGGCTTCCTCTAACTGCTGACGAGTTCCATGAGCTCAGGCCGTCGGGCTGGGAAGCCATCCTGCTTCTCCTGGGTTCCTCAGATCCTCAAAGCCCACTGGGTCGATTGGTGGACCACAAGAACACGATTGTGCGTGAAATCTATTCTTATTTTTTCCATCCATGGGCGAAGCACGTAAGGCTCACCATCCCGGCGCCTCTGGTTGGAAACACGTGTGGTTCCACAAGACTGACCTTTGTCGGTGGACGAAAGGGCTGGAAAAACCAAGCTCGACGAATCATGGAGGAGGATGTTCCAAGCACGTCCCAGGGACAAGATGGCTTTGTTTCCTTTGCCAAGGTCGGACAGGTTGTGTTTCCAGAACCAGCCGACCGTAATGTGAACATGATGCCCTTTCTTCTAGGCGACAAGTCATCCTTACCCGAGGAGTTGCAATGCTACCATGAAATCATTGAACAATGTCCCTACTTTTGCGAGGAAATTGGCAAGGTGGCATATTTAACCGTACAAGAGAGTTTCGTGGACGCTCAGGAAACCCAGCGTCGACCTGGGTTGCACATTGAATCTCCGGGCGTCTTTTCCGATTCGGATTCGGATGTGGCTTCGTTCACACCAGGCGTGGAACACCCTTGGGGTATGGGTGTCTTTTTTGGCCCTGACCGATACGAAGGTGGCATTTATATTGCGTCCAGTGTCAGCAATACGACGCAGCTATACGATGCCCTCGTGGATGCAAGTGTCCCTGGCATTGTGGATCGATGGGGTGGTTGTGAGCATTTGCGAGCCTTGGTTGGACCCGGTACACCATTGGAAGCTGGAGAATTGGTTTGGATGACAGATCGTACACCCCATGAAGCTTTAGCACAGCCTGAAACGGGGCATCGTCAGTTCTTTCGTCTGGTCATGCCGTATGTATCCCATTGGTTCGCGGACCATTCAACACCCAATCCCAAAGTCCCGCTGCCGGAACACGTCAAAGTTGTCCGAGGGAATAAGTTTTTGCAAACAGCTTAGATTCTTCCGAAAAAATGTCTGCAGGATTGTCCCTACTCTACTAGGTAGCACTGACAGATCTACTGCACGTGCTATTTTGCATGGCGTGGCGTGGTTTGCCAGTTTTTCGGTTGTCTAGACATGGCTCAGTTATAATAAAGCAAGCCCTAAATAATGCTGCACCCCATTGATAGTTAGGTAAAGTTTTTCTTAGTAACATTATTATTAGTTTTCCTCAAGAGACAATGCTACGTGGGAGTTATGGATTATGAAACCCTTTATGGGAGTTATGAATTATAAAGATTCGAAATCTTCGAACGCTCAGTGGAGTGTATATTGATGCACCAGGCAGAACAGCTGCACTATTACATCAAAATCAGCGATAGAACTGCAGCGCCTAGTAGCCATGAGCTGGCCTGGAACACCATCACGGTTGTCCCTGCTGACCTGTTGTCATTTCCCGATCTACTACTGATCATCTCGCCGAGTTCATTGACCAGCATGCCTTCTCGAAAAGGATCGGCGGCGGCATTTTTCTCGTCGGATGGTGGTGGGATGGAACATCCATCATTTCGAGTGATGGATTGACATTCACAGGCTTGGTGGCAGTCAATCATGGAGCGCATTCCACCCGTGATGGATAGGTCTGCCTTGGCTCTAGTAGAAGTAAAGACATCAATGTTGTTGATTCTTGTTTTGGAGAAGCCGTTGCTAATGACAGAAATAACACTGCTGTTGTCGCCATTCTCCTTCTGTTGGTTGTTGATGACATTGCAAATCATGCCTGGCTCGGGACAGACATAAAACCCACTGGCCGGCTGAAAGGTCGCCATGACACAAGATAGATGACTACCAACAATCAGGAAGAAAAGTGTAAAGAAACGCATTGTTGACGGCTGTTGGCAGAGACGTTCGTTTTTGTTTGTTGGAAGTCTTGCTTTGCTGCATTTGTGTGGCAATGACAGAGATTGTACATACCAGACTGCTGGTATACTGGTAGCAATACATAGTACTTGAACATGTTCGTGCACGGGATGACGTAAATCTAAAACGAGCCAGCATTTTGACGTTGCATGCACATGAATGGTTTTTCTAACTGGGATTTTTGGCGAAGAGATAGCGCGAGCATGACGTGCTTCGCCTCCTCACATTTTGGAATTTCTCCTCACATTTTGACATTTCTTCGACGTGAATGATCCCGCTACCGTGATGCATTCATTATTTGCTGGTTAACAAACATACTAGTAGCTAGTTTTCTGCCTTCTCAATCTACTTGGCACTTCTAGAGCTTCCCTTAGCTTGTTGACACATTAAAGAAACACGCAGACTGACAAACAAAGCCAGCTAGCTATCCGTATTTGGACAGAGGAAGTCTAATTAAGTTTACAACAACAAAAAGAATGAGGTTTCGTCCCATTTCCACAGCCATTGGAGCCGTATGGCAAGCCATTCAAGGTGGACAGTCACAGGAGGTCGCACCTCCAGTGACAGAACCTCCTGTTGCTACTCCCTTTCCTTCTGTGAGTCCAACCTCCCCTCCTACGTGGAGTCCAACTGTGAAAATTATTCGTGCAATTGAACCATCACCCTCCGAGTCTTCTGTCTTGTCCGAAATGGAAAATTATTCGGAGCAACTGAGTGACTTCTTAGGCATTTCAAGAGTCGTGGAAGAACCTCTTCCATATCCAACTCCCAATCCTACGCCAGCACCAACGTATGCATCACGTCCACAACCAACGCAACAACCTACTTCTACTCCTTCTGAAAAGCCTACGAAAACGCCTACCCCAAAACCTTCACCTGTTCCAAGTTCTGATCCAACATCTGAACCTACTCCTACTCCATCTCAAAAGCCTACAAAAAAGCCTACTGCAGAACCTTCACCTGCTCCAAGTTCTGAACCTACTCCTGCTCCGACGCCAAAACCCACTTCTACTCCATCTCAAAAGCCGACTAAAAAGCCTACTCCACAACCATCACCTGCTCCAAGTCTTGCTCCAACCACAGAACCTACTACAGAACCTACTACAGAACCTACTACAGAGCCTAGTCAAAAGCCGACTAAAAAGCCTACTCGTAGTCCCACATCAGAGCCTACGGTTGGTGCTACTCTTGTTCCCACTTCTGGACCTTCTTCTGCTGTGACGGAAGGAGTGACGGAAGGCGATGCAGATGAATATGACGTAGAAGGCGCTTCGGATGGAACGGATATTCCATTGGCTCCCGAATGCGCGGGTCCCCTTCAGGAAATTGGACTTTCCTTTACAGGAGGCAGCTGTGAAGAGAGTCAAAATTCCCTTGCCGAAGAAAACTTTCTCTGTCGAGAAGATGCACAAGATATTGGAGACCTTCGATCCGTGTACCTGGTCATTACCGCACCTAAAGACCATGATTTTGTATACTACGAAGGGTGGACTCGACTCGGGTCCAAGCTGGTCGTGGCCGACACATTGGAAGGCAATGGCTTTGAGCAAGGTCTCTTTGTCAATGTGTACCGCAATGAAGAAATGAGTGATCACACCAGCGCCAGCAACCGAGTCCAATCCTTTATCATTCAAAGCTCTTGTGATTTTCCCTTGAATTTGGGTGATACCTTTGGTGCCTTGCAAGTGGTATTGTTAACCAATGAACCCTATGGAACCATGACGTACATGCCGCCCCAAGACGTGACAGTCTGTTTGGATGATGTTTTGACCTGTTCGGACGGTATGCGTGTGATACGGGATGCTAAAAATAACTGTGAATTCTTCCCTTGCCGAGAAGTAGTCACTTGTCGGCTGGAGGCTAGCATTGAATGCAGTACCTCCAGTGGTCGCACTTGTGAAAGCTTTCAACAATTTGACTCCTCTGCTAATTACACAATGATGGAACACAAAGACTTGGTCACCATTACCTTTAGTCTCACCAATATTGGCAATCATTCTGCTCTGATATCCAGAGCTTCCGGAACGAATCCTATGTTAGGGTGGCGACCCATTGATTTGGTGGAAGAACCAACATCGCTAGAACCAGGCTTGCAGTTATCGACGACGTCGGAAGTTACGATTGATACCCTGGAAATTGCAGGAAACGACTATATGATTCTTTTTGATGTTGCGGGATATTCCAGCAGTGGATTTGAATGTACGCATGGGGCTTTATACAGGATCAGCTTTGCGGAAAAGCCCATGGGCCACAATGACTCGGAAGTGCCGCCACCATCGTATTTGAACATGGGCAGTGGTGGAGTGTCGTCTCAGCAAGAGCTGCCAATCAACACGGATACGGATTACCAGTTACCGATTGAGATGGAGTCCGAGCCAGAGGAGTGTACTTTGGATGTGGAGTTTCAGTGCACCTCTTGCGATGTAGAACGTCACAAAGCTGCCGAATGCCTAAATCCGCCTTCGGAAATGACTTTTTTATTCAACGGTGGCGCTTGCGACCAATCGTCCCACAAACAACAACAAAACGAGGGAACTTTCTGCTTTGATTTGGAGGGTGGTCCACCAACTCGACAGGGTGAAAAATCGTTCATTGTGGCAACTGATCTGGGAGGTGAAACGGTCTATTTCAGCGACTGGGTCGGAGTTGGCGAATCCTTCGCTATAAACGACATTATCAGCTCTGCGGACGCTCAGGTCATTATGGTCTACAAGACAAACAACACAGGCGATCCTTCAAATGTCCTCCAGGCTATCCAATTTGACAGTTCCTGCGATCGTAGTGCCCTGTCAGCTGGAGATAGGTTTGGATCCATCCAAGTTGAAACATATACCAATGTGGCCCAAGGAGAAGTTTCGATGTTGAGCAACCAAACATTCTATCTGGAAGTTACCGTCCCGCCTGAGCCTCATTATGTAACATTCCGTGGACTTGGCGTTGCTACCACTGTGGCTCCGTTTTTCTTTAACTTATCGGACAGTGTCAGTGGATTCAGATTGGCAGGCGGAGAGCAGATGAGTGCAATATTCTTGATTCCAGTTGACGTGACACAGAGACGAGGCTATGGCCTCGAGGTGGTCATAAGCGGCTTGACGGATGAAGGCACTCAATGTTTCGGGAGCAGGAACATCAGCTTTACAACGGGAGATCCATCCTTACCTATTCCAGACAAGGAATTCCCTTCTTCCTACAACGGCAGCACCGAAACGGATCATCTACCAGATTACGGATATGATAATGACACAGCTGTCGAGCGTCCCATTCCTTCCATCAACAGCACGGGCATGGACCATCGCTATGACACCGGCATGGCCGACAACGAAACAGTTGTTCATTACGCATCCCCTGGATGTGAATTAGAGGCGTCTATTGAGTGTACCACCAGTAGTGGCCAAAGCTGTGAAGACTTGAAACCCCCTTCCACAGACGTTTGTTATTCGTCGTCCGGATTTGCCAAGAAAGTGTCCTTTAGATTTACAGGCCACGGTCTGAGCCAAGAGTCAAATGAATACTCTATTTCTGCACAAGCCAGCGGAGGTGAAGCTTTTTCTCGTGTCGTAAAAATAGGAGAGATCTTCACCATTGACAACCCTCTCCAAAAGCAGTACCTTGGAGTTGTCATTTCATCGTCGGGTGGTTCTGGCGATGCGCTGGACCGCATTGCGGTCGAGCTTCCCTGCAGTGGAATGAAAAATCGAGACATTACCTTCTTTCAACAGTTTGGACCACTTGTGGTCGTAGGTTTTATGGGCGACTACGGCCAGCAAAGCGCTCTTGAACAAATCAGCATCACGTACTCTGTGAAGAACAAGGGTCTGACGAAAGCATCCGTTCTGTCTGTTCAGACAAGGAGTTCATTTGACACCGGTGATGGAACGACGCTACATGAAGATTGCGCTGTTTTGCCTCCCCAGGCTCAGCTTCGTATCCCAACTACTGGGAATCTCATCGACCTGACAGAAAGCTCCGGTGAATTCTTTACTTTTGCTCTTAGGGCATTAGGAGAGGGATCTGTAAAAGGTCACACCTGCGAGGGTGGAACGAGATTCAACCTTCAGATCGCATCGCTGCCCACCAGCTCTCCAGCACCTACTTTTTCAGCACCTTCCGAAGCGCCGACATCCGCACAAACTATCTTGCTAGATGAGACGTCCATACCGGCTTTTGACCAGACAATCATTCCCGACACTGCCGGCCCAACTTCTGTACCGACACCCTCTCCAAGTGAAGGTTACGAGACAACCATGTCCAAGAGCCCCAGCCCGACCGATGTGCCGGCACCTGATGCATCAGCGAGTGTTCCAAATTTATATATTCGAACGGCGCTAAACCAACTTCAACGAGGCGACAAGTGGAACGATCTGGACTCGTACCAGTCGAAAGCAATAACATGGCTCGAGAACGACGAACTTTCGACTCAGCTCGTTCAATCTCCTTCTTTGGAGCGACTCAGTCAGAGATATGCTTTAGCTTGCATTTACTTTGCAACATACGGAGTGCAAACCACCTACACAGTAGACGAGTCGCGTGGCTGGATCAATTCGACAGGGTGGCTAAGCAGTGAATCCGAGTGCACTTGGTTTGGCCTCGAATGTAATGAGAACGATCTAGTGAAGCAAATTAATCTGCCTTCGAATCGAATTACAGGGTCATTTCCACCGGAAGTAACTCTCATGGCAGCTTCGCTGACACGCTTGGATCTCTCCCAGAACACTGTTTACAACTCGGGACATGACGGTCTCTCTTGGCTAGGGTGGTTGACCAACTTGAAAGTTCTTTATCATGGGCAGACAAATTTTGAGTTTGACGGAATTCCACACTACGTATCACAGCTGACGAATCTTGTTGAATATGATTGCTCTTACAGCAAGTTCTCTGGTCCATTGAATGGAAATATATTTTCCTCGTTGCAAAAACTGGGTAAGTGCTTCAATGAGCTTTTCTCAATCTAAAGTTTGATCAAATGGCCGCACACGACTGACTCGTTGCTCTCGTTTGCGACTGCAGAATATTTGGCCCTGAGTGGGAATTCCTTTAATTCCTCCATCCCTTTGGAAATCGGGCAGTTGCCAAACTTGGGTAGGTACTGATTGGTCAACCGGTGCTGGATATTCCTGTGTTGGGACGAAGTTGTGTAGCTCACCTGGTCCCGCTTTGCTTCAAAGAATTCTTGTACGCTTCGGAGGCAAAGATCGATGGGGATTTGTCATTCATGGAGCCCATGAGCTCTATAAGTAAGTCAATGTCGCAGTACTGTTATGCATCTGTAATCCTACTTCAGGAGCCGTCCCCGCACTAACCATACTGTGCCGCCTAATTGTTTGAATTGCAGTCGAATTCTGGGTAGATAACAACCCAGGTCTTGGAGGAAGCATTCCGACGTTCATTGGATCACTCCAAACATTAGGTAAGTTTCAAAGTTCCTTCTGTCCATTGGCAAGCATTGCAGCTAGGGATGAGTGAATCTCAAAACATTACTGTTTAACTCTCGTTTTGTTTTCCAGAGATCTTCGCTGTCAATGGATGCACATTGACGGGCTCAATCCCAACCGAATTAGGGAATTTGAGGAATGCGGGTACGTTACGTTGCCTTGTGTTCTTGCTCACAATAAAGATCGTGTGATTGATGGTCACATCTCATCTTGTTTTTCTATTACTCATTCCATCAACTCTTGCCATACTACAGAACGAATTTGGCTCTACGACAATATGCTGACGGGTACTCCCCCTATCGAGCTAGGAAACTTGTTCAAGCTGCAGCAACTAGAATTAGAAGCAAATGCCCTAACTGGAGCCATCCCCGAAGAACTTTGTCTCAACCGAGTACCACTGGGATTGCTCGGCATACTTGAAGCTGACTGCGCTGAACAACTCGAATGTTCGTGCTGTACCTGCTGCCAGAATTGTGTCCCTTATGGCTATGATAGAGGACGGGCCTTCGGCGGTAGTGGTGGAAGATAAACATTGGCATTAACAGCAAAGAAAATTTATAGAACATATATGTACATGCCTACTGTACTGTTGCTAGCCAACTACTAGCTAGCTTCATTTGTAGAGTGTATGTCGTATTGAATATTTTTAGCTTGATTTGTTGGTGATCCAGCATATGTTCTACCGGGTCGTAGTAATGTGACGATGATGGAATGATCTTGAAAACGCTCGCGTTGGTACAAGGTATTGGTGCAGTCACCGCTGCTGCTGCCACATACAATCATACTAACTAATGCCCGTAGTCATAGATTCCATGACCATTGGGATGGAATCCCACGATTTCAATGTGTGGGCTATACAAGCCATCACCCTCTGGTACCGACGCCAGATTGGCAGCACCCGGAGTAGGAGTAGGAGCCACGGCACTGTTCAGCAGGCCTTGTTTTTCCTTGAGAGCAAAGTCACGAATGACCCAGCGACGAACTGTTTGACTTTCCCAGCGTCCCAATGCCCCGGGCAAACTCTTTTTCTTTCCCACGGCAAGTAGATATTCGTTTTCATCGACATTCATGGGAATGTTCAAGGCCTTCAAAGCCATTTCCGTGCCTCCACCAAACAAAAAGGTGGTAACCAAAACAATCAAGGCTGTTGTGACTTGGAACACGTGTTCATTGCCCGTTTCGGGAAAGGTCTTGACCAAGGCATACGACACGGCACCACGCAGACCCGAGAAAAACATCATATTGGCCTTGGCCCATGACACTTGACTGTCATTGAGGGTATCACCGTATGTGTCCGAGATTGACTTCTTGCCCACGTCGGCAGGATGGTGACCTTCCTCGCCATCCTCCTTTTGCAGGGTATATTCGGTGTCAGTAGTGGTGCGTACGGAATCCATTTCGATAGGAAGGGTACGAATGGTTTGCGTCGTGTTGTTATAATTGGACGAGCTGCTGCTTTTGGGCGCCAAGAGAGCATTGTAAAAGATGGTAATGGGATACACATTACAGGCACGGCCAACGGTACATGCCACGAGTGCCAAGGCAAAGAACCACAAGTGGAATCCACCACTCAAACCCGAGGTGACCGACAAACCAATTTCCATGAAAATCATTGTCTCTGTGACATGTGCCGTCAAACGAAAGACTCGATCCGAGGTCATGGCGGTGTCGGCCGATAAATTCGGAACGACATAACGACGCGCCGCAAAGCCCGCCACCAAGGTCGTCACGATACCTGACAAGCGCATACACTCGGCCAAGACAAAGGGCAAATACAAAATGGTCATGTAACTGCACAATTCCAAGAGGGGTGTATGGCGCATATCGACGTATTTGTAAAAGGCCGCATAGGCCAATCCCACCAAGGTTCCCAAGAACAAAGATCCGGCAATGACCACGAAAAAATCAATCACAAATTGAAGCATTTCTGCTCCCACGCTGAGTGGCTCGGCGGCTTCCATGTTGCGTTCGACCAAATGCGCGAGGGATTCAAACAACACGAGACCGACGGCATCATTGATCATGCTCTCTCCAAAGACCAAATAGAACAAGTGGGGATCCACACGTTTGGCGGAAAAGACGGCGAGCGTGGAAACGGGATCCGTGGCCGAGACGAGGGCTCCAAAGGCGGCCAATTCCAAAAAGGTCACTTCAAAGCCAAAGGTGGAGGAAGCCCCGTAGAGAATGCAGGCGACCACGGCGGTACAAATGAGGGTTCCAATACATGCGTAAAGAGTAATGGGGGTCACATACCGCATAAACAAATCGCGATTGACGGCGTAGCCACCTAAACAATTAAAGCAGAGGGAAATATAAAAAAAACAAGCCAACGACAGCATGTACAGATATTGTGAGAATATATTTATTCTGGTGGTGTACAGTGCACATACAGACACAACATGCCCTTTTGACATTCGTATTATTATTCTACGTACCATTGAAAATGACGGGTGGCAAAAGGATGATAAAAAAGACGGTGGGTGAAAAACTCCACAAGTCTTCCGCCACATCCTCATAGGCCAATCCTTCGGCCACGAAGTGCAATATAATGCCAGCCACAATGCCCACCAAAATGACCAAGGCGGCTTCCGGTAAAAAGGATTGCAGCTTGTGTTGATCATGTAGAAATTTCTATAAAATAATAATAGAAAGAAGCAGCAGGAAGTAAACACTAATGTGAGTGATATTTCAGTAGTTTCCTCACAACACCACACAACTTTCACATGAACGTACACTGAGAATGGTCACCACCAGAAATAACACCAGGTAGAGAGCAATAAAGTAGGAGATTCCTCGATTGGACGTGTGCCAATGACTACCTTCGGTTGCCACGGTTGTTTCCGTCATGATTGTAGTGGATGATAATGGTGTTTAGTAGACTTTTTTAGGATAACGATCAAAGTTTCGTCGACCTTTCTTTATCTTGAGGAATGGCGTCTCTGTCAAAATCTATGACTGCTCCGACTGTTTTTATGATGCTTTTGAGTTGCCATTCAAAACAACAATGCATCTATCATCCTCCCATCATGTACTAGTATGGGGAAGTGCGTGTGGCGCGTTACGGAACCTGTGACATACAGTATGCAGGTCCTTTCGTAATGCGTGCGAAAAATGTGAGCTGAAAATGTGACGCAAAAGGTGCGCCGCAATCGTGGCAAATCTTGGGTATTTAGACCACGTCATCCAATCAAGAAGTCGTTACTTACGACAAAGATGGTACTTAGACCACGTCCACCCCCTATTCATCGGCATCACGTGCTCTCTGAGTCTGAACGGATACCAAACCATCCAATTTTTGGAGGCTTTTCGGAATTTCTTAACGCTCGCTTCCGGGTATTGCGTGGAAAAATTCCAATCATCGGCATTGGCGCGCCCGTTGAGACGCGAAATGGCACACGTAATGCAAACGTCACTCCATCCTGTCCAAACAATTGGAATCTCCAAGGGGAGGGGGTCACAACCAACCCCACTCTGCCTGCTACCAGCTGCTAGTAGCTGTGGCGCTCAGACAATCCATCCAGTGCTGTGGCATGTGTGGAGAGAGTCATCTTGAATGACACTTTCACTTGTCTTTTTGCTGCTTGTCAATCACCAGTCACTGCAAACCTTGCATTCAGTGCACAAGTTGGTTCTCAAGCTGTTGACAGCGTTTGCTCAAATCAGCGATGTGTTGCCAACATGTTTCGTTTTGCAATTGGTCACAGTGTCCAGTCACGCTGCAAGTGACTCTCGTGATTCAGGTTTTCATGCACGGAAGCATGCTCTGTCCACCAATTGGTCACTGACACACTTGCCAAGGCACTGAAGAGCCAAAGAGCGACAAAACACTGAGCAACTGCCCCACTCACAAGCTGTCAGACTGCAGACAACGGAAGAGACAAGAAACAGACTGACCAGTTCACTAAAAAACTAAAAACGCAACACCTGATTGACAAAATGGCAAAATGTCAACTTGCATGTTTGCAAATTGACTGGCTCACAATGGAACAACCAAAAACTGAAACTGACAAAAAAGCAACTGACAATCTGACAACCAAGAAACAGCACAAAATTTTGAACAACGACATGACAAACAATTGCACAAACTGACAAAAAACACCATTGACACAGGCCGAGATGGGCCACAACCGCGTTGTTGGGCCCGTGTCGATGAACAGGGTCCTCCGCAGCCACCAAGTTTCCGTGCAGAGAGGTGCTTGGT
>ENA-ORBV01013832-ORBV01013832.1-microbial-mat-metagenome-genome-assembly--contig:-NODE-13832-length-12191-cov-5.534010_pt1 | contig 12191 bp, 9 predicted proteins | sample MGYA00237777_ERZ505514 | MGnify/ENA primary metagenome ERZ505514 (study PRJEB26160, sample SAMN06269048) | microbial mat metagenome | isolation source: Oligotrophic lake microbial mat | place... | reverse complement strand
ATGATCGAGGGAAGAAATCACAAAGTGTCGGCGGAGAACCAGCCGCATCTGTGGTGTGGCTCGTACTCGCCGTTGTCGTCGTCCTGCCGACTACTTGCTCATCATCGTCGGCCATGGATAAATCTGGGAAAGAATAGAAAAGAGCCAATAGCAATGTCGTTTCAAGAAGAAGAAGAAGGAAGAGGCCATACCATTTCAGCACCACCACCCAAAAAAACCCAAAAACCCCATCGAAATCTTTCGAAACAATTAGCAGCCGCCAAGTTTGTTCTCGGGACCCCTCGAGGAGGAGTGTTAGATCGAGGCTCACCCGCGTTTGAACCTTGGATACAAGGTGGGATTGGTCGTGGGCGAGACAATCAAACTCCTTTTGATATTTCTGGCGTTGCGCAAGGTAGTCCAAATCCTTTTTGCGGAACATATTCAGGCCGTGCCTTCCTTCATCTGTTGCTGCTATTGTATGGTGGATGGAGCGTTCGTGTCATCGTGGATGTGGTGTTAAGGAGGAAAAAAACCTGAAAGGAGTTGGTAACAATTTTCTTTTGTCGTCACGAACGTGACTTGGTGAGTCAACATAGTAATTGAGGACTAACGATCAAATGATCGCTCCTATCTTTGGGATGAAGAAGCTTTGGTGTTTCTTGGTCCGACAGCGTGGCAATTATTTCATCTCATTTCTCCATCAAATGACCCGTGATGTCGATCTGTCATTATTTTACGACGACAGAAATCTTATGGATGCCATGCCAATCGCACCTATCGTTGTCCTTCCAAAATTAATGGAGCAGCTGAAACTAAAACAACAAACTACTTCTAAAATACTAGTACATCCAGCAGAGACACCACTGTAAGAAGCTTAGCGAAAAGTAAAAGTCCGAATGAAGAGATCAGGAATAACAACAACTCGTCTGATCCGGATAGCTTTGGCAGTCTTGGCGGTGGACACCATGCTGCTCGGGAATTTCGTTTCCCTTTCTACGTCGGATCAAGATCAGTTTCCACAACCGACAATAATAATAGCAGGGGCCGGTAGTCCATCTGCTACCAGTAGTAGTACCATCCGTACTGGCACCATCCGTTCCCGTGGTGGCAGCTTGGAGGTTCCAGTGTACGACAAAGGTCTGGCCCAACAATTCACCGACCAGTGGTGTGACTTGCGCGGCGTCAACGAGTGGTTTCCATCCGACCCACGGGACTACCAATTGCGAGCCCCGTATTTTATCATTCCCGGCGCTCGAAAAGCAGGAACCACCAGTTTGGCCTCGTACATTGGCGAGCATCCAAAGAGCTGCATTCCTTTTGGGAAAACAAATTTCGAGCCTATGAAAACGAGGACGGCTTGGTACGAGTCCACGAGGCGCGAACGACAATTTACAAGGAAGATTACAACGTGGCGGGCCTCCAAAATAATAATTCCCAATTCATTTCCTTTGATGCGACTCCCCAGTATCTCTTTGAATCCATGCATTCTCCCAAACGCATTCTGTGCACCGCTCCCTGGGTGAAAATGGTCATGATTCTCCGCAATCCCATCACGCGGGCCTATTCCAATTATGCCTACCACAAGCGACAACAGAAATTGAATATCGAATTTGAGCCGTACATCGAAGAAGACTTTCGGTTGCTCAAAGAAGCTGGTTTGATTTTGGACGATCCGGACCAACAAAACGATCTGATGGGCACACCGGAGGAGAGAGAGGCTTGGAATCGATATCACAAGATCAAACGCAAATCCAATATACGAGAAGGAGCCATTGCCAGAGGCATGTACATTATTCCCATTTCCCATTTTGTCCAAGAATTTCAACAAGCGATGGGTCGCGATTATTTCAAACGCCAGTTTTATTTCCTACGGACCGAAGACATGGAAGCAAATGTCCACGAGGAATATCGAAAAGTCTTGGACTTTTTGGGCCTCCCGTATCATCGCTTGAACAACACCCAGGTAAAAGTCAAGAGCAACTATGCTCATCCCATGAAACCCGAGACATGGGCAAGGCTCGAAACCTTTTATGAACCCTATAATCAGCGGCTTTACGAGCTGCTTGGCGAAGGCTTTCCAAAGTGGTAGATCCGCAAGTAACAAGCAACAAGTCAACTACATTACTTTACAGTCGCTATACTAAATTTCTCAAGGATGGACAAGAATGAATGAATCAGATCCATTGTCGTTGATCTCAAGCATTGCAGCTGAGAATAGGAAGACTGAGCCAGAAAGCTAGTGTTTAGTACCAGAACATCTTGTCGTGTACCGCCAAAGGAAATCCAAACGAAAAAGATGAAAATATTCCTTGTTATCCAAATGTACTGATGAGTGAGAACGATGAGCGTTGCCAGCATTTCGTTCCACACTTCCCCCGTAGCTCAGGGCCATTGTTTCGCTCTGACCGCCAGGAAGGTCTCCTTGACATATTCGTTGTGCCGTAGAATAAGAGGAAGACGGGGATGATCACTGATGTTCTTGCCCTCGGCTTTGGCCGACAAGGAGTCAAGTTTCTCTAAAAAGGAATCCACGTGATCCCTCAAGGCTGCAGATGTCTCTGCAAAATACTGGTTGTGAACAGCCTGTTTTGTTTCATAGTCTCCATTCATATGAGCCTGGTAAAAGGCGTGTTGTGTTTGTAGCATTTCCGGGTTGCTCTTGGCCTGTGCTCCCAAATTCTGATACAGCAACACATCCCAGACCTCTTCCGATACATCCCCCGTGCCTTTGTAAAACAACATTCTAGAATGATCATAACCCATATTGACAAGCTCCTCGGAAGGACTCGATATCCAAATCTTACAGAAAGTTGCTGGCGAAGATTCATCCAGAAAGCCATACGTAGCAAAGAGATTGGATGGGTTGGTATTGTCCCCATTGGTGTAGGAAACTCGCAGAGGATATCCTGCCGGCACGTCATACTTGGTGTACGCCAAACAATTGCCCTGGCCATCAAACGATAAATCCACCTCTGTGTCACTTCCGTGGTTGAACTTCCCAAATATAATCCATGAAATGCGTCAGCAATATCAACAAAACTCTCTGTTATAAGAAATGAATCCTATATCTCGTCTCACATACGTACCATATCCGCCATTGGAACAATCCTCACATCGCCTGGTCCAACTTCCAAACTCCTGGTAAAGACCACGGCAAAGGCCCATTTGGCCAATTTTCGATTGTTCTTAATCTCGTCACTGAGAAAAGGGACGTATTTGAGGGCTCGAAAGAATTGACTAAAGCGCGTACGTTCCTGGAGGGCCAGTCGTCGAACCAGTGGCGGCAGACATTCAAAACAAAAAAAGGTCAAGCAAGCGCCATTGGCAAACATCCGAGGCAAGGAATTCAACCATGGGTACCAAGGCGATTGATCGCCGGCTTGATATTCGGCCAGAACTTTGACGAATAAATAGAAATACGGCAATCGATGTTGGCCGTAGACTTTTTCAAACAAATCGTCGACATCGGGCATGGGACTAAATTCTTGTTGGGCGGTCAGGCTGTACAAGACCATACCCGCAGGGACCGAAAGGACGGGACTGGAGGCAGGAAGATCTTGGGTGGTCATGACGCTCATGTCTTGGTTTTGCAAGTCATCATCATCATTGTTGTTGCTGGCAGAATAGGTCGGCGTCAGTTGCAAGCCTTCGGCGCGTTGGACTCCATAGGTGGCCGCCCATTCCTCCATGGTGCTGATTTGTCGGGGAGTTGTTTTGCCAATATCCACTACCGATGAAGCTATTGGTGTTGCAGCAAGCCTTACACTGCAGGATGGGCGAGCAAAGGAGACAGGTTTGCCATGATACTTCTTTGGAGTGGCACTCCATGGCACCCTCGGGGCATTTGGGGGCAGCCTACTCGACTGCAAGGCTGCTGCTAACCTCGGCACACGCCACAGGCAAACTATTAGCCCGAATGCTATTGACAAATTCATAACTTTTTTCTCGCCTACTCTTATTAGATATCAATCCCAAAAGCGACGACTAGACACGAGGCATAGGTTGCTGCTTTCTGCTCAGAAGCACACCCACGAGTGCCCCAATGAGATGGATGAACGATGTGGACCCATCATCAGCTGCACTCAACATGTTGCTGATATTATTGAATAAAGCGGCTGACATCATAGTTAACAGTACGCACGAATGGAGCTTCAGAGTACGTGTGCGCCTTTAATAATCAAAAAGCATAGCTTTTCTGGAGTAAAAAATAAATGTTCCAGTTTAGCATTGTTTATTCTTTCAGCCGCCAAAATAAGTCTTGCGGTGGCAAATATTTGGGCACGATACAACGTTGTAAGATGCACACGTGCTCACAACAAGATCCTCGGTAGCCGTCAACGGCTGCAATAATAGAGCAGCCAGCTGATAGAACACCAGGTCTGTGAGCAGGTGCTCGTTGAGGAAGACTTAGTAGGGGCTACTGGACAGAGCTAATTAAATAGCTGTTGTAGGACTGGCTACAAGGTGCTCTACAGCTGTCAATGACCCTAACCTTGCCATCGCCGAACCCACATTTTTGCGACAGACAGACACACACAGAGACAGACACACACACAGACACACACACACACAATTGAAGCATGTGAGAGACACTGGCCAACAAGTTGGACCTGGTGTTAATAGTGACTTCATGATCATGTTCGAGCTTCATGCTTTTTAGTGTGCATGAAATACAACTACTGTCGGGTATGGTACGTCGTATGACGTACCAAGACCAAGGTACCATACCCTGAAACAGTTATCTTTAGCCCTAACCCAACGATTCCACGACCGAATCCTGCACAGCCGTGGTGCCTCGAACCCTAAAAACAAATCAAATCCTTCATCGTTGCCGGATTACTTCTTCCTGGTTATACAAATGTATGCGGATTTTACCGAAAGAAAGATCCTTCATCGTCACCGGATTGCTATCAAGAAGGCATTCGAATTAACATTTTCGTGGAGTCAATATCTATTATCTACTCGCTATAGCGATGTATCGATGAAAGGAGCCATCAATGTATCGAATGCATCAAGCAATCTTCCTTCATAATTTTTCGAACAGACTTAAAATCAAGACAAAAAGATAATCAAAACAAAAACAAAAAAAAGATGAAGATCCATAATGTCAACTTTGCTGCTTTCTTGCTGTTGGTGATGGGCGGCGGAAAAATGACGACGACGACGACGGCTGCCGCTGTTGATTCGGAGGCGAGTGCTACTATGATGATGGAGGAGGCTAGTTACATTAACAAACAACAAAGTTGAAATGCAACAACTACTTTGCTACCGTTCCTCAATCGATTTGACTTGACTCGACTCATCGCATCTCTTGTTCTGCCACCAAATTCCATCTATTTGCATTGAAACAAGAAGAACGACAACCACGGCGATACGCCGGATGGAGTTGCCGCTGTTGCTGCTGTTCTTGGCAACAATGGTGGCGGCGGTCACCAGAAAGATGTCGTGGATTCTCTTGAACCAGGTGCCAATAGTGGTACTTCCACTCTCAGGGGTGGCGCCAGAAGCCGCAGTGCTGTAAGTCAGTCTCCCATCATCTTCATGTAGAGACAAAAGGAACAAAGAAATGTTATTGACTTGAATCTTCGACTTGGTCTCTCAATTTTTTATGATCGCCATATTTTTTTCTTTTCCAATATTTGGAAAGAATGCCAATGTAAATGTTGGCATGGTCGGAAGCAACAAGAGGGATGACGAACCCTTGGTCACGACGGATCCTGAAGACTCCACTTTGGAGGAGCAGGCTCGCCTTACCGAACCTGATGGACTGAGCGACTCCCTTTTCACGAAGGACTACAATGTGTCGTCCTACAACAGGCGCCTCCAAGACAAGACCTGGTTTATCATCAAGTTTGAATCGGACACTTCGGTCTGCATGAGAGGTGCCGGAAAGTGGGATGGCGACACTAGATTGGAACCTTCCGACACGCACACAGGTGGGTGCAATGGTTACAGTGGCAACAGCTGGTGGTGTGACGCTGAGAACGAACGGCTTGAAAATTTGCGTGGTGGGTGCCTTGATTATGACGCTGACAAGAAACATGATAACCCCGATGTCAGGACCTGGGCTTGTCACCACGGGAAAAACCAGAAATGGTTTCTTGATGGAGCCAACCGATTCAGGACAAGGCATGAGGAGTACCCAAACCATTGCCTTGCCCGCCAGAGCGATGGAAACGTTCGGCTAGCAGATTGCAATGGCGACAACAACAGGAAGTTTGTGGTACCAGGTGAAGCTTTTGAGTGTCAGTGGTGCCCCATTCGATTTGAGTCTGACGGGACCAAGTGCATGAGAAGAAACGATGCTGACGGCCGTGTCACGCTTGGTGACTGTAATGGATACAGTGGAAACAAGTGGATGTATGATCCTGCTACCAGCATGATCCATAATGCCAGGGGCGGGTGCCTTATGTCTAAGGGACCAAGCTCTTCTGTTTATATATCTTCTAGTTGCAGCTACGCCCCTGATGATAAGAAGCACTGGTGGATGGACTATTCGAGGCAGCTCCATAATGACCACCCAGATCTAAGGTTTTATTCCATTACTAGCAAGAACGGTGAATTTTTTATGGAACTCAGTATTAAGGACGCTAGGAACAAGAAGGCAATCATCAGAAGTGGTTTCAATATCGCAAGGTCTCCCGCCTAAAGCCGGCGAAATCCAAGATGCCATTGCTGTCCTTTTAAGGATGTTTCGCGCTATATAAGGGCACGACGAGATGTCGACAAGACAGAAAGAAGACGAAGAAGAAGAAGAAGATACACGAATGTGATGGTGGATTTAAGATTATTACATGAGCTTTGTTTTTGTTGACGACGCCAGCGAGTACGAGTAGTGGTAGATATTACGAGAGTAAGGAGGAGCCCCAGGATATGCCCATTTTGGTTGCCATGGTGCTTTTGGTATCCGGTGGTTTAGCGGAACAAAGTGTACTTTACTTGGCCATGGAATTGGACAAGGACTGCAGTGACCTGGGTGGTGGTGGTGGTATAGGCTGTTCAGATACTAATAATGAAGGACATTTATAAATTCCTGCAACGTTGTTGAGATAGATCATGTTTGGAATGTGTCTTCTGTGCACCGATCGCGAAAAGGTTTCACCAAGGTGTTTCGACCGTGCGACCATTGAAATAGGATGGCCTCGCTTCCGCTTTTTTTGTTTTTTTGGTTTCCGTTTTGTGGTTTGCGCACGTCTCCTCCTTCCAATACTGTACTGCCCTGTGCGTACTGGCCTGCCCTATAACCGAGTGTAACGCGCAAGCGATCGGCTGCCACAGGAGGTTTACTGTACAGTACAGTATTCGTTGTACACTTCGTGACCCTTTGTTCGACGAATCACAGGCACTGCCATTCCATTATTATTAATAGCGAATCGTGATGTCGTATAGTATTTCCTGTGGGATTTGTCTGCCTACGTATGCCAAGCGTTCCTGTGGCGCCATTCTGTGTGTCGTTTTGGTTGTCTATGACTTTTTTTCGAACCCGCTCTGCACCGACACATTGCCCAATTAGCAGAAGGCATGCATACGAATTTGATCTTGCTCGCTCATTGGATTTCTTCATGATGGTGTCTCTGGAACGCAAGCATCAAGATGAAACACGGGTAAAAGGCAATGGATGGAATGGATGACGGATGGATGCGCACAGCATCTCACCCGATTGCTCGATGATAGACATTCATGTTTTGGGCCTCTCTCTCTCTAGTAGAAATCTTCATGATATCAACGAGCCAAAAAGGACCAAGAAAAAAATGAGGACATGTCACTGCCACTCGTTTTCCAGGAAACGAAAGGATCAACAACAATCTTGTCGGGCTCTCCTTATTCTAGTAGCATAATCTTTGAGGAGGTGGCGAGGTATGCAGTGCAGTAAAACACAGAAGTTCTGTATATTTCCTGGTACGCTCCTTTATTGTTTACCAAATTCCACCATTCCATATTTCCATTTTAAATGTCGCAGCCACATCTGCCTGGATCTGTCATTTTCATGCTGTAAGCTCGAACCGAAAAAATGAAGGGGCATACGTACTATCTAGCTTCCCATAACACTCTCGGGGCTGATACATCATACTCTAGCTAGCTATTAGCTACTAGCTAGCTATTATTAGCTGCCTGACCAAAAAGAGAAACCACAGCCGAGGCCAACAACAAGCACTCATTCTTTCTTTCTGTAGCTTCACAATTTCAGAACATCCTTCATTCATTTATTTGATTCGATTCATGCGAAAAATTAATGTTCCAACAAGGTGAAGTTTGAGGATGTCACTTGGACAAATTTTATTAAATCTTTTCGTCGAGAATGACTATGACAGCCTAAGTACTCGGAGTACAATTTTGTTGTGACGTATGATCGAAAAAGTACTTGAGAATGCGATCAATGACTAAAACCCCTGGTTGCCGGGCGCGCACCTTTTGACTGGAAGAAGAAAAACAGTGCGTCAAGTTGTTAGGAGCAACTAGTGGGGCGGGGCCCAAACTACAGTACGTACAAGTAACGACCGAACCAGTCATCAGCCAACTAACTGAACGTGAGCAGAAACAACAACGCAAGACATCGATCGCGACGCGAAGGCAAAGGCAAAACAACCAGCAACAAACCCGCCGCAACCAAGAATAACCGGTACGTCGTATTGTTACTACGGTACTAGCTATTAGTACCAGTAAGCAGTGGCACGACTGTCAACTACAGTAGTACAGCAAAGACCTGACTCGTGCATTTGTGTATGTCTTCTACAATATATATACATCCACGTCTTTATATGCTAAAAGTAGTGTACTGTACAACTAGCTACCTTTTATAGCAAACAACTATTTTCATTCCATTCAAGTGAACAACTACTACCAAAGACGACAATTCAAGAGTCGCTTCATTGACCACAAGAAGAGAAGATGGAATCAAAACCAAGTGCATGAGAAGAAGCACCTTTCATTCCTTCATTCCTTCTGCGAAACAAACGTGTGTGCAGCTCGGAACTATTGTTACTATTGTGATTATTGGGATACTGTAACACTCCACAAACGCAACGACCATCATGACAGCAACAACTGGTAGCTCATGTTGTATGTGTACCACTACCAGTGGTAGTACGAAAAGCAGCAACCACCACAGCACCGGCAGGAAACGACGGAGACCAGACTTCACAAGCACGTCTGGGACTGCGAGTCATTTGTCTCCCTCAACAACATCACCTGGTAGTAGTGCTAGTGCTAGTGCTAGTGCTTCTGCTGCTGTCGCCGCCGCTACGGTCCTTCAGCAGCACATCTTTTTTTCGGAAAGAAAACACACACGACAACGGCCATCCTCTCAGCTGCCTTTACGGCGCGGCTTTTGTTTCCACAAATGGCTTTGGTATTATGGCTTGGTATGGCTTTGTCACACCACACGACTCACAAAAGCCCAAATTGTCGGATTGACACCCCAACGATGTACCATCTTTTTGGCGGCTTCCGATTTGAACCGAGATGACAAACTCAACCAGGCGCCGGAATTTACACGCTTCGCCTCCACCTTGGCCGGGACGCAATATGCCGCCTTTGCCGCCTTGCCACCGGCCTGGCAATCCTTGTATACCAAATATGCGGGTGCCGCCGAACTGGACATTGCGGGGGCACGACCGGGAACCCCCACCACGCCAGCCCAAACCACGGCCTTGACCAATCTCTGCCAGGAAGCCATTGGGATTGTGAGTGGGGGAGCGACCCCTGCCACTGCAACACCAGCGGCTGTAGCCACTCCTGTTGTAGCCACTCCGGTTGTAGCCACACCGGCTGTAGCCACACCAGCAGCAGCCACCATCCCCTTTCCCACTTGCCGCATTCAAATGGCAGTGTCCGATACCAATCGAGACAATCAATTGGCACAAACAGAATACGTCACCTTCCTCAATCGACTGACGGCCAATCAACGGGGCTTTACGGCCTTTGCCGCCCTACCGCCGGAACTACAATCCATCTTTACCGCACAAGGTCCCGCGGGACAAATACCCATTACAGGCGCCAGTCCCGTCACCGTTGCCAGTGCCACGGCGGCTCAAAAGGCAACCCTGGAAAAGATTTGTACGGACGTCCAAGTGGCCTTGAGCAGTGCCACACCCGCCACCACAGGACCCGCTACCCTTACACCTGCCACCCTCACCCCCGGGACTCCAGCTACTGTCGCTCCGGCGACCCCGGCAGCGGCAGGAGCGACTCCAGCCATTCCCTTGCCACAATGTCGGGTCAGTATGGCCATTGTCGATACCAATCGTGATTCGCAATTATCCCAGGCCGAATATGTCGCCTTTGTGAATCGATTGACCCGGAATGCCTACGTCGGTCAAGCCTTTGCGGGCCTACCGGTCGCCTTGCAAACAAATTTCAATACGCTCGCGGCAGGCGCGCCCAGTGTCGATATCACGGGGGCCTCTCCGGCGCAATTTGGGGCCTCCACACCGGTCCAACAAGCTCATTTGGAAACGATTTGTACCGATACACAAGCCATTACGACGGCACCCGTGGTGGCGGCTGTGACGACACCGCCGGCCACAGTCATACCCGCGACGAGTACTCTCCTTCCGGGAGCGGCAACGCTCGTTCCGGGAGCAGGATCGGTGGCACCCGGCGGAACGCTCTTTCCGGGGTCGATGGCACCAGGAACACTGACACCGGGTGGTTCGATGGCACCGGGAACACTTTTTCCGGGAGGAGCATCCGTGGCGCCAGGAACGCTGACACCTGGAACACTCTTTCCGGGATCCATGGCACCGGGAACACCAGGTACTTTATTTCCGGGATCCATGGCACCGGGAACACTCTTTCCGGGGGCGTCTGCAATGCCAGGTACTTTATTTCCGGCAGCATCTGCAACGCCAGGTACTTTATTTCCCGGAGCATCTGCAGCACCAGGGACGCTTTTTCCTGGAGCATCTGGAGCACCAGGAACACTCATTCCTGGAGCGTCTGTGGCGCCAGGAACAGGAACTCTCATACCTGGAGCTACGGCTGTCCCAGGCGTACCACAGGCGACGGCTCCTCCCAGAACGCCCATCTCCATGGATGTATGTAAACAAAGGATGGTTGGTGTAGATACTGATAAAGATGGTCAGCTGGCAGGCCGCGAGTTTATCGATTTCGCCAATGCGCTTGCTGCTCCGGCGCAGTTAGGTGTCGGCGGGACTGCCGTCACGACGTTTCCTGCGCTCCCCGCAAACTTGCAAGCCGCGTTCCCAGACCTGGCCACGCCGCCGGGTGGATCGACGATTTCCATTGCCGGCGCGAATCCAGCCTTGGGGGTCGCCACGCCCGAACAAACCCTCAACCTCGAACGTATTTGCACGGTAGTAGATGGAGCGATCTACGAGCATTTGTATGGCAGCCTTGTTACGATGGCACCCACGCCACGTCCGACGGTGGACCTGAACACGGGCATCGCGTTCATGCAGCAAGCCGATGTGACTCGAGATCAGCTTTTGCGGCCGGGCGAGTATATTGCATTCCTAAACCTTCTGTCAGGTAACGCATTTGTTGGCGCCGAGTACATTAGCCTCGACCCAGTTCTCATTGAGAACTACGGTAAATTGGCGGCCGTCAATGTTGCCGAAGGAACGCAACCGTATGATCCGACTTTGATTAATATTTTTGGGTTGTGGCCAGAGGAAGTTGCATCCGAAGGTGCAAAGCAACATCTCAACAGCATTGTCTTGGAAACAAACACTGCTATCCAAACCGTTTTGGACGCACCGGCCATTGCCGAAACTGTGCCCCCTTCGACCGTAGCTCCACAGACCACGGCGCCGCTGCCCACGGAACCACCAGCAGATATGACTGGGAACGCAACTGTGTTCTCTTCCTTTATCATTTACAACAGGCTCAATATCTTGGCAGCCAATTTAGGTCCTGACAGCAAAGACCGCCAAGACCTTGAGCAAGCGTATAGTACACTCGTACAAACGTATGTTCTACCAACCTATCCATGGCCGCCCGCAGAGAGCAGCACAAAACCGCCAACAGCAGGTGCTGCTGCTGCTGCTGGGGCAGCCGCAGGGCGTCGCTTATATCTCCGGCGGCGACGCTTGATAGCCTACAAGCCAAACAGTGGGATGATTCAGGACATTCAGGACATTGCGTGTCCAGAAGATGCGAATCTCGGGGTGGCATATTGCCAGATGGTATACGCAAGATATAATCTGTCTCTTATACACATCTGACGCTGCCGACGAATAGAGAGGTGT
>ENA-ORBV01013830-ORBV01013830.1-microbial-mat-metagenome-genome-assembly--contig:-NODE-13830-length-12193-cov-6.443298_pt1 | contig 12193 bp, 12 predicted proteins | sample MGYA00237777_ERZ505514 | MGnify/ENA primary metagenome ERZ505514 (study PRJEB26160, sample SAMN06269048) | microbial mat metagenome | isolation source: Oligotrophic lake microbial mat | place... | reverse complement strand
CGGCGGGCGCGGCGGACTCATACCCGCGTTGGCGCACGGCCGACTTGATATCGGCGACCTCGAGTCGGGTTTCGTCGTAGCGCACTGTGGCGTTTCCGGCAGCGTAATTCACGGTCACGCTTTCGACACCCGCCACCTCGCCAATCCGCCGTTCCACTTCGTCCACGCTCAATACCGACAGCATCCCGCGCACTTCAAGAACGCTTGTTTTCATAGCGCCCCCTCGTCCTAACGTTTGTCTGGCGGCGTTTTGTCTTGTTGTTTGTCGCCTGCAGGAGAGGCGGGCGCGGCGGCAGTGGCATCCGGGGCTGATTTTGGCGCAGCAGACGTGGGCGCGGGTGCAGCCGGGGGGGGGGTCGGCAGTGTGGTGGCAGGTGCGCCCGGTGCGGTGTGGCCTTTGTCACCGTCGCCGTCCGACGCGGCGGCGGGCGCGGCGGACTCATGCGCGCGCTGTCGCACGGCAGACTTGATATCAGCAATCTCGAGTCGGGTTTCGTCGTAACGCACTGTGGCGTTTCCCGCAGCAAAATTCACCGTCACGCTTTCGACGCCAGGCACTTCGCCAATCCGCTGTTCCACTTCGTCCACACTCAACACCGACAACATGTCGTGCACTTCCATCACGCTTGTTTTCATAACGCCTCCTTGAGGGTTTTCATCGGCAGATGCTGGGGGCGATGGCCCCAATCACCAGGCAGAGGATGGCGAGATAGATGGTGCGTCATGCCGCTTTTGGCCCTACCGCTTCTCCAGTCGATGGGCACTGACGATGCCACAACAGCTGCCGGCGTCGTCCACGACGGGCAGGCTCGTCGCCCGGTGCTCATGCATGCTTCGGTGCGCCCGCTCAACCGGTTCCTTCGCACCGCAACAGGCGGATACTGGCCGCATGATGTCGGCGACCTGCACGTCCGATGCCTGCCGATCGTCGGCCGCCACACCGCAGCACACGTCACGCTCGGTGACGACACCCACGACCTTCAGATTCGTCAGGTCCTCGACCACTGGTGCACAGCCGCAACCCGAGGTGCGCATGGCGCGGGCGGCGTGCGCGGCCGTGTCTGTTGGCGTGCAGCAGGAAGATGCCTCGATCGGTTCCATTACGTCTTGACAGCAACTCATGGGTGCTCCCTTATTTTCGTCAACGCGTTACCTCGTCAAGGACCCCCGGTCACGACTTCTTCCCGAGGACTCCCCACACCAGCAAGACCACGAGACCGAGAACCAAGACGGAAGAAATCCCCATCCATCCGAACCCGCCCATGCCACCGCTTCCCATCCAACCATTTCCCATCATGCCTCCACCCATTCGTCCCCCTGACATCGCGCCGCCGCCGAAGAGCACGAGTAGTACAACGACGCCGAGTGCAATGACGACGGCGGCTGTGGTGTTTGTGTTCATGTCGGTCCTCTGTCCTGGTCCGCTCGTGATCGAGCGGCCCGGCGCCTGAGCCCTCTCACCGGCGCGTCATCGTCATCTGACCATTCGCAAACGCGCCGGTGCACGAGTTCGAGCCGCTATAGCTGCCGGTCATCGTCGTTCCACTGACGCGAGCCGTGCCGGTGGCCCGCGCCGAACATCCGGACGACATCATGCTGCCCGACGGCAGATCCATCACGAGCGTCATAACTTCCCCGGACATCGTGCCCGAGAACGACCCGGCTCTGCCGCCCTGCATGCCGGAGAAGCTCATCGAGCCCGTCACCGTGGACCCACTCTGGGTGAGCTGCCACGTCATCGCGCCCAGACCGGCCTGGCCCATCATGCTGCCCGTACCCATCGAGTTGCTGGAGTCCGAGGAACTGCCGGCCCACGTCCCGGCCATGGATGCCGGGGTCATCCCGGATGGCCCCGTCGGAGAGTTGCTACCACAGGCCGCCGTGAACGCCGCCAACGCCACCGCCGCGAATACTTTTGCCATTATTTCCACTTTCGTTGCTCAATATTCGCCGCGCGATGTCAGTCATTCTGTCTCGACGTCCTCAGGGCTTCATGCCGCCCATCGACTTCATCATCGGGCACATCGCCATCGAGTCCTTGCCGTCCTGCATGTGCTCCATCATGTGGGCCATCATGCCCTCCTGCTTCTTCATCATGCCGTCGCGCATCGTCCGCTGCTGGGCGATCATGGTCGTCACGACCGCCGCCGTCGCCGTCGTCTTGTCAGCACCCGAGGCCGCGTTCATCGTGGCGACGAGACCATCAAGCTGCTGATCAGCGGCCTTCATCTCGGCCATCATCTTCTCGCGCTCGGCCATCATGGCGTGGTCCTTGGCCGCCATGCCGGAGGCCGGCTTCGCCTGGTCGGTCGCCGGATGCTGGTGTTCCGGTTTGGCCTGCGCGGCGAGCCCGGGGGACGCGACGATCACCAACGCCGCACAACTCACCGCCACTGCCGTCACGATTTTCTTGAGTGTCATTAGTGTCTCCTTCTGAATGTCGATTAATCCACGGACGATGCCAGCGGCCGTGACGACGTGATGGTCACAATTGAACGTAAAGTAATCAGATCCGTCGCGCGGCGGCCGAGGTCGCGCGACGCTGCCTGACCTGATCTGGATGCAACAACGCGGCCAAGGACAATGCCGCTGATGAGCTTATGAAGTCGTCAGTCTGAGATGCAGAGGGCTGTCGCGGCCAGACCTCGCGCCGCCGTCATTTGCGCGCGAGCGATCCAATCTGAAGCAACGGCGGTGGCGCCGATGCGGGACCACCGCAACACCCGGCCGCACCGTCGACGCTGGTGGTGCTGCAGACGCCGGTCTCAGGCAGTTCCAACTCGACGCGCGCGGCCGCGGCCAGGTCGCCGTCGAGCAAGGCAACGACAGAACGGGCTTGCTCGAATCCGGTCGCCAGCAGGAACGTCGGCGCGCGGCCGTAGCTCTTCATGCCAATCACGAAGAAATCCTTCTCCGGATGCGCCAGTTCCTTCGCGCCGTGCGCGCGCACCGTGCCGCAGCTGTGCTCGTTGGGATCGATCAGCGGACCGAGCGCGGCCGTGCACTCGAGCCACGGATCCACGTTCGTGCGCACCTCGCTGAGCATGGCGAGGTCGGGACGAAAGCCGGTGCAGACGATCAACTCATTCGCGGTGATTGACAACGTCTCGCCGCGCAGCGCACCAGTGATGGCAAGGCCATCGGCCGAGCGTGCGATCGAGCGAACGCGATATGGCGTCAGCACGGTGAGGCGGCCGGCGTCGACCGCCTGCTTCGCGCGCGCGCCCAGCTGTCCGCGCGCCGCGAGGGCGTCTGCCGAACCACCGCCCCATACCGTGTCGAGGCTCTCGCGCCGCATGACCCAGACAATCTCGGTGCCGGGCGACTGTTCACTCAGCCTCAGCAAGTCCAGGATGACGTTGAACGCCGAGTGGCCGCTGCCGACCACCACGACGCGCTTGCCGGCATAACGCGCGCGCGCGGAACCGGTGACGTCTGGAATGCCGTAGCCGATGCGATCGCGAATCTCGCGCTCGCCAGGCACCGCCAGGCCACTTGACCCGGCCGGGTTGGGCTGGCTCCATGTGCCGGTGGCATCGATCACGGCGCGGGCTTCGATCACCTCTCCACTATCGAGATGCAATTCGAAGGGCTGCTCATCACGCCCCTTCGTCCTGACCTTGTCGAAATCCTTGCGGCCAATCGCGACCACGCGCGCGTTGAGCCGCAGGTGCGGGGCAATCGCCGGGTGACGGCCAAGCGGCGCGACGTAGCGCTCGACCAGGTCGTGGCCGGTCGGCAAGGCGTCATCCGGCGGCGCCTGCCAGCCGGTGGTCTCCAGGAGCTGCCGCGCAACCGTGTCGGCGGTGTAGCGCCACGGCGAGAACATCGCGACATGCCCCCACTCGCGGACGGCGGCGCCCACCTCGGCGCCGGCTTCAATCACGACGAAGGGCATGCCCCGCGCCACCAGGTGCGCCGCCGCGGTGAGGCCCACCGGGCCGCCACCGACCACGGCGACTGGCAGTGATTTGGATGCTGTAGCTTTCATATTCGTGTGAGCGAATATACGGACTCGTGATATATCTGTCAACGCGAATATGCCGTCACCCTGCTGCGCGGCTAAGCCGGCGCCCAAAGTGAAGGACCTCGACGCCCTGACGCATATCTATGCGGCACTGGCCGACGCGACCCGGCTGCGCATCCTGGCCCTGCTGCGCGATGGCGAGATTTGCGTCTGCCATCTGCACGCCAGCCTCGACGTGCCCCAGCCGACGGCATCACGGCACCTGGCCTATCTGCGCAAGGTGGGCCTGGTGGATGCGCGTCGCGAGGGCATCTGGATGCACTATCGACTGACGCCGGTCGCCAACCCGGTAGTCGCCGCGGTGGTCTCCGCTGCGCTCCACGCGCTCTCGCACACGGCCGTGAGCGTGAAAGACGAGCGACGGCTTCACGTCGCCCGGCGGGCGGGATGACTGGCCGCTCGCTGACCCGAAGGGCCAGCCCCGCGACCGCGTCCGCGCCATCGTCGCCGGCATCGACGAGCGGGTCGGGCAGTTTCTCGACGCGCAGCACTGGCGCCAGGGTCGTGGCACGTGGCGAAGTGATCACGGCGGTCACGTCGCTGTCACGCTTCGTTCACAGCCGCTCGCTACCATCCGAGCGTGCTCACCCGACGACAATTCATTCACCGTAGCGCCGCGGGCCTCGCCGTGCCCGCCCTGTGGCAGGCATCACCGCAGCCCGACACCTTTTACATCGGCGTGATCGCCGATTCCCATGTCATCGACCCTTTCTACAAGGGACCTGAGGGCAATCCTGAAGACAGCGAGTCGATCTTCAAGACGTCCGAACGGCTGGCATCGGCGCGCGATGCCCTGAACGCGCTGCGGCCGTCGCTCGACCTGGTGTTTCTGGTCGGCGACTACTTCCACGACTACCCGTCTACGGACCTCGACTTCTACTTCAAGAATACGACCCGCATCGACCACGCCAAGGCGCTGACCGATGGCTTCCGCATGCCGGTGCATGTCGGGTTCGGCAACCATGACTACGCGGTGCCGCAGGTCTCGCGAGAGATGAGTCACGAACTCTTCCGCCGCAAGCTCGGCGTCAAGCCGTACTACGCCATCGACCACCGCGGGTGGAAGTTCATCCACCTGAACAACTTCCTCGGCGCCACGTGGCAGGTGGGTCACGCCCGCTACCGCAAGCAACAGGGCAGCCTCGGCGAAGAGCAACTGACGTGGCTCGAGGCGCAGCTCGCCGACCGGCGGCCGACCATGATCTTCATCCACTACCCGCTCAGCCTGATCGAACCGACCGAGGTGGCCGACCTCGGCCTGCACACCTTGCTGAAGCGCCACGCCTCGACCGTGCAGCGCGTCGTCTCCGGCCACTGGCATCGCTGGGTCGACGTCGGCACGGAATACGGACCACCGCATCTGGTAATCGGCGCCACGCGTTACGACGCCGACGCCTACCTGGTGATTGAGATCGACGCCAAGGCCGCGACCCACAAGGCCATGAATCTCGACTTGGTTGAGTGGAACACCCACTTCAGCCGGCCCTATGTCTCCACGTCACCACGTTAAAAGGACTTTCATGTTTCACCGCTATCTGTCTTGCTGGCTCATCGCTTTCCTCGCTCTGGTTCCGGCCACGGCGTCCGCGCAGTTCGACTCGGCCACGCTGCTGGGGCGGGTCACCGACCCATCCGGTGCGGCCGTGCCCGGCGCGACGGTGACGCTGACCAATCTCGCGACGCGGATCCAGGCCGTGACGGTGTCGGACGGGGCCGGCTCGTACCAGTTCCTGAATGTGCGCATCGGCACGTATCGGGTCGAGGCCGAACTCTCTGGCTTCGCCACGGCGGTCGCGCCCGAGGTCGGCGTGACGGTCAATGCCCGTCAGCGCGTTGACCTGTCGCTGCAAGTCGGCGGCATCGGCGAACGGGTTGAAGTGACCGCGGGTGTCCGCCGCCTCGAGACCGACTCGAGCGACCGCGGCCAGGTGATCACGCGCGCCCAGATCGTCAACCTGCCGCTGAACGGCCGTGCCTATGCCGACCTGGCGCTGCTCAGCCCCGGCGTCCGCACGTCCTCGATCAGCAGCTCGCGGGATGCGTCGTTCAACGTCAACGGCATGCGCAGCGCGCTCAACAACTTCATTCTCGACGGCGTCGACAACAACGCCTACGGCACCAGCAACCAGGGCTTCTCGAACCAGGTCGTGCAGGTCACGCCTGACGCGGTCGAAGAGTTCAAGGTCCAGACCAACAACTTCTCTGCGGAGTTTGGCCGCGCCGGCGGCGCCGTGATCAACGCCTCGTTCCGTAGCGGCACCAACCAGTTCCACGGCACCGCGTGGGAATTCAACCGCAACACCGCACTGAATGCCACCGGCTACTTCCGGCCGACCACGGGCAAGCCGACCCTCAATCGCAACCAGTTCGGTGGTGTCTTTGGCGGTCCGCTGGTCCGCAACAAAGCCTTCTTCTTCGCCAACTACGAAGGCTTCCGGCAGGTGCAGCGGACGGTGACCTTCGCGAGCATCCCGACTGCGGCCCAGCGCCTGGGCAACATGGGTAAACCCGTGATGAACCCCCTCACCGGGGAGCTCTACGCCGACGGCGTCATTCCCGCGTCGGCGATCACGCCCTTTGCGGCCAAGGTGCTCGCCGGCCTGCCGGCGCCGACCCGCGCGGGCATCAGCAACAACTTCGATACGCTCCCCCGCCGCCAGGACTACAACAACAAGTTCGATATCAAGCTGGATCAACAGGTCGCCGACGGGACCACGGCGTTTGTCCGCTTCAGCCACCGCAAGGTCAACAACTTCGAGCCGCCGTCGCTGCCTGGTGAGACCAGCAGTCCGGCGAACGCCTACGTCGAGGTGCTGAACCAGCAAACGGCGATCGGCGTGACGCGCACCCTGTCGTCGCGCTCGCTGCTCGAGGTGCGGTTGGGCGTGTCGCGGACCCAGGCCGGCAAATCGGCCTTCGGCACCGGCACCCCAGACATGCTGCAGGCCTACGGCATCTCGGGATTACCAAGCGGCACCGCGTTCTCTGGTGGCCTCACCCAGCAGAGCGTCGGTGGCTGGACGGCCTGGGGACGCCAGAACAGCAACCCCCAGTTCCAGAATCCGTTCGTGATCAACACGCGCGTCAACTACTCCTGGATCGCCGGCTCGCATGCCTTCAAGAGCGGGTACGAATACCAGTCAATCAACACCGAGGTGGACGATGTGAACCCGAAGTACGGGTCCGATGCGTATTCCGGCAGCTTCAGCCGGCCGGCCGGAGCCGCGACCGACGCGGCGACGTACAACCTCGCCGACTTCCTGATGGGCGCGCGCAGCAGCTACGAGCTGGTCAACCCGTACGTGTTCAACCTCCGCCAGCGGATGCACTTCGGCTACCTCCAGGACGACTGGCGCGTGACGCCGCAACTGACCCTGAACCTGGGCCTGCGCTACGAGTTCGCCACGCCCCAATGGGAAGCCGACAACTTCCTCACCAACTTCGATCCGGCGACCCGCACGCTGTTGCAGGCGAAGGACGGCTCGATTGCCGATCGGGCACTGGTAAATCCCGATCGCAACAATCTTGCCCCTCGCGCCGGCCTGGCCTACACCCTCAACGACAAGACCGTGCTGCGGTCCGCCTACGGTAAGAGCTACGTGCACTTCAACCGCCTGGGTGGCGAGAACCTGCTCTCGTTCAACGGCCCGCACGTGGTGCCGATTGCGGTCACGCAGCAACCGTCGCAGGGCCCGTGCGCGGCCGGCCAGTCGCCGATCACCTGCTTCCGTCCGACCCAGGCCGGTTATCCGACCGGCCTCAACGTGCCGGGCAACTTCAACCCGCTCAATGGCCGCGTCAATCACATCCCCAAGGATCTCGAGACCGGCTACGTCCAGAGCTGGCACGTCACGGTGCAGCGCGAACTGCCCGGCAAGTTCGTCGTCGACCTCGCGTATGTCGGCAACAAGAGCGACCACCTGATGATCCTGGGCGACCTCAACCAGGCGCGCCCCAATGCCGCCGGCGAGAACACGCCGCTGCAGGCCCGCCGCCCGATCGCGGGCTACCAGTTCATCCAGTCGGCGTTCGATGGCGGCAAGGGCGACTACCGCGCCATGCAGTTGAAGGTCGAGCGTCGCTACTCCGACGGCCTCTACTTGCTGAACTCGTTCACCTGGTCGCGCGCCCGCGACAACGCCTCGGGCCATCTCGAAACCGCGAACGGCGATAACAGTCGCGTCAACCTGGCGAACCTCGAGGGCGACTTCGGTACGTCGGGCTACAATCAGCCGCTCAACAACACCAGCACCATCGTGTGGGAACTGCCGTTCGGCCGCGATCGGAAGTGGGGCAACGGCATGGGCAGCATTGCCAACGCCGTGCTTGGCGGCTGGCGCATGACGGCCATCAACACGATGACGAGTGGCGTGCCCGTAAACCTCAGCTACGGTCCGGCCGCCAACTTCAGCGTCAGCGGCGCGCCGACCTATCGTCCGAACGTGACTGGCGACATCTACGCGGCGGACCCGGGCCCGCTGGGCTACTTCAATCCCGCCAACGTCGTCATCCCCACCGATTCGGCCCAGCCGTTCGGCAATGCGCCGCGCAACGCCGCGCGCGGTCCGGCCATTTACACCCTCGACATGGGCCTGCACAAGACCTTCGACCTGCCCGGCTCGCAGACCGGCTTCGAGTTCCGGCTTGAGGTGTTCAACGTGATGAACCGCACGAACTTCGGCGCCCCGAACGGCAACCGGTCGTCGACGGCGTTTGGCACCATCACGTCGCTGGCCACTACGCCCCGCCAGGTGCAGCTGGGCGTCAAGGTGAACTTCTAGCCATGGCGCGCACCGACACGATTGACTTCTACAACCGGGCGCTCAGCCGTCTCACACGGCGCCAGCTGCTGAACGTCGCGTGGCAGCTTGGCATCGCCGCCATCGCGCAGCCAATCGTGTCGCGTGTGGCCTGGGCGCAGCCGGCGTTCCGCAACTACCCATTCTCGCTCGGGGTCGCCTCCGGTGACCCCTGGCCTGACAGCGTGGTGCTGTGGACGCGGCTGGCGCCGGAACCGCTCACTGGCGGCGGCATGCCGACGGCGAATGTTGAAGTCGGCTGGGAGATTGCCACCGAGCCGGCCTTTCGGACCATCGTGCGATCGGGAACGGCGGTGGCGCGGCCGGAACTGGGCCACAGCGTGCATGTCGAGGCCGGCGGTCTCGCGCCAGCCCGTGAGTATTGGTATCGCTTCCGCTGCGGCGGCGAGGTCAGCCAGACGGGCCGTACCAAGACCGCGCCGGTGGCCGGCGCCGCTGTCGATCGCCTGCGCTTCGGTGTGTGCGGGTGCGGTCACTACGAAACGGGTTGGTTCACGGCCTACGGCCACGTCGCCAACGAACAGTTCGACTTCATCTTCCACACCGGCGATTACATCTACGAGGGCCGCGGCGACACGGGGCGGAACCCGAACAACGTCCGCCGGCACCTCGGCCAGGAGATTTACACGGTCGTCGACTATCGCAATCGCTACGCGCAGTACAAGTCAGATCCCGATCTGATGGCGGCGCATCACTCGGCGCCGATGATCGTCACCTGGGACGATCACGAGGTGGACAACGACTACGCTGGCGACCGTGACGAGCGCGACACCCCGCCAGAGGTCTTCCTGCTCCGCCGGGCGGCCGCCTACCAGGCGTACTTTGAGACCATGCCCTTGCGGGCCTCGGCCATGCCGACCGGCCCGAATCTGCCGCTCTACCGTCGACTGCAGTTCGGCAACCTGCTTGACTTGAGCGTGCTCGACACCCGTCAGTACCGCTCGAAGCAGGCGTGCGCGACGACCACGCAAGCAGACTGCCTCAAAACGGCCAACGACCCGGCCCGCACCATTCTCGGCGGCGTCCAGGAAGAGTGGCTGTTCAAGAATCTCGCCTCGTCTTCGGGAACCTGGACCGTCCTCGGCCAGCAGGTGCCGACGTTTGCCCGCAACAACTCAGGCACCAATCCCGACGCGCCGTTCTCGATGGATAAGTGGGATGGCTACACGGCCGGCCGGCAGCGACTGTTTCAACGCCTGGCCGACGCCAACACACCGAATCCCATCGTGCTCTCGGGCGACGTGCATACGCACTGGTGCGCCGACCTCAAGATGGACTTCGCCAATCCGAAATCCCGCACCGTCGGCGTCGAGTTCACCAACAGCTCGGTGACCTCTGGTGGCGACGGGTCCGAGGTGCAGGCCAACTGGGAGCGCCTGCACGCCGACAATCCCCACCTGACGTATCACAGCAACAAGCGCGGGTACATCGCCTGCACGGCCACGCCGAAGACCATGCAAGCGGACTTCCGTGTGATCGACAAGGTCACCGTCGCCGGCTCGCCGGTACGAACGGCGGCCACGCGGGTGGTGGCAGCGGGCAAGCCCGGCAGCGTCATGTCCTGATCCAGGAGATCAAGAGGTCAGGAGCGCTTCAGTTAGACCAGAAAGACGCGGGCCAGGCCGAGGAACAGGAAGAAGCCCATCCCGTCGGTGACAAAGGTCAGCAGGACGCTGGCGCCGTGCGCCGGGTCGCGCCCGGCGGCGTGCAGGCCGAGCGGAATCAGCACACCCACCGCTGCGGCGATGACCAGGTTCAACACCACCGCGCCGGTCATCACCAGTCCGAGGCCGATCTGGCCGTAGATGATCACGGCAAACCCGCCGACAATCAGGCCCCAGACCGATCCGTTGAGGATGCCGATCGAGAGTTCCTTGGTCAGTAGCCGACGAGAACGATCGGGCTGGATCTGATCGGTCGCCAGTGAGCGAATCACCAGGGCCATGGTCTGGTTCCCGGTATTGCCGCCGATGCTGGCGACGATCGGCATCAGGGCCGCCAGCGCCGCCAGTTGCTGGATGACGCTCTCGAACTGACCGATCACTCGTGACGCGATGAACGCCGTCACGAGGTTAATCGCCAGCCACGGCCAGCGGTTCCTCGCGCTGTCCCACAGCGAGGCGAACAGGTCCTCGTCTTCGCTCAGGCCGGCGCTTCTGAGGGCCTGGAGGCTCGACTCGTCGCGCAGCACGTCCAGCACGGCATCGACCGTGAGACGGCCGACCAGCTTGCCCCGATTGTCGATCACCGGGGCCGACACCAGGTCGTAGCGCTCGAACACGCCCACCGCGGACTTGGCCTCATCGGTCGGGCTGAAGGTGACGACATCCTCGCGCATCAGGTCGGTAATCCGGACGGCGGGCTCCGACACCAGCAACACCGGCAGCGGCACGACGCCGCGCAGGACGTGACGGACATCGACCACGTACAAGTGGTCGGTTTGCGGCGGCATGGCGTCGAGACGGCGCAGGCTCACCAGCGCATCGCCCACCGAATGCTGATCGCTGACCTCCACCCATTCACGGGTCATGACATAGCCCACGCTCGAACGCGGGAACCGGATGCTGTCCTCGAAGATCGTGCGTTCGGATTGCTCCAGCCGTTGCTCAACCCGCGCCCGCACCTCGTCTGGCAGCGCGGCCGACACGTAGGCCAGGTCTTCGGGGTCAAGTCTCGTCAGCACCTCGCCCAGCGCCGCCTGCTCCATGCCCTCGATCAACGAGCCGCGGACGGCCTCGGAGACCTCGACAAAGACATCGCCGGCCGACTCGGCAGCCACTTCTCGCCACACCGTCATGCGGTCATCGAGCGGCAGCCCTTCGAGGACATGCGCGATGTCGGCGGCATGCATCACCCGCAACCGCTTGCCCAGCTCCGCGACATTCTGGCGGTGCTGCAGTTGCTCGACCAGGTCACGGCGCGGGCTGTCTTGTTGATGCGCCAGGGATTCGAGCACACGGTGCCGCTCCAGCAGCCGCGCGATGTCTGCGAAGCTCTGATGCAGCCGATCTTCAGGTCGGTGCGTCGCCATCGTTCATCGTAACCGTGACTGAGGGGTCGCGAACGTCACCTTGTTGTCGCGCCTCGAGGGCCTTTCCTGATGATCACTTCTCTGAAACATGTCTTGTTGTCGCTCGCGCTGGCCAGCCTGGCCACCGCGACCGGCGTGGCCGATGCCCACGCCCAGTCGGACTCGGCGTCCCTCAGCGTTCGCGTCACCGACGAGTCGGGGGCCGCGGTGCCGGGAGCGACCGTGAGTTGCTCGTAGGCGCCGAAGAACCGGACCCATCCGCGGCAGTGGCAGTTCGGCGCGCGGGTGACGTTCTAGGGGGCGTGGGGCCTGGGG
>ENA-ORBV01013827-ORBV01013827.1-microbial-mat-metagenome-genome-assembly--contig:-NODE-13827-length-12195-cov-6.959482_pt1 | contig 12195 bp, 11 predicted proteins | sample MGYA00237777_ERZ505514 | MGnify/ENA primary metagenome ERZ505514 (study PRJEB26160, sample SAMN06269048) | microbial mat metagenome | isolation source: Oligotrophic lake microbial mat | place... | reverse complement strand
CACCTTCAAGTCCATCATCTTCATCGACAAAAATGCCCGCTCCACCTGCGCCAGGGACTTGTAGGTGCGCACACAGGTATCCGCATCCATGCGCTCAGCCTTGAGCGAGGTGCGAATGATGTACAACCCGTCAACCGCCGCCTCGGCATCGATGTTCTTCTGGATTTGCACAAAGCTCAAAGCGTTATCGGTGATCGTCATCTCGAAATGCTTGGACACCTTGTAGCGGTTGACCACCTTGCCTGAGGCCACACCAATCTTGTCCTTGCCTACGAGTTTGCCGGCCTCTACCCGGGCTTGAATCTTTTGCAGACTCTCCTGGGTGGCTGCCCACCATCACCATGCGCCCGATACCAAACTTGCAGTAATAAACGCCAGCAACCGCAGGAAAGCGCTGCACGCGGTTGTGTGTTTCGCCCGTAGGTTTCCAAGGCGCGATGCACATGTTCCGCTGGAAACACGCGAACCACCAAGCTGATGCTGTGAAAATAGCTTAGCCAAGCCCCTGAACCCAGTAACGCCTTGATTCGTTCCATCTCTTGATCCTTCCAACAGGAATCGACAGCCCAACATCAAGCATACGAGACAAACAGTATTGAGACCCCAATCGAACTATGGAAGCAACAACTATTGTGATGCGGGGGGCCACTTGGGCATCCAAGCGATGATGCCGCCACGTTCAGTGGCTGCCGCCGGTGGCGCTCGTAGTGGACCGGGGTGCCGTCCGGCGCCCTGATCGGAGGATTGGGCTGCCGGCCGATGGCTTGCACGCGAGGCTCCCGAGGTTGTGACCTCGGACGGTCTCAAGCCGCACGCTGCGCCTCAATCGCCCTGTGTGCGGCCTACATCTGTATGCCTACTGCTGCGGGGACACCTTCGGGGGCCGCGGTGCCTATCCGACCGGCTGCTTCGGGGCGACGAACTCGCGACAGCGAATGTCGCAGATGGGTCGGATGCCGGTGTAGGTGACACCGATCCCGCTGCCCGGGCGCCTATCGATCGGGCCGTCGGGGCCGATCGACGTGTCGGTGCTGGTGAACGCGGTGTACCGCTTTGCCGACAGCTTGCTGGCCGGCGATAACCGCTATCCGGCGCTGCAGCAGTTCCTGCGCCGCGATCCGCCCCGGCTTGTCGGCAGGGCCGACGGTGAACCCGTCGTCGCACCAGTGCAGGACCTGCTGGCCGGCGCGCTGGACGCGGCACAGGCGCTGGATCAGTCCTACCTGTACGTGCAGGGGCCACCAGGGTCGGGCAAGACCTACACCGGCGCGCGCATGATCGTGCGGCTGTTGGAGGCCGGCAAGCGCGTGGGCATCATGTCCAACAGCCACAAGGCGATCCACAACCTGCTCGAAGGTGTGATGGAAGTGTTGGCCGAACAAAGGCTCGACGTGCCGGTGGTCAAGAAGGCGTCTCGCGGAAACCTGGATACCGAGTTCGAGTCTGCCCATGGCGCGGTGACGAATCTGCACTCCAACGACGATGTGCTGGCCAGCGGCGCGCAGCTGGTCGCCGGAACCGGCTGGCTGTTCGCTGACGCGCGGGCCGACCAGCTATTCGACCACCTGTTCGTCGACGAGGCAGGGCAGGTGGCACTGGCCAATCTGGTGGCGGCCGGCACCTGCGCGCGCAACATCGTGCTGCTGGGCGACCAGATGCAGCTGAGCCAGCCAGTGCAGGGCGTGCATCCGGGGCGCTCGGGCGACTCGGCGCTGGACTACCTGCTCGACGGCGCGGCGACGATCGCGCCGGCGCGCGGCATCTTCCTGGCGACGAGTTTTCGGATGCACCCGCTGGTGTGCCGTTTCATTTCGGACGCGGTCTACGATGGGAGACTCGAACCCGAGGCGGGCAACGCGAACCGAACCCTGCGCTTGGGCAAGAGCGCGCATCCGCTGCTGCGGCCGGCGGGTATCGTGCACGCGGCCATCGACCACAAGGGCTGCTCGCAGGGTAGCGCGCAGGAAGCAGCGCTGGTCGCCGAACTGGTGGCCAGCGCGCTGCGGCAGCGCTATACCGACAAGGCGGGCGTCGAGCGTCCAATGACGCTGGACAACATCCTGGTCGTCGCGCCCTACAACGTGCAGGTGAACCTGCTGCGGCGTGCCTTGCCCGAAGGCGCGCGCGTCGGCACCGTCGACAAGTTCCAGGGCCAGGAGGCCGAGCTGGTGATCGTATCGATGACCACGTCGAGCGAAGACGACCTGCCACGCCACATCGAGTTCCTGTACAGCCGCAACCGGCTCAACGTCGCGATCTCGCGCGCGCGCTGCCTGGCCATAGTCATCGCCAACCCGGCGCTGATGGCCATCCACTGCAATACGCCGGAGCAGATGGCCTTGGTCAATACGCTGTGCTGGATGGCGGAGGTGGGTGCGTGAGCGGCTGCAAGTGACGTACGATAAATCTCCCGACAGTGGCAGTGGCGCGGCAAATTCGACGTTACCCTTCAGAAATGGGGCGATGCTCCGAGCCCGATGAGGGCGGCCACCCCGACCTTCGCGCGTTCGATCCTGATCCCGCGCCTGCGCCAGTTCACCGAGGCCTATCCGGAGATCGACGTGACGCTGCAGGTATCGATTCCGCTGCTCGACGTGGTAGCCGAAGACGGCGACCAGATGGTGCGCTTTGGCACCGGCCGATACGCCCGGACAGGGGCACGGGACTATTCCTGGCTTACCAGCCTTCGTTCGGCGGGACAGCCAGACTACAGGTGTTTCAGCTTTATGCGCAAGAACGAACGCAGCAGCCATCACGGCAACAACACCACCTTGCTCGACGCGAGGCGGCCGCTGTCGAGATCGGCGAAAGCCTGGGCCGCGTCCTCAAGCGGCACACTTTGCACCCAGGACAGATCACCGAAGGCGCCATCGTGCAACAGCTGCACCGTGGCGCGCAAGTCTGCGGTGGTGTAGGTATAGGTGCCCATCAACGTGATCTCGGCCAGTGTGAGCTTGCGCATGTCGATCTCGCTGGCCCAGTCCTGCAGCCCGATGTGCATCACTACACCGCCGGGTTTGACTGCGCTCAAAGCAGCTGCGCGCGTGAGCTTGCTGCCCACTGCATCGATCACGTAGTCAAAGCCGCCTTCCTGAGGCTGGGTCTCGCGCGGATCGTAGGTGGATACCCCGGCGTGTTGTTCGGCAGACTGCCGACGCAAGGGATTCACTTCGGCAAGCACCGTTCCCCGGCAACCGTAGGTCTTGAGCAGCAGCGCTGCCAGCATGCCGATGGCGCCGCCGCCGATGATCAAAGTGCGGTTTTCCGGCAACGGCCGCGCCATGGCCTTGAGACTCATGTTGATCGCGTGCAAGGCGGTGGCGGCGGGTTCGGTGAGCGCTGCGTGCAGCGCAGGCATTTCCTGCGGCATGTCGATCAAGGAGGACGCCGGGATTGACATGTACTGGGCGAATGCGCCAGGGCGCGTCATGCCCACCATGGTGCGTCTGCTGCACAGGTTGTTGCGTCCCTGAACGCAATAGTCGCACGTGCCGCAGGTGATCAGCGGATTACCGGTCACCCGCACGCCTTCGCGGTATCCGGGCGCAGCGCTCTTGACCACCGTGCCGCAGAACTCATGGCCCAGCACCAGGCCCGGTTTGCGGCGCGGGTCGTGCCCATGAAAAGCGTGCATGTCCGAGCCGCAGATACCGACCGCATCGATGCGCAGCACCACCTCGCCGTCCACCAACGCGGGCTCCGGACGTTCCTGCAGCTGGACTTCCAGCGGTTGGGTATAGACCAGGGCCTTCATGCGCTTTTCTCCGGTATGGGGGAACTGGCCTGGATCGCTTGCGCGAGCCGTTCGACCATGTCCCGGATGTTCTCAGGTGTGCAAACGAACGGGGGCGCGAGCACCACCGTGTCGCCCGGTGCCCGGGTAAGCAGCCCGCGATCGAAGGCCGCAGCCTGCACCTGCGCGCCGCGCTGGCCAGGCTGGCCTTGCACGGCCGCCAGCTCGATACCCGCAGCCAGACCCAGGTTGCGCACGCTCACCACGCCCGGCAGCGCGGCCAGCTGATGCACCGCGTCTTCGAAGGGCTGCGCGAGTTGCGCTGCACGCGAGACCAGGTCTTCCTCCTGCAACACATCGAGCATGGCCAGACCCGCCGCGCAAGCCAACGGATGACCAGAGCAAGTGTAGCCATGCATCAGTTCGGCGAGATGCGGTGGGCCGTGCATGATGGCGTCGTGAATCTCGCGCCGCACGATCACGCCGCCGAGCGGCGCCGCGCCGTTGCTCACCGTTTTCGCGAACAGGATCATGTCGGGCACCACCCCGAAGCGTTCGGCCGCAAACATGGAACCCAGGCGCCCGAATCCGGTGATGACCTCGTCGAACACGAGCAACAGCCCATGCCGGTCACAGATTGCGCGCAGCCGCTGCAGATATCCTACCGGCGGCACCAGCACACCGGTGGAGCCGGCCATGGGCTCGACAATCACCGCGGCGATATTGGAGGCGCCATGCAGCGATACGATGCGCGTCTCCAGCTCCTCGGCCATGTCGGCGCCGCTCGCTGGCTGGCCGCGAACAAATGCCTGTGTGGCCGGGTCCCAGGTACTGCGCAAATGATCGGCACGCAGCATCGCGTTACCGAAGGCGCGGCGATTGTTGGTCATGCCGCCCACCGAGATGCCACCGAAGCCGACACCATGAAATCCGCGTTCACGCCCCACGAACAGCGCGCGTTGACCCTGCCCCATTGCCTGCCAGTAGGCCAGCGCGATTTTCATCGCGGTGTCGCAGGCCTCGGAGCCGCTGTTGACGAGGAACACCCGGTCCAGATCCGCGGGCGCCAGGTCGGCGATACGCTCTGCCAGCGCAAACGCGCCCGGATGGCCGACCTGAAAGTTAGACGCGTAATCCAGCACGTCGATCTGGGCTTTCATCGCCGCAGCAATACGCGGATGACGGTGTCCGGCCCCGACACACCACAGTCCGGACGTGCCGTCGAGCACTTCGCGCCCGTCAGCTGTTCGGTAGGCAATACCTTGGGCAGACACCACCATACGCGGCGTGGCCTTGAACTGCCGGTTGGGCGTGAACGGCATCCAGAAGGCGTCGAGATCCGGCGTGGTCATGGGTGATTCACTTCGCGGTGTAGCCGCCATCGAGCATGATGGTCTGGCCGGTGACATAACCCGATGCCTCACTGGCGAGAAACACGGTCAGGCCGTTGACGTCCTGCAACGCACCGTTGCGCCCCAGGCAGGTCTGCGCCGCGTGGCGAGCCGCCAATTCGCGGTTGCCGAACACCGGGGCGGTCAGCGCGGTGGGGAAAAATCCAGGCCCGATCGCGTTGCAGGTGATGCCGTGCGGACCCCATTCGACAGCGATCGCGCGGGTGAGTTGCACAATGCCGCCTTTACCCGCTCCATAGGGAGCGCTGTCGGGAAACGCGCGCAGACTTTGCAGGCTGGCGATATTGATGATCCGGCCCCAGCCGCGCTGCTGCATTGCCGGCGCCAGTGCCTGGGTGAGGAAAAAGGGCGCGCTCAGGTGCAGGTGGATCTGGGTCATCCAGCTCGCCGGTGTGACCTCGGCAAACGGTTCACGCAGATTCACACCCGCCGCATTGACCAGGATGTCGACAGAGCCTCGCGCCAGAGCCTCGCGCGCGCCTTGTTGCGCCGCCTCGGGCGTGGCCAGGTCGCAGACCAGACTATCGGCGCTGATACCTTGTGTGGTCAACCGATCGGCCGAGGCTGCCAGCATGTCCGGGCGTCTTGCCATCAAAATCACGTGCGCGCCAGCCAGGCCCAACGCCTGGGCCATGGCCTCGCCCAGACCCGAGCTGCCGCCGGTGACCAGCGCCGTTCTTCCCGTGAGGTCGAACAGGGGGGCGATGGTGTTCAAGGGCGGCCTCAGACTTTAACCGGTTCGCCAAGCTCGAAGTGTTCGCCCGGGAAGTACTTGGCCAGCCGGTCGTCTGCGGTGCGGGCGTGCGCCTCCATGCCTTCGAGTCGCGAAATGCGTGCGGTGGCCAACCCGATGTCGCGTGCGGCGTTGCGTGTCATCTTCTGCCAGGTGAAGGTTTTGAGAAACTTGTGCACCGACAGGCCACCCGAGTAACGCGCTGCTCCCTTGGTGGGCAGCACATGGTTGGGGCCACTGGCCTTGTCACCAAACGCCACCGTGGTTTCTTCACCAAGGAACAGGGAGCCGTAGCAGGTCAGCTGTTCAAGCCACCAGTCCAGATTGCTTGCGTGCACCTCGAGGTGCTCGCTGGCGTAACGATCGGAAATTTGCACCACCTCGTCGCGGGTGTCGCACAGCATCACCTCGCCGTAGTCGCGCCAGGCGGCACCTGCCGCGTCGCGTGCGGTGGGCGGCAGCGCATCAATCAGGGCCGGCATGCGGCGCATCACATCCTCGGCCAGCCTCTTGCTGGTGGTGAAAAGCCAGGCCGGAGATTCGTGACCATGTTCGGCCTGCCCCACCAGATCGCTTGCCACGATGGCCGGGTCGGCCGACTCGTCGGCGATGATGCCGATCTCCGACGGCCCGGCAAACACGTCGATCCCCACCTTGCCGAACAAGGTGCGCTTGGCCTCCGCCACAAACTTGTTGCCCGGCCCCACGATCACGTCGGCCAGTTTGCCGGTGAAAAGGCCATAGGCCATGGTGGCAATCGCCTGCACGCCGCCGAGCGTCATGATCACGTCTGCGCCCGCCTTGTTGAAGGCATACATCAGGTAGGGGTGCATGGGGCCACCACGAAACGGCCCGGAGCAGGCGATGATGGTCTTCACGCCGGCAGCCTTGGCGGTGGCCACGCCCATGTAGGCACTGGCTATGTGCGCATAACGGCCGGCAGGCGCGTAGCAGCCCGCGACATTGACCGGCAACACGCGCTGGCCAGCGGTGACGCCCGGATGCAACTCGATCTGAAACTCGGACAGCGAGCGGCGCTGCGCCTGCGCGAAATCGAACACCTGCTTGATCGCAAAGTCGATATCAGCCTTGACCTGCGCCGGAACCTCGCGCGCGTTCGCGGCAATTTGCTCCGGCGTGACGATGATGTCGCCAGTCCACTTGTCGAGGTCCGCCGCGTACTTGCGCACGGCCACCTCACCAAGCTGCTGGATCTCCGCCAGCATGGTGTTGACAACCTGTTGGGCGGTGGCCGTTTCCGTTTCCGGGGTCTTGTCGGCTTTTTTCAGATACGTGATGGCCACGTCAATCTCCTAGGTAAGGCGGTGCGCGATTCGAGACAAAAAAGGCTTGGTGCGCGGCGCAGCGCGCACCAGTCCGGGGATTGGGGTTGACGCCAGACACTGGAGACCGGCTCCGTGTCTGGCCCGGATGCTTACTTGGTCGAGTTGGCCAGCTCGCGCAACTTGGGATCGGCCTGAACCAGCTTCAGATACTCGTCGGTCACGAAGTCGGCCACGTTGGGCACCTGCTGAACGGCACCGGTTTCGCGCATGAAGCCCGAGAGCTCGGTGAACCAGCCATCCATGGCGGAGTTCGCACTGCTGCCGGTACGCTGCATGTTCTTGAGCTGCTGGGTGAGATTGAAGGTCGGGCGGGACTCGAACTCCTTGTTCATCGCAGCTTCGCTGATGCTCACGCCGCCCTTGGCGTAGAAGTCTTTCATCATGCGGATCGACTCGGGACGGTTCACGCTCATCCAGCTCCAGGCGCGCAGGTAGACGGCCAGAAACTTGGCTACGTTCTCCGGGTTCTGCTTGGCATAGTCGCCGCGCGCGATCAGCGCGCCCGGCACGATGGCGCCGCTGTCTTTGCCGCTGCAAAGCATCTTGGCCCCCGCCTTCTCCTCCACCGTGTAGGTATTGGGTGCCCACATGCCGGCCAGGTCGGAGTTGTTGGAAGACAGCGCTGAAATGATCTCGGCCTGGCCCATGTTCTTCATCACTACGTCGGACTTCTTCAGGCCGTACTTTTTCAGGCAGGCCTGTACCGCAAAGTCGGCGGTCGAGTTTTGCGTCAGCGTGATGGTCTTGCCCCGCAATGCACCGGCCGGGTCCTTGGCAAACTCGGCGGCAGCCTTGGCGCTGCCCACCAGCCCGTTGGCAGCTGACTCGTCGTTGGTCACGCCGATCGTCTTGATGCCGAAACGCACATGGCCCAGCACCGCAGGCACCGAGCCGGTGCCGCCCACGTCCCACGAGCCCGCAGCCGACGCCGCGATCTGTGGCACACCCGCCGGGAAGGTGGAGAACTCGGGCGCCAGACCCACGTCTTTCCACCAGCCCTTCTCGGTCGCAATATGAAAGGGCAGTGCCCAGTACAGCGAGGGCTGGTAGCTGATCTTGATGGGGGTGAGTGCCTGGGCCTGTGCCACGCTGGCCGATCCGAAAATGAGGCTCAGGCCAATCGCCGTCGCCACAGTGGTTTTCTTCATCGCGATATCTCCTTCGAGTTGGGATTCAATGATCTGTGCCGGCGTGCTCTTCACGCAACGACTTCCAGATGCGGGTACGCAGATGGACAAAGCTCTCCAGGTCCATCACGTCTTCGATCTTGCTGTGCTGGTCCCAGTCCTCGGACTCACGGACGGACTTCACATCAAGAATTTCCTTGATCTTGCCAGGGCGGCTGGTCATGATGACCACCCGGTCGGCCAGGTAGACCGCCTCTTCCACCGCGTGGGTGATGAACAGCACGGTGCGCGGGTTCTTGCGCGCAAGTTTGACCAGTTCCTCCTGCATCACGACGCGGGTCTGAGCGTCGAGTGCACCAAAGGGCTCGTCCATCAGCAGCACGTGGGGATTGAGCGCATAGGCGCGCGCAATCGCCACCCGTTGCTGCATGCCGCCAGAGAGTTGGTGTGGATAGGCGCTCTCGTAGCCCTTGAGGTTCATCAGGTCGATGTAATGGGCGATCAGCTTTTCGCGCTCGTGCTTGCCAAGGCCTTTGCTGCGCAAGCCGAAGTCGATGTTTTCATGCACCGACTTCCACGGAAACAGCGCAAATTGCTGAAACACAACCGCGCGGTCCGGCCCTGGCTCAGTGACAACCACGTTGTTCACCTTCACCGAGCCAGTGCTGGGAAACTCCAGCCCCGCGGCCATGCGCATGCAGGTGGTCTTGCCGCAACCCGACGGGCCTACGATGGCTACGAACTCCTGGTCCTGCACCGTGAGATTGATGCCGTCCAGGATGAGAAAATCCTTGCCATCGCGCCGAAACACCCGGGTTACATCGGAAAACTGAATGGTTGCCATTGCGTTACTGTCTTTCGGAATCGGCGGTTATGACTCAGGCGTTTCGGTGTTTGAGAAGCCAGCGCTCCAGCCGGCGGATCAACACGTCGATGACCACACCGACCACACCGATGGCGATCATGCCGGCCATCACGGTGTCGGTGGCGATGGCACTTTGGGCACGCACGATCAGATTGCCCATGCCGCTGCTGGCCACAATCAGCTCGGCACCGACGAGTGACATCCAGCCCAAACCCGCACCGATGCGCAAGCCGGCGATGATGGACGGCACCGCCGCCGGAAAGAGCACCTCGGTGATGGTTCTGAAATTGCCCACGCCCAGCATGCTCGCGGCCTCCAGGAATCGGACGTCCACGTTTCTGGCGCCCCTGTAGGCGTTGATCAGGCAGGGGGGGAACGCGCCCGCAAAGATGATCAGTGTGGGGCCACCGATGCCAGTGCCAAACCACAGCGCGGCAAACGGAACCCAGGCCACCGGCGCGATAAAGCGCAGCCCGTCGAACAGCGGGGTAACGATGTCGTCCAGCAGTCGAAACCAGCCCATGGCCAGACCCAACGGAATGCCAACCAGCGCGGCCAGGCCAAAGCCCATGCCAAATCGTTGCAGGCTGGCGAGCATGTGGTCGCCCAACACGTAGCCCGCAAACGGGTTGTACAGCAGGTCGATGAGCTTGGCCAATACTTCGTGCGGCATCGGCAAGAACTGGGGCGGCGCGAAGTGCAGTACCCGGGCCAGGTACCAGAAGGCGAAGAACCCGATCGTCCCGATCGCGGTGAGACGCCAGAACTGGCTGCGTGAAATCTGATCGTTCATGCCGCCACCCGTCCTTTGCGCCAAGGCATGGCCCGGTTTTCCAGTTGCCCCAGCAGCCAGGTGGTCGCTGCGCCGCACAGACCCACCAACACCATGGCCACCAGAATCATTGCCGGGTAGATGTCCTGCGCGGCCTGGTTGAGAATACTTCCCAGGCCATACAGCGCACCGATGAGTTCGGCCGCAACCAGGGTAGTCCAGCTGGCCTGCAGGGACAGGCGCAGCCCGGTGAAGATCATCGGCAAACTGCCGGGCACCAGCACCTCGGCCACCATACGCCAGCCTTTGACGCCCAGCATGCGTGCGGCCTCCATCATCGGAGCCTCGATGTTGCGCACACCGGTGTAGCTGTTGATCACCGAAGGAACAAAGGCTGCAACGAAGATCACCAGAATCTTCGATCCATCGTCCAGCCCGAGCCAGACGATGGCCAGCGGAATCCAGGCCAACGGCGGTATCGGCCGCAACAGCAGAAAGGCCGGATTGATCAATGCCTCGGCGCGCCGCGAATATCCCATGAGCAGCCCCAGCGGCACGCCTACGCTGACGGCCACCGCAAATCCCATGGCGACCAGTTGCAGGCTGTGGAACACGTGCTGGTACAGCTTGCCGTTGCCGTACCCTTCGGTCTGGATGAAGCTGAAAGCGGCCCACACCTCATTCGGGCGGGGAAAACGGGACGGATTGACAAGACCGGTCACGGTGGTGGCCAGATACCAAAGCACCAGAAAGACCACGACCGTGGTCACACCGACCATGGTTCTTCGGGATGTCTTTTGCTGGTTCAGGGGCACTTCGGATCCTTTGTCTCTGATGTTCGCCGGTGGTTTTCCGACCGGTCTTTTTGTACGGGCAACTAGAATGTAAGCGCTTGCAGTAACTTTGCCGGCATCGGCGATTCCTGTCAATACCCAAAGTCAGGCGCAACCTAAAATCAAGGGAAAACACCTAAGCAAGTTTTCGCAAGCGCTTACATTTTGAGGCACAGATCGCCACAGTTATGGCATGCTGACGATCATGAACCAACGCATCACCATCGAGGATGTGGCCCGCATGGCCGGGGTGTCCACCGCCACGGTATCGCGCGTACTCAGCAGGCCCGAGGTTGTTCGCGCCAGCACGCGCGAGCAGGTGATGTCAGCAGTGCGCCAACTCGATTACCAACCTGACGCCTCGGCCCGTGCCCTGGCCTCTGGTCGGACCCACACTGTGGGATGTGTCATTCCCACGCTGGACCACGCCATCTTCGCGCGCAGTACACAGTCCATGCAGACCACCCTGGCACGTGCGGGATACCAGCTGCTGGTGGCCAGCCACGAATACGACCCGGCGATCGAGTTCGAAGTGGTACGGGTGCTGCAACAACGCGGCGTGGACGCGCTGGTGCTGGTGGGCACTGACCACGCGCCTGGCCTGTGGAAAGCCCTGCGTGCCTGGGACAAGCCCAGCCTGCTCACCTGGTCGTGCGATGCACGTCTACCCTCGATCGGATTCGACAACGAAGCTGCGGCCCGCATGGCGACTGAGCACCTGCTCTCGCTGGGGCACCGACGCATCGGCGTCATCTCCGGCCTCACGTCACACAACGACCGGGCGCGCAGCCGCATCGAAGGTGTGCGCCAGGCACTCGGGCAGGCAGGGCTCAAACTGCTGCCCAGCCTTTTGACCGAGCAGGTGTTCAATCTGAACGGCGGACGCAGCGGGCTGCAAACGCTCATGGCGGCGCGCCAGCCGCCCACGGCCATCTTCTGCGGCAACGACCTGCTGGCCACCGGCGCCCTGCTCGAGGCACAGCGCATGGGCCTGAAAGTGCCGCGTCAGCTCTCGATCTGCGGCATCGACAACCTTGAACTGGCCGAAGCCATCAACCCCGGTCTGACCACCATCAACCTGCCGACACAGGATCTGGGGCGCATCACGGCCAACAGCGTGCTGTCGGCGATTGCCGGCGAAGCGATCGCAGCGCAATCGCTGTTGCCGTTTGCACTCGTGGTGCGCGGCAGCACCGCGGTGGCGCCCAAGTAGTGTTACGGGTCGCGCTTGTGTGCGTGAACGAGGCCGGCGAGGGGGGCAAGTTCCCTGTCGCAACGTTCGAACATCGCGACAAGCGATGCCTCGTCGCCGACATCAGCTTGGACGGCGATGCCCGTGCCGCCCGCCTTGCGCACGCCGCGCAGTGTCTCTTC
>ENA-ORBV01013826-ORBV01013826.1-microbial-mat-metagenome-genome-assembly--contig:-NODE-13826-length-12195-cov-20.415498_pt1 | contig 12195 bp, 9 predicted proteins | sample MGYA00237777_ERZ505514 | MGnify/ENA primary metagenome ERZ505514 (study PRJEB26160, sample SAMN06269048) | microbial mat metagenome | isolation source: Oligotrophic lake microbial mat | place... | reverse complement strand
GTCCCCGCGTGAGGCCCGCCCATCCTCTTCAAAGCGTGAGCCAACCCACGGCACGGATCCTGCTGCATTGACACTCGACCTCACCTTCGCCCGAGGTCGAAAGAGGAAATCATGCGCCGCAAACCCTTGAGCCCGGTCGGTCTGCCCATCCTGCTGGCCTTGGTCATGCAGACGCCCTCGGTTCATATTCAGGCAGCAAATGCAGGAAATGGCGCGACCATTCGCGGCGCCACCAACGACCCCACCGTCGACCCGGGGCCCGCCGTGACGCCGACACCGCGCATCCTGCCGACCCCCGACGTCGTCCCCACGCCCCGAACCATCCCGACACCTCGGGAGGTTCCAACGCCGGCGACGATTCCCACGCCGCGAACCGTTCCCACGCCGAGAGCCGTGCCCACGCCAGGAACGGTGCCGACTCCGCGGAGGTTGCCCACCCCAAGGATCAAGCCTTCACCGGGTCAGCTTCCGACGCCCATCGTGATTCCCACCCCTCTGGTCACGGAACCTCTCCACCGATAGCGCGCCTCGCGCACCGCTTTTGTCGGGTGGCCCCGCAACATCGGTGACCGCGATTCGGTTTAGCGCACAAAAAAAGCCCCGGGAAACACCCGGGGCTCTTTTAGGATTTCGGAATGACCTTAACGCTGGGGCTTTATCGGGGTGTAGGTGATGGTCTTCACCACGAGTTCGCCTGAGGCCGTAGGCACGATCGAGATGCTCTTGCCGATCACCAGGTCGCTCGGGACCATCGAGGTTCCGGTGATGATGTAGGTGGCCTGGCTTCCGTCCGCACGGGTGATCGTGAGGGTCTTGCCCGGTTCGTAGGCCTCGACTCTCCCGGAGATGGTGGTGGTGGTCGTCCGGGTGGTTGCACCTGAGGGGAGGTTGCGGGTGTCTTCCGTGACCTTCTTGACGCTGCCTTCGGGAGTGACGCTCGTGATGGTGACGCGGGAAACCAGTTGCGTTCCTCCGTCCTCACCCGGCTCCGTGAAGAGAGTGACGCGGCGGCCCACGCGGATGTCCGCGGGCATGGTTAGAGAGGGCGAGAGGGTATAGAGGACCTCCTTGTTGTCCACTCCCCGGATCACGATGGTGCGTCCCGGCTCGTAGCGCACCACTTCTCCGTCAATGGTGACGTACTTCGGAGCGATCTGAACGGTCTGGGCCGATGCGAGGCCCGAGGCGACAGGGGTCAAGCCGAGGCTCAATCCTGCTATCAATACAGTTATCTTCATTCTCTTCATTTCTTTCATTGGGCCGGCGCGGATTGCTGCCGGAATGCCCTCAACGGCCGGGCGCACATTGATTGAGAGCAAGAGCCATGCCGCCATCCCGCGGGCCTGAGAACTCGCACAATGAGGCGAGGAGGCCTCAAGGAGGCTGGATCGAAACCGAAGGCTTTACGCTTTCACCGGGTCCGGTGTGCGTTTGTAGACTTGCCGACGACGGTTCGTCGCGACCTCGCCTGGCCCTCGGGCCCGTCGGAACCACCCGCACCCGGGCCGCGTCGAAGAAAAACCCCGCGGGCGGGGGTCTTATGGATGCCTTTATCGGTTGCTCCCCACCGCGATACCGCCGGTCGCCATCGGCAGCGTTTCCAATTCAAACGCACGCTGCTCGGCCAGATATGTGTCGATCCCTCGTTCGATTCCCGGCGGGAACAGCGGCGGCGGTCCAAACAGTTTTGCCTGGTAGACGCGGAGCATGATCTCGCGAAAAACCGGCAGGGCGGCAAGGCCTCCCGTTTCCTTGTTGCCCAGAGTTGTGTTGTCGTCGAAACCGATACGCACCGCCACGGTGATTCCCGAGGGTCCGTAGGTTGAGCCGATGAAGAGAGCGTCCCGGAACTCGCTTGTCGTTCCCGTCTTGCCCATGACCTGAATCGGAAAGCTGCGGCTGTCGAGGGCACGCGCGGTACCGCCCGAGAGACGAACGACGCCGCGCAAACCTTCCTGAACCTGTTGCAACTGCTCCGAAGTGATGCCGGTTGAGCCGATATCGAGGGACGTACCGCTCGCCTCGTAAAGCGAGCGTCCCGCGCTGTCGCTGACTGCGCTCACGATATGAGGCTCCGCCAGAATCCCCGACGCTATCGCGCGATAAACATTCGCGATCTCGAGCAGGCGCACCTCCGAAGCTCCAAGGGCCGTCGTGATGTACGGCTGAACCGGCGACCGAATCCCCAGATCCCTGGCGGTCCGGATCACATTGTCGAGTCCGATCGTTTGGGCCAGCCAGATCGCGATGCCGTTGCGCGACTCGGCGAGCGCCTGGCGGGCGGGAATCAGGCCCTTGAACTTCCTGTCGTAGTTCGCGATCCATTTGACCGCGCCGTCGCTTCCCATGGGCACCGAGATGGGCTCGTCCGGCACGATCGATTCGAGGTCGAGGCCCTCCCGGAAGGCGGCCAGATAGACGATGGGTTTCCATACCGAGCCGGGCTGACGAAGCGAACCGGTGACGCGGTTGAAGTCGAAGTAGCGGTTCAGCCGATCTTTGTACAAATTCCGCCCGCCCGCCTCCGCGAGGATCGCCGCATCGGAGTTACGGAGCACAACCACGGAGCCCTGGATCACTCCCCGGGCCTTCGGATGTCGTTTCTCATAAAGGACGAGGCCGTTTTCAAGAGCCTCGTTCACGATGGTCTGCGCGCCCTCATCGACCGTAGCGCGGACGGAGATGCGGCCCTCGATGAGGTCGTCGATCTTGAGGCTTCCTCCCGCATGAGAGCTCAACTCGTCGAAGACATGTTCGATCACGGCGGGCGCGTGCGTTTCCGCCGACCTCTCGGCCAGGACGACGGGCTCGTCCTGGCACCGCTTCGCGAGAGCTGCGTCGATGTACCCGTTACGGGTCATCGAAGCGAGGATCAGATTGCGCCGTCGCAGCGGCCGGGGGTCGCCGACAACGGGCGCGTAGTCGCGGGGCGATTTGGGTATTCCCGCGAGAAGAGCGGCTTTGCCCGCGTCCTTTGCGGTATACGTGGAAAGAGACTTGCCGAAGTAGTACTCCGAGGCGGCGCCGAAGCCATACCGGCTATGACCCATGTAGATGAAGCTCGCGTAGCGGGCGAAGATCTCTCGTTTTGCCCGGTCCTTCGATCCGTAGTGGCGACGCATCTCGTGTTCGATCCAGAATGCGAGCCTGGCTTCCTCGATTTTCCGGCAGAGCTTGTTGGTCGGCGACACGCCCAGGAAAAAGGCGGCGAAGCGTGGAACAAAACCCGTTTCGATGAGCACGCCGCCGTTCTCACGACGGGTCAGGTCCTGGAGAAAGTAGCCACGCACCAGCTGCTGAGTCAGCGTCGAACCCCCCTGGGGAAAACGGACCCAGGGCCCGGAAGCGCCTTTCCACCAGGCCGTCACGGAATGAAGCGCGGCCTTTTCTACGATGCGGGGCAGGGAGCTGTAGTCGACTCCCCCGTGCGAAAAGAAGTTCTTGTCCTCGGCGGCGAGGATCGCCTGACGCAGGATCACCGGCACTTCGTCATAGGACACCACGCGCCGGTATTCCCGCGCGAGCTCGATGAGCACTTTGCCCCTCGAGTCCGCGACCTCGCCTATCGCGGGCGGGTCGAAGCGAATGAAGGCCTCGAGGTCGGGCGCACCGCTGCGATCGAAATACACGCGATGAGCAACGCCCAGGGCGAGAGCCAGCGGAAGGATCACCAATACGGCAAGGACCCGAATCATTGACCGGCCATGTCGTTCCCTGATCGCGCACGCCTGCGTCCAGGTTCGAGCCGCGAGGCTCAAGCCCTTCTGTTGGAATCGCGCGAACGCCGTCGCGCCGCGGTCCGCGTAGGGCACTCGTTGCCCTGCGATGATCCCGACCGTCGGTCGTCCAAGCGGCACAATGGGGTCTATGGCTGAATTCCTCGGCTCCGCTTGAGCAAGGATCGCGCCAGGGGAGCCGAGCGTAGTGAAAGAAGCGGTTGCCGCGGTGCGAAGCGAAAGTCCCGGGGCGAGCGTTTATTGCGGCAAGCGCGGATGGGGAGCACCAGCACGGCGGGTGCTGGCATGGGGCTCAAGCGTGCGTCAGCACACGGAGAAAGAAGCGCTGACGGGTTTCTCATGGCGACTCCGTCGCTCCACACGAACCGGGTTCGGGCGATGCCCGCCAGAGTTGGACGAGTTGCGGGCGATCAACGCCCGCCAGCGCGAAGTGGAAAGGCGGGAGATCGAAGCCATCACCGGGGAGTGAGGATCGGACTGTGGAGTAGGCTCCACAGGCGCAGGCCATCCAGATTGTGCTGCTAGGGCTGGGTGGGGCCGCGAAGGATCTGCCGGGCCGCCTTCTGCCCGCTCCGGCTCGCCCCTTCGATCCAGGGCGCGTTCATGTAATCGCCGCATAGATACAGTCCCTGCCGGCCTTGTCCGTCGCGTAGAAAGGCCTTCACCCGCGCGATATGCCCGCAGTCGTATTTCGGGATGGCCTCGGGCCAGCGCTGCAGGTCATAGGCCTGCACCGAGTTGGCCACGGCCCGCAGGTCGGCGTTCAGGGTGAGCAGTTCGCTCCTCACGATCTCGAAGATCCGCGCATCGTCCTCGTTCATGAGTTTCAAGGCGGCCTCCTCGTGCAGGCCGACATTCACCAGGGACGTGCCTTCGTGGGTGGTGTGGTCGCCCTTCAGCGACTCGTTCGTGAACTCGGAGATGACGGTGTTCTCCACGTAGGGGACGTAGAAACAATGGGTGCGTCCGAGCGTTTCCTTGGGAATGCGAAAGGAGACGTTGATGGTCGCGGCGCAGCGGGTCTGGGCGAGGAGATCGAGGTGCGGTCCTGGTGCCTTAAGGAACCCGAGCGCGGCGCCTGGAGTCACGGCCAGCACCACCTGATCGAAGAGAGAGTCGGAGCGGGCGGTGTCGACCCGCCATCCGCCCTTCTGAGCGGTGAGCGATTTGACCGGACACTCGCGGTGAGCGATCAGCCTGGAGGCGAGGGCTTCGGGGATAGCCCGCATGTCGCCGTCGGCGTACAAGACGCTGAAGTCGCAGGCGGGATCGGCCATCATGCCGAACAGGGACAAAAACGCGGTGACGCTGGTCTCGGTCGAGCGCGAGAACATCATGCACGAATTGAACGAATCGAGAATGTAGTCCGCGAATTCCGGGCCCACCTCGCGCAGGGCGAAGGTGTAGGCATCTTCCTGGTTCAACTCGTCGGGAGCGAGGCCGAGGTCGAAGAAGTCGAGCCCCTGATGAGCGCTTCGCACCTTGAGCACGAAGGCCAGGAATCTGAAGCGGCTTCGCAGATCCAATGCACCCATGCGGAAGATGCTGCGGACCGAGTTGAAGTTCATCGAGTACGCGCGGCCCGCCCGATAGACGATGTGGGGCACCGGACTCGCCTGCCGCCGCTCGATCCCCATCTCCTCCGCCAGCGCGTTCACGCCCCGGTAGGCGCGGATCAGGAAGTTGGCGCCCACGTCAAAGGCCAGGCCATCCTTCGTGCGCGTGTTCATGCGGCCCCCAACACTCGCCTCGCGCTCGAAGACCTCGACCTCGACTCCCGCCTTGTGAAGCTCCCAAGCACAGGTCAAACCCGCAATGCCGGCGCCGATCACTGCCACTCTCATTGGACCACCTTAGAGGAAACCGCTGCGCACTCCCGTGGCCGCCGGGTGGCTTTGGGGCCGGCGCGGCAATCCTGAGGCGAACGGGTAGGCTACGCATTGAGGCATGAACTGTGAGTGAGAACGAGACCGTGACCGAAGTTCCGAGTGGGGAGGACTTCAAGACGCTGTTCGAAGCGTCGTACGCCGCGAACAAGATCAGGCGGCTGACCAACGGACAGACAGTTGAGGGGACCATCGTCGCCATAGGTGCGGATGTCGCCCTGGTCGACGTGGGTGCTAAAAGTGAAGCGACCATCGCCCTCGCTGAGCTCAAGAACCAGGATGGCGTGCTGGAGGCCAGGGTCGGCGACCGCATCCACGCGACCGTGGTCTCGACGACCGGCGGGCTGACCCTGTCGCGGAGACTGCAGCGCGGCGCCGCCTCGGCCCAGCAGCTCGAGGACGCCTTCCGCGCCGGCCTGCCCGTGGACGGCAAGGTCGAGAAGGCCGTGAAGGCCGGCTACGAAGTCAACGTCGCCGGTCACCGCGCCTTCTGCCCTCAGTCACAGATCGACGACCTGCGCGAGACCGACCCGACGGTTCACGTCGGCCGCGTCTACACCTTCAAGATCGTCGAATACAAGGAAGGCGGCCAGAAGTTCGTCGTCTCTCGCCGTCGCCTCCTTGAAGAAGAGCACAAGGCGCGGGCCATCGAGGTGCGGGAGAAGATCGTGCCCGACGCGGTGGTGACCGGGCGCGTGGTGTCCGTACGCGACTTCGGCGCGTTCGTCGATCTGGGCGGCGGCGTCCAGGGCCTGCTTCATGCCTCGGAGATGGGTTGGTCGCGCATGGACCCGTCCCAGGTGGTGAAGCCGGGCGAAGACGTCACCGTCAAGGTTCTCCGGGTGGAGGAAGGCAAGATCGCGCTGGGGCTCAAGCAGCTCACCGTGGACCCCTGGTCAGCCGTGGCATCGAACTACGCGGTCGGGCAGGTGCTCACCGGCCGCATCACCCGCATCGCCGACTTCGGCGCCTTCGTTGAACTCGAGGCTGGGATTGAGGCGCTGGCGCACGTGTCCACGTTCGCGCCGACGGGAAAGTCAGGGGGCTTTTCGAAGTCCGTCGCCGTGGGCATGTCGGGAGCGTTCGAAATTCTGAGCGTCGATCCCGCCGCGAAGCGGATCGGCGTGGCCCTCGTTCCCGAGGGCTCGACCCGCGCGGGTGCGGCGAAGCCGTCCCGGTCGTCGATCGAGCCGGGCGCGCGGCTTACCGGGAAAGTGGAGCGTCACGACAAGATGGGCGTGTTCGTGTTCCTCGCGCCGGGCATCACGGGCCTCCTGCCTTTGACTGAAACCGGCCAGGCCCATGGAGTGGATCTGCAGAAGGCCCTTCCGATCGGCTCCGACATCGACGTCATCGTTCTCGAAGCCGACTCCGCCCGCCGCCGGATTCGTCTCAGTGTGAAGGCGATCGCCGCGGCCGCCGAAGCCGCTGAAGTGAGCGACTACGCGGCGCGCGCGGGAGCGGCGCAGACCCAGAGTTTCGGGTCGCTCGCCGACAAGCTGCGCGGGGCGCTCGGGCCGCGGAAGAAGTAGAGCCTGGCTCGCATGAGCGATTCGATCTCAGACGCCGAGACCAGGGTGGGCCCGCCCGGCCCGGCCCCTCGCGAGCAGATCGGCCCCTACAAGATCCTCCAGCGGATCGGCGAGGGCGGCTTCGGCTCGGTGTACGAGGCCGAGCAGGAGCAGCCGGTCAGAAGGCGCGTCGCGCTCAAAGTGATCAAGCTCGGGATGGACACCGAGCACGTCATCGCGCGCTTCGAGGCCGAGCGCCAGGCCCTCGCCATGATGGACCATCCCCACATCGCGCGGGTCATCGACGCGGGGGCCACGGAGGCGGGACGGCCGTACTTTGTGATGGACCTGGTGAAGGGCGATCCGATCACCACCTACTGCGATCGGCAGCGCATGCCCATCGCCGAGCGCCTGGAGCTGTTCGACCAGGTCTGTTCCGCGGTGCAGCATGCCCACACCAAGGGCATCATCCACCGCGACCTCAAGCCCAGCAACGTGCTCGTCAGCACCCAGGACGGAAAGCCGTTTGCGCGGGTCATCGACTTCGGCATCGCGAAGGCCACGAGCACCCGTCTCACCGAACGGACGCTCTTCACCGAAATGCACCAGATGATCGGGACGCCGGTGTACATGAGTCCCGAGCAGGCCGAAGGCAGTGCCGACATCGACACCCGGACCGACGTCTATTCGCTGGGCGTCGTCCTCTACGAACTTCTCACCGGCACAACACCGCTCGATCCCCTGACCCTCAAGACTCCGACCGCCCAGGAGGTCCAGCGCCTCATTCGCGATCAGGACCCCCCGCGCCCCAGCGCCCGGCTGAGCGACTCGGTTCGACAGACCGCCGACATCGCGCCCAATCGACGGCTGGAGCCGCAGCGCCTGGTCAGCACCGTACGTGGCGAACTCGACTGGATCGTCATGAAGGCCATCGACAAGGATCGAACGCGCCGTTACGAGACGACCAACGCTCTGGCCATGGACGTCAAGCGCTACCTCACGGGCGAACCCGTGCTGGCCGCCCCTCCCTCGACCGGCTATCAGATGCGGAAGTTCGCCCGCAGATATCGAGTGGGACTTTCCGTGGCCGCGCTCGTCATGGTTCTCCTCACCGCACTCGCCGCGGTGGCGACGGTGCAGAACATCAGGATCCGCCGCGAGCGCGATGTGGCGCGCACCGAGCGCGAAAAGGCCGAGCAGGTCACGCGACTCATCGTTGACCTCTTCAAGGTGAACGACCCGTCGGAAGGCCGGGGAGCGAAGGTGACAGCGCGCGAGATCCTCGACCGCGGAGCCCGTCAGATTCCGCAATCGCTGAATGACCAGCCCGACGTGAAGGCGACGCTGCTTGGAACCATGGGCAACATCTACTCCGAACTGGAGATCTACGAGGCCGCCCAGCCCCTTCTCGAAGAGTCCCTTCGGTTGCGTCGTACGCTTCAAGACGACGGCGCCCGACTGGCCGAGAGCCTGATTCTTCTGGCCTCCCTGCACGAGAGAAGGGGACGCCCGCAGGAAGCCGAAAAACTGGCGCGAGAAGCACTGGCGCTGCAGCGACAGCGGCTGGGTCCTCAAGCGGCGGAGGTTTCAAAGGCCACCGGTGAGCTTGCCCAGGCTCTGTTTTCACAGGAGAGGCTTGACGAGGCGGAGGCGCTGTTCCGCGAGGCCATAGCCCTCGACCGGAAACTGGGAATCGAAGGAGCGATGCCCGCGATCATGAGACGCGAGACTCTGGGCTTGCTCCTTGAAGCCCGGGGACAAAGGACCGAGGCGGAAGCGATTCACCGCGAGACCCTGGCCGCGGCGCGCCAGGCGCTTGGACCCGATCATCCTGATCTTGGGCCGATGATCTTCAACCTGGGCAACCTCATGCGCCAGGCCGATCGCCCGGCCGAAGCCGAACCGCTTCTGCGCGAGGCCCTCGCGATCGACCGCAAGGCGCTGGGCAACGAGAGCCCGTCGGTGGCGAGCGACCTCAATGTCCTGGGTCTGGTCCTGCGCACCCGCGGTCAGCTCGAAGAGGCAGAGAGCGTCCTGCGCGAAGCTCTCGCCATCAAGCGCAAGGCCCTCGGCGATGAACACCCGAACGTGCCACCCGCCCTCAACAATCTCGCCCTCGTTCTTGGGGAAGCCGGACGCTACGACCAGGCGATCGCCTTCGCGCGTGAAGCCGTGGCCATCGACTTGAAAGTGCTGGGAGAGGAAAACAGCGCGACCGCGACCCACACCATGAATCTCTCCATGCTCCTCAACGATGCGGGCCGATCGGCCGAAGCCGAGCCGCTCGGGCGAAAGGCCCTCGCGGTCCGCATCAAGATGCGCGGCGAAGACCATCCAGACGTTGCCCTGGGTCTGGCCCGCGTCGGCGAAATCCTCCTCGCCCGCGGCAAAGTGGCGGAGGCGATCGGCCTGCTCGAGAGATCCCTTGCCTTTCCCACCGAGAAGCTGCCGGCGAGGAGCGTGCCGCGCGCCCTCGCGAGCAGTGCCCTCGGGGCGTGTCTCACGACGCGGGGCGACCATGAGAGGGCGAAGACCCTTCTCGAGGATGCGTCCTCTGTCTTCAACGAGCGGTCACGCGAGGGTCTTGACGCCAGGAAAGCCCGGCAGCGACTCGCGGCTCTCGAAAGTGCACGGAGGAGGTAGGGTAAGAGACCGAGATCCTGTTGGATGAGCATAGGCTTGGCCGATGAGCACTCCACCTTCCCAGCCCGACCCCTGGCTTCGCGGTCCGGTCGCTTCGATCCGCGCCCTCCTCCAACCCGTTGCCCACGCCTTCATCGCTGCCCGCGAGGACGTCGATCGTGCAACGGCCGGAATCGCTCGCGATGAAGTGTGGGCTCGCCCCGCGGGCGTCGCGTCGATCGGGTTCCATGTCGTTCACCTCGCGGGCGCCACCGATCGACTCCTGACCTATGCGCGTGGCGTCCTTCAGCACCGACGCCAGCGTGTCGCTCACCGTGTCGCCTGCGAAGAGTCGCTCGCCCGTGAGCATTTCGAAGAGGACGACCCCGAAGGACCAGATGTCGGCACGTTTATCGACGGTCTTCCCGCGCGCCTGCTCGGGCGACATGTAGGCCGCGGTGCCCATGATCATCCCGGCTTCCGTGGCGTGACGCGACATGGTGGGTGAGTGAGAGACGTCGGCCGATGAGCTGTTGGTCCCGGCCTCGGTGTCGAACGCCTTGGCCAGGCCGAAGTCGAGGACCTTCACCTTGCCGGCGGCCGTGACTTTGACGTTCGCAGGCTTGAGGTCGCGATGGATGATGCCGCGTTCATGCGCTTCTTCCAGCGCCTCCGCGATCTGCTTCGCGATGGCGATGGTCTCGTCGACTGGAATCGCACCGCGCTTCAATCGTTGCGAGAGGTCTTCGCCCTCGACGAGTTCGAGGATGAGCGCGACAGCCCCTTCAGCCTCTTCGAGCCCATAAATCGCCGCGATGTTGGGATGATTGAGCGAGGCGAGGAGTTGAGCTTCACGCTTGAACCGTGCCACGCGTTCATGATCCTGCGCGAACGTCGCGGGCAACACTTTGATCGCCACGTCCCGGCCGAGCTTGGTATCGCGCGCGCGGAACACTTCGCCCATTCCCCCCCCGCCGATGGCCGCGGTGATTTCGTAAGGTCCGATCCGCGAGCCGGGGGGCAAGGGCATGGAGGGACGCGGTCTAGTAGCGTCGGGGGACGTGGACATTGATGGCCGCACGCGCCCAATATCCTCTCGCAGAACAACCTAATATCCTCTCGCAGAACAACATGAGAAGAGCGACCGAAGCGGACCCGATTGGTATCGACGAATTGCGGCGGCTGGCCGCCGGGCGCTTCGGCGATATGGTGAAGGCGGTCATCGATCTCCGGCGTGGCGTCATGCTGCTCGATGCCGACATGCATTCAGACCAGGAGGCGGAACTGCTCTCGGAGGGTGCGGACCAGAAGGACCTGTGGGGCATCAACCTGTATCCCGATCTTTCAGGCGAGGACTTTCTCGAGTTCGATTCGATGATCAACCTGCGCCCCTCTTTCGGCAACTGGTCGCGTGGGGTTGACGATCTGGCCACCAGGACGGCGCTTGCGAACCTCGTGGCCCAGCTGGTGAGACGGTGACCGAGATCCAACACAAAGACCTTGCCGCCGGCCGATGGTGGACTCTTTCGCTCCTCGAACAGTTGGGGAACGTGGGAAGTGAAATCAGCCGGACGATCCGCTGGACATCACGGAATCCTGACCTCGCGCGGGGCGCCTTGCACCGCGCGCTCGATCTGCTCGATCTGACTCTGGCCGACCCTGCGCACCGAAAATCGAAGGCGCGCCTGCGTGAGATTGCCAGGACGCGCGAGGTGGTGGTGGACTTCTTCGCCGGCTCCAACGACTATGGCTCGACCGCGGCCAGTCTGCAGAAGTACTTCGATGCCTACGCTCTTGCCGCGCGCCGGGCGTCCGCCGCCGCCGCCTCGCCGCCCGTCTGACGGTCGGAAGTGCGTGAGTGAAACAAGCGCGGTTTGCCAGTCCGCGGTCCGCCCGGCGCTTCGGGCTTGAAATCAAGCGCTCGGAGCGGCCGACCGTCACCACAGCTTCCACCACGACCGCGCCGGGGGCGCGAAGCCTTCAAGAATCCAGATGTCGGCTTCGGGCTTGAGGTACGCGTATATGAGGCGGGTCCCATCCGGGGAAACGCCCATGGCCCGCTTGTCGCGCTCGACCATCGCATAGATGAGCCGCCCATCGGGCGAGAGATCCCAGAGCAACGGCTGCTCGTGGGTGATGAGCCGGGGCGCCGTGCCGTCTTCATTGACCTGCTTCAGTCCGTCGGCGGACCGGTAAACGATGCTGCGCCCGTCAGGTAGGAAGCGATCGCGCTGTCCCTCGCTGCCTTTCGCCCGGTCGGACGCGATGCTCGTCCCGGCCGTTCCACCACTGGCCAGGGCCTTCAATACGTGGTCGCCCACGCGGAAGAGGATCCAGCGGCCTTCGGGAGACCAGGAAGGGGCAAAGGACCGAGGCGGAAGCGATTCACCGCGAGACCCTGGCCGCGGCGCGCCAGGCGCTTGGACCCGATCATCCTGA
>ENA-ORBV01013823-ORBV01013823.1-microbial-mat-metagenome-genome-assembly--contig:-NODE-13823-length-12197-cov-5.278795_pt1 | contig 12197 bp, 6 predicted proteins | sample MGYA00237777_ERZ505514 | MGnify/ENA primary metagenome ERZ505514 (study PRJEB26160, sample SAMN06269048) | microbial mat metagenome | isolation source: Oligotrophic lake microbial mat | place... | reverse complement strand
TGCGCACCCAGGCAGGTTCGGACGGGCTCTTAATTGGCCAGTTGCCAAGCTCCACACAACATCCTTTGGGATGCTGCATCTGACCAATGGATGCACTCTCAGGCAAGTGCTGATTGAACGTTCCATTGGGCAGCACTGGAGGGCCGGTTAAAATGCAAATGCAACACCCTTCAACTTCAACTTCATTCATGCCACCTGTGGACATGTGTCCAAACAATTTTTTTGTCATTTTTTTGTTCCAACCAACGACAAAAGAGCAAGTTTTCATGAGTTTCAACCTTTCATGATGTAAAAGGCAAACAATGGTGGTTCACCTTCGTCAACACATCACATGAAACAATCAAGCTCTTGAGTTCAGCCGATCCATCCATCGTGCACCTAGCCTTCACTGTTGTGCGCGCTGGCATGGTTCAACCACGATAGCTCACTCTAGCAAAGTGGTAATTGGATTGTTCTAGGATGTTCTTCCGGTGTCGAACAAGGCAATCAATGACAACAACAAGTAAACCACAGTTACGAGAGCAAGCCGAGACTGTGTGTTTGTCCTTTCATTTCATTCCACTTGCTCCCTCAGATGCTAGCAAGCGACACATCCCTCCTTTGTGTTGCTGTGGGCATGTTGTTTTGAACGATGGTGTGCGTTGTTAGCAAACAAGCCAACAGACAGCGTGAGTGCATGCATGGAGCAAAGAAGCGCCGAGAGCCAACAACCATCAAAAGCTCGATGCTTCAGAGCACAGTCAGCGGTCGGAGTAGCAGAATGAGAGAACCTATGAGCACCGGTTCGAATTCACAGCCGGCTCCAGTTGCAGGCAACACAGCATAGGACTGCAAGTGATGGTGCAGTCTGTTTAGCTGTGAGTGCAGATTGTTGCCAGATGCAGCAGTCGTGCATGTCATGTCATGGCACAGCATTGCGCTGGAACTGGAAGATGGGGTGGCAAACAGGGTTGGAGGTGAGTGTGTTGGACCAAGTTTGTGGCTCTGCTGACAGGAAAGAAAATGAGCCACTTTGCAATTTCAGTTTCAGACTCAGCAGCAACGCACACATTTGACATCAATGGAGGTTGTTGACAGTTCCTTGAACCAAGCGTGCAAATGTTTCGAAAAACTCATTTTCATTGAAAACAGTGGACCCAAAAACATGCAACAATCATTTTTGCATGTTGCAGACTCATCAAGCAGGTGCATCAACTCAGTTGCATGTAAAGTGGTGCTGACATGTGGGAGTGAGTGCATTCAGTTGGAAGCAGCCAATAGGTCATTCGCAGTGAATCTTTTGGGTGCCATAGTTTTAAAGTAAAAAATGCCACACCTAACTTGTTTCGTAAGAAACCAAGAAACTGTCATGACAAAAATATTTCTGTGAGACCCATTTCTGATGATGTTTGCCTAACATAGGCCTTGGTTGGTTCTGTCCACCCAATTGAATTGAATCGTGTTGTCTCGGGTCTGCTGGTTGATGTCAGGATTTGTCCTGCTCCTGAGTGTGAAGGCTAACGCATTTTCCCCTAATCAGCCATAGAAAGCAATCATAAATTACAATGCACACTTGACAGCAGTGTTGCAAAAAAGTCTCATGTTTTTTGAAGATCTTTGCAGCTTAGCTTAAAAAAGCATTGATAGGAACCACCAGAGAAATCCTGGGTTGGGCAACACTTTTCTTTTCCCTTTAGATGGATGCTAGATAGAGCAGACACACGGTACACCCAAAAACACATTTTGGTCCTGTCATTGACAAGATCAAAACTGCTGTTGTCTCTTTTCTTCTCACTTCTCACCCTACCAGCAGAAAAGAGTGTCAATGACAGTGCAATGCTGGGGCGGTAAGAATAGTTGGTGGCTGTGTCAGGTGTAATATTTCGAACCATGGTACCTGGTTGGGGTGACCTGAAAAGTGAAGCAAATTCTAATTAGATTCTACTAGTCAGGCATTGCCTACCAACCCACCATGGGTTATAGTAGTAGAACCTGAGAGCCAGCTACGTTATACAGTTAGTTGTCGTATCGCACTAATATGTTATAAAACTCACTATTGCAGCCACAATGACATTTCTTCACACTTCCTTTTCATGATTGTTTTGTCTTCGTGACTGAGCCTGCTACATCCTTCTTATCTCAGCCATTTGCCGCTGTCATCTTAAAGTTTGTTGTAATTGATAATTCTTCCAAAGGATTCGGCGACCAACGAGGCACCTCCCACCAAACAACCATCAATTTCAGGTTGCGACATGAGCTCATCGACGGAATCGGGTGTCACGGATCCTCCATATTGAATGCGAGTGGCTTGAGCTACTTCATCATCGTAAAGAGAAGCAAGAACCGTACGGAGGAATTTGTGGACTTCGTCTGTGTTTGGGTTTTCATAGCATGATTGATTTGGGAAGAAAAAACAAAATAAAACAGCGACGAGGCGTGGTGAGTTTGTTTGTTTGTTTTTTCACGAAGGAGTCCATATCAACGATTCCGGTCAAAACTCATCCATCTATCGAGTCACGTTCACACCAATAAAATGGCATTTTTTCCATTTTGTACACGAACGCGCACACATCAATGACAAATGTGTACTTACTGGCATCTTCACTTCCGCAGACCAATCCAGTTCCAATCGCCCAAACGGGTTCATAGGCAATGACCACATTTTCCATTTGTTCCTTGGTGACACCATTTAAATCTTTGGACAATTGCATTTTCAAGATTGGGTTACGAATATCCATATCAAATTCTTCTTTGCTTTCGCCAATACACAAGATGGGTTTGAGGTCGTCTTCCAAAACCTTCAAGACTTTTTTATTAATGGCCATGTCATCGTCATTAAAGAGCGAACGCCGTTCAGAATGTCCACACAAGACGTACTCGCATCCGATGCTCTTAATCATACTACCGGCGACTTCTCCAGTGTAAGCACCCTTTTTCTCCCAAAACATACTTTGGGCGCCCACCACAATTCCCACATCTTCCACGACATCTTTGACGCGACGAATAAAGGGGTGGGGTGGAAAAATGACAACCTCCGTGCAAAATTCATTCTCACTGTCAAAAGGACAAGTCTCTTCTCCCAAGAGCGTCGTCAAACTCTGACTCAAATCCTCGGCTTCTTGTTCCGTTCCGGGATTCATTTTCCAGTTACCAGCCATGATGGGTTGGCGTTCGGCTTGAAGGGACGTAGTAGTGGTTGTCTTGGAGACAAGGGGAGTGGAAGGAGCGACAAAGGCGCTGACGCTGGCAGTGAGTGCAACAGCGAGGATACTTGACTTGATCATCATCATTGTTTTGTTTTGGGTCTGGAGTAGAAGTAGTAGTGTTGGTGAAGATTCGTAATAATGAACCTCGCTTGGCTTTTGAATCGAGAAGGGTTGTGAGATTTGTCTTTCGATGGTCGGCGCTTGTTGTCTCGGCGGATGAAGGCGAAAAAGTACGTTGGTTGGATCTTCCGCCTGCGAATGAAATCGAGCGAAAAAGATCGGAGGATGCGAAGTCTGGCCTGACGACGCCAGACCGAACTCGCTTGTGCACGTGATTCGTTGGACGGTTAATTGACTCACTAATGAATCTCATTTGGGCAAGCGTGCGATCCATTTCTCCTGGTTGGACTGCAGGTGTCACTGACTGCAGGTGGCCCAGGAAGAAGCAGAAATCCGGAAGTCCCCTTTTTGAAACTGGGGGCATAGCAGTCATCCTAGCAGTCTTGTTGTGTACTTTTCCCACAGTGGGAGAAATAGAAATGACTTTTCAATGATAAGAAGTGAGTACAAAATGATTTGTCAACTGTGCCTGACTGTGCCTGACTTTCACATGACTGTGCTTAAGTGTGCCTGACTACGCCTGACTGTGCCTGTCTTTCAAAAGACAGGCATACTTTCTGTTCATCATTTATGTTGGTCAAGGGTTTGGCTCACAATTTTGATTTCTGGAAAACAATGTTGCAAACTTTACTTAGCCTTTTTTTGATTACCAAGTTACGAGATGGCCAGAACTAAAGCAACAACAAGAAAGGGGACTAAGAAAAATTATCCTGAGAGCATGCTCCAAGAACTGCCAACAGAAGATAAGGAAGACAACAAAGATGACGATGACAAGGACGAGGCTCCAGTTCGTGATGTGGTCGGTTGCTGTCCACGATGATGAAAGTTTTGATGACTTGTCCAAAACGTCATCTTTCCAGCACTAACCAGGAGACTCTGTGTTGATGCGTGAAAATGTCAAGAAGAGGCAAAAAAGAGTCGTCGCGCAAAGAAAACCTGCAACAAAATCTACAGAAGAAGGAGAAGAAGAAGAAACAGAAGAAGAAGAAGAACCAGAAGAAAAAGCCAAAGAGGAATCAGATCATCCAAGCAAATTTGTCAAGACTCCAAAGAAAATACGTCAAATGACAAACGAAGAAAAGAATGAAATGGTTGACAAGATGGATGACAGAGCATTTTATCAACATTGTCTCACGACATTGAAAGAAAATACATTGGCAAACTGCGTCGAAAAGGAAGCATGTGCAAAGCTGCAAGAACACAGTGCACAATTACAAGACCTCTTTTCCACATAAGATCAACAAAGTGAAAGCAAAAAATGAACGGTTCAAGCAAAAGGGAATCATGTGCGAGGTGGTTTCCGAAAATGACTTCAAATCGAGCCAAAACCTTGGAAATGGCAACACCAAAACACTGAAAAGTTGCATCTATGTGATGCACGAAGGCATGAGGATGAACTCTGGAGAATTTTATGAAGCAGGTTGTGGCAACAAAGGATGCTTGAATCCAGCTCATCATAGAAAGAGGGGTGTGACTTTTGATCTCACTGAGTCTTCATCTCCAACAGCAGCTCCAGCTCCAGCTCCAGCTCCAGCACCAACTCCAATTTTAGATCCAACATCAACTCTAAGATCAGCTCTAAGATCTTCCACTTCTGTTCACCACACCAAGCGGAAGGCTCCTCCCAAAGCAGGTTGTTTCGGTTCTCTCAAGTGCCCCAGTTGTGGGATTGAGTTAAAGTCAAAGGTCCTTGCTTTTGATTTCTGTTTGCATGAGCAGAAATGTGCCACTAGCTAGAGAACAGAAGTGCAGAGCATGCTTGTTGCTTGAACAACAACAAGAAGAGTGAAAGAAAGGAAGAAAAGTTGATGGTTGTGATGCTACGAAATTGGCAATTGCCAAACGTGATAGTGATGAGAAATGTTAGGACCGAGCTAGCTGGTAGTTGATGTTGAAGATCAAATTCAGGGTTTTTATCAATGGGATGCACTTCCATTGTTTTTGTTCACTGAGAAGAATACTCGACACGTCAGAACAATTTTATCTTTTACTACATTAGTCGTGGTTCCTTGTTGGCCATGGAGCAGACTCTAAGTGAGAGGTTGGGTAGTCCCTTGGGCTGTAATCATAATTCACTTTATTAGTTCTATGTAACGGAGAAATCTTGCAGGAGTGTCCCAACCTGCTATTCTTTGTTCCTGATTCATGGACACCCCATCCCAGGCTTCGTTTGAGAAATTGCCTCACTCTCCCAAGAGCCACAGATAGTGGTCCCCATCTCTGATTGCTACTGTAAGGACTTTTTGTTTGAAACGCCAGGCTAAATTGAGAGGACATCACGGACTTCGTCGCACAGCTCTTGAGTATTTTGAAGTTCTTCCACCATTTCACCAACAATGCGCTCCCCAAAGTGTTCCCATTCGGCACGATTGCGCACTGCAAAGTTTAGGCACTCATCCGAGGAGACACTGGAGGAACAAATACAAGATGGAAAAGAGTGCATGAGCAAAGATTAAGAGTAAAGCGTGTTTGCCTGTGTTTCATATGTTCTTTGCTTACCCAAATACACGGCAGGCACCCAACTTTTTGGCCAGCTGAAAGCACCAAAGACAAAATTTAAGAGACTGATGAGATCAGAGAGGAAAGTCTACAATTCATGATGATCCTAAACGGACTTACCGGGATGATGTAGTTGTCGAAGAAGCCTAGCTCGCCTCTGTACCAGAAGATGCTCGGGTCTTTCTCCATACGGCCTTTGCGATATGCAACATACATCTCATTGAACAACCTCTTATTCCATTTTCTGCGTGCCAAGACATCGACGAGACGAGAAAAGTTAGGAATGTGCCACTTGGACACAGCAGTACAAAGCTCTTTCAAAATATTCGTACCTGTAGACGTGCCAGTGCTGGAACATCACGCATATCAAAAGGAAGGTAATTAGAACGTTGCAGAATTAAAATTTGACGATGCATGCCAGTGCCCTCTCGCTTGGAAACTGTGCTGCTCCCTAGTAGCTAGCTTATGCATGTAATTCCTGTTTTGTACGCAGCCGCGATACTTTGACTTACCTGCATTGTGTGACAAACGTCACTTGCTTGTATGATGTGCTCCATCTGCAAGGCAAAGTCGAGCCCAAAAAGGCATTTCGTGAGTGGGACTGATCCAATACCATGAAACATGAAAGAGGTCATTCCGATGCAGACGATTCCAGTTTGACTGGACTTACCACAATGGTTGCTCGTAGCGTGTTAGTATCTACATTTCCAACAGCAGATTCTTCCGGAGTACGACTTTCGGAAAAGGCCTTCTCCCAGCGAGCTCGGCGAAGGTCATTCTGCATGGTTTGATAGAAGAAAGAGGGCGCGGTAAGCAATGATTCGACAGGACTCATCAGCGTTCACCCAATTCTCAAAACCTACCAGTTGTTTATCAAATATATCCTAAACCGAGAGAAAAATATGAGAAATATGAAGATTTGAGACCCAGAGCATGCCGTAGCAATATCAACGGAGACATGACTCACCGTTGCAAGCACCACATTGACAAGGACCTGACGGAAGCGGACCAATTCTTCTTGAGTGGCAAAAATGAATTCACGTAGCTGCTTGAACTGATCGGAAACGAGCAGGTCCCACGAAATATCGAGACTGTTTTGCTCTATCGTTCAGGAAAATCGTGAAACACAGAAGGTGAGTACAGCACTAAAGGCTCATATATTTGCACTTCCCATTCTGGACATACCTGCCACCGATTTCCCGCGGTACAGCTCTCCCATCTGCTGCTCCTCTTCGATAAGCCTTGCATTCGAGATTCCGCGGTGGTCAACGTCATGGATCAAAGCCGCAAACACAATCGCTAGGAGAGTGATAGGATCCGAATTAATTCCCTGGAAAGATATTTAGGAGAAATAGAGACATAGAGTGGGGTGAGATGGACAGGTACAACTATACTTGGCGCAAGATTAGTCATTCGTATCTTACATGTGTGTAATCGTGCAGGTGGGAGGCATACTTTGCGGCAGCCTGCTCGCCATCTTCTAGATTGTTGATTTCGTCGCGTCCAATCTCAGGATTCACGATACGGTTCAAAAATTTGGATACGTTCATTGTGACATGGCATGCATGCTCGAAGTTGTGAAAAGGGTTGCGGTGATAGTTGGAAGCAATCATTTGCACGAGTCGATGGAGATCTTTCAATACGGCCGCAGGAAGAGCTTCGTTGCTATACTCTGCGAGCGCCTTCGCAGCACCTGTTGCTTTGGTGGAGTCAAACTTTGGCAGACTAATCGCTTCGACCACTTCATCCAAATTCGTTGCTCCATTTGGTCGCTCTGGAATTACCAATTTTTTGCTTTTAGTCACTCCCAATCCTTTGTGCATGATCACCACCTTCTTGATGTGATCTCCAAGTAGCCTTGCCATCCATTCCACTAGACGCGCCTGTTTGTGCGCAAATTCATCCTCCAATGTATCTCCAACGTGCACACTTTCCGAAGGTTCGCTAGAGGCGATACTTGTAGCCTGGCCGGCTGTTTGAGGAGTACACCAGTACGTCGTCAATACTCCCTTTCCTTTGGCATGCACATCGTCGGCTCTTTTCCTCACCCAGTGACCCTTGCCTTCGGCTTGGAGTGCATCAGCTGTAGATTGAGATGCCTGGATCATGCCGGGAGATCCCGTACTTTCCATTCTTGCAGCAGTGTTGACTATAATCAAAGAAATAGATTACGACATGAGAAACAATAAACGAGAAGGACGGCGTATTGCCGGATATATTCAGTGTACAAAACAACGAAGGTTCGGCTTTACATACCGGTATCACCAAAAAGCTGGAAACGCGAACGTTCACCTCTCAAAACACCCGCTGTGACAGGACCTATCATTGAAGAGGGGAGGGTAGAAGACAGTTAGTTGCTGCTTCTGTACTCGACACCTGCCGATCAAGCGTAAGACTTACCGGAGTTGATTCCAATGCGGATTTTGAGATCACCTGGAGGGTCAAGTAGTGTTGAGGGGAACGTGCGTCAGCAAGGCCAATTGTCATAGCATCATCATTATTTTCATTGATTCAGATTTTGTCCGTCTCACCCGTATCAGGCCCCAGAGTCTTCTCGAGATTCCGTGTCACTTCCCCTGTCAGCCGGAGGCAATCGGCCGCAAATCGCGCCATGATCGAAGCATGCCTGGATTGTGGTTCTGGAAGTCCAGTCACGGCAACGTAACTGTCCCCGATTGTCTCAACTTTGAACACCCTTTGAAAATAATTATCATTCGGTAATGGAGATGGATGCACGTGAGAGGAATTCTAGTAAGGCAAACGATATTGGCCCATTGCTGTCATACCTGCGTCGACTTGCAACGTCGTCGTATGCCTTGTAGAGCGATTCCAACAATAAAAAGACCTGCACAGGTTCACGTGAACTACTCCAGCTCGTAAAGCCAGAGATATCCGCAAAGAAAACTGGCGAAAAAATAAGAAGTTGAATTGAGAAATGGGGAAGTGAATATAGTTTCGAAATGCAAAACACACCACCCGACGCGGAGAGCAAAACGTCGAATCCTCGAATCCTACCTGTAGTATTGGGAAAGAGGTCGGCAATGGGTGGGCTTCCCATGGGATCTTCACCGCCACCGGCTCCATCTTCATGTGTATCCAAAAAGTCCTTGACTTGAGAACTTGCCGCACCCCCACGATTCTTTTTCTTGTTATTATCGGTTGTCGACTTTTCTTCCAACATGCGTTCTCGCACATTTTTGGGAAACAAGGATGCTACAATCTTGTGTGTCTGTGCCGCCTTGGCGACAATGAGAGCTTGTCGCCACTCGACGAGTCGATCATAGAAGAAAAACATTAGGATACAAAAGGCAAAGACCACCGCCACAGAAATGGTCACGACCAGGGGCGTTTTGGTATTGTAGGCATTGTAAAAGTCTTGCGAGGGATAGACCCGAATCGAGTAAGGACAATCATCATGAGAAATATCCATGCCATATTTGGTTCCATCATTGAGTTGCGTAATATCCTCCATGGACGCCGTCATTTCGTAGGCATCAAATTGAGGGTCGTGCAAATCCCCGTGTCCCAAGGGAAAAACTTCGGTTCCTTGAATCGTGTACGAGTAGGGTTCATCGCAACCATTGTTTTCCAAGACGAGCACAATACCAACATCGGATTCGGGCAAGACATTGGAAAAATACCGTCCCCATTGAATGACCGTCCGCATAATGCCCACCACTTCTCGATCGGCATCAAAATTGTTGTAAAGAGGAAAGTACACACTGGAAAAGATATCACCTTCGTACATGGTTTCATTTTCATTGGCCATACTGAGGAGGAAACCGAATTCGGACGTCTTGCGACTTTCAGTGGAATTGGCATACCCGGGGGCCGCAAATTGCATTCGTTCAAACACGACACTCTGGTATTCAATGGCTTTTTTGGCCCCACGAACGTTCATCATGTCTTGATTGACAATGGTCCGGGAGGTGACGGGCGAGGTTTGCCATACCGGCAAATAAATCGGTTGAGTCCAGGGAGCCTTGATGGCTTCATTATTGCTGTCATCTTCTTCTTCTTCCTCAAAGGTAAAGATTTGACTGGCAATGCCGTCGGAAACCTCCAAGGACGAGTCTTCCGTCTCGACTTGCGGCCTCGTATCCAAATAATCCAAATCTCGGTCGCGCTGATATTCGAGTCCATCTTGGTACCATTGCTTGTCCAAATCAGTATTGGTATAGAATTGCCATTTTTGTCGCAAGGCAGATTCGACCATGGGATTCATACCAATGTAAAGGACGCCACTCAAATCCTTGATACTCTTGGCACGTTGTTGAAAGCTCGACATGGTGACAAAGGGCCATGTTTTGGCCGTATCTTGCCCATAGGCAATTTCGGCCACGGCCAAGGAAGCAGCCGCACCCATTTTGCTCTTGGCAATTTCGAGAAAGGTGTCTGTTTGGGGCAGATAGAGGAGAGACACTCGTGTAAGTTTTATCCATACAGTACAGATATGACAGATATGTAACCTTACACTTCTACTAGTCACTGCGCGTCTACAGTACAACACATCAGGAAACGTACCCATCATTTTACTGGCCACAGCTTGATACTGAGACTCAAAATTTTCCGATTCACCATCATTGGTAATTTGATAAAGGACGACGGAAATGGCAATGGCCGTACACACAAGGATCGACACCACAAGGATGCGCAACAATAGTACGTAGCGGGTCTCCTTTTGCACAAAGGTTTCTTTCTTGGAAGAACCACTCCCGGCTCCACTGGTAGCAGAAGCACCCAAATATCGGGAAGACCCATTATCGGGGGTGGTACTGTCGCCATCGATAGGATTGTGACTGCCATCGCCACCGCCGCCACCAGCTCCTCCTTCGTCCAATCCTCCCACGGAAGCCTGCAAAAAGGCACTGGAATTTTCCTCTTTAATGTCCTTCAAGGACATGACGTTGTTCATGAGACTATTGTCCATCTTCTTGATCTTCTTCTTCTTCTTCTTGTTCTGTAAATCGGAACGAGGTGAGTGTGAGGTGTAGATGGCGAGGAGGAGGATGCGTGTGAAACACAATAGAGACCAAACTAACTCTAACTATCTTACTCACTTTCTTTCTTTTTCTTATCTTTTTTACTTTTTCTTCTGGTTTTGCTGCGAATGAGAATGCGATGAGCCACAAGAGCTAATATCTACTTCAAACCCGCAATCAATGACTTCGTCTTCTTCTTTGCTTGATTAACTTCTTTCTGATTGCTTGGTGAGTTTACGATGGAGTGTATGCAGGATTTCAGCACTTCCCTTTCTTGGAGTCGAAGTTTGTTATCTTTTGACGTAGCCAAAGAAGCCAACTTTGTACTTTGGCCAACAAATACTAGACTACTCGCAAGTGGACTGGTGACAGTTGAGTGGTCAAGGAAGGCTATGCTGTGTTGTATGTATATCCTGTCTTGCCTCTGAGCGGTATTCGTGTGGGTATTGACTGATCTCTATACTTCTTTTCCTAATTCTTTCGCTTGCTTGAGTAGCAATTAAAAAAGTGCAGTGTATGATTAAAAAGATTTCCTTCACTTCAAATAGGCACAACACATCATACACATGACTGCCAAATGCCAACGCTCATTGTAAGAAAACCCCCGCGTCACTGAAAAAGGATTGGTCCGAGCCTTAATGAACCAAAAATTTAATTAGCGTCAGTAGTCATATTTATTAAAACTGGAGTCATCGTTCGCTTTCGAGTTTTCGCAATCATTAGTTCTTTCTGCGCTGACGATGTACTTGTAAGTTCTTGTAACGGTCTTTTGAACCGCAGGAACGAGAAGACAAAAAGCTACTCCAACTACTGGCGAAATGATGACCGAGATGCCGGTACTGTAGTTTAACGGAGTTTTGACTACTGGAAGACGACCAGTGACATCGAGAAGATTGCCCCAACCGTCGTCCGCTTCATTCGCAAAGTAGGCGATCGGCCGTTTGCGGTTTACTACATCGACATCGCGTCTCAACTGCCATCTTCACCCGAGGCACTGGATGAGTACCAAGACCGAATCGTTGGGCGTCACTTCTTTGACGGCGCAAAGAGTCTTCAATGGAGTAACTACCTTTTCTTTGTTGTGCGACCAGAATTCGGAAATGACAACGCACAGCAAAATGCTCGACTGTTTATCGAGCGAGATAGGAAGTATGCACGCAAATTTGTGATTGCAGAATCAGAACTGGATGTGGCAATTGCTCCTCCAGTGGTGCAGCCCTCGGCTAAGCCAGTTGGTGAGAATGTTTTGACAACATGGATCAATTGTTTAGCCGCAGCAAATCTGGATCGCGCTGTCCTGAATGACGAATCAATGCCACGGCGAATGGAGTTGATTGAGGCATCATACGGAAGCCAGGCGGACGCACTCCCCGCAGCATCGTTTGCTCGATCAACTTCTGTTCAGCCATTT
>ENA-ORBV01013821-ORBV01013821.1-microbial-mat-metagenome-genome-assembly--contig:-NODE-13821-length-12197-cov-6.579373_pt1 | contig 12197 bp, 4 predicted proteins | sample MGYA00237777_ERZ505514 | MGnify/ENA primary metagenome ERZ505514 (study PRJEB26160, sample SAMN06269048) | microbial mat metagenome | isolation source: Oligotrophic lake microbial mat | place... | reverse complement strand
TATTCGTCGGCAGCGTCAGATGTGTATAAGAGACAGCTACATGCAGTATAGAAACGCGGAGTAGTGGTCCGGTTGCCAATATCCACAACTGAAGTTCGCTTCTCAAGAAATTCGAGGAGTGCAAGTCACGTTCGCTTTCATCAATCACGTTCGCTAGTAATACTAGCACAATTGTACCGGTTCACTGCTGATGAGACTTATGCTAGAGTAGTGTAGAAAAGTGTAGTACAACACCAAAACATGTTGGCAGTTAGCCTAGTTAGATACAGTCAGCTATTATCGAAATGATTACACGAGTACTCGTAGACGACGGCTACTACTTAGGACTTCAACACAAGATGTCTCCCTTCTTTTACGTGGAGATCCACTCGACAACGGGTACAATGTAGTGGATCTACTTCATCAGAACACCCTCACGCAACCATCACAAATTGTTGGATGCTAATAGAGTAATAGCTACCCTAATAGCACTCGAAGGAGCAGTAACGACGACGTGATTCGGTTGTTCGTTGCGACTACTAGTAACTCGTTGGACATCACTTACGTAACGAGATTACCTCTCTACTACAACATATGAGAACGCCACAAAACTAATATCAATATACTTCTTCTCAACAACACTACAAAATACCCCAACTTGATCACACTATCACTTGAGAACACTCCCCACCCTACAATACAAAACAAAATATGCCTCAACGACCACGACGAAAGCGTGTGGCCATTTTGGGAGCTGGTCCCTCGGGCATGGCCTCCCTACGAGCCTTTGCCATTGCCCGAAAAGCCAGTCGAAGTGCGTCTCTCGAGACCAGTGAACACAGCAAGCTGAGCAACGATAATACAGAATCTTCTTGGGGCACCGAACAATCGGACGATTTGTTTCCCGAAATTGTGTGTTACGAAAAACAACGTGATTGGGGTGGATTGTGGAATTATTCGGATGCCACTGGCATTGATCGTGATATCACCACGGCCCTCAAACGTGCTGCCGCCGCGGGTAGCAGTCTGGAAATGGCCAGCAGTAATGGTAGTACTGGCAGTGTGGATGGGGATGGTTCCGTCAGTGATGAAATTGTGGAGTTTGTCCATGGATCCATGTATCATAATCTATGGTCCAATGCCCCAAAAGAGTGTATGGAATTGCCCGATTATTCGTTCGCAGATCATTTTGGCGCCGACTGTGCCATTGGAAGTTATCCACCCCGTGCTGTGATTCTCGATTATCTCAAAGGCCGCCTTGCCAAGGCTGCAACGCCCAAAAAAAGTTGGGTCAAATTTTGTCATGTCGTACGATATGTCAAATATCATGAAGACACGCAAAATTTTTCCTTGGAGTGTTATGATTGGGCCAATAAAATTCAAGTCAATGACACCGTCGATCATGTGATTGTGGCTACCGGACATTTTTCCTGTCCCAATATACCACACTTTGATGGATTACCGTCGTCGTATTGGGAATTGGTCCAACATATGGAAAAATTAGAAAATAACAACAATGGCAACCACAACAATCACAATGGCACGAGACACACTCACAACAAAAAGACGGGCGGTGGTACTAGGACCTCTACTACTACTCCTGGTGATGCTGCTATCAAAAAGGATGCGGATGTCTTGTATCAGGGCCGAGTGATTCATGCCCACGATTTTCGCGACGGAGAACAATTTCGAAATAAAAATATTCTCCTCGTCGGTTCCAGTTTTTCGGCGGAAGATATTGGATTACAGTGCTACAAATATGGTGCCAAGTCTGTGACGGTCTCGTATCGAACACGACCCATGGGGTTCAAGTGGCCCAACAATTGGGCCACCAAGCCCTTGTTGATAAAGGCGCATGGCACAACGTGCCATTTCAAAGATGGGTCCACCAAGGAAGATATACATGCCATTATTCTTTGTACCGGGTATCAACATTCCTTTCCCTTTTTGGACGACGCCATTCGTCTGAATACCTTCCACCAAGATGCAGATCAAATGGAAAAATCGGGTTCCAATAATTTGTGGCTCCCGGACTTGTACCGTGGTGTGGCTCTTGTCAGGAGCCCCAAAATTCATTATCTCGGCATGCACGATCAATATTATACCATGCCCATGTTTGATGCTCAAGCTTGGTGGTCCCGGGATGTCATTTTGGGAAGTATTTCCATTCCATCTTGTCCGTTGGAACTACAAAAGGATTGTACCGAATGGGCGACGCGCCACGCGACACTGATTACAGATGAAGACAAAATTTGGTTTCAAGGTGATTACATTAAATCTTTGATTGAACAAGTGACTGCTCAAAGTGACGACAGCAGCAATGGCAATCCTTGCCCCTTGGTCAAGCTGCAAATCAAAGGCATCAACAAAGTGTTTGTTCAATGGTCGCATGACAAGCATGAAGATATCATTGGCTATCGCCATAATTCGTATCGGTCGCTCGTGACAGGAAAACGTTCGGGCACCTTTTCTGTTCCGTGGATCAAGGCCACGGATGATTCTATGGAGTATTATTTGCGGCACTGTCGTCCGAATCCCAATCCCGAGAAGCCGGAAGTAAATGTTGTGCCATAGTCAATACTCATACTTTCTCTTTATTATTATAAGCTTCTCATTCACACTGAACTAGACTTTAGTTTGTCTGCATTGGTAAACTGATGTTGGTAGTTTTTAGATAAGAGTGAGAGTGTAGGCCTTGGCAGAACATTTTTTTTGCTTTTCCAGTTTCTGCTTGGGGATGCGGGCGGCTTATCTGTTTGAGGACGCGCACTAGCCAACATCTGGGATATGAGCTCTGTAAAGAATTCGGGCGTTCACCTTCTCCCAACCTTATTTGGGAGATCTGTGCGACCCCCGCTGGCTTTGTCGCGGGTTCGGCGCGCCTGGCGTGACAATGACGAAACACCAATAACACGAGAGATCAAACACGGCAACAACAAGATGGGCAACACATACAAGCAAACCCACTTGTTACTATTACTTGTAGCTAGTCTTGAACGAATTAGTTAAGTTCTGGTACAGTACTGACCGAATCAGTCCACAACCAGAGACACAGCGGGCCTACCGAGAAAAGTAATTTAATCTATCATGGCTTCCAAAAACAAAAAAGGCAATAAAAAAGCACAGGGCAACAACAACAAGCAACATCAAAAGGCGAAAATGACAAACCAACAAACACGGACGACAAGCAAGCAATCGCCCGCCGTGTCGACGAAACCGGACGCACAACAAGATGAAAATCGCCCCGTCGTGAACTATACCAATACCAATACAGACAAAGTATGTTTGGATACGAGCAAGCCAGGAATTTTTCGACATTTTTATCGATACAATCTATGGACGGGGTTGTACATGTTGAATCCCAATGAACAATTGGGCTTTAATATTTTTGGATGGCTGTTTGCTATTTGCATTACGTTGTACATGTACGTGTTTTTGAGGGGGTTCCGAGATGGTTTGGCGGCCGATGCCTTTGAGGATGCGGCGGCGGTCTCTATTTAAGACGAATGAAAAAGAAAAAGCGATTTCAGTGAGCTTGGTTGGAATTTGGAAGAGGCAAAAAAAAAGAAATTTTATTTCGTTGGGGCTCTGGCGCAGTACACAAAAGATTGGCTAAATTAGAAAATGATGGGAGTGTTATGATGCCCATTAATGACAAAAGAGAAAAACCACGAGACTGTGTTTTCCTGTTGGGGAGGCGAGAACAATCCGCAAAATAAATTTCGGTGTTCCTGTTTCGAATTTCTTGCTAACCTAGCTAAAGAGGCGACTGATTCTTTCAACAGAAGAACCCAATTCATTAATATATTTGTTTGCGTGTCATGCTAGCTACACAATGCTTGGTGGCTTCTCTTCGCCTGGAAAAGGTTGCTAGGAACTAGCTCTAGCCAGAATACGATTTAGAGCTTGGAAATATTGACTCCGACTGGCCTGCCACCTTTCGTCCACTGAAGGGATTACTTGGGAGACAAGCAAAGGAAACTCGGTCAACAAAGTCCTTCCAAATGCAAGATCAATTGGCTATTCTGCTTTGCTTGCATGAGTAGAAGGGGGGGCACTTGTATTCAATATGAATCACGTGGCGAATGGGTTGTTCGTTTTCGGCTTTTCTCCATCGTCGAAAAGGCTATCCAACAATCCAGACCCAAACAACGTGGACTCCGCAGCAGGACCCGACGAGCCAGTGCCCATGAACAAGGGGCCGGTCGAGCCCACCATTCCGGCACCTCCAATACCGCCGCCAGCGCCTACATAGGGACCAGCGGGAAATTGAGGCATGGAAGACGCAGCGAATGGATTGCCTGTTCTCGCAGCTTCTGGCCCTCCAAACAAATCGTACGAGGTGCCAATCGTAGGCTGAAAGCCCATGGGTGGCAGCTGCATGCCTGGCTGCTGCATGCTTGGCGCAAAGCCATGGCCGAAGTCCATGGGCAACGCGGCGGTGTGTCCAATAGCTGTTGCGACACCTGTCGTTGCGGTGGACGGAGGGGGGCCAATTGCTGCGCTGCCAAAACCAGGCGGCGGAGGTGGCAAAGCGCTTGCTTGTGGCGGCGGTGCGTGTGCGGGAGGTACAGCAGGCTGGTGGAGCACGGGGTCACTTTCGTTCCTTCCAGCTCCATTAATCAAGAGACCAGGGATTGGGGCTGTAACAGGAGGAATCGGTGAAGTCTGAACACGAGCTTCGGGTTCTTTATTGTCAACCCCAACAGTGGCCATAGCACGGGTCTGTAAGAGCATTCCTGGAACTAACAGAGCTGGACCTCCGCCTTCGGGAACGCTGTACGTGAGAACGTCGCCGCCGTCGCCTCCAATTTTTGTGCTGCCGGACGGTGGCTGGGTGTCGTTGTTGTCGTCGACATTCTCGGCATCCATCATGGGGTTGTCGTCGTCGTCATCGGTATCCATATGGTACTCATCGTCTTGTTCCGTCCACTTGTAGGAACCGTTCGATGTTCGTTCGAAACGCCGCCCAATGACTGTCGAGACGTCGTCGTTGCTCGCCATGCGGTCGCCAAATGCCAGAAAGCGTGCAACCTTAATTCTGTATTCTTCCACTGATTGGGCACCACCCGACATCGAATCCTGTGTTGAGGCTTGCTGACTTGTACTGTCTTGAGTCTGTGACTGTCGCAAATTTAGAACTTCTGCTGCCTCATCGACTGATGCAAATCCATCTTTGCGGGAGGAAGCCATGGCATCGTCCAAGAACGCTCGAAACGGGCTGTAACCAATAAAGTTGTCAAATTCCTTCAACCTAGAGTCCTGGACATCCTCGGTGTCGAGGCGGAGAGGGCCTCGTAGGTGGGTTAGAAGATTCATCACCTCAATCACTCGTTGCCAAAATGTTTCAAATGTCTTCTCACAAAAGGCACGGGCCCGAGGGGACAAGTCCTTTGTATTGTTGGTATCCATTCCAAGCTCAATGGTATTCTTTTCAATGTATTCACAAAGGAGAAGCAAAGGGAGCAAAAGCCGGACGGAAGGTGGGGCCTTCCCAGGATTGCCCATTTTCTCAGGTTGATCTTTAATCTTGGCAATACCAACGGCGGCTCGTTCTGCCAGGCAGACACCAAAGGCCAATGTATTGGTTCGCGCCAAGACCGTTGTTGCCGTGGTTCGTGCCGCCATTTCCGCCGTGTTGTTGTTACCTGTTGTTGAATTTGGTGGGTCAGGGTGATGGAATTCTGAAAAGGCACAAATCGCCACCATTTTGCAAAGTAACGCATCACCAAAGGCAGATGCCCGCAAAAGAACAGCAAATGGACCCGAAAGTGCCTCGATTTGTTGGACGATAGCTTCGTCGCTCAATCCCTTATCATTGTCTTTGTTGTTTGGTCCCAACTGAAGCTTGGTTTTCCCTTGGAAAAAGCTGTAATGCACATCCACAAATTGCGATAGAAAATATCGACTCGCCGCGGCTCGTTGAGCTTTGGCGAGTTCTCTGCCCCCATTTCCATCGGTGGACGGTTTCAAGACAGCCTCTGGAGGTGGCGTCAGCTTGCGAAAAAAGTCGCGGTTGGTTTGGTACAAGCGCGCCAGGTTGGAATTCGACACTCCAAAGGGCTCATGGGTCGTCAAGAGGGATCGTGCGTACCAATACAATGCCACAGTGTTCAAGGGAGATTCCGTATCTTTGAGTTGCGTCACCACCGCCAGCTGATTGTACGGATTTCCCTGTCCGGGTGCGAGTTTGGAGGCATTTCCGTACTGCGTCTGAGCCTGAGAATAATTGGCATCGTACCTGTACAAATCACCCAAATGAATGTACATACGATACAAGCCAGGGACCACGCCCGTTGTGTCCGTGGACAAGGGAGGCTGAGAATCAAGAGTTGTCTGGGAAGATTCTTGACTGTCTTCCACAGGAGCGGACTGTGGATCCGATGGCAACAGTTTGGCATGATACTGCGAAATAAGGTACTCATACAGTTGGACTGCCTCTTGCAAATGCCTTTTCAAAAACTTCTCGTATCTGGGTACCAAACTGCTGGGGTCCTTTTTGCTTGTTGGCTTTCGCTTCTCACGAGAAATGCGTTGGCGGAAGTATCCAATGACTTCGTAGAAGCACCCCTTCCAAAGCCGGTTGATGCAATCATGCTCTATGGCAAATTTGGGATCCGTCAACAAAACATCACTGAGGAGTTCGCAAAGCCTCACGCGAAGATTGGAAGCTTTGGGTTGTTGATGAGCCTTGTGTTTATCAGGCAAATCGTTCAACTGTTTTTCAAGATTATCAGCAAGACTCAGCTTTTTCTTCGCGTAGGAAGCGGGCGAGTGAGACACAGCAGCTCCTGGACGGTGGTACTGTGAGTCGGTCATGACGGGGATCAGGAAAAGACAAGTTTACTGCTGCTGCTTCTGGATGCTGCTTTTCCGTTTCGTGCGTGTGAACAAAGGGTTCTTATTTCTTCACGATTTTTCTCCGCTTCAGTGGAAAGATTTTCCGTTACACGCAACAGTGCTGCCTCTCTAGTTGCTCCTGTTGCTAAGCTCTCTCACAAACGTAAAGCAACAGAGTAGGCTCCAGTGCCATAAGTACCACCAGACGAGGAGGACACGACTTGGTTAAGATGGGAGGCGCCAAAGTCTTTTTGGCTAAAGTGAACAACCAGCGAAGGGTCAGAAATACTGTACAGTAAGAGTAACAGTCAGCTTTCTAAACTCTTCTTTCAGCATTCCTTATTAGACACAATGATCTCTTGGTAGAATTTGAGAGTGAAATCAATGTTGTTGGGGTGGAGCAGAAGTAGATTCGTTGGCTGTGTACTGGTGGCCACGCGACAAAACGCTCATGGGCCACACTTGAAAAACCAAATAAAATAAGGGCAAATTAGAGGCTCGAAATGAACGTGCTGCTTTTGCCGCCACAACGCCGGCAGGGCTCTTGCACACGCTAAATATTTAAACGGCTGTTGGAGAAGTGGCCCCTAAAATGAATAGCCCCTTTTACTACTCAGGACTTGATTTTGATTTGATTCACTCGACTTTCCGACTGCACCCACTCTGTCTCAAGCGGGACACATACGTCGTACGTGGTACGACTGACACAACATGTGTTGCGTGGTTTCTCGCTCAGGTATCCGCGTCTTTCAGATTTCTGACTTGGTTGCTACTCAACTGTTTGGATAGCCGTTGCTTTTGCAGCTGGCAGTATCTTTTGTTGCGAACTTCTTGACTCACTCAGCTCACCAAGCGCTAGCTAGCTAGTAGCTAATAGTAGATGCTACAGTACCCTCATCCGTCAGCGTATCCGACACCATTTCTCAGAGTCAGGGTTGTCAACTATACCGGCAGTTGCTAAAAGGATACCGGCAGAATTTTTCTAAAAAAGAGATTAGACTATTCACAATTATTTTATTGAACTACTAGACAAATTTAAATTCCAATTCCCCAGCCTCTCCGAAAATATTTAATTTTAATTTACAAACATGAAGGTTTTATCTTTCCTTGCCACAACCATTGCAGCCGTCAGCGCCTTTGCTCCCATCCAACAACCCGGGTCCGCGCGATTGGACACTCGAATCTTTTCGGAGGAAGGAGCAGCCCGTGCCCAAATTCAATTTGTACGAGGCGTCGAAGAAAAAGTCATCCCTCGAGTGAAATTGACGCGTGCCAAGGATGGTTCCTCAGGAGTTGCTTCCTTCTTTTTTGACAACCCAAATGTGTTTGATGCCAGCACTGCCAAACAAGGAGATGTCACAGGACTATTTATGCAAGATGAGGAAGGAGAAATCAGTACCACGGATGTGAATGCCAGGTAGGTTTTCCGCAAAAAAAATTTAGAATAATCATGTCGGTGCTGTACTCCAGATAAAACCTGTTGAAGCATGGAAAATTCATTTGAATCCTCTTGTGACATGAGTCGATCCTGTTGAATCAGATGTGATTTGACTGGCTCTCTTCTGTAAATTTGCACGTGTGCTCCTGAAATTTGCACTTGTACTCCTGATTGAACCAATCGAATCTCTTGGACCGTCTTGCAACTTTTTGAAATAAGTGAAATCTCTTGAATCGCCACACACAAAACTCACTCCATTTTTCCCTGACTGTTTACAGTTTTGCCAATGGAAAGCCACAATCAATCGAGTCTGTCTACGTGATGAAGAGCCCAGAAGAATGGGACCGTTTTATGCGCTTTATGGAACGATATGGAGAAGCCAACGGTTTGGGTTTCAGCAAGGCATAAATTGCAAAAGAAGGAAAAATACACAAGGTTCATCCCGCTACGGCACAATAAATTATTTATTTGTCACATACCCAACTTTGGGGAAGCATTTAAAACAAATTACATAGGTGGATAATTTACTTGACTTTCTCTTGCAGTTTTGAATAATCTTACTATTTTTCGGGCCAATTTCTACCTGTGTACACGGCGGAGCATCTGCAAACGGTGGCCACTCAGGGAATTGGCCAGATTTTCTACTTTCCGTATGACATATTCAGAAGGTGCGGCTTTATTTTTCTCTTGAACTGCTCCCAGAACGAACGGCAGCGGCCGTCTGGGACGAATATTGATATGAAACTGGCAAAGCAGCAGAAAATGAGACCAAGTATTAGCTGCGGAAATTACCTGCCGATGTGAATTAGCGGCAACTGAACGCGACAAACCTGGGCAACGGCACAGCCAACTGGAAATTTGATGACGCTCGAGGGAATCCTCCCGGCGCAATCCAATTTATGGGCGGCCAGAGATAGCCAAGGGCGGCAGTTGTTTCCATTGTTCTTGAGTGTGGCATCTTCGAGCCGAGGTCAGATTTTGGCTACAAAAGTGAAAACCGCAAGGAGGACGGGACGACAATGCACTATCCGGGTGGCCGGCCAACTGCTCTTGACGGCCGCACCTGGTTGCCATCGAGTCGGTAGCTTTCTGAAGAGCTGAAGTTTAGCTGGCCTTCAAGCGATTTTTGACATTAGCATTGTAGAGTCCTCTTTCTCGTTTACACATGGCGCACTACTAGCTAGACAACTGAAGTAAATAGCAACACAGCTCACTTCATTCGTAGCCGCTGGCGAATTCGTACCTAAATTTGGTGGCCCGCGCACTATCAATCCCATATGGGTAGTACTAGTACCAGCGAGTATTTGCTACTTGCACTGGCTACTAGCTAGTAGTGCCCGCCGATGGTGGACGGAGAGTGCTTCATTCAAAGCGGACAAGGGACACACTGTGGGGCTCTCAGCAGTAATATGGGAGATAATTCTCTCTACTTTGCCGGCACCGGGAAGCTCCGAATTGGGAGGTACCTGTTCCGGCGGGACTGCGGACAGAAAAGAACCGCCATCACGGCCAGGCATGGTGTATGCCCTGCAGTTGTTCCATACCTTCTCGTTCAACAGGAAAATAACTCTCTTCAGGTAGAGGTGCTAACGACAAATAGGTATCATGTAACCCCTTCGCTTTTCGGTAGTCGCTGCGTAAAAACGTTGCAAGTTCCCAGGCCTAGCTGCCAGTTAGAAGCACAATCGCCTCGTTTCGGGTAACCTTAGTGAGAGCAGCTTGTGGAGTTAGCCAAGGAACTGCTCACTCCAGTGCACGAACTGCCAGCCCCTGCATGAAGAGATTACTATAGCCTGTGCAGTGCTGCTTGCCATGCAGCACATTATGCCCAAAAGGTGTCCATTTCTCCAGTGACTGGTGTGTTCTTTTAAGTGCTGTACATGCTAAACTACAGCATGTTCTGCTGGTGACGGGGGCAAGCCGCATGCCACCCTGGTGCAAGATGGATGGCAGGCTGATCGGAATTCTCCAACGTCCACAGCAACATCCCGCATTTCGGTGCTCTTCTTTGCCTTGCCTCGACCCTGGCGGGTGTCAAAAGCCAATTGCGACAACCCAGCACCATTTTCATGTAAACTTGTTGCTGACAACTAGCATAGGGCTGAAGAGCAAGCCATGCTAGCGGAGGACACTGTTGATTCATGTTTTGGTGTGGCATGGGGTGACATAGCACCATTGTCATTGGAAAATATTGTAAAATAAAATCAACTTATTGCTGACAACTAACAGGGGGCTGAAGAGCAAGCCATAATAGCATTGGCGGTAAAAAACGAATGGCTGGTGGAGAGTGACCCAAATGCTCGGTCATGTGAGTAGCAGCATTCATGTGCGTTCTGTACCAAAATCGGTACAGCGTGCGTTCAGTACCAAGCCCTACATGAAACGAGAAACCTACTTGTATTGACAAGGCGACAAGTGTTCTCATAATGCAAGATTATCGATAAGGACGACGAGAAGAGTAACACAAGAGCAAGCTATTAGGATCGCAATAAGAGCATCAAGTGCAAGTACGAGGTGACGAGAAGGAAGGAAGGTTGCATTAGTGGAAGAGTTTTGGCTGGGAGGAGAAGAAGAAAGAAGTCCCTCATCGCGAAGCAAACCCAAAGAGAAGAAAGAAGACATCAAAATGCAAGTCGTGACTCCACAAGCCGCACCACATGTCGCCGTGGATAATCAAGTTAACATAACACATTGACAATACCTCACAGCATTCTGTGAAGAACTATCAACGACGATCGACATTGTGAAGAACCTTAGATGGGATTTCCTTAGGAAGAGGAAGAGGAATTCCTAGGAATTCCTCTCTTCCTATAGGAACACAGGAATTCCTAGGAAAAGGAAGGGGTCAAATGCCGGAAAAATTCCTATAGGAACCAAGGAAATCATCGAAAAAATTCCTTCAGAGTTCCTTTGCATGACTCAGAACTAATTCGCTTCCCCCAAAATTTTGAGAACGTCACTCAGCGACTTGCATGCAGGATTGGTTCAATCGTCATGAAATTTAACTTCAACCAGCCACTGCGGTGCCAGTGGCACCAGCTAGCTGTCTGAGAATCCAACCCGGGGGCACATCGATGCCAATTTTGCTACTAGTGTTTAGCTAGCTTCAAACACATGTGCCCGGAAGCCACTGCTGTCAACCACTGATGGCTGGCTGCCATTGTCCAGCCACTGTTGCTAGCTTCAAATCACTTTTTTTTGTTTTCGGGACTTTTGAACCTGTCTTGCACTGAAGTCGCTGAGTGTCATCAGTGGTGTCAGTGGTGGAAGCAGTGGCAGAACGTCCATTCCAGGTCTTTGTCCTGTGGAAGCACTGCTGCCACTGACAGACATCCAAGGCAGCGATTTGATTTTCAGGAAGATTGAACCGGTCTTGCATCCAAGTCGCTGAGTGGAAGCAGTGGTAGAACATCCATTCCAGGTCCATTTGGCAGTGGAAGTGCTACTGCTACTAACAGATCAAGTGTTGGTGGTTGAATTTCGCGACGTTTGAACCTGTCTTGCATCCAAGTCGCTCAGTGGAATTGGAAGAAGAAGCAGCTTCCTTTGTCTCTGCTGTGGCCGTTGGAATGCATCTGTTGCCAAAGCACAAAGGATCCATTAGGATCAAGTTGTTGGATGATCAAGGAGACCTGCTTATTTGATGAAACAGTTCAGTTTGCTAGAAATTGTGGTGGTGTGGTTGTTGCCACTGTTGCCACTGCTTGCAGTGGATCTTGAAGTGAAAACTTCAAAGATGCCATTGTTGCAGATGCACACATCTTCCAACACACTCCTGCGGAGATGTGGATGGAATCCTGTCTTCGGACTGTTCTGCATGTGTCACACAGGTTGAATCAGCTACACTCCCTTCGTTTAAAATTCAATGAATCATCATCCATTGCCCTCTGCCACTTGACACCCCTCTCAACTTGTGAAAAGTTCCAAGCCACCTTTCCAC
>ENA-ORBV01013819-ORBV01013819.1-microbial-mat-metagenome-genome-assembly--contig:-NODE-13819-length-12198-cov-4.186206_pt1 | contig 12198 bp, 13 predicted proteins | sample MGYA00237777_ERZ505514 | MGnify/ENA primary metagenome ERZ505514 (study PRJEB26160, sample SAMN06269048) | microbial mat metagenome | isolation source: Oligotrophic lake microbial mat | place... | reverse complement strand
GCCGGTGAGCGCCATCGTCGAGGCCGTCAAGGTGGCGCTGGAGAACACCGCGCCGGAACTGGCCGCCGACATCGTCGACAAGGGAATCGTGCTGACCGGCGGCGGCGCCATGCTGTCGAACATGGACACCGTGCTGCGCCAGGCCACCGGCCTGCCGGTCTCGGTGGCCGAGGACCCGCTGCTGTGCGTGGCCCTCGGCACCGGCCATGCCGTGGAAAACATCGGCCGACTGCGCGGCGTCCTGTCGTCGATGTACTAAAGCGCCTTTCCTCCCCGTCGCGGAATCCGCGAAGGGGAGGTGTCGCCGTTATACGGCGACGGAGGGGTCAGGAACCTAAGCCCTGCTCTCGACCCCTCCGTCGGCGTAAGACGCCGACACCTCCCCAGCAAAGCTGGGGCGGAGAAGTCGGGGGACTTGGAGTAGAATAGCCAAGCATGGCGATCCGGGACGACTTCGAGGTAGTCGCGAGCCAGGTGCGCACAGTGGTGCAGCGCTTTGCACTCGGCCTGCTCGTAATCGCCTCGTTCGGCGCCATGCTGGTCGGCAAGGCCGACACCGTCCTGGTCGAGCATGCCCGCGTGCTGGCCCTCGACCTCGCCAGCCCCGTGCTGGAAGCCATCGCCCGGCCCGTCGCCGCCGCCAACCGGACCATCGCCGACCTCCAGGAATTCGCAAGCTTGCGCGAGGAGAACGCCCGCCTGCGCGAGGAGAATGCCCGGCTGCTGGCCTGGCAGACCGCCGCCCGGCGGCTGGAGAACGAGAACGAGCGCATGCGCGGCCTCGCCAATTTCCGCGAGGGGCCCGAGGCTTCCTTCATCACAGCCCGCATCGTGGGCGACAGCGTCAGTGCCTATGTGCGCGGCGCGCTGCTCAATGTCGGGCGCAAGGCCGGCGTCGCGTCGGGCCAGGCGGTGGTGACCGGCGAGGGCCTGGCCGGCCGCATCGCCGAGGTCGGAGACAACAGCGCGCGCGTGCTGTTCGTCACCGACGTCAATTCGCGCCTGCCGGTGTTGATCGAGCGGACGCGCGAGCGTGCCATCCTGGCCGGCGACAATTCCCCGCAGCTTCGCCTCACGCTGCTGCAGAGCGTGGCCGGCGTCCAGCGCGGCGACCGCATCGTGACCTCCGGCCACGGCGGCAGCTTCCCGGTCGGCATCCCGATCGGCGAGGTAGTGGAGACCGGCGAGGGCAGCGTCCGCGTCCGGCCGTTCGCCGATTTCTCCCGGCTCGAGTTCGTGCGCGTCGTCGACTACGGAGTCACCGGCCTGGTGGGCGGCGGCCCTGTAGCGCCCGCGGTGCCGCCGGCCGGCGTCAGGATCCGCTGAGATGAGAGCCGCACCATGAGGGCAGACGGCCTGCTCGCTATGCTCGACCGCTGGGGACGCTGGGCGCTGCCGGGCGCCGTCCTGCTGTTCTTCGTGCTGCTGACCCTGGCGCCGCTGCGCGCCCCCTACCTCTCGGGGGCGCTGCCGCTCCTGCCGGCGCTGGTCGTCTTCCAGTTCAGCCTGGCCACGCCCGAACGGCTGCCCGGGCCGCTGCTGCTGGCGATGGGCATCCTGCTCGACCTGCTGCTGGGTGGGCCCGGCGCGCCGGTCGGCATCAGCGCGCTGGGCTTCGTGCTGATCCGGGCGGCCGTGGTCAACAACCGCCGCTACCTGGTGGGGGTGCCGTTCCTGTTCCAGTGGGCGGGCTTCTGCATCCTGGCGCTGGGCTTCGTGATCCTGATGTGGTTCTTCACCGCGCTCTGGACCTGGACGGCCATCGATCCCGTGCCGGCATTGATGCAATATGCCGTGGTGATCGTGCTCTATCCGCTCCTCGCACCGTTGCTCGCCCGCGTGCGCGCCCGCGACCCGCTGAACGTGCCCAACGAATCGCGTGGCACGGCGCGGCCGGGAGAGACCACCTCATGAAGCCCTTCCGCAAGGGCGACGGCGAACGCAGCGGCCTGTTCACCCGGCGCGCCCTGCTGCTGGCCGGCGTGCAGGGCATCCTGCTGTCGGCGCTGGCCGGGCGGCTCTATCAGCTCCAGATCCTCGACACGCAGCGCTTCGCCACGCTGGCCGAGGAGAACCGCATCAACCTCCGGCTGCTGCCGCCGTCGCGTGGCCTGATCTTCGACCGCACCGGCCAGTCGCTGGCCGTCAACCGCAACAATTTCCGCGCCATGGCGACGTCCGACCGCGGTCGCGGCGCCGACGTGCTGGTCGAACGCCTGGACCAGATCTTGAACCTCGGCGAGACCGAACGGGGGCGCCTGCTGCGCGAGCTTCGGCGCAGCCGCAACGCGCAGCCCGTGGTGGTGCGCGAGAATCTCGGCTGGGAGGACGTGGCGCGCCTCGAGTTCAACGCGCCCGACCTGCCCGGCGTGTTCATCGACCTCGGCCAGTCGCGCGACTATCCCGAGGGCGAGCTGATGAGCCACATCGTGGGCTACACCGGCCGCGTCGCCGACGAGGATCTCGCCGGCCGCGACGACCCGGTGCTGCAGCTGGCGACGATCCGGTTCGGCAAGAAGGGCGTGGAGCGCTCGCTCGAGGACGACCTGCGCGGTCGCGCCGGCGCCGTCCAGGTCGAGGTCAATGCCGTCGGCCGCGTCGTGCGCGAGCTCGACCGCACCGAGGGCCAGCCGGGCTCCAACGCACTGCTCACCATCGATCTCGACCTGCAGCGCTTCGCCGCCGAGAAGATGAAGCAGCACCAAAGCGGCTCGGTGGTGGTGCTCGACGTGATCACCGGCGATGTGCTCGTCATGGCCTCGACGCCCGGCTTCGACCCCAGCACCTTCGCGCGTGGCATCACGCATAGCGAATGGCGCGACCTGCTGGATAACCCCGAGCGGCCGCTCCACAACAAGGCGATCGCCGGCGTCTATCCGCCGGGCTCGACCTACAAGATGGTGACGGCGCTGGCCGCCCTCGAATCGAAGGCGATCGACCCCTACACGCGGCTGCCCTGTGTCGGCCATCTCGAGCTGGGCAGCATCAAATTCCACTGCTGGCTGAAGGGCGGCCACGGCTCGACCAACGTCACCGAGGCGATCGCGGCCTCGTGCGACTGCTTCTTCTACGAGGCGGCGCGGCGCGCCGGCGTCGACCGAATCAGCGACATGGCAATCCGCCTGGGCTTCGGCCGCCAAAGCGAGCTCGGGCTGCCGGGCGAATCGGCCGGCAACCAGCCGACGCGTGCCTGGAAGCAGGAGAAGGTCGGCAAGCCGTGGCAGCACGGCGACACGTTCAATCTCGGCATCGGCCAGGGTTACATGACCTCAACGCCGCTGCAGCTCGCCATCATGACGGCCCGCCTCGCCAACGGCGGCTACGAGGTCCAGCCCAACCTGCTGCTGGCCAAGGCGACGCCGCGCGAGGAGCTGGGACCGCCGCCGCCGGTCAGTAAACCCACGGCGCCGTCGCTCCGGCTCAACCCCCAGCATCTGGCGCTGATCCGCGACGGCATGAACCAGGTCGTGAATTCCGGCCTCGGCACCGCCAATGCGCTGCGCTCGCGCGATCCGGCGCTGGCCTTCGCCGGCAAGACCGGCACCGCCCAGGTCAAGCGCATCACCGAGCGCGAGCGCGACATGGGCATCACCCAGGACCAGCTCCCGTGGCATCTGCGCCATCACGCGCTGTTCGTCTGCTTCGGCCCGGTCGACAATCCGCGTTACGCCTGCGCCGTCATCGTCGAGCACGGCCAGGCCGGCGGCAAGACGGCGGGCCCGATCGGTCGCGACGTGCTGATCGAGACCATGAAGCGCGACCCGTCGCGCCGCAGCGATCGCTTCCGGAAAATGGCGTCTAGATGAGCACCACTGCGCTGGACGCACCGGCGCCGGTGGGCTTTGCGGAACGGATCTGGCGCATCAACTGGGGTCTGGCGCTGGTGCTGACGGCGATCGCCGGTGTCGGCGTGCTGGCGCTCTATTCGGCCGCCGGCGGCCGTTTCGAGCCGTGGGCGGCGCGTCACGCCGTGCGCTACGGCTCGGCCTTCGTGCTGATGCTGGTGGTGGCGCTGGTCCATCCCAAGGTCTGGCTGGCGCTGGCTTGGCCGATCTACATCGTGTCGCTCGCGCTGCTGGTCGCCGTCGACGTGATCGGCAAGATCGGCATGGGCGCCCAGCGCTGGCTGGTGATCGGGCCGATGCAGATCCAGCCCTCCGAGATCGCCAAGGTCGCCGTCATCCTCGTGCTGGCGCGCTACTACCACGGCTTGCGCAAGGAACAGGCGGCGCAGTTCCTCTACACCCTGCCGCCGCTGATGATGATCCTGGTGGTGGTCGGCCTCGTCATGGTCCAGCCCGACCTCGGCACGGCGATGATGGTGTTGATGGCCGGCGGCGCACTGCTGTTCGTGGCCGGCGTGCGAATATGGATGTTCCTCGTCGCCGGGGTGGGGGCGGTGGCCTGCCTGCCGATCGCCTGGTCGCTCATGCACGAGTACCAGCGCAAGCGTGTGCTCACCTTCCTCGATCCCGACCGCGATCCGCTGGGCGCCGGCTACCACATCACCCAGTCCAAGATCGCCATCGGCTCGGGTGGCCTGTTCGGCAAGGGATTCCTCAAAGGCACGCAGTCGTCGCTGAACTTCCTGCCGGAGAAGCAGACCGACTTCATCTTCACCACCTTCGTCGAGGAGTGGGGGATGGTCGGCGCCTTCGTGCTGCTCGCCCTGTTCACCCTGGTGCTGGTCTGGGGCTTCTCGATCGCCTTCCGCAGCCAGCACCATTTCGGCCGCCTGCTGGCGCTCGGCGTCACCGCCATGATGTTCCTCTACGTCTTCATCAACTCCGCCATGGTCATGGGCCTCCTGCCCGTGGTCGGCGTGCCGCTGCCGCTGGTCAGCAACGGCGGCACCGCCATGGTCTCGGTGATGTTCGCCTGCGGCCTGCTGATCGGGGTCAATGTCTACCGCGATGCGCAATTGCCGCGGACACGGTGAAATCCGGGAAGAATCCCGGGGATTTCTTTGCCGCGGGGCTATCGACAAGGGGTATCCTGCTTGGTATAGCCGCGCCGCTTCCGGCCAATGTCCCCTGCAATCGGGGGCGCTTAGCTCAGTTGGTAGAGCAGCTGACTCTTAATCAGCGGGTCGTAGGTTCGAGCCCTACAGCGCCCACCATTGCCGGACTGCACTGAAGCCCCGATTGTTCGGGGCTTTTTCACGCGCGTTTCACGGCTCGCAGGGGCGGCAATGCGTTGGGACATATCGGCCGACCGGAACAAGCGGGGCGTGGTCGTCGAACTGGCCCGCAAGGCGGTCGCGCTGCGACCCGACGATGCGCGGCAGTGGGAGCTGCTCACGCACGCCCTGCTCCTGATGGAGCGGGACGACGAGGCTGTTGCGGTCTTGGCCGATGCGGTCGCCAGGCTGCCCGCGGCGCCCAAGCTCTCTCTCATGCTCGCGGACATCCATCATCGGCTGGGCCGCGGCGATCTCTTCGATCGGGTCATGCGCCAGGTCCCGGAGATCCCGGCCAACGATCTGCCGACGACGTTGCACCGTCTTGAATTGCTCATGAAGGCTGCTGCTGCCGCGAACGACGCCGGCCAGATCGCGCGTGAAATCCTGGCGCGCGACCCGACCCACGATGCGGCGATGGAATGCCTGGCCTACGCCCTGAAGGGCAACCCTGAAGCCATGATCCCGATCTGCCGGGCGGCGCTCGATCGCAAGGCCGGCCACGTCCTGGCGCGCTACGAGCTGGCGGCTGCCTGCGCCCGCCTGGGGCGCTCGGACGAAGCGCGGAAGCTGATCGATCTCGATCGCTTCGTCCTCGATCGCTTCGTCACGGTGACCGACCTGGTGGCAGCGGGAGAGTACGCGGCACCTGGCGCATTCGAAGGCGCCTTGAGCGGCGAGATCACCCGCAATCCGACCCTGAAGCCCGATCCGGCGGGCAAAGCAACAAGAGGCGGCCTGCAGACCGCGGCCGATCTTGCTTCTGCGCCCGACGGGGCGGTCGCCGCCTTGATGGGCCTGTTGCGCTCCGCGGTGGATACCTTCATCGCCGGCTTGCCCGGCCGATCGGACGATCCCTTCATCGCGGCGCGTCCCGAGAGGGCGGCGCTCCACGCCTGGGCCGTGGTCTACCCGGGCGAGGGTTTCCAGAAGTCGCACATTCATCATTCGGGCTGGCTGAGTGGCGTCTATTACGTCACGGCGCCAAAACTCTCCCGCGGTGACGATCCCCGCGCCGGCTGCCTGGCGCTCGGCCGCCTCGACCTGCCGCAAGGCAGAGAGTCGCCCTGGGGCGTCAGGGACATCCGGCCGGTGCCGGGCCGTCTGGTCCTGTTCCCGTCCTTCGTGCCGCACGCGACGCTGCCGACGAAATCGCCCGAGCCCCGGATCTGCGTCGCCTTCGACGTCGTTCCCTGCGCGCCCTAGGCGCGTCCGGCCTCAACCTCGCGCTGATAGAAGAGCAGATCGAGTTCGGGCGCCGGCCGGCCGAGCGAGGTCAGGATCATGTGCGCGTGGCCGCGATGGTGGGTCTGGTGATTGAACCAGTGGTCGAGCGCCGGCATCAGCGGCTGCACGAATTCCTCCGGCGTCGAGACGCGGCGGTAGCGGATCATGCCCTGCAACCGCGCCTCGTCGAGACCGTTGACCCAGGTGACGATTTCACGGTCGAAGGCGGTGCGCGTGGCATCGAGGTCGGCCAGGCGGTCGTGCAGGATGGCGTCCAGCCGCTCAGGCGCCTCGCCTTCGCCGGTGAAGCGCTTCATCCAGATACGGTCGGTCGCCAGCAGATGGTTGAGCGTGCCGTGCATCGATTTGAAGAACGCGCCGCGGTCGGCACGGTAATCGGCATCGGACAACAGCGCCGCGGCGTCGTAGAGGCGGCGGTTGGCCCAGGCATTGTAGCTCGCGAACATGGTGTAGTGCGATTTCATGGCGTGCATACTGCCTCAGCGAAGAACGACATCAAGATTGATTGATTCATTCAACCTCGCAAGCGCGACCGGGGGTCCGACATGAGTAGGCGAATCGGAATCCTCACCAGCGGCGGCGATTGTGCCGGACTCAACGCCGTGATCCGCGCGGCCGCCTTGCGCGCGCATCACGGCTACGGCTGGACGACGATCGGTATCGGCCGCGGCACGCTCGGTTTGCTGGAGCGTCCGGTCGAGGCCGTGACGCTGGATCCCGCGCGTCTCGATTCGTCGCTCGCGCGCCAGGGCGGCACCTTCCTCGGCAGCACCAACCGCGGCGATCCCTTCGCCTATCCCATGCCGGACGGCAGCCTCAAAGATCGCTCCGGCGAGATGGTCGAGGGCCTAAAACAGCTTCGTCTCGATGGGTTGATCGGCGTCGGCGGCGACGGCAGCTTGGATATCCTGCGCCGCCTGTTGGCGCCGTCGGGCGTGCCGTTCGTCGGGGTCCCGAAGACCATCGACAACGATGTCGGCCAGACCGAGCGTGCCGTCGGCTACTCGACGGCCGTCGCCATCGCCACCGAGGCGCTCGACCGGCTGCAGCCGACCGGCGCCAGCCATGAGCGCGTCATGGTGCTGGAGGTGATGGGCCGCGACGCCGGCCACATCGCCATCGCTGCCGGCATCGCGGGCGGGGCCGACGTCGTGCTGATCCCCGAGGTGCGCTGGAGCGTCGATCGCGTCGTCGGCCATATCGCCCGCCTGCGCGCCGAGGGCCGCACCTCGGCGCTGGTCGTGGTGGCCGAGGCCGCCGGGCAATCCGACGAGGCGGTCGACGAAGCGGCCGATGCCGCGGCCGACGCGCCCGACCATGGCGTCGGCGAATGGCTGGCCAAGCGGCTGGCCAAGGCCACCGGCGCCGAGGCGCGCGCCACGGTGCTGGGCCACGTCCAGCGCGGCGCCATGCCCACCGCGGAGGACCGCCTGCTCGCCTCGGCGCTGGGCGTCCGCGCGGTCGACGTGCTGGCCGACGGCAAGGGCGACCGCATGGTGGCGTGGTGGAACCGGCAGGTGATCGACGTGCCGCTGGAAAAGGTGGTGGGCCGCTCGCGCACCGTCGATCCCGGCGGCGCGTTGATCCGCACCGCGCGGGCGCTCGGCATCTGTCTGGGTGACGCCATCTAAGCGAGATCCTTCCGCGCGATCCAGAAGACTTCGCCCTCGCTCTGCTCGGTGTCGAGCCAGAGGAAGGGCAGGCGGGGATAGGCGGCTTCCAGCGGCCGGCGGCCGCGGCCGATCTCGCAGAGGAGGTTGCCCTCCTTGGCGAGATGCCGCGGCGCCTCGGCCAGGATGCGGTGCACCAGTTTTAGCCCGTCGTCGCCCGCGGCCAGCGCCAGGCGCGGCTCGTGGCGATACTCCGGGGGCAGCTTCGCCATGCCGCGGCCATCGACGTAGGGCGGATTGCTGAGGATCAGGTCGTAGCGCTTGCCAGCGAGAGGCGCGAAGAGATCGCCGCGATGAAGCGTGATGCGATCGCCGAGGCGATGGTCGGCGACGTTGCGCCGGGCCAGCGCGAGCGCACCGGCCGACAGATCGACCGCGTCGATCCGGGCTCGCGGAAACACGAGGGCGGCCAGGATGGCGAGACAGCCCGAGCCGGTACAGAGGTCGAGGACGCGGCGCACGCGTGCGGGATCGCCCAGCGGCAAGGCGCCGCCGATCAGAAGATCGCCGATAAAGGAGCGCGGGATCAGCGCCCGCTTGTCGGCGCGAAAACGCACGCCATGCATGTAGGCCGCGCCTACCAGGTAGGGGGCCGGCAGCCGCAGTGCCACGCGCGCCTCGATCAGGGTGAGCAGGCGTGCGCGCTCAGTGGCGGTGGGCTTGAGGTCGAGCCAGGGATCGAGCGCGTGGACCGGCAGACGCAGCGCCTCGAGCACCAGGAAGGCCGCCTCGTCGACGGCATTGGTGGTGCCGTGGCCGTAGGCCAGGCGGGCGGCCCGGAAGCGGCGAACCGCGAACCGGAAGAAGTCGCCCAGGGTGACGAGAGAGGGTTTGGTGGGGCGGGGCATGCGGGCCTAGATTACCTCACATGAATCGCCGCGCCTTTGTTTTCGCGCCCATTGCCGCATCCTTGGCTGCCTCGACCGCACTCGGCCCGGCGCAGGCCGCGTCGGACGTCAAGATCATCTATGTCGGCGGCTGGGACTGCCCGCCCTGTACAACGTGGAAGAACACCCACAAGGCAAAATGGCTGGCCTCGCCGGAATTCCAGCAAGTGACGTGGATCGAGGTCGATCCGCCCAAACTCAGAGAAGCCTACCAGGAGCGCTACTGGCCGGGAGACCTGAAGCCGATCCTCGACCAGGTCCCGCGCAAGAGCGGTACGCCGCGCTTCCTGATCGTCAAGGACGGCAAGATCGTGTCCAACGAGTTCGGCGCCAGCAAGTGGACCGTCATTCTGGCCGACCTCAAGAAGATCCTGGAGTAGTCATATGGCAGGCGCCCTCGACGGCCTGGTTGTTCTCGACCTGACCACGCATCTCTCCGGCCCATTCTGCGGCATGCAGCTTGCCGACCTCGGCGCCGACGTCCTCAAGATCGAGAGCCCGCAGGGCGATTCCATGCGCGGCGCACCGCCCTTCATCGAGGGCGAGTCCGCGCCCTTTATGCTGTGGAACCGCAACAAGCGCGGCACACGTCTCGATCTCAAGGACGCCGCAGACCTGGAAATCTTCTGGGACCTGGTCGACGGCGCCGACGTCGTGCTGGAGAATTTCAGGCCCGGCGTCATGCATCGCCTGGGCATCGGCTGGGCAGCACTCTCGGCGCGCAACCCGCGGCTCGTCCTGGGCTCGGTCTCCGGCTTCGGCCAGACCGGCCCTTATGCCAAACGTGGCGGCTTCGACCTCATCATCCAGGCGATGTCCGGCCTGATGTCGGTGACCGGGCCCAAGGACGGGCCACCCTACCGCATCCCGCTCGCCATCTCCGACGTCGGTGCCGGCCTCTACCTCACCATCGGCATTCTGGCGGCCCTGCAGGCTCGGCAGAAGACCGGGCAGGGACAGTGGGTCGAAACCTCGCTGCTCGAGGCCACGGTGTCCTTGGGCGTCTACGAGGCCGCCAACTATTTCGCCAACGGCATCCGGCCGGAGAAGCTCGGCCAGGCCCATCGCGGCTCCGCGCCCTATCAGGTGTTCCAGACGTCCGACGGCTGGCTCACCATCGGGGCGGCGCAGCAGAATTTCTTCCGCAAGGTCTGCGCGCTGGTCGGCAGGCCCGAGCTGGCCGACGACCCGCGCTTCAAGAGCAATGCCGATCGGGTGAAGAACAACGACCTCATCGCCGGCCTCCTGCAGGAGGAGGTGATCAAGCGCACCAACGCCGAGTGGATGGCCGCGCTGGAGGCCGAAGGCGTTCCGGCCGGGCCGGTACTGCATCACGACGAGGTCTTCGCCGACCCGCAGATCCTGGCGCGCGGCATGGTGGCCGAGGTCGACCATGCGAAGGCTGGCCGGCAGAAGACACTGGGGGTTCCGCTCAAACTGTCGGCGACACCAGGCGGCGTGCGCCGTGCCGCGCCGACCCTCGGCCAGCACGACGACGAGGTCCGCAGCCGCGCCAAACCCAAGAAGAAGTCCTAGTTCCAGCCCGGGCGCTGCGGCCCGAACAGCGAGGTGGCCGGTGACGGCGCCGGGGTGAGGAGCGACGCCGACGGTGCCGGCGGCGGCATGTACCGCACGGGCGGCGTGTATCCGACGGCGGGGATCCGCACCGTCTCCGGCGTCAGGTTTGCGCTGAGCGGCGGCGGCTGGTAGATCGGCGTGTAGACCGGTGGCTGGTAGAATGGCGCCTGATAGACCGGCGCCTGCGCGCCATAGCCGTAAGACGCCGTCCCCGTATCGGGCGGTTGCAGGCAGCCGGCCATCGTCAGCACGACGGCCAGCACCACAAGGCTTTTCGCCACTTTCACGGCCATTAGTACTGCCGCCGCTGGTAGCGGTCGGGCACGCCGTCGCCGTTCTTGTCGCGGTCGTAGCGGTTCGGGATGCCGTCGCCGTCGCTGTCCCGCATGCCCCGGGAGCTCGACCTCGGCTGCGCCACCGGCACCGCCACGTAGCGCGTCTGGATTTGCTGCGGCGTGTAATAGTAGTTCGGCTGCGCGCGGTAGGAGCTGGGCTGGCTGTAGTAGTTGTTGGAATAGCCCTGGTTGCCGTAACCCGTGTTGTAGCCTGTGTTGTTGTAGCCCGGGCTGTAGCCGTAGGTCGTCGGATAGCCCGCTGTCTCAACGCACCCCGCCGTTACGATCACCAGGCCCGCGGCGGCGAGCCAACTGACGTTGCGCATCCATTCCCTCCACCGGGGAAAGCCCGCCGTCCAGCGGGACGATCCCACGCAGGCATCAAAGACGGCGACGATGGCGGCGCGGCGGCGCAACTGAGATTTGTTGAAGGCAAAAAAATCGCCCGCTCGCTCCTCTCCCCGCTATGGCCGGAGGAGAGCAGGATGCGGGCGCTAAGCAATGCTGTTGGCCGTACGGCAACCAGGACGTAGCGGCTGCGGTTCACCAACCGCCGCGGCGGGCGTCGTAGTAGGTCGGCTGATTATTGGCCTGCCCGAGAATCGCTCCGATGATCCCTGCATAGCCGGTGTTGTAGGCCGGCTGGTTGTAGGCCGGCTGGCCGTAGCCGCTGTTGTATCGGTTGTTGGTGTAGTATCGCCCGTCGTTGGCGTAGTAGCCGTTGCTGTTATAGGCGTTGTTGTTGTAGGCGTTGTTGTAGTAGCCACGATTGCCGCTGTACGAAGAGTTGGGATAGCCCGAAGACTCCGTGCAGCCCGCGGTCACGGCCACGAGGCCTGCCGCCATCAGCCATGTCACGTTGCGCACGCTAACCTCCATTGGATGTCCGTCGGAAGAGATAAGGACTCCCGTGTAACGAGGTATGGCGCCGACGGTGCCGTCACCGCGGCGGCAAGATGAATTTATGTAAAGTTGGCGCCGCGCAACCTTGGTCGAAATATCGTGTTACTTACAAAGCCCCCGGCGCCGGCCCCCGGCTGACCTTGGCGTTGAGCTTGGGCGGGTGCGTAACGATCGACTTCAGCGCCGTCGCAACCTTGACGTCAGACGATAAGTCTGGCGCTGCCATTGCTGGAGACGTCGATTGATCACTTCGCAAGGAGGGGGGCGGGCTGTCAAGTTTCGCGGAGTCTGCCGCATGCTTGACGGACGGCAGTTGAATGTCACGATAGCCGTTGCTTGACGGATCGAGGATCAATGGCGGAAGAGATAATCAGCAGTCTGCATAAAGCATATTATGC
>ENA-ORBV01013818-ORBV01013818.1-microbial-mat-metagenome-genome-assembly--contig:-NODE-13818-length-12199-cov-4.511384_pt1 | contig 12199 bp, 5 predicted proteins | sample MGYA00237777_ERZ505514 | MGnify/ENA primary metagenome ERZ505514 (study PRJEB26160, sample SAMN06269048) | microbial mat metagenome | isolation source: Oligotrophic lake microbial mat | place... | reverse complement strand
GGCCACGCTCAGCGCCGCGGGCGGCACGGGGACGATCACGTATACGGCCGCGGTGGTGAGTCCCTCCACGGGGTTGACCATCACCCCGACGGTGAGCGGCACGACGTTGACGGTGGCCAGCAGCGGCACGGCGGGCACGGCGACGATCCGCATCACTGGTACGGATACGTTGAATGCGACGGATACTCATGACATCCCCATCACGGTCAACGCCGGGATCGTGGTGGCGTCTGACCCGACGTTGCTGACGACCACGCTTGGTATTACGCGCACGGCCACGCTCAGCGCCGCGGGCGGCACGGGGACGATCACGTATACGGCCGCGGTGGTGAGTCCCTCCACGGGGTTGATCATCACGCCGACCGTGAGCGGCACGACGTTGACGGTGGCCAGCAGCGGCACCGCGGGCACGGCGACGATTCGCATCACTGGCAGGGATACGGAGAACGCTACCGACACCCATGACATCCCCATCACGGTGAATGCCGGAATCGTGGTGACGTCGCCGCCCGCCACCGTGGGCGTCACGTTGGGCACGACGTTCAGCCAGAACCTGATTTCGACCGGTGGCACCGGCGCGGTGACCTACACCGCCGTGGTGCAGAGTTTCTCTCCCGGTATGACGATCACCCCAACGGTCAGCGGCACCACGCTCACCATCAATCCGTCGGTCGGCACGGGTACGGCCGTGATTCGGATGACTGGCCAGGACACTGTTGGCGCCACTGGTGTTCGTGACGTCACCGTGACGGTGAATGCGGCGATCGCGATAACCGCTCTCCCGGACGCTATCACCACGACGCTTGGCAGGTCAAAAAATTCGGCTCTCACCATCACAGGCGGCACCGGCACGGTCACGCTCAGCACGACGTTGGTCAGCTCAACAACCGGGGTGGATATCGCCCGGAGCTTGAGCGGAACGACGCTAACGCTGTCCCCGACGGGCAGTGCCGGCACTGCCGTGGTGCGGGTCACCGGCACGGATACGGTGGGTGCGACTTCAACGCGGGACATCGCCGTGACGGTCAACCCGCTTCCATCCATGACGGTCGTCACGCCAACCGGCACGCCGCTGTTGATGACAGTGAACGGTACTTTAGTCGTCACCGTTGCGGTGACCGGTGGCACCGGAACTTCCGACATCACAGCGGTGGCCAGTCCGAGTGCGGCAGGACGGACAGTCAGTGTATCCGGTATGGATATCACGATTACCGCCGGTTCAGTCACGGAGGATTTTATCCTCAACCTCACGGCCACCGATGCCGCCTTAGCCACCGCTACGCTGTCGCCGCGAGTCGACGTGCGTAACCCACTGGTGTGGACTACCCAACCTACCGGTTCGGTCATGTTGGTCAGCACGGGCGGAACCAACGCCCGACAGACATCCCTGCCCTGTGCGATCACGGGTGGGCACTCCGTCAAAACCACCACCATCACCCGTGCGGATGACAGTGCGTTGCCAACGTTTCTGTCCGTTACGCGCACTGATTCCGCACTTGAGATCGGCCTCTCCGGCAACACGACTGGCTTGCCCACGGAGACGAGAAGTTTCCCACTCAAGATCACCGTCAATGACAAAAATACTACTATCGAATCCACTTTTACCGTTGTGTGGTTCGTCAACAAAGCGGTGGTACCCAGCACCGCCACGCCGCTGGTGTTGGCGTATCCGCTGGCTAGCCCGGGGTATGCCGGCGTGGTCGGCAGCACCATCTTCAGCGATCCAGCGGGGAGCGTCGCTGGAGCGCCGAACCTGATTGCGGCGTTGGGGTTCTCATCGCTGTCCATCACCTGCACACGCGTAGTGAGTGCGGGTGTGCCCATCTCAACGTGGCAGACTGGCCAGGACCAGCTCCTGTGCCGCAGCTCCGCGGACATCTTTGTCGACGGGAATGAATTGAAGCTGGGCCTCACCACCGTCGTAGCGACGTGGGGCTTCGACCGTGGTACTGGGCAATTGACGATCAGCACAAACGGGGACGCCGCAGCCGGTGGCATCGACCTGCTGAATAAATTGCTAGCCACCATGGCCTACACGAACCCGGCCGGCAATTTTTCCACCGAGCCGACCGTGCGGCGGCGCGTCAGCCTGGTGGTGAGAGCCAGCGATGTGCGTGGCACCGACTTGTCCAGCACAGCATGGGTGCGCAATATCGCCTTTACCAGTCAGCCACCGGTGTTCAGGCAGATCGAAGTTGAACCTGGAGAGCGGGTTCCTCTATCATTATCATTTTCGCCGGCACAGGGTGGCCTGGTTTGCTTTGTCAATGCGCCGGGCCCGTTGGTGGGCCAGATCGTGAACGCCGCAGACGTAGAGATCAGCCAGTTCGCTTTGGCGGACGTGATCGCAGGCTCGATTGTCTACCGCAATGCCAATGGATCGAGGTTGTCGGACTCATTCACGCTGAGGGTCGAGGACGCCGATGGTGTGGTGCTTGGTGAACGAGTCTCGGTACCTGTGGAGATCACCCTCGGCAGCGGCCTGGCGATGATCGGCGAGCCGCTACGATTCCTCACACCAGTGGGTGGCGGCACCACCCCATGGAACGCCGTGGCACGTGGACCAGGAGGAGCGCCCGCGACGGTCAGAATTTTGCCGTGGTTCGGTTCAGTCGGTAGTGTTCAAGGGGTGACCACCATGTGGGATTTGAATCGTGACGAATTGGGAGACCTGACCAACATTCCCATCGTCTTCACCTGGAGCGCTATCGACACGGATATGGACCCTGGAGTCGTCAGCTACCCGGCTTTTCTGCGTTTTCGCATTCAGGTGGAGACCTCGGACGCGGTGGTTGAACAACCCATGGTGATCCGTGTGCTGGGTCCAAACGTGCCGCGCGCGGCTGAGCTGACGGGAAATAATTGAGATGCGAAAATTCTCATTCTTGTCGATGCTCTCAGTGCTGTGTCTGGCCATCAACGGCTGTGGCGATGGTACTGGTACGTTGAAACAAGACGCGGCCCTGGCCGCGGACACCTACGTTGCGCTTGATCTGGAGCGCAACGTAGTCGAGCCGGTGGGATCGTCGATCTCGCCCGATCATGCACGCTACCGCACCACTCACGTGTTGTTCCGGCGTATTCCGGCCGGCACCGGCCAAACGGGTACCGATGGTGACTTGACTCAATCTGGTGAGAGTGCGAGCGACACGACCGTAGTGACGTATCGCGAATTCTTCTGTGCCGTCTTCGAACTGACGCAGGCGCAGTGGGAACGTCTGACCGGCACTGCACCGTGGACCAGCACCATTTACGCGGGCGCGTTCAACGATGTCGCGCAGGCGACCGGTGCGACATTGCCGGCGTGGGGCATGAGTTACGACCAGGCGGCGACCGCCGCTGCGTCGGTGAGGCCAGTGGATTGGCGCGTGGCACTGCCCACCACCGTGCAATGGGAGATCGCTGCGCGCGCAGGGAACTTGCGCACGCCGTTCTCGTGGAGTGGACGCGTGACCGACCTGCCGCTGGCGCGAACCTTCGCCGCGTTCAGTGAGGCCGGCACCACCGCACCGCTGCCGCGTGCGGTGGGCGGCGATCGCCGCGCGAATGCGTGGGGCATCTTCGATACCGTCGGCAACATCGGCGAGTTCGCCACGCCGGCGTCAGGCAGCTTGGCCGACGTCTGCGGCGGCGCGTATGATCAACCGCTGATCGTCTGTCGCCTCAGTAACGTTTTGCCGGTCGAACGCGACTTGGGGCATCCAGCCTTCGGCGTCCGCCTGATCCTGGTGCGCCCATGACGTGGCGTGTGGTGTTGGTGGTGCTGGCGACCGGTCTGGCACCCGCAGCAGAAATCGTCCGCCGCGACCTGCAATTCAGCCTAGGCCTGACCCCGACGGAGTTCGACTACACCATCGATTCACCTGGGGGAACGTTTTCGGGCAGCGATGCGTTCGATTATGGTTGGCAGGCGCGCTTAGGTGGACGCTGGGCGATCACCTCGCCTGGGTGGAGTTTTGCGCCCGTGATCGGCGGTGATCTGTCGTATGCCACCAGTTATGGCGCGGGCGGTGAGATGTCTGGCCTTGGCTTGGGCGTGACCGGCGGTGTCGCGTGGGCGATCAACGAACGCTGGTCAGCGGATGCGGAGTTGGGGCTGGGGTTTCAGTACGCCAGTTTGAGTCTGGATTCTGGAACTGATTTGTCGGGCAGCGGCATGCTGCTCGCCACCGACGTGCGGCTGCGGGTCCTGCGCCTGCTGGACCGTACGTGGTCGGTCGGCGTGGAGGCGGGATGGCAGCAGTCGTCAGGCACCATCGCTGCCAGTCGGAGTCGTGATATTGATATGGATATCGCCGGCTGGACCGCGGGATTGTTGATCGTCTGGCGCGGCTCCATGCGGCCGGCGGCGTTGGAGTGAACACATGAGCACGCCACCCGCAGACAAGCCCGCCTGGACCGGCGACGAAGGCACGGTGCCGAGCATGCCGGTGAAGAAATCGCCAGCGCCATCATCCGAAGAGCCGACACCGACGTCCCCCACCTCAGCGCAGGATCCGACATGGCGTGGTGAGGAACACACGATGACCGGCATGCCGGTGTCGTCGGCTCCGCCGTCACCAACTACCGGCCCGTGGCGCGGTGAGGAACACACGATGACCGGCATGCCGGTGTCGTCGGTTCCGCCGTCAGCAGCTACCGGCCCGTGGCGTGGTGAAGAACACACGATGACCGGCATGCCGGTCGCGGGTGGCACATCACCGACCGCTGGCCCGTGGCGCGGCGAGGAGCGCACCATCGCTGATCGGCCGGTTGCGGGCATGACTCCACCACCCGCCGAAGCGAACCAAGCGAACCAAGCGAACCAAGCGAACCAAGAGAAAGAATGGCGTGGCGAGGAACGTACCATCGCCAGCCGTCCGGTCGCAGGTGGTCAGCGCAAGATGACCGTCCATGAATGGCGGGGTGAGGAGCTCACCATTCCCGGACGGTCGGTGCGCCCGGCAGCGCCGGCGACACCGGTAGCGCTGGGAAAAAAAGCCGAGCAGGATGCGACGCCACGTTTAGCGCGGGATCAGGAAGCGACTCCACGCACGGCGGTGAGCAAATCATCCGGTGGCGTGCTTCCTCGTCCGGGCGGCGAGCACGATGATTGGCATCTGCAAGGCAAGACCGGTGAACTCACCGGACAGTCTTTCGGTGATTACGAGATCGGTCGTATCCTTGGCGTCGGCGGTATGGGCATCATCTACCGCGCGCGCCAACGCAGTTTGAATCGGCGCGTGGCGGTAAAGACCCTGTCGAGTGCCTACGCTCAGGATCCGATCCAACGCGCGCGTTTCGAAATCGAGGCGCGCACCGCCAGCTTGATCCAGTCGCCGCACGTGGTCGCGGTGTACGCTGCCGGCAGTTACAACGACATCATTTATTTTGTCATGGAGTACGTCGAGGGCAGTCATCTGGGTACGATGATCGGTGAGCGTGCGCGTCTTGGACGTGGACTCGACCCGGCGGTTGCCTTGGACTTCATCTTGCAAGCCGCGCGCGGGTTGAGTGCCGCTGCGGCGCACAAGGTTGTCCATCGCGATATCAAGCCGTCGAATTTGCTGATCACCACTGATGGCACGTTGAAAGTCGCGGACTTCGGCATCAGCAAGGTCGCCGGTGAAAGCAATTTGACTCGTACCGGTACGGCGGTGGGCACGCCGAGCTACGTCAGTCCTGAGCAAGGCCGTGGTGAACTGACCGACGCGCGCAGCGATCTCTATAGCCTCGGCGTGGTGATGTATGAGGCGCTCATCGGACAGAAGCCGTTCACCGGCGACAATGCCGATGCGATCATCTACCAGCACAACTATGCCGAGCCCAAGTCGCTGCGTTCGATTGACCTCACGATCCCGGAATCCTACCAGGCGTTGGTGGTGCGTTGCCTGCAGAAGGACCCCGCCCGGCGTTACCAGAGCGCCGACGAACTGATCGGCGACATCGAGCGTATTCAGGCCGGTGACGTGTCGGTGACGGCGATGCTGCAGGCGCGTTACGGCACGGGCGCCGAAGAAGCGATGCGTCGCCGTCTTGGAAATCGTCAACGGTGGTTGATCCCTATCGCCGCCAGCTTGCTGCTGGTGGCGGGCATCGGTGGTGGTTTCTGGTGGTGGTCTTTGCAACGCGAAGATCGCGAGCAGCAACGCAGTACAGTCCTGCGTTTGCGCGATCAGTTGCGTACGACTTTGGACGCACCGATTCGCATTCCGCCGAGTGCCGCTCCGGATCTACAGGCGATGGTGCGTTTTGTCGGCACTGGCGACGATGACGTCGCGCGCTGGCAGGCGAAGATCGCGCGCGTCGATGTGCTGCATGAACGGTTGTCCCGACTCGATGCTCGTGAATTGCCCGCTCCCACCTTGCGCGCCGAAGCCAATGCGGATCTCGCCACGCTGGCCGAACTGGTCGGACCGGATAATCCCGAGCAGGTACGTTGGCGCGCCCGTTTGACTGAATCCACCGCCGAAATCACTCGTCTGCGTCAGACGTTGGCCGAACTCGACCGCGATCCTGACGCCACGGTTGCTCAGCGTGAACGCCTGGGACCGACGCTGGCGCTGATGGTTACCCTGGTGGGCGAGGACGATCCGGATGCGGGCCGATGGAAACGCCGACTGGACGCTCTCGATACCCGGTTGACGGAACTGACCACCCAACTGGCGCCGTTGCAGGACACCGCGTTGGTCCACACCGAACAGCACTTGGTACGTTTCCAAGCGGCGCTCGATGAACTGCGTCGTCGCCACGGCAGTGCTCCTGCCGGCGAGGTCGAGGTGGCAGCCCGTGAAGCGATGGCCGTCCAGCGCGCGGCGCTCGCCCGGCTGCGCGACATCCTTGGCCGACTCGACGAAGTCGAGGTCGCCACCGCGTCGACCCTGCGCCGCGCTGAGCCGGACCTCGCGGCCTACCGTGTTCGCGTCACGGCGGATGATGCCCAGTTGATGCGTTGGGAGCAGAAATCCTCCTCTGCCCAGCGGCGCATGACCGATCTCGATGAACGTTCCGCCGTGCTTGATCGCGCGGCGGAATTGACCGAGTCGGAACTGTTGGCTGCCGGTGTTGCTCTGGATGCGCTGCGTCCGCTGCTAGAGACCGAAACCGCGCACGTGCGCACCCGTGCGGCGGCACTGCGTGCGGCTCAATCGAGTGTGGAATCCTGGCGTGCCGATCTGAAGCCGCTGGAGAGTACTGACCCGTTGCCGTTGGTGATCTGTGAGCGTGCGCGCGTCGCGCTTGATGGACTCGACCGACGTCTGGCCATCGGAGAAGCGGCCAAGGTCACGGTGTCACGCCGTTTGTTGGAAGAAGAACGCCGTTTGGCGGATCTGCGCCGCCGTTGTGCGGTGGCCGAAGGCAACGTGGCGGTGACCCAAGCGCTGGTCGAGGACATCCAGTTGTTCGGCAAGCTGGTGGGTGAGGATCATCCGGATTTCAAACGCTGGCACCTGCGGGTGGTCGATTACGTCGAGCTGCGTCGCCGGCTGAATGGCCTCGACCGACCGTCTGAACTACCGAAGGGGGTCGATGCCGACCTCGACGCGTTCTCTCGCATCGTTGGTGAGGATGATCGCACGTTGCAGAGCTGGCGGACCAAGGTGAAACGCAGCCGTGAGTTGACCCAACGTCTGGCGCTGCTGTCCACGGTCGCTCCGCTGCCTGCAGATGCCGAAGCCGGTTTAACTGAGATGCGTGCGCTGCTTGGTGAATTCGCCGAGGCTCCGGCATGGAGCGCCAAGATCAGCCGCGTCCGCAGTCTGTCCGTAGCATGCAGTGTGGAACTGAGCCCGACGGCGGTGCTGTTGGTTGCTGGTGCGGTTGATCGTTTGGCGCAGCTGCGTGCCGAGATCGGCGACACGCCGGAGGTCATCGCCTGGGATGAGCGGGCGCGCCAGCTGGCCGGTCCAGGCCGTCCGGAATGGGCCAATGAATATGTGGTCGATGCCCATGGGCCACGCGCCGTCTGGCGTCTGACCGGCGCTGATGGAAACGAAGTACGGGTTGCATTCCGCCACGTTCCAGCGGGATCCGGAGAAATCGGCAGCGCCGACGAGGAGTCGGGCCGAGAAAACGACGAACAACGTTTTCGCGTGCGCCTGACCCGTGGTCGCTGGATGGCCGAGACCGAAACCACCCAGGCATTGTGGGCCGCGGTCACCAACGCTTGGCCGGCGAGCGACCGTGATCCGCAGCGTCCGATCGAACACGTGTCTTGGAATGAGGTCCAGAATTTCCTCACCCGTGTGGGTGTCCAGTTCCCTGGTCTGCCGGCACGGCTGCCCACTGAAGCGGAATGGGAATACGCGTGTCGCGCCGGTGGCGCAGAATCGGCTTATGCCGCCGGAGATCCCACCGCATTGGATCGGCAAGCTTGGTACCGCATCACCAGCGGCGATCGCAGCCAACCGGCCGGTCGTCGCTCCGTCAACGCCCTCGGCCTGCATGACATGCTCGGCAACGTCTGGGAATGGTGTGAAGACCGTTACGGCACCTACCCGAGCGGCGAAGCCACCGATCCACTTGGAGCCGAACGCGACACCCGCGTCGCCCGCGGCGGTGGCTGGGGCGACCGCGCCCGCCTGGTACGCGCCGCCAATCGCGTCGCGCTCGATCCGTCCGTGCGCAGCGCCAGCTTGGGTTTTCGCTTGGTGATCGACGCAGCGGAAACGCCGGCACCCTAAATCGTTGGCATTAGTTCAGGCGATCATGTGTCTCGCCAACTTTGCGCACTGGCCGAACGCCCCACCAACGAGCAATCGGCTTGTCAGGCACAGGGCGCAGCATACTTTGACCGCGCCTCCTCCTTAGTGCTCCTTAGTGCCAGCACCGCACGTGCGTGCAGGATGCCATGCCAGCGGATGGTAAACATTGGGATAGCCGAGGAACCTCCAAGGAACTGCCATGCTAACTACCGTCCTGCACCAGATCATCGCCATCGAGAAGGGCACGAAAAACCGCGCCATCTCTGCCGTCACGGAGCTGCACAAGGCCAACCAGAAGCCAGATCTCTTCGCCGGCCAGGTGCGCAACTACTCCCCGCTGACCGATGATGGTGAAACGCTGCCCAGCGAGAACACGCTGGTCCAGCGCCAAGCCCCGACGGTGCTCAAGCAGGCGGCCAAGATCCTTACCGAACTGTTCGATGTAACCGCCCAACGCGACTTCACCAATTGTATCGCCAAAGCCGACGTGGTGGTCGACGGACGTGTCATCCTCCCAGGCGTGCCAGCGACCCATCTGCTGTTCCTGGAAAAGCAGTTGGTCGACATACGCACCTTGGTTTCTGCCCTGCCCACGCTTGATCAGGCCTATACTTGGACCCAGGACGTCAACACCGGTCTCTTCCAGTCGAATCCGGTCACCAGTACGCGCACGAAGAAGATCGAGGAGTTTGTCGTCGTCCTCCAGCCGACCAAGGAACATCCTGGGAAACACGAGAAGGTCACCAAGGACGTGACCGCCGGCACCTGGGTGAACATCAAACAGTCGGGAGCTTTGCCTATCCCTCGCAAGGAGGAGTTGCTTGAGCGGGTCGAGAAGTTGATCCGCGCTATCAAATTCGCACGTGAAGAAGCCAACGGCGCCCAAGTCGCCAAGACACCGGCCGTCGGCGACGCCGTCTTCGGCTACCTGTTCGGCTAACCATCTCTCCGAAACCGGCGTGCCTCCGTGGTGCGTCGGTGGGCAACCTCAAACTCTTTTTCTTTAACATCTTCATGAAGGTCATCTGTGGGCGAAAGCCCGTGTAGGGTCGTGTCCTACTCCTCGCACCAACCGGCGGGGATGGCGGAATGCAGACGCGCAGCCGAGCCTTCATCAGATTCTCACCCCTCAATCTCAGCATTGACGTGGTTTCCGTATCTCCCGTTGCGCGCCAATACCGGGAAGCGCGGGTTTGATCCCCGCCGGGCTCTCCATGAGCCCGTGGTCTAGTGATATGACGCCCGACTCAGATTCAGCGCGTGGCTCAAGCGTATCGACGGAAACAATCACTATCGCGTCACATCGTTCGGTGAAAGCTGGACGATACCCGGCGCCAGGGATGGATACTCCCTGGCGCCACTTTTTTGGCCGACCATCCCACTCGGAACATCCCGCTGCTCTCAAGTACAGAGGCCTGAGCGGTTGACAGCTGAGTCCATCTGAGTCCATGGGACCGCCTCTTGCGCCTCTAAACATCGACCTAGCCTCCGCCAAGTTTTTGCCTCACCGGCGGTGCCTGGGACTGTGGAACGGATCCACGGACCCTGGGGCGTAGCTGGCGGGCCCCGACGCAAGTCGTGGAAACTCAAGGGACTTACATCATGCCGAAGCGCACCGACCTCAAAAGCATTCTGATCATTGGGTCGGGCCCCATTGTCATCGGCCAAGCGTGTGAATTCGACTACTCCGGGACGCAGGCCTGCAAGGCGCTGCGCGAGGAAGGCTATCGCATCGTGTTGGTGAACTCCAACCCGGCGACGATTATGACCGACCCGGAGATGGCGGACGCCACGTACATCGAACCGATCACGCCGGAGTGCGTGCGCAAGATCATCGAACGCGAGCGCCCGGACGCGGTGCTGCCAACCTTGGGCGGGCAGACCGCGCTCAACACCGCGATGGCGTTGTGGGAGAACGGCACCTTCCAAGAGCTCAATTGCGAGATGATTGGCGCGACCCACGAGGTCATCAAGCGCGCCGAGTCGCGTGAAGAGTTTGCGGCGATCATCAAGAAGCTTGGCCTGGGTATGGCGAAAGCGTTCAAGGCGACCACCTGGGATGAAGCCCAGGAAGCAGCGAAGAAGCTGCACCTGTGGGAGCCAGGGGGCCCGACCGCGGCGATGATCCGTCCGTCGTTCACCATGGGTGGTTCGGGCGGCGGTCTGGTGACCACGCCGGAACAGTTCGAGACCATCGCCAAACGCGGCCTGATGTTGTCGCGCACCAGCGAACTTTCGATCGAGGAATCGCTCTACGGCTGGAAGGAATACGAACTGGAGGTGATGCGCGATAAAAAAGACAACGTCGTCATCATCTGTTCGATCGAGAATCTTGATCCGATGGGCATCCACACCGGTGACAGCATCACTGTGGCGCCGATCCAGACATTGACCGACCGCGAATACCAGCGCATGCGCGATGCGGCGCTGGCGATCATCCGCGAGGTCGGCGTCGAAACCGGCGGCAGCAACATCCAGTTCGCCACCAATCCCCAAGACGGCAGCATGGTCGTCATTGAGATGAACCCGCGCGTGTCGCGTTCGTCAGCGCTGGCGTCAAAGGCCACCGGCTTCCCGATCGCCAAGATCGCTGCCAAGCTCGCCGTCGGCTACACGCTGGATGAACTGCGCAACGACATCACGCGCGAGACCCCGGCGTGTTTCGAACCGACCATCGACTATGTGGTGACCAAGGTGCCGCGTTTCGCCTTCGAGAAATTCATCGAAGCCGATGACACCCTCGGCTACCAGATGAAGTCGGTCGGCGAGGTCATGGCCATCGGCCGCACCTTCCGCGAATCGCTGCAAAAGGCGATGCGCGGCATGGAAATCGGCGCCCACGGCTTCGGCGCGCGTAAAGACGACGACTACGGCGACCCGGCAAAGAAAGCCGAACTGCTGGAGCGTATCAAGCGTCCGACCTCAGGCCGTTTGTTTGAAGTGCGCCACGCGTTCCAGGCCGGCGCGACGCTGGAGGAGATCCAAGCCGCGACGTGCATCGATCCGTGGTTCCTGCGCCACTTAAAGACCATCATCGATCATGAAGCGGCACTCAAGGCGTCATCGCTTGAGCAGGCTGATAGGGCAGTGTTCTGGGCGGCGAAACGCGATGGTTTCGGCGACAAGCAGCTTGCAGTGTTGTGGAACCAGAGCGAAGAGGCGGTGCGCGCCAAACGCTGGGCGTTCGGCATCCATCCGGCCTACAAGCTGGTCGACACCTGTGCTGCTGAGTTCGCCGCCTTCACGCCCTACTACTACTCGACCTATGAGGAGGAGTCGGAAGCGCCCAATTCGGCGGCACGCAAGATCATGATTCTTGGCGGAGGACCGAACCGTATCGGCCAGGGCATTGAGTTCGACTACTGCTGCGTGCACGCCGCCTTCGCCCTGCGCGAGGCCGGTTACGAAGTGATCATGGTCAACTCGAACCCGGAAACGGTGTCGACGCTGTCTCTTATACACATCTGACGCTGCCGACGAATAGAGAGGTGTAGATCTCGGTGGTCGCCGTATCA
>ENA-ORBV01013816-ORBV01013816.1-microbial-mat-metagenome-genome-assembly--contig:-NODE-13816-length-12200-cov-5.913470_pt1 | contig 12200 bp, 13 predicted proteins | sample MGYA00237777_ERZ505514 | MGnify/ENA primary metagenome ERZ505514 (study PRJEB26160, sample SAMN06269048) | microbial mat metagenome | isolation source: Oligotrophic lake microbial mat | place... | reverse complement strand
AATGATACGGCGACCACCGAGATCTACACCTCTCTATTCGTCGGCAGCGTCAGATGTGTATAAGAGACAGCGCTCCGATTGAGTTTTTTGGTTGTCTCGTGCTTTTCGGCCAGGGTCGTCGGCTTTGCCAGGATGATCACGGATGATTGCTGCAACAATGCTGTGCCGATTCTCCTCCAAGAATGTCTCCCAGCTGCAGTCGGCTTCCAAAGGGCTCAAGCCAGCTTGCTTGGCTGCTAGAGCTTGCTTCAGGCACCAACGAGCAATGTCCTTGCCGTGTGGCCCGTTCGGTCTGAATGGAGTCTGCTTGGGCGGCATTGTGCGCTTTGTGAACAAGTAGATGCAGCCGCACATTGGGGGCTCTCATTGCCGAGGTTTTGGCGCAATCATGCTGGGCAATTGCGGGACATCGCAGCATTACACCTCATTGTTGCTTTCCGAGCAGAGACATCTGTTACATCAAAACTCTGATCTAGTTTGAGATGCATGCTTGTGTTTCGTTGGAGATAAGACTCATTTTTTACACAGAGTTCAACTGCAACCAACGGCGCCCGCCGACACCCGACGTCGCCCGACGTCGACCGACGTCAATCGTGCTAAAATCCTACACCTAGCAGTCAGAACCCGACGGTGACCGACGTGACCCGACGACACCCTGCTTACCCCGCCAGGAGTGGGATTACAAGCCTGCATGCAAGGTCACGTTTTGTCACACTCAAGGCAATTAGAAGGATTGCTTAGCAACCAAAATTGTTATGTTTCATGCGCTCTGTAGAATGCATAAGCTGTGCTCACCGATCGGCGAGCACCCAAAAAAGATTATTTATGGGTGATGCATGTGGTTGAACGGTTTCAGGTTCATTTGAAAGTTGTCAGTTCATTTTCTTTGACCACGTGTTGTCATCTAGCAAAATGGCTGGATTAAAACTCGCTCGTTCATCTGTTTTGCTCATGCTTTGAAACACTGACAGTTTGAACTCCACTCCATTTGACACTTGCACTTTGAGTTTGTCGTCTTGACAATGAGATGGAAATTACCACCAGTGGCAACAGCCGCCCACTTCATCCACGCCGCAAAGAACTTTTCTAGCTTTGAGCCCGGCCGATTTTCTACCTTGTTTGGCGTCACAGCGGAAACAGCCGCTCTCACTTGGAATCTTTGCAAGGATGACTGCATTGTTGGAATGCAAGCAAAACACATGTTGTGGGCACTTCTTTTGCTCAAGTCGCATGCAAAGGAAGGCTTGCTTTGCGCCATTGTAAAAGCATCGCGCCCTACATGTCGAAAATGGGCATGGAAACTCATCCGGATTATGTGTGCAAAAGTGCCATCGGTGGTGAGTTGTCGTCGTCGTCGTTGTTGTTGTTGTTGTTGCAAACCAAAAAGGAAATTCATTAACCACAACTTTGTTTGCTGTAAGATCCTTTGGAGCAAGCGGTTCGAAAAAGACAAGGGTTTGACGTGCAAGGTTTATGTCGATGGCACCGATTACATGATCCGAGAACCAAAGCCATTCAGCAAGGAATGGTGTTGTTACAAGCACAAATGTGCGGGCCTGCGTTATGAGATTGCAACATGCATCCAAACTGGGCACATCGTCTGGGTCAATGGTCCGTTCAAGTGCGGCAAGTGGCCCGACATCAAGATCTTCCGCCAAAATTTGAAACACAGGTTGGCTCCAGGTGAGATGGTGGAGTGCGACCGAGGATATCGCGGCGATGCTAGTTGCAGACATGCTGACATTGCTTTCAACCCTGCTGATCAGAGGGCAAAGCGCCGTGCGGCATCAAGGCACGAGACAGTCAATGGTGACTTGAAGCGATTCGGGTGTCTCAAGCAAGTGTTCCGACACGACAAGGTGCTACACAAGCAGGTGTTTGGTGCCTGTGTGGTTTTGACGCAGCTTGGATACAACCTCGGCGAGGGACCTAAGTTCCAGGTCACCTGCTAGACGACAATCAACAGCACATCAGATGGACGACCGACTTGACAAGCAAATCAATTCGCACCATGACAACAATTGGCAATGGCAATGGCGACAACATAGGGTAAAGTAATGTGTTATTAGGCTGCGCTTTGGAAACACATTCAGAACCTTCTAGTCTGTTGTGTTGTTAGTGCTGCTGCTGCTACATGCCTGTGCTTGCATTGCTTCGCTACATAGCTAGTAGCTAAGAGTCAGTTGAGTGACCGGGTTGGAGGTTAACGTCTGTAGTGAACCGTGGTACTTTTCCAACACCCTGTAGCATACGCCAGCTACTTCGTTGCTGTCGGTTGCTGTAGCTACAGTAGCTGGCTAGTGGTACACCAACGAAGGCAACTCCGTCGTATATCAGAGAAGTAGCTAGCTATCTAGCAAGAAGCTGCTGTGCTGGTTGAATGACTTCGACCCGCATGAGTTGGCTTCGCCGCCTTCGATGGTTACGTAAGCCAATACACCCGCCTTGTAAACGTTTTGGCCACTGGGTAAAATAAAATGCGCTTTACTTGACTGGTGTTACTAATTCAACATGTGAAGGCAAAAATAATACAAATACTAGCTACTCCAGTAGCTTAGTAGCCGGAGTAGAATAAATTGCGAAAGAAAAGAAGGGCATTGCAGTAGTTGGATCCAGACGTCTTCACCGTCTGCTCCATCCAGAAGGCCAGTTTCGGATTCGTAGCCACTCGATCGCTTAGGGAAGGCAAATACTCTACTACGTAGTAGCTACTCAGTAGTCGTAGTAGACTAGCTAGTAGCAACTACGGTACAGCCGCAACACGGAGACGGAGGTAGGGAACTATGCCTCACAGTTTCGGCGGTGGTCGCAGGCAGCTGGCGGTACGGTAGTCATCGTGTCTTCAAGCGACGTCCTGTACATCCGTCCTGTAGATAGACTAGCTAGCTAGCTAGCTAGCTGCAGTAGTGAACGAGTGAACCAACGCCTGCTTGAAGGTATCCGTCGGGTGAAGGATACTGCTGTGGTACGAAATGGCCCAATTCTCTCCATTTCCAGCATTTTCTTACTGGGTAACGAAACTGTACGTCTTAGCCTAAAATTTCTCCGCTTCAACTTACCTTGAATACAATACGGTACCGTGAATACAGTACCAGTACCAATAGTCTTTCTGTGAAATGTTCCCATGCTCCTGATTGGTGTCAACGGCCCCCCTCTTCTAATGCTGAGGTGGCGGTATTCTAATCTGAAATCTTCTTACTGGAGAATACAATAAGTTCGTCTGATGCTCCGAGAAATGTCGCAGGGAGTATCTTGGTTGGTCATAATGACCGTTCGATTGCTTTCTTTCAACAGTTGCAGCTCAAAGGTCATTATTCCTCCGAGTGCAACTTTTCGTTACATCCTTAGTTCCTTACCCCGAACTGAGTGGCAGTAGGGTTCGGCTTTTTTTTAAGTGGCATGACTACATACGCACTTCTTTGTTTCACTATACAAGTTGCTGTAAGATTCACTGTGACACTAATTTTCCCAGTGTTCCTACTAGCTATTCAGTAGCTACTACTAGTACTAGTAACAGCAGTCTAGTTTCATTAGAGACCTGGGTCGAACTCAGACGACAGGCAGTACGGCAGACTAGTTAGTACAGTAAGTATGGCATTACTTATCAGGCATCTTTTTATTTGGTGCCATGCGTTCATGATTGCACGAGGAACCTGCATTACCAACTGCCCTATGTCTGGCCACTATCCTTGCAGTCAGCCATCTGTGCAGCATTTTTCATTTTTGTGTGCAATCATTGATGTTCACCGCCACGTAACTCGTACCAGGTCCTTTAGTTGGCAAAACAAACTTTATCCTCTCATCGAGTCCTCCATAATTTTCCTGGGGAAAGAAAAGAAAACAGAAACAACCAATATTACCTTGATCAAAAAATAACAAACAACAAATGAAGGACGACAACATTACGACTGCCTCTCAGGACGGCCAGCATGTGGAAGGTGAGGACGATCACAGTTCTTCTGTGGCAGATTCCAGCACTACCATGCACAGTCGCAAGACGGGTGAAAACAACACTGAGAGTGAGTCCAGTACCTTGGCCAGGCGAGAAACCACAGCTGTCAACCGGTCCAAGATGCTCGTGTTGCTTGCTCTCTTTTTAGCAGCAACCGCTGTGGGTGTCGCCACCTACATTTTCGCTAGAAATTCCGAGCAAAACACATTCCAGCAAAAGGTGAGTAAAAACGACGGCTACCGGCATGACCATGTTGTTGATGTCATGTTTCTGTGTCCGTCCCCGTAGCTTCGGTACAGTTTCTACGTGAAAACAGTTGGAAGTCATACGTGTGTCGTACGTCTCGATGTCGTGAGCAACCTACCAGCCAGCTTGCTACTATTGCCTGCTACTTGAGCTTCACAATAGGTTTTAGTGAAGACACGATCTAGGATGTTCTTCTATTAACTAACCTAGTATTGTCTCTTCAACTTCTATCCTCTTCAACTTCTATCCATACGCCCACACACAAACTACCTGGTACCACTACTACCACCACTACTACTGCCTCTACTCACTACTGCCGGTACTACTAGTTCCATGACTATGCCACAGAGATTAAAGACTTGGTGGAATTTGAAGCCAAGAACATCTACATGACCGTGGGGGGCTTCTCCAGTACCGTCACTTCCAACTACCTCTCCACCAGGGGGGCGGAGTGGCCTTTTGTCAACATGCCTTACTTTGAAGTGCATGGAAACGGGGTCAACGAGCTTGCCAATTCCCTTTTCCTGGCATTTGCACCCTATGTCAATGCGTCGGAGATGGATCTTTGGAACCTCTACACCAGGTACATGCAAGGATGGATCCAAGAAGGGGTCGAGTACAGTGCTGAGCTACACGCGGACTACTTCAACGAAACCAAAAAGATGCAAGTGGATGCCATCTATCCTTACATTTTTCGTCACGGTCCTGGCAATGATTCCGATTCCGTGGTACAGGTACAGATCCCAGAGACGGTGGACAGCAGCAGCACGGACAAGGGTCGCTTTATGCCCGTCTGGCAAGTGGCGCCGGCTCCCCATGACCCCAAGATTATCAATTACAATCTCTTGGACAATGACGTCTTTCAACGAGTGAACAATGGAATGCACAGCGTCAACAAGCCAGTGCTTTCCGAAGCCACCGATTTGGCGTTTTTGTACGAAGGAAGCATCTATGATGATCCGACGCACCCGCACAGCTTTCTGTTGCAGCCCATTTACCACGACTTTGTCAATCACACTGAGGCTGACATTCTCGGTTCGCTGGTGGCTGTCATTGGATGGGATTACTACTTCAAAAACCTCTTGCCACCCGAAGCACACGGAGTGATCGTGGTCATGAAGGATACCTGCGGCGACATGTTTAGTTACCAGATCAATGGAATGGAAGCTGTCTTTTTGGGATATGGGGATCACCACGAACCAGCATACAGCCATTTGGAAGAAGCCTCCTTGTTTGATCCATTGACACGGCTCGAAGTGTCGGAAAAGCATTTGCATTGCGAGTACGACATGCACATTTACCCATCAAAGGAATTGGAAGACGACTACATGACCAACAAACCCATCATCTATACAGTCGTGGTCATTTCCGTCTTCTTATGCACTGTTATGGTCTTTGTCTTGTACGATTTCCTCGTTCAGCTGCGTCAGGACAAGGTCATGCTGGCCGCCAAAAAGAGCAACATGGTGGTGGCGTCTCTCTTTCCGAAAAATGTTCGTGACCGCATCTATGCTGATGTGGAAGAGCAAATTGCAGCGGGTCAAAAGAACGGCCGAAAGATGTTTGGTGCGGTAGCCAAGACGGAACTCAAAAACTTTTTGGATAATGGCATTGCGAATCGTGATGGTGTCGCTTTTGATACCAAGCCTATTGCCGACTTGTTTCCTGCTACGACAATCATGTTTGCTGATATCGTTGGATTTACAGGTAAGTCTTTGTTTGGAGCTTGAACAATATCCTGAAACGCGTTCTTGTTTTCAAAACAATCTCACGCATGCTTCTGTCGTACCCGTACTATCCGGCATTTTCAGCCTGGTCGTCAGTCCGCGAACCCTCTCAAGTTTTTAGTCTCTTGGAAACGGTGTATGCTGCATTTGATGAAATTGCCAAGCGAAGGCGCGTCTTCAAAGTGGAGACAGTGGGTACGTGAAAACTGAGAAGATCATCTTGTACAGACAGTATTGCTCTAGATGAAGGCCTGTCTAACTGTTCTCCCTCGCTTGCTATACCTCTTTCAGGCGACTGCTACGTTGCAGTGAGCGGACTGCCTGGTACGTCCATATGAGCCCGAGTCTTTGACATAACGAAATTAAACGTTCGCGTCATCCTCTCACACCTTACTCGCTTTCTTTGCACAGAACCGAGAACGGACCACGCATCAGTTATGGCCCGTTTTTCTCGCGATTGCCTAGCCGCCATGAATGATTTGACCAACAAACTTGAAACTTCTTTGGGGCCAGACACTGGAGATCTCTCCATGCGCGTCGGCCTACACAGCGGACCTGTTACTGTAAGTTCGAGAAAAGCTACTTAATCTTGACATAAGCGTGCTGTTGATTCACATACATTTTGCTTGTTGCTGCGCTTCAGGCTGGTGTGTTGAGGGGAGACAAATCCAGGTTCCAGCTTTTTGGTGACACTGTGAACACTGCTGCTAGAATGGAACAAACAGGAACGGTACGTTTATGGTTGCGCGTTGCAGGTGGCTTCATGCCACTCTCTCTGCGGCATTCCCGTTAAACTCAAATCTCATAAACTCTATCGGCATTGCCACTTGACTTTAAAAATGACTGCAGAGAAACAAAATTCACCTATCACCCGAGACAGCCGAACTCCTCAGGGCTGCCGGTAAAATGCACTGGCTTGTTAAGAGGGCGGATCCTGTTGCTGCCAAGGGCAAGGGTACCATCGTAAGTTGTTTGATATCGCGAACTTCTATGGTGAATCGTGCTGGCCAGATGTAGTCCTTGAACAGCGAATCTCACACTATTTTTGCCGCAAACTCTGAAAACAGGAAACTTTTTGGCGTAAGTTTCCAATATTGTGTGGACCAGACAGGCAATACCAACGTCAAGGACAACGATCTCACAGTTCTACCTTCTGTTCTGATTCCTCAATCATTTTGCAGTCGATCTGAAGCAGCAGTCCTCTGGCTCGTCTCGAAGTGGTGAAAGTGCCAAAAGCGGTAGCTCATCGAGTAGCGCTGATCTTAAGGGCGCTCTCGCTAGTCTTGGCCGCAACTTTGAAGGAGAAGGGAATGTTAAAGTCGAATCAAAGCTTTCCCCCAAGCTTAAGCGTTTGGTTAAGTGGAACGGGGATGTTCTATTGAGAATTTTGAAGCAAGTTGTTGCGCGCCGCGAGGCTATTGAGACATTGCAAAAGGAAGAGCGCGGTTCGCCTCTCGATGACAGCCGTAAGATCGTCTTTTCCCGTGCGTCAGCCGACGGAAATACTGTCATAGATGAAGTGAAAGAAGTCATCGAGCTTCCTTTATTCAATGCCCAGGCAGCGAAGGTCCAAAAAGACCCGAGCGAAATCAAGCTGGATCCAAAGGTGTCTCAACAACTTCATGAATACATTACTTTGATCGCGAGTATGTATCGACAAGAAGTACCCTTCCATAATTTTGAGCATGCGAGGTAAGTGCTTACCGTAAACTTGTGGTGGTCAAAGCGCAATGTTGTTGTTAATGGCGTGCATGGCTAACTTGCTCCATTTCCCTTTCTTCGCAGTCACGTCACCATGAGTGTTGTGAAAATGCTGGGAAGAATTGTAGCACCCGACGATTTCATTATGAAGGACACTGACGAGGCGGAATACTCTGAAATTGTAAGTCATAAGTCTTTTGTCAGTTTGGATCTGTTCCTGGTTCTTTACAACCGCATGCTCAATAACGTTGGTTCACTCCTCTGCTTCCTTCAGTTCAACAAGCTACACGATCACACCTATGGCATCACAAGCGGTACGTCAAAAAAAATTATTGGCCGACGTTGGTGCGGATCACACCCGATTGGATCGCAACCGATTACTGTTGTGCTCACACACTCTGTCTTCTCTCCGTACACCACAGATCCTCTTACGCAGTTTGCCGTGGTTTTCAGCGCACTGATTCATGACGTAGACCACACAGGGTAAGTCTTTCTTGAAAACTATTCTGCGAATGTTTTGCACTGCGAAATCAGTTCGAACTCATTGAATTGGAATTCCCTTCTTTCCGTCTGCAGAGCTCCAAATGCCCAGCTCATCAATGAAGGAGCTACCATTGCCTCTGTTTACAAAGGAAAATCAGTCGCTGAGCAGAACTCGGTCGACCTGGCATGGAGTCTCCTAATGGACGACAACTTTACGGATCTCCGCAACGCTATCTACAAAACCGATGATGAGCGAACGCGCTTTAGGCAATTGGTTGTGAATGGTGCGTCTATTTTTAGCCTGATGTCGGCGACAGCGCGTGTTCGGCTGCTACTGTTCTCGTGATCTCAACCATACCTGTTTTCTCTGTCATGTTTTTTCGATCCAGTGGTCCTAGCGACAGATATTGTAGACAAAGATTTGAAAGCCCTGAGAAATGGTCGGTGGGAGAAGGCGTTCCAGAAGGTCGGAGGGGGGCTTTCTCTTGAGGAGACCTCTAGAGACCACCAGGAAGATATCAACCGCAAGGCCACTATCATTCTTGAGCGTAAGTTATTTGGCCGCCAAGAGGGCCACTGCTTGAACCACTGCCAATCTCACTTGATACTTCATTATTCAATATTTTATCTCTGGATACAGACTTGATTCAAGCGAGTGACATTGCTGTAAGTACAGTTGCCTGCCTCCGCTCGAATGTGGTATGCCAAATGAGGGATCGTGTGTAACCAGTCCGTGCTCACCCAACTGCCCTCTTCCACTTTTTCCTGGACCTTACAGCATACTATGCAACACTGGCACATTTACAGAGTAAGATCATGAAAGCAAACTGCATTTTTTCGCGCGTCTTCGTCCATTCCAGTCTCTAACACTGCTGCCATAATCTTCCTTCATACAGAAATGGAACGAAATGTTTTTCCACGAGAATCTTGTAGCATACCATGATGGTCGTGCGGAGAAAGATCCAACGGAATATTGGTACAAGGGTGAAATTGGCTTCTTCGACTTCTACAGTAAGTACCTGCTAACTCTGTTTGCTGAAAAGTCTTCCCTCGCAGAAGCGTTCGCTTACAAATCACTTGCTTTTGCTTGCACGTAGTTATCCCCCTAGCCAAAAAACTCAAAGAATGTGGCGTTTTCGGAGTGTCGTGGTACGTAATAAAAGCGCAAATGGCGTGTACTTAATGAGCATCGATGGTTTTGACATAGCACTCCTCTTACACACTCTCTCTATCCTGACTTGTGTTGTAGCGATGAGTACTTAAACTATGCTATCACCAACCGAAAGGAGTGGGAAGCCCGGGGCGAAGAAGCGGTAGCTGAAATGGCTGAAAAATACAAGATGTTGCTTCCCGAAAAGCACAAGGAAATCCACCCCATCGGCGAGGAGGAAGACGCGAGTGTAAGCTCCTGCTAAAGGAATGCATTGAATTGCATCTAGTAGTTTTGCAATCACCGGGAGCACCACCCACATAATTCATTTGATTGATTAGGGCGTCATCAATGAGGATTGGGGACAGTGAAATATGATCTTTTTTATGGAATCTATTATAATAATTACATATTTATTCTTTGTGCAAAGCTGTTACTGGCATTAGGCATGCTGATATGTAGATATCTAGCTAGTTAGTGCCACTTTGTTGAGTTGTTGCAACCCATTCTAAACTTGTCATTTGAGATCAGAGGCTAGGTGATTATTCTGTTCTTGTCTAGGGTTTTGATGTCCATGTGTCCAATCCTGGGGAAGTCTGATTTGAAGTTGTTGGCTGATGCATCTAATCTGGTATGAAACTCAACCCTCCAGTGTCCAAGTAGCAGAACGTCCAGCCCATGCTTTTGCTTCATGGGAAGGGCATCTACTTATGGACACATCACCACCATGGTGATGATGCAGGACTTGGCAGCTTACTACGCCTGGTAAACTGGGGTCAACCAGCAGCCCACCAGGGTTTATTCCTAAATGAACAAGTGTCTACCTACGGCTATGGCTCGAGCTCCATCATCGTCATCATCAGCACCATCAATTGTCGTCAACGTGTTGCTGAGTTGCAGGGTGTTGTGTTGTCAACATTCCTTGATACGACCACAACATGGAAGTCCCGCGGTAGAGACAGTCCCCTAGACCCCACAGCAAATCAGGCCAAGTGCTTGAGCATCAGTTGGAACAGCTCTCTTGTCAACTTAATTTCACACACCACAATGGCAAAATGGCGCCGCGGAGCGTCCTCCAACGGCTACCATCCACCCTTGCACACACAAGCAACCCACATCCCTGGTGTCCCGCGATCCTTGCCCAACAAGCCATGTTGACAGATCGCGGAGGCGCTTGGTTGCACAGGATTTGTATGGTGGCAAACTCGACAAATCAAAGAAAGTTTGCCCGAAAACTGATGGGTCTGTAGCAGGAATCCCATAGTGCAGCCACAAACGCAAACCTCTTCAACAACAACAGCAGCAACAACAACTCAACCCCTCATCGCGTCCCTATCCATGGCTCCCTCCTAGCCTCCAAAATGGCAGCTCCGCAGCCCTTGACACTCCCTCTAACAATTAGATGGACATTGCTGATCGATAAGAATTGTAGCTGCATTGCATTGCCCACCATGCTTGGTTAGCTAGACCAAGGGGCGCTTCTGATCTGGTGTTGAAGTCACCCTCAGGTTCATCAATCCATGTTATGTGCAACAAAGATTCTTCGTTGTTTGAGAGGACATTGGTTCGGATTTGTGAACTAGGGCTTGTCCAGTTAGGTCTTTGGCTTTCTGCTACCCAAGATTGTGGCGTTTCCTTCACATTGTTGTCCAGATGGCTTGCTGCTCATTTTCAATAACTAGGTTTTTGTTGCTACTAGTATCCTGAACACATATTTATTTTGTTTGTTGGAACAATCAATGCTCCAGCTTAGATTTCTCAGCTGTTGTTGGGAGCTTTTGATTTGATGGGATTGGGGGTGACTCCTTTGGCTTCCAACTTCCAAATGACTCGTTTGAGCATTTGTTCTTCAATTTCATTGTCTGGCCTTGGGACTGATGGGTTGGTCTTGATTCGTCAGGTTTCACATTGGTTGTCAGCCCTTGGGTGTGCATCTTCTGTTGTCTGTCATCATGGGTTTTGTTGTTGGAATTGCTTCTGGTTTGGTGTTTTTTTACTTATGTTGATGTTCTGCAATTGTTTCCAAAAGGTTTTTCGTTTTGCTTGATCTTTGAATCTGTGCAGCATGTTGGCTGATGATGTCTTCTCCACTTCGTTTTTCAAACAAATTTCTCACCACACACTCACCAAAAACTGCAAATCGTCTGGTGCTGGCTTTCTGTTGCAGATTGTTCATTCACAGAGAGGTTGTTGTGATTTGTCCTGTGGGTGGCATTGGCATTGCACTTCAAGTTGTTCCTGTTTTGACATGTTGTTTATAGCATCTGAAGCACATCCATTGAATGCAGAGCGTTCGACTTGTTGTTCACTTTGTTGTTCCTTTGTTGTGAGCATTGCATTAAGTTTGTGGTGTTTGTTGGAGTTGCTTTTAGAATTGTTAATGATCATTCATTTGTTGCATGGTGTGTGGTCTCTGATTAGTGCTTTTGGGGATGGGGTGGCCTCAGAGTGAAAGTTTTGTTTTACAAAGCTTTCTTCTTTGTTTGAAATGAATCGGATTAGTCAACTAGGGCATGTTTGTCTACCTCTTTGTTCTCCTGTGGTAAATGTAAGAGTTGCATTATGTTTAAGACATTCATTGGAGTCTTTTTAAAAAGTGCTGACAATCTTTCATTGGTTGTCCATGGTGTTGTTCTTGCTTTTTGATGTTGCACAGTCACCATTGTCTTTCATTGTTTTGTCGTGTCTTCTAGGACAAAGGTGGTGGGGCATTTGTACTTTGTTGTTTGGATATCAATCTTGAAGTTGGATGGTCAAAAGGTTTTTCATGACTTTTTGTTGATTTTTGGATGGCCAAAGCTGATGGGTTCATGACATTCAAGAATGTAAGGGATCAACATCTTGGATCATCATTTCTGCTGAACAAAGTAAAGAAAGAGTTCACCTTAGGTCACCTTTTTTGTTCTGTAAACATGAAGATGCAGCAGCCAACAAGTTCAAA
>ENA-ORBV01013815-ORBV01013815.1-microbial-mat-metagenome-genome-assembly--contig:-NODE-13815-length-12200-cov-6.447826_pt1 | contig 12200 bp, 8 predicted proteins | sample MGYA00237777_ERZ505514 | MGnify/ENA primary metagenome ERZ505514 (study PRJEB26160, sample SAMN06269048) | microbial mat metagenome | isolation source: Oligotrophic lake microbial mat | place... | reverse complement strand
GGATGATCCGGAGCCGGTGGTTCGCGCCGCGGCCCTGAAGGCGCTGGGCGTGATTGGCGACCGCGAGCGTGCGTTGGCTCCCGTCGTGGCTCGGCTGGTTGATCCAGCGCGCGTCGTTCGCGCACGCGCGGCCGAGGTCTTGGTCGGCTTTGGCATTATCCGGTTGCCGGGCAAGGCTGGCGAGGCTCTGAACAACGCGCAGGAGGAGTATGTCCTCGGCCTCGACACCTTCCCGGACCTGGCGTCAAAGCACGCGGCCAGAGGTTGGTTTGAGTCGGAACGCGGTAATTCGGATGCCGCTGTGTCGGCCTTGGACAGGGCGATCGTAGTCCAACCGGACTACGCATATCCGTGGGTGGTGAAGGGTGTCATCTCGGCGAGGCAGGGACGGTTTGCCGAGGCGGTTGAGATGTGGAAGAAGGCCCGAACCATCGAGCCTTCTTACCCCAATATCGATCAACTGATCGGCGAAGCCGAAAAACGAAAGTAGCCGGATCCCGGATCCCGCTAGCCTTTCTTCAGCTGCGCGATCAGACCCTTGGCCTGGGCGGCTTCCGGCGAGTCCGGATCCACCACGATCACTTTTTCCATGATCTCAAGGGCGCCGGCCATGTCGGCCTTCTGCAGCTTGGCCAGGCCGATCTTGAAGAGCGGCTTGGCCCAGGTGCCGTCCATGTCGACGGCGCGCTGGTAGTGCTTCACCGCTTCGTCGGTCTCGCCCTTGGCGAACTTCACTTCACCGAGGTTGTAGAACACTTCGCGGTTGGCGCTGGTCGAGGTTGCGACTTCCATCAGCGACTTCTCGGCGTTGGCGAAGTCGCCCTTTTCGAGATAGGTCATGCCGATTTCGATCTTCGACTTGTCGTTGTTCGGGTCGGCGGCCAGCACCTTCTGGTACGACACGATGGCCTCGTCGTATTTCTTCTGCATGCGCTGGACCTGGGCGATCTGCCCGTTGATCATCGTCAGCGCCGGGGTCTTGACGAGAATGGCCTGGTAGGCAGTAATGGCAGCGTCGTACTGACCGCCATTGGCGGCATCCATGGCCTTCTGCAGTTCAGCCTGCAGCTCCTTGGTATTGACGCCAGCGAGTGCGCCGGCCGGGCCGGTGGCGCCGGGCGCCAGCACGAAATCGACGGGCGGCATGGGAGAGCCCAGCGAGCGCACCGGCACGTTGCCGGACGATGGCGCGAAGCCCGGGGCCACGGCCGTCACCTTCCAGGTGCCGGTCTTGAGGCCGATGATCGAGTAGCGGCCCTTGTCGTCCGTCGTCGCCGTGAAGGACGAAGGCGAGGCAGCCGGGTTTTCCGCAGTAATCGTGGCGCCCTTCAGGGGCGCGCCCTGCGGGTCCTTGATGGTGCCACCGACGCGGCCGGTCTGCGCCGCAGCCGGGAGGGCCGAGACCACGAGCGCCACGACCACCGCCGAACAGAATGTCTTCAAGTCTCGCATTGCTAGCATCTCCCTTATAGGAACCACAACCGAATCAGTATATTAGCCCTATGCGTCGAGCGCCACTCCCGGCGACCCTTGTCCTTTTTGCCGCCCTGGCGACTGTCAACCCGTTCGACTCTCCCGTCGGGCTGGCTCAGAGCCCGCCCGCCGGGCTCGCTCATCCCTCGACTGGGCTCGGGATGACCCTGAGCCTGCCGAAGGGTCAGGGTGGCGCCCCGAGGCCCGCCCCCTCTGGATTCGGCGCCATCGACCAGCTGGTAGCTGATGGCCTGGCCGCCAAGGCCGCGCCCGGCGCCGTCGTCCTGGTCGGCCGCGGCGACCAGACGATGTTCGAAAAGGCGTATGGGACGCGCACGACGGTTCCGTCTCTTGAGCCGATGACGGTGGATACGATTTTCGACGTCGCGTCGTTGACGAAGGTCGTCGCGACCACCACCGCCGTGATGACCTTGCTCGAGCAGGGACGCCTGCGCCTGAACGACCCGGTGGCGACCTTCGTCCCCGGCTTCGATCGCTACGGCAAGGGCGGCATCACCGTGCGGCACCTGCTGACGCACGTCTCCGGATTGCGTCCCGACGTCGACCTGCATCCGTGGACCGGCTACGACGCCGCGATCGCGCTGGCGGTGGATGAGGTCCCGACGTCGGCCCCGGGCGAGGTGTTTGTCTATAGCGACATCAACTTCTTCCTGCTTGGCGACATCGTCGCGCGGCTGACCGGGCAGTCGCTGGATGCCTACTTGCAGCGCGTGGTGTTTGGTCCGCTGGGTATGCGCGATACGGGATTTCGGCCCGCGACGTCGATGCTGCCACGCATTGCCCCCACCGAGCGTTGCGCCGAGCAGGATGCGTGGCCATGCAAGCGGCCCGAGGCGGCGCCGCTGCGCGGTGTGGTGCACGACCCGACGGCCAGGCGCATGGGCGGCGTCGCGGGACATGCCGGGCTGTTCAGCACCGCGCGCGACTTGAAACGATTTGCGCGCATGCTGGTTAACGGCGGCGAGCTCGAGGGCGTGCGCGTGCTGTCGGCCGCAACCGTGGCGCGGATGATCACGCCGGTGCAGCTGCCCGCCAATGCGGGTACGCGCGGCCTGGGCTGGGACATCGACACGTCGTTCTCGTCCAATCGCGGCGACCTGTTTCCGATCGGATCGTACGGACACACCGGCTTCACCGGCACCAGCATCTGGATCGATCCCGCCTCGAAGTCGTACGTGATTTTCCTGTCCAGCCGCCTGCATCCCGATGGCGTTGGCGACGTCGGCGCGCTGCGCAGCCGCATTGCGACCGTGGCCGCCGCGGCCCTCACCGGTGGCACGGTTGGAGAGCTCCGGCTAAAGCCGGAGGTTACTCCGAACAATGTGGGGTCCACCCCGAACAATGTGGGGTCCGCCTTTAGGCGGATAGATACCATGCCCGTCCTGGCTGGCATCGATGTGCTGGCCCGGGACGGCTTCGCCAAGTTGAAGGGCAAGCGCGTTGGCCTCGTCACCAATCACACTGGCGTGGCGCGCGACGGCAAGTCAACCATCGACTTGCTGCATGCCGCTCCGGGCGTCCAGCTGGTGGCGTTGTTTGCGCCTGAGCACGGCATCCGCGGCGTGCTCGATGCCGACGTGCCCGCCGAACGCGATCAGAAAACCGGCCTGACCATTCACTCGCTTTACGGCGACACGCGACGGCCGACCGACGCCATGCTGACCGGCATCGATACGCTGGTGATCGATCTGCAGGACATCGGTTCGCGTTTCTATACCTATCCTGCGACGACTGGGTATGTGCTGGAGGAAGCAGCGAAGCGGAAGATTGCGGTGATGGTGCTCGACCGCCCGAACCCGGTGAACGGGTGGCAGATCGAGGGTCCCAATCAGTCGGAGCCCATCCGCGAATTCATCGCCTACTTTCCCATGCCCGTGCGCCACGGCCTGACGCTGGGCGAACTGGCGCGAGTCTTCAACGACGAGAAGCAGATCCACGCCGACCTCACCGTGATTCCCGTCGAGAACTGGCGGCGCGGGCAGTGGTACGACGAGACCGGACTGGCGTGGATCAATCCATCACCGAACATGCGCAACCTCAACCAGGCCACGCTCTACCCCGGCATTGGTGCGATCGAGTATTCAAACGTCTCGGTCGGACGCGGCACCGATCAACCGTTCGAGCAGTTCGGCGCGCCGTGGATCGATGGTCCCCGGCTGGCGGCAGCGTTGAACGCGCGCCAGCTACCAGGCATTCGCTTCTATCCGGTGTCGTTCACGCCGGCCTCGAGCAAGTACGCCAAGCAGCGGTGCCAGGGCGTATTCATGGTCATCACCAACCGGACGACCCTGCAGCCGGTGCGGGTCGGACTGGAGATTGCCGGGGCGTTGTTCGCGTTGTTTGGAGAGAAGTACGACCTCGAGAACACCGACCTGCTGCTCGGCTCGCGCGACAGTTTCGAGCGTGTCAAGCGAGGCGAGGACCCCGGCGTGATCGCGGCGCGCTGGAGCGCAGACGAAGCCCGCTGGCGCCGTCTGCGTGCGAAATATCTGTTGTATCGCTGAGGCGCGCGCCTGTGGCGCGCGGAGGGCTCGGCGCTGTGCGCCTCGTGCGGGTTGGGCCGTCCACCTTCGCCAAGGCCACGGCGAACAGGTTGGCCCTCCTGGGGCTCGCTACGCTCGTGGGGTAGCTCAGAACCGGAAGCGGATGCCCACAGTTGGCAGTCGCGGGATCGACTGGTCGCGCTCTTCAACAATCCGCGGCCGATCGGACGTGGCGTCGAATTCGAGACGCGGTTCGAACGCGCCGGCGTTCTTGCGGTTCAGCAGGTTGATGACTTCGGCGTAGAACTCCCAGCGGCCAGCGGCGCCGCGGGGGCGCCAGGTGGCACGCAGATCGACGCGCGCGAAGACCGGCAACCGCGCCTGGTTCAAGTTGTCGACCCCGCCAAAGTTCACGGCGTAGACCAGCCGGCCAGCGGCGTCCCGCTCGGGCAGCAGTTCGTCGGTGACGCCGTCGCCATCGCTGTCGAGGGTGTCTTCAATGGCTGACACGCGCACGCCCAGCGGCGCGGTTCGCGGAAAGCCCGCCGCGACCCTGGTCGTGGCCGCCAGTTCCCACCGTGGCGTAAAGCGATATCCGGCGACCATCGTGAAGGCGTGCCGCCGGTCGTACTCGAAGTCATAGCGCCGGCCATACGCATCGCGGGTGGTTTTGCCCCAGGTGTAGCTGGCCCAGCCGGTCAGGCGAGAGCCGGCCGGAGCGCCCGTGCGCGACACGAAGACGTCGAAGCCGTAGGCGCGGCCGCGTCCGTCGTTGCTCGGGATGGTCGTGATGAGAGAATCCACCGGGATGCTGGGCTGCAACGCGGTGGGAAAGTCATAGCGTGCCACGCGGGCGGCGCGCGCGGGGTCGGTCTCGAGTTGGCCGATCAGCAGATTAGTAAACCGCTTGTAGTAGCCCTCAACCCGCAGCGCCGTCCCGCCAGGGAAATCGTGCTCAAGACCGGCCGATCCCTGCGTGGCCCGTTCGCTGCGCAGGGTCCGCAGGCTGTCGTCGGTGAAGTCGAGCACGTAGTCGCTTTGCGCCAGCTTCTCGTAACCAGGGCTCTGCGTGTAGAGGCCGGCTGCCGCGCGCAGGCGGGTCGACCCGGCCAGGCGGTACGAGGCTGAGAGTCGCGGCGAGAACAGCGACTCGCCGGTCGTGCCGGGGCCATCCCATCTCACGCCCGCCTGCAGCGAGGCGCGCGGCCCGATCGGAAACGTGTCTTGCAGCCACGCGCCGGCGCGGGTTGATTGCTGCGCGGAGATCAGCAGGTCGGGGAGTCCGGCGCCGCCCTGCACGCTCGAACCATTCGCCGCGCCGGGATTGCGATCGCCGATGATCTCGAACCGCAAGGCGGTCGACAGCCGATGCCCCTCGGCGCCGGCTTCGACCACATGGTTACCCAAGGCCCACGCCAGCTCCTGGCGCACCGACACGTCCTTCACCGAGAGCGCGCGCTCAAACACCACGTTGGCCGTACCGAAGCTTTCTTCGCTTGGCGCGTTCGAGCGCTTGCTGGTGTTCTCGAAGCTGGCATCGACGCCGAATGTTGATCGCGTATCCGAGTAGGCCACGACCGTGTGCGACTGTCCCCTGGTGCCGAGCGAGGTGTCGAACCGCGCCCACGCCAGGTCGTTCTCGGTATCATCCTGAAACTCACCGCGGGCATCGTCTTCGTCGATCTCAATCGCCGCCGCCTGACGGCTGCGCAGGCCGAACAGGCTCACGCGCTTGCCGGGCGCCGGTTCCCACACGCCCTTCGCCTGCAGATCGCCAAAGGCCGGGAACTCCTGGTCGGTGATGCGAGACGCCACCAGGTCGTAATAGGTGCGGCGGCCGGTCACCAGCCACGAGCCGACGGCGTTGCCGGGCAGCTTGCCTTCGGCGACCACGTTGGCGTCGGTGATGCTGAGCGAGGCGGAGCCACCGAACGCTTGCGCGCGCGTGCCGTCACGGTTCTCGACGACCAGCAACGACGACAGCCGATCACCATACAGCGCGCTGAAGCCGCCGGTCGAGAGCTCGAAGCGCTGGATGGTCTCTGGATTGAAGGCGCTGGTCAACCCGAACAGGCGATAGGGGTCGTGAATCTCGACGCCGTCCATCACGGTCAGGTTCTGATCCGGCGACCCGCCGCGAACCGCGAGCCGGCTGCCGAACTCCTCGGTCGCCGCGACCCCGGGCAGGGTCTGCAGCGTGCGATAGATGTTGTCGAGCGCCCCTGGCGTGCGCAGGACCTCGATCGGGGCCACGCGTTCCGTAGCCGGCGCAGCCGCGGGCGGCGGGGCCGTGACCGCCACGCTGGTGGCGAATCCGGTATCGCGCGCCAGTGCCAGCTCGGCGCCAGAGACGCCGGTCTCAGGCACGTTCAGGTCCGTGGTCAGCGGAAAATAGCCCGCTGCCTCGACGAGCACCTTAATCGCGGCCGCATTCACGGACAGCGTGAAGCGCCCGGCCGTGTCAGTGGCGACGAGCGTTTGATCTACGGAAAGCCGTGCGTTCGGGATCGGAGCGCGCGAATCTGCATCAACGACGATCCCAGAAACGGTTCTGGACGGCGACTGTGCCAGGGCGGGCTCGGCCAGGAACGCAATGGCCAGGGCCAGTGCTAGCCGATTTAACATCTTGGAGGTAGGACGTCCTGCCGGCGGTCTTGGTTCCCGAGACGGCTCGGCTGGGCAATCCTCTTCCGGGCAGAGTTGCAGATTAGAAGTGATGATTCTATTATACACAGGTGCTGACACGGCTCTACGCCGAGACCCTGCATGGCTTGCTGCGCCGATGGCCGGCCGTGACGATGCTGGGCCCGCGCCAATGCGGGAAGACCACGTTCGCCCGCCGCGCCCTGCCAGGCTGGAGCTACGTCGACCTCGAGCGGCCGTCTGACGCCGCGCCCGTGCTGGCCGACCCCGAGGCCCGGCTCGCACAGCTCGGCGACCATGTCATTTTCGACGAGGCACAACGGGTTCCCGAGCTGTTCGACGTACTACGCGGCGTCATCGACCAACGACGCTCACGCCACGGCCGCTTCCTGCTACTGGGCTCGTCGTCGCCACAGCTGGTGACCGGTGTGGCCGAGTCGCTGGCCGGGCGCACGGCATTTCTCGACCTGCCGGCATTTCGCTGGGACGAGTTGCAAGGCGCCGGCCGCAAGGAGAGCCTGCCGGATCTGTGGCTGCGCGGCGGCTTTCCCGGCGCGTTCCTTGCGCGGGGCGACCGCGCGCGCGCCGAGTGGCTTGAGGCATACACCCGCGCCTTCATCGAACGCGATCTGCCGGCCCTGGGTGTGGAGGTGTCGGCGGCCCGCATGCGTCAGTTGTGGACGATGCTCGCGCACAGCAATGGCGGACTGTGGAACGCCTCGCAGCTCGCCGCCTCACTTGGCGTCAGCTATCACACGGTCAACCGCTACGTCGATGTGCTGGAGCAGACATTCCTGATCAGGAAGCTGCCGCCGTTCTTTGCGAACATCAGGAAGCGCCTGGTCAAGAGTCCCAAGGTCTACTTTCGCGACAGCGGCCTGTTGCACGCGTTTCTCGGCATTGATACCGCCGCCGCTCTGCATGGGCACCCGGCCCGGGGGCTTAGTTGGGAAGCCTTCATCATCGATCAGTTGATCACCGCGTTTCAGCGAGTGCGGCCGGCCTGCCGGCCTCATTTCTGGCGCACGGCGCTTGGCCAGGAGGTCGACTTGCTCATGGACGACGGCCGCCGGCAGGTGCCGTTTGAGATCAAGCTGCGCTCGACGCCGACGATCGACGACGCCCGCGGCGTGTTGACGTGCATGAAGGATCTTGGGCTTCGTCGCGGCTACGTCATCTATCCCGGTCGGGAGGCCTACTCGCTTGGGCACCAGGTGACGGCGCTGCCCGCCGACCAGCTCCTCAGCCAGCCACAGGAGATCGCGAAGCTGTGACGTCCGGGGTTCGCCGTCACACCTGATCCGGTTGATTGCGCCCCCCGTATACTCTCGACAACCGTTATCTGGAGGAGCGTCACATGAGACTGCGAACCGCGATTCTGGCGTCGGCACTGGTCCTGGCGACTGGCAGCGCTCTGGTCATAGGCCAGCAACAGGCCGCCGAGGCGCCGGCCTCAAGCCGCCCCGAGATGACCCGTCCCGCGGTAGCGGGACGCAATGGTCTTGTCACGACCGGGCATCCGATTGCGTCTTCTGCTGGCCTGCAGATCCTGATGAAGGGCGGCAACGCGTTTGACGCGGCGGCGGCCGTGGGCGCCATGGCGGCGCTCGGCGAGCCCGAGATGAACGGCATCGGTGGCAACGGCTTCATGACGGTGTTCCACAAGGACACCGGCAAGGTCTGGTCGTTGTCGATGGCGGGCGCCGCGCCCAAGGGCATCGTGCCGGCGGAGATGACACCCGAGTTGCTCAATGCCGGGATGAAGGCCGGCATCGTTCCCGGCAACCTCGGCGGCTACCTGTATGCGCTCGAACGCTTCGGCACCATGAGCATTGCCGAGGTGTTCGCAACGGCGATCGAGTATGCCGAACAGGGCTATCCGATTGATCCGATGCTGGCGCAGTCGATCGCTCGGGGTCGCAACAACCTGGCGAAGTATCCAACCACCGCGAAGATCTTCCTGCCCAACGGCGAGCCGATCAAGGCGGGCGATCTCTATCGCAATCCCGACTACGCTGCGACTCTCCGCAAACTTGTCGAGGCCGAGCAGCAGGCCAAGGCGAAGGGCGCGACTCGCTCGGCAGCCATCCAGGCCGCGTTCAATCGCTTCTACAAAGGTGATATCGCGCAAGAGTTCGATCGCTTCTTCAACGCCAATGGCGGCGTGTTGACCGCGGCCGACCTGGCTGCGTACACACCGAAGTGGACCGAGCCGCTGCGCACGACGTATCGCGGTCACGAGGTCTACAGCAATCCCTCGACCTCGCGCGGCGGGTTCGAAGTGCTGATGGGGGCGAACCTCATTGAACCGGTGGATCTCAAGGCCGCCGGCTCCGGCTCGCCGGCTGCGCTGCACGCCGTGATTGAAGCGATCAAGATCTCCAAGGCCGACATCTATCGCCATGTTGCCGATCCGGCGTTTGTGACCGTGCCCACGCTCGGCCTCTTGTCGCGCGAGTTTGCGACGACCCGTCGCGCTCTGTTCAACCCATCGCGCGCGATCGCCTACCCGGAGCCAGGCGCGCCGGCCGGCGCGACGGCGACCATGCCGAGGGCCGACGGCCCGGCGTTTGACGAGCGTTACGATCCCGAGCAGCACACCACCTCGTTCTCGATCGTCGATCGGTGGGGCAATGCCGTGGGCTGCACGCCCACGCTCGGCGGTCTGTTCGGCAGCAACGTCGTCGTCGGCAACACCGGGTTGCTGCTCAACAACGGGATGCGCCTGGGCTCGACCTCGCCCTATCCCACCGACCTGAACTACGTTGGCGCCGGCAAGATTCCCATCCTGAACAACTCGCCGGTGATCGTGCTGAAGGACGGCAAGCCGGCGTTCGTCTTCGGCACGCCTGGCGGCGAGACGATTGGTCAGACCCAGTTCCAGGTGCTGGTCAACCTGATCGACTTCGAGATGCCCGTGCAGCAGGCGATTGAAGCGCCGCGTCTCGCCCTGGACGCGGAGCCCAACTTCTACAAGCCCGGCGCCGCCATCAACGTCCGAGTAGAAGGCCGCATTGCGGCAAAGACGATCGAAGCGCTCAGGGCGATGGGACACACGGTGGAGGTATTGCCGGGCTGGGGCAGCCTCGGCCACATGCAGGTGATTCGCATCGATCCCAGGACCGGCACCATGACGGCCGGCGCCGACCCGCGCCGCACGGGTTACGCGATGGGCTACTGAGTGGTTGAAAGTTGAAGGGTTGAGTCTCGCGATGTTCATCCGCGTTGCGTGGGGCCTGTTGTTGGCCGGCGTCCTCCTCCTGATCGTCGCCGGCGTGATGGCGTCGCGTCATCACGCCGCCATGGCCGGCACGGCCATCGTCCCCGCCAAGGTGATCGATCGCGAGAACGTGCGGACCAACGGCATCAACCGCAATCGTCCAGTGGTGGCGTTCACCACGCTCGTCGGAACCGGCGTGGAGTTCATCGCCATGAGCACGCTGAAGCTCGAGGACGATCTGCAGGTGATCTACCGGATCGATAACCCGGACGATGCCCGCATCTACCTGGGCCTGGGTGAGTATCTCTCCGCCTTCGTCCTGGCGATTATCGGCGTCGCGTGCGCAGGCATCGGCGGCGCGCTCCTCAAGATTCTGCAGGACGAGACGAAGCCGATGGCGCTTGCCTGATCTACATCTGATAGAGCATCAGGTAGACGATCACGCCGGTTACTGACACATACAGCCACAGCGGCAGCGTGATCTTCGCGATCGTCTTGTGCTGGTCGAACTTGTTCGACAGCGCGCGCGACACCGTGATCAGGATCATCGGGACAATCGCCGCGGCCAGGATGACATGCGGAATCAGGACCGCAAAATACACCGTCCGAATCCAGCCCGTGCCTTGGAACGGCACCGAACCGACTTGCAGGTGATAGATCACGTACGACGTCAGGAACGCCGCCGAGACCGTCAGCGCCGCGATCATGCACCATTTGTGGGCCTGTCGCCGGCCGCTTCTGATCAGGAACCATCCAGTCGTGAGCAAAACGAACGAGGTGGCATTGAGCGTGGCGTTCAGGGCTGGGAGATCGGTGACGGTCATATCAGGGATCAGCGAATAACGAATAACGAATAACGAATAACGATTTACCGCATCAGTCTCGCACGGGACGGCTGACCAGCAAGGTGCTGATCGACAGCGTGGCCAGGGCGAACACGGCCAGGCTGCCCGCAGCGGTCGTGAGGTTGGCGACCGGCACGCCGGTCAGGAATGCCCGCAAGATCTCGACCGCTGGCGTCAGCGGGTTCACGCGCATCAGCGCCTGCACCCAGGGGGACGCGCCGCTGGCGGGAAACAACGCCCCCGACAACAGCCACATCGGGATCAGCGCGGCATTCATGATGGCGTGGAAGCCCTGCGTCGAGCGCAGCGGCCACGCGATCATGATGCCCAGTCCACTGAGCGCCAGGCCCAGCAAGACGATGCAGCCGATGGTGGCGGCGAGGTCGCCGGGACTTGGGGACAGCCCCGAGAACGGTAACAGCAGCAGGAACACCAGGCCGTTGAGCAGCGCGAGCGTGGTGCTGCCCAGTGCCTTGCCCATGACAATGGCGGCGCGCGGCGCCGGTGACGCCAGCACGCCCTGCAGGAAACCTTCCTGCCGATCCTCAATGATCGAGATGGTTGAAAAGATGGCGGTGAAGAGCACGATCAATGCCAGCGAGCCCGGGAAGTAATACGGCAGGAAGTTAGAGTCGCCAGCGGCCGTTTGGAACGACGAGCCAAGGCCCGAACCGATGACCAACCAGAAAATCACCGGCGTCAGCAACGCGCCGATGATGCGGCTTGGCTGGCGCAGGAAGCGCAGGACATCGCGCAGCCACAGTGAGTAGATGGCAAGAATCATTTCGGGTGCCAGGAGGGCGGAACATGCAGCGGCGAGGATCGCTGTTGCCAGGAGGGCGGAACATGCAGCGGCAAGGATCGCTGTTGCCAGGAGGGCGGAACTTTAGTTCCGCCGCACTTCGTCATCACGACGACAACCTCGTCCCCGTGTGATGCACGAACACATCGCCCAGCGTCGGCGCCCCGGCTGACACGTTCGCCACCAGGTCGCCAGGCGCGCCAATCGCCACCAGCCGTCCTTCGTGCAGAATGCCGACGCGATCGGCGACCGCGGCCTCTTCGATCAAATGCGTCGTCAGCACAATCGTGGTGCCCGCATCGTCGCGCAGCCGTCGCAGTTCCTGCAGCAGCTCGTGCCGCGCAGTAGGGTCGAGGCCGCTGCTCGGTTCATCCAGGATCAGCAAGGGCGGTTCAGGAAGCAGAGCCTTGGCCAGCTCGACGCGGCGCCGCAAGCCGCCGCTGAGGGTGCCGACGCGATCGCTGGCGCGCGGCGTCAATCCGAAGCGCTCGAGCGCGCGCTCAATCCCTCGCGCCAGCGGTGCGCCCGACAACCCATACAGGTAGCCGTGATGGCGGAGGTTCTCAAGCACCGTCAGCCATGGATCGACCGCAGCCGACTGGAACACGACCCCCAGCTGTCGGCGGGCGTCAGCCGGCCGCGAGCCCACGTCAATGCCAAAGACTTCAACCGTCCCCGCGCTCGGCGCCATCAACGTGCTGATGATCCGGAAC
>ENA-ORBV01013814-ORBV01013814.1-microbial-mat-metagenome-genome-assembly--contig:-NODE-13814-length-12202-cov-5.248247_pt1 | contig 12202 bp, 5 predicted proteins | sample MGYA00237777_ERZ505514 | MGnify/ENA primary metagenome ERZ505514 (study PRJEB26160, sample SAMN06269048) | microbial mat metagenome | isolation source: Oligotrophic lake microbial mat | place... | reverse complement strand
CGGGAACGGGCGGACCCGCCCCCGCTCCTCGCCCGCCGCAATCCGCAATATTTGGGGGGGGAGCGGTGCGGGCGACCCCCACAGGTTGTGGAAATCGCTGCGGCGGGGGCATCGAAAAACATTGCCCGCCCGCGCGGGTCGGATAGCCTCTCTCCATGGCTGAAGAGAAGGCGCCCGTCGCCACCAAGAAGACAAACTACACCTCGAAAGATCTGGGCAAACTGGAGGGCTTGGAAGCCGTTCGGAAAAAGCCGGGAATGTACATTGGCGGCACCGACGAACGGGCGCTGCACCACTGCATTTCCGAGGTGCTCGACAACTCGGTCGACGAGTTTCTGGCAGGCCACGGCCAACATATCGAGCTCACCATCCACATCGATGGATCCCTCACCATTCGGGATCACGGACGCGGCATCCCCGTCGATCCCCACCCGCAATACGGAATTCCCGGCGTCGAGCTGGTCCTCACCACCCTCCACTCCGGCGGCAAATACGGCCAGGGCAACTACGAATACAGCGGCGGCACCCACGGCGTCGGCGCCAAATGCGTCAACGCCGTCTCCGAGTGGTTCAAGGTCGAGGTGATCCGGGACGGCAAGGTCCACCACATGGCCTTCGAACGCGGCGTCACCAAACAGCAACTCACCGTCATCGGCGAGGTGAAGAACAAGAAACAGAGCGGCACCACCATCACGTTCAAGCCCGACACCGAGATCTTCACCGAAACCACCGAGTTTAAAACCGACCGCATCCGGCAACGCCTCCGCGAACTCTCCTTCATCAATGCACCGCTCGGTTTCACCCTCCACGACGAACGGGTCGAGGGTTCCAAACCCGAGGAGATCGCCTACCCGGAGGGTGTCTCGGAATACGTCAAGGACCTCGCCCGGGCAAAGACCGTGCTCCACCCCAAACCGATCTGCATCCGGTCGCAGCGGGACAAAGTCATCGCCGAAATCGTGCTGCAATACACCGACAGCTTCAACGAAACACTGCTCTGCTTCACCAACGCCATCCCGAACCCGGACGGAGGCGCCCACTCCATCGGGTTCCGCAGCGCCCTCACCCGATCCATCAACCAATACGCCAAGAACAACAGCATCCTCAAAGAGAAGGACCCGCCGATCACCGGCACGGATGTCCTCGAAGGCCTTGTCGCCATCGTCAGCATCAAACATCCCGATCCCCGCTTCGAATCCCAGACCAAGGTGAAACTGATCTCGCCGGAAGTCGAAAGCATCGTCGGCTCCATCGCCTATGAAGGCATGATGACCCATTTCGACGAGAACCCCGCCGTCGCGAAAAAGATCATCGAGAAATGTCTCATGGCCGCCCGCGCACGCGAGGCCGCCCGCAAAGCCCGCGAAACCGTCCGCAAAAGTGCCCTCACCGGCGGCGGTCTCCCCGGCAAACTCGCCGATTGCTCGGAGCGCGACCCCGACCTCACCGAACTCTACATCGTCGAGGGCGACTCCGCAGGCGGCTCCGCCAAACAGGGCCGTGACCGCCGTTACCAGGCCATCCTCCCGATCCGCGGCAAACTCATCAATGTCGAGAAAGCCCGCCTGGATAAGGTGCTCCAAAACACCGAAATCCAAACCATGATCACCGCCATCGGCACCGGCATCGGCGGGGGCGAACAGGAAGGCTCGTTCAACATGGCGAAACTCCGCTACGGCCGGATCATCATCATGACCGACGCCGACGTCGACGGATCACACATCCGCACCCTGCTCCTCACCTTTTTCTACCGCCAGATGGCGGAACTCGTCCGGGCGGGAAAAATCTACATCGCCTGCCCCCCGCTCTACCGGATCAAACGCAAGAAACGGGAGGACTACGTCGAGGATGACCCGCAACTCCAAAAAATCCTCATCTCCATCGCGCTCGAGGAAGTCCGGCTCCGCAACCCGGCCGACGGCAGGGAATTCACCGCCGTCCAGCTCAAGGAGATCCTCGAACTGCTCGGCCGCCTCGAAAAGCTCGGGGACTCAATCCGCCGGCACGGCGGCGATTTCGAGGATTTCCTCTCCCATCGCGATCCCAAGCGCGATGCGCTCCCCGCGTTCCTGGTCCGCATCCGGGACGGGAACAAGGACATCGTCGAGTATTTCTCCGACGAGGAATCGGTGCGCGCCTACGCCCAACGGGAGGAGAACACCGACCTGAACCTGTTCGACGACGAACCCGTCGAAGGGGCCACCCCCGCCGAGACCCCGCGCGAGAAAAAGCCGGACGGCCCCCGTCGCCGGGTCCGGCTGGTCGAACTCCACGAGTCGTTCGCAATCCAGCGCCTGATCTCCGATCTAGCCAAAAAGGGCCTCCGGATCGAGCACTACGCGTCGAGCGACAAACCGGTGTTCGAGCTGATCGAAGGCGAGGGCGAGAAAGCCGCCACCCACCCCGTGTTCTCCATTCCCGAGATCCTCGCCAAGGTGATCGAGGTCGGCAAGAAGGGCATGACGATCAGTCGATTCAAGGGTCTCGGCGAAATGAACCCGAAGGAACTCTACGAAACCACCATGGATCCCGCCAAACGGAAGATGTTCAAGGTCGATCTCAACGACGACAACGCCGTCGAGGCCGACCGCATGTTCACCATCCTCATGGGCGACGTCGTAGAACCCCGCCGCCAATTCATCGAAGACAACGCCCTCAACGTCCGGAATCTCGATGTCTAACCCTCCCCGCCCGCTCAGAACCCTTCAGTCCTTGTAGTCCCCCTTGTCCCCTTTGTTCCTTTAGTCCCTCAGGTCCTTTCCCTAAATGTACACCGCAAACGAAAACGTCGAGAAAGTGAACGTCGCCGACGAAATGTCGAAGTCGTTTCTCGATTACTCGATGTCCGTCATCATCTCCCGCGCCCTCCCCGATGCGCGGGACGGCCTCAAACCTTCCCAGCGCCGGATCCTCTACGCAATGAGCGAGCTGGGCATCATGCCCAACCGCCGACATCTCAAGTGCGCGAAGATCGTCGGCGAAACGATGGGCAATTTCCATCCGCACGGCGACCAGGCCATCTATCCCACCCTCGTCCACATGGCCCAGCCCTGGGCGATGCGGGAAATGCTCATCGAAGGCCAGGGGAACTTCGGCTCCGTCGAGGGCGACCCGCCGGCGTCGATGCGGTACACCGAAGCCCGGCTCCGTCATCTCGGCGCCGTCCTCATGGAGGACATGGACAAGGACACCGTCGATTTCGTCCCCAACTACGACGAGACACGGACCGAACCCCGTGTCTTTCCCGCCGCCTTCCCCAATCTCCTCGTCAACGGCGGCACCGGCATCGCGGTCGGCATGGCCACCAATATCCCGCCGCACAACCTCGGCGAAATCATCGATGCCGTCTGTGCCCAGCTCGACGATCCGGATATCTCCCTCGAAGGCCTCATGGCCCACGTCAAGGGTCCCGATTTCCCCACCGGCTGCATCCTCTGCGGCACCGCCGGGATCCGACAATACTTCGCCACCGGCAAAGGCTCGCTCAAAGTGCGCGGCCGCGCCGGGATCGAGGAACTCAAGGGCGGGCGCGAACAAATCGTCATCACGGAAATTCCGTATGGCGTCAATCGCGCCACGCTGGTCGAACGGATCGCCGACCTTGTGAATGATAAAATCCTCACGGACATCAGCTACGTGGGGGATCAGTCCGATGAGAACACCCGGGTCGTCGTCGAACTCAAACGCGATGCCAATCCGAAGGTGGTCATCAACAATCTGTACAAACACACGGCGCTCGAAAGTTCGTTCGCCGTGGCGATGCTGGCCATCGACAACGGACGCCCGAAACTGCTCTCGCTCAAGGAGGCGCTGGCCGCCTACATCGAGCATCGGCGCGAGGTGATCCTGCGCCGCACCCGATTCCTGCTCCGCCAGGCCGAGGGCCGCGCCGAAGTGCTCGAGGGCTACCTCATCGCCCTCTCGCACCTCGACGATTTCATCCGGATCATCCGCGATTCCCAAAGCCGCGACGAGGCACGGATCAAACTGCTCGCGCTCGATTGGAGCCGCAAGGAGGTCGAGAAACTCGGGATCCTCATCCGGGACGACATCAAACTTGTCGACGGACGCTACGCCCTCTCAGAACGCCAGGCCGATTCCATCCTCGAATTGCGCCTCTATCAACTCACCGGCCTCGAGCGGAACAAGATCAAGGAGGAATACGACGGCCTCATCGAAACCATCAAGGATCTGCTCGACATCCTGGCCAAGGAAGTCCGCGTCAATCGCATCATCCGTGACGAACTCAAGGCGCTCAAAGCGAAGCATGCCACCGCGCGCCGGACGGATATCGTCCCCGACGAGGGCGAGATCAACATCGAGGACCTCATCGCCAACGAAGGCTGCATCATCACCATCACGCACCGCGGCTTCATCAAACGCACCGCCGTCAGCGAATACCGCGCTCAGCGCCGCGGCGGCAAGGGCGTCCGCGGCATGACCACCCGCGAGGGGGCCACCGAGGATCAGGAGGGGGACTTTGTCGAACACCTGTTCACCGCCAGCACCCACGACTACCTGATGTTCATCACCAAGGGCGGGCGCTGCTACGTGGAGAAAGTCTACGAAATCCCCGAGATGTCCCGCGCCTCGAAAGGCCGCTCGATTGCCAATCTCCTCGAACTCAAACCCGACGAGGCCATCGCCGCAACCCTCCGGATCGAAAGCAAGTCGTCCGGCACCGGGGCCGACGCGAAGGACGAAACCTGGGATCCGGAACTCCATATTGTGTTCGCCGCCCGCACCGGTATCGTGAAAAAGACCAACCTCAGCGACTTCGCCAACGTCCGGAAAGGCGGGATCATTGCGATCAAGATCGAGCAAGGCGACGAACTCATCGATGCCAAGATGACTTCGGGCCACGACGAATTGGTCCTGATCACCAAGGAGGGCATGAGCCTGCGGTTCCACGAGAACGACCTGCGCGACCAGGGCCGGGACACCGTCGGCGTCTGGGGCATCCGACCGGACAAAGGGGATCTCATCGTCAGCCTCTCGGTCGTCAATCCCAGGGCAATGCTGCTGGTCGCCGGCGAGAACGGGATCGGGAAGCGGACACCTTTCGAGGATTACCGGCTCCAATCCCGCGGTGGCAAAGGGATCATCACCATGAAAACCGGGGAGAAAACCGGCGAAGTCATCGCCGCTCTCTGCGTTATCGACGACGACGAACTGATGCTCACCACGAACAAGGGTCAGATGGTCCGGATCCGCGTGAAAGAAATCCGCGAAACCGGCCGCAACGCCATGGGAGTCAAACTCATCAACCTCAAGGAAGCCGAGAAACTCCAGGACATCGCCCGCGTCGTCCGCGACGCCGACGAAGAGGAACCCACCGAACCGGAAGCGTAGCCGGCATCCCACGGACCACCCGTCGGGTGCCGTCCGATGTTGGCCAGCATGTCCCTCCGCACAATACCGCCACCCGCGGTAGGGCGAGTCTCGATGCGCTTCTGTTGTAGCGGTGGCTCTGTCCCTGGCGGAACTCCGCGCAGCCAGGCACACCGACCCCACACCCGCGACCCCCATCCCTGGAGGGCATCGCGTTGTCGATGCCTCAGGCCGCGCCATGAACGCTCATTCAGCGTAGGGGGATCCGTCCCCGCGTTGCGTGTCGGCGGCGGGTTCGGCAAGGAGTTCGAGCGGCCGAACCCCGGGAAAGGGAGGCGGCCAGTCCACCCACCAATGGGATGGGCTTCTCAGGGGGCGACACCGTCGCGGCCAACCCCGACTTCCGTTGTCACTCCGTGCGCATGCCCCACGGCGCGGTGAGAAAGGCGGGTTAGAACCAACCTGCCGGGTTCGATGCTCGAAAGACCCCAGTAATCGAAGAGTTTCAAGTCCCGCAGGAGCGCGCCGATCTGGGCTTCGAAACCGGACTGCACATTCTTCGCGGCTACCCCGCCGAGCGGGAGACGTCCGATGCGGACACCTTCACGCCGCAGTTCCCAGCCCGTTTCGTCCGTTGCAAGCGTGTGGCGGTGTGTGAGTTGCCAGTTAAAACCCAGCCAGGAGAGGGTCCGTCGGGTCTCAAGCAAGCCGGGGCCGATGTGGACGGTAACTCCCCGGGCCCATGCCCACGCGTTCGCACCCGCATCCGGGCCGGTCCCGCCCCCGAACCACGGAGCCAGGCAGGCGTTCAGATCGGCCTCGCGGATCTCCAGTTCATCGATCCCCGGCGGGTCACCCCGGAACGCCCGTTGCAATTCCGCCTGAATGGCGGCTGTCTTTGCGACATCCGGCGCTGCGGCCGCCTCGGCGAGGGGCGGACGACTCGCAGCCAGCACGATCCCGCTGGCCACCGCGAGGCACGCGCTCCAGGCCAGCCCCAAACAGACGCGTTCGATCCAGACCCGGGCTTCCCGTGCCGGAGCCGAGGCGACAATCAAGGTGGCTGCCAGCAGCAGCAACCCTGCCACGGGAAGCGCGAGCCAGCGCACCGCCCCGGACCGCGAACCGACGGCTCGAACCACCCGATCCCGCGAAAAGCCCGTCACCGCCCGGTCAGCCTGCACGACTGCGGCATCGGTTTGATCGAGCGCAAGTTGGACGGCGGTGATCCATTGGCCGTTGACCTTGGTCAAGCCACGCCCCATCTGAAGCTGCTCGCCCAGCCAGGCGCCCATGGCCGCTCGGATCTCCACGCCCTTTTGCGGGAACCGGCTCAGCAGGGATTCCCCCTCCCGCACCTTCGCATCGACCGACTCGCGGGAGTAGGCCTGGGCCAGCACGTGCGGAGGATCGCGGAGTTTCGCCAGGGCCGCCCGGTATTCCCCTTCGGACTGCGCCTCGCCATCCACCCAACGTCCGCCCTCCTTTCGCATGCCCCTGGTCAATTGCCCGACCTCGAGTTGCCAGGCTGCCAGCGCCTGTTTGAGTTCGAGATCGGCGGGCAACAGTTCCAATGCCTTTTCGGCCGAAGCCAGCATCGCAAGGGCCTGGGCATGATCGACGCTCCGCTCCAGCCCCGGCGGCACTTCGACAATCCCCCGCAGATCCGCGGCCGCACGACGCGTCGTCCGTCCCGCGATATCCATCAACACCAACTGATCCCCCTCGATCCGCACAACCGAGACCCGAACCTTGGTCGCCGGCTCGCCATACCCCCGCTGGACAATCACCCACGACTCCACGGCTTGCGCCGAAAGTGTCGGAATCTCCGCAACGAAAAGCCCGAACACAAGGGCCTGCCACACGAAACGGCCGATGCAGTTCATCGTTCGGGTCCCGGGTTCATTCCGGCTCGGGCGCCAGCCAATTCGCGAACTGACCGCACAGTTCGGGGGTGACCTCCACGCGGAACCCATCGCCGCCGGCGACCAGCACCCGCTCGCCGTCGGGCATGAGAAACTCGATCTCAAGCGGCTGCGACCCCGGCGACGCAAGGACCGCCAGGCGCAACCGCGCGAGATCCGCCGCCGTCGTCCGATCATGCGGGATGCGAAGCCGGAACGGGGCGCGTCCGCGCGGGGGGCGAACCGGACGGATCTCGGACGCGACGAGGCGGATCCCCTCCTCCGTGTTGCCCAGTTTGGCGGAGATGCTCACCACCCGGTTCACCTCAAGCCGGTTCGCGCAACGCGAGTAAGTCTCGCTCCAGACGAGCACCTCGACCGTACCGGTGAGATCCTCGAGACCCAGCACGGCAAACGGTTTGCCCTCCTTCTTGGTAAACTTCCGCTCGACCGAAACCAGCATGCCGGCCACCTCGATCTCCGAACGATCCCCGGTCTCGGTCAGGCGGTTGACCGGCACGAACTGCCCGGTCTCCAAAAGCGACCGGTATTCGTCAAGCGGATGACCGGTGACATAGAACCCGAGTAATTCCTTCTCGGCGGCCAACTTCTCCGCGAGCGGCCACGGATCATACGCCTCCTCGACTGCGCGCGGTGGGGCGGCGCTCTGCAACAAGGCGTCGTCGAAGAGCGAGACCTGGCCCGAAGCCCGGTCCCGCTGCGTGGCAGCCGCCGACGAAAGCACGCGGTCGATGCCCGCGAAGACCGCAGCCCGATCCCGGCCGAGAAAATCAAAGGCACCGCATCGAATCAGGCTTTCGAGGATCTTCCGGTTCAGGGTGCGGTTGTCGAGACGGGCGGCAAAATCCTCGAGTGACGCGAACGGGCCACCCCGCTTTCTCTCCACGAGAGCAACCGCCATCGCCCCCTCCCCCACGTTTTTGATGGCGGCGAGGCCGTAGCGAATCGCCCGCTCCCCCTCGGGGGCGAACTTCAAGTCGCTCTGATTCACGTCGGGCGGGCGGATCTCGATTCCCATCCGGCGACACTCCCCGACCAGCACCGAAATCTTGTCGGTGTTATTGATCTCGTTGCTGAGCAGGGCGCTGAGAAATTCGACCGGGTAATGCGCCTTCAGATAGGCCGTCCGATAACAGACGATCGCATACGCGGCGCTGTGGCTCTTGTTGAACCCGTACTCGGCGAACTTCTCGAGGAAATCGAAGATGGCGTTCGCCTGACTTTCGGGGATTTTGTTGACCCGTCCGCATCCCTCGACAAATGAGGCGCGTTCCTTGGCCATCTTCTCCCGGTCCTTCTTGCCCATCGCACGCCGCAACAGGTCGGCCTGGCCGAGGGAATACCCGGCGAGCACGTTGGCGGCGCTCTGCACCTGCTCCTGATAAACCAGGATGCCATACGTGTCCGCGCAGACCGTTTCGAGGAGCGGATGCGCGTAGCTGATCTTTCGCTGACCCTTCTTGCGCGCGATGTAATCGTCGATGAACTGCATCGGGCCGGGCCGGTACAAGGCGATGAGCGCAATGATGTCATGGATCGAACGGACATCGAACTTCTTGCAGCACCCGGTGATCCCGCCACCTTCCACCTGGAAGACGCCGATGGTTTCGCCCCTGTTCAGCACATCGAACGCCTCCTGGTCATCCATGGGGACCTGCTCGAGGTCGAACTCCGGCTCCCTCTCCTGGATCAGACGCTGCGCCTCGGCGATCACCGTCAGGTTCTTCAACCCCAGGAAATCCATCTTGAGCAGCCCGAGATCGGTGAGCGGCCCCATCGCATACTGGGTCACCACCTCCCCGTCATTGCCCCGGAACAGCGGGATCTGATCGCTCAGGTCCCCGTTGCCGATGACGATGCCCGCCGCGTGGATCCCGGAGTTTCGCGACAACCCTTCCAGCAACGAGGCGAGCTCCCAAAGTTGCCTTGTTCCCGGCTCGGTCTCGACCGCCCGCTTGAGATCGGGGTTCAAATCAATCGCACCCGGCTTCTGGGTGCCGTCGTTCTCCTGATACCCGTTGAGCGTGAGCCCGAGCGGTTGGGTGGGGATCAGCTTCGCAATCCGGTCGGCATCGCCATAACTCATGCCCATCACGCGCCCCACGTCGCGCACCACGCTCTTGGCGCCCAGCGTGCCGAACGTCACGATCTGCGAAACGGCCCGTTCCCCGTACTTTTTGCGGACATAATCGATCACCTCGCCCCGCCGGACGACGCAGAAATCGATGTCGATATCGGGTGGGCTGACACGTTCCGGATTCAGAAACCGCTCGAAAATCAGCCCATAAGCCAGCGGATCCACATCCGTGATGGCGAGGGAGTAGGCGATGATCGAGCCCGCCGCCGAGCCGCGCCCCGGCCCCACGGGAATCCCGCTTTTCCGGGCGAAATGGATGAAGTCCCAAACGATCAGGAAGTAGCTGACGAACCCGGTCTTCTCGATTACCGAAAGCTCGTACTCGAGCCGACGGGTGAGATCGGGCTCGGCATCGACCCGCTCCCCGTAGCGCTGGCGCAGACCCTCGAAACAAAGCCGGCGCAGGTAACCCTCCCGGGTGGTGCCGTCGGGCGGGTCATATTCGGGGTAGTTTGCCTTGCCGAATTCCATTTCCAAATTGCAACGCGCGGCGATCTCGAGGGTGTTGTCGCAGGCGCCGGGGACCTCGTGGAACAAGGCCCGCATCTCCTCGGGGCTTTTCAGGTAAAGCTCGGCCGGGTACCGCATCCGCTTGTCGTCATGCACCATCGAGCCCGTGCCGATGCAGAGCATCACGTCGTGCGCTTCGTGGTGGGAACGGTCGAGGAAATGCACATCATTGGCCGCCACCAGCTCGATGCCGAGCTCGGCGCCGATCCGGATCAGTTCGCGATTGCAGCGGGCCTGCGCCTCGATGCCGTGATCGTGCAGTTCGAGAAAGAAATTCCCGGTCCCGAGGATGTCACGATAGGTGGCCGCGAGTTCCCTCGCACGCTTCGGATTGCCCTGCTCGATGGCGCAGTTGATCTCGCCTTTCAAGCACCCGCTCATCCCAATCAGACCCCGCGCATGATTCGCGAGCAGGGCATGATCGATCCGCGGTTTGTAGTAAAACCCCTCGAGGTGCGCGACCGACACCAACTTGACCAGGTTGCGGTATCCGTCCGCATCGGCTGCGAGCAGGGTGAAATGATTCGCGGCATCACGGGCCGACCCGCCCCCCCGGTCGGTGTGAGCCCCGGGCGCCACATACACCTCGCACCCGATGATCGGTTTCACCCCCTCTTTCCGGGCTGCCTGGAAAAACTCCACCGCGCCGAACAGGTTGCCATGATCCGTCATGGCGACCGCGGGCATACCGTGTTCGCGCACCCGCCGCATCAGGTCCGCCGTCCGCACCGCCCCGTCGAGCAATGAATACTCGGTATGGAGGTGCAGGTGAACGAAGGAGGACATGGCGGGCAGGATAGCACACCCGGGACCGCCTCCGGGAAGCGCGAAGAATGCCGGTGGCACCCACGGGGTGTGGGGGGGTGGCGGACACCCGCCGCCTCGACCGGCCCACGCGCCACCTTTCGAAACTGCATCTTCCCACTTGAACGCATCCGCGAGATGCGACAGATTCGTAACCCAGTCCGCATGTCCCTTACCACCCCGCCTCAGGAAGGATCTCCTCGCGAACCGGGGGATCTCATGCGCAATTCCATGCTTTACCGCGAATTTCTTGCCGAGCGCGAGGAGATCCTGCGCCACAAATGGATCGAGAGCGAGAAGGCCGGGCAGGACATCGGCTTCGAAAAAGCGCTTCTGGACTGGATCATCAACCATCGCTCCGCCTGGAGAACCGGCCGCCAGCAATCCCACGCCCATTGACCGCCCTTCCCTTCCTTTAAGGCGGTCCCGCGAGACCGCGAAGGAATCAAGATGCCCGATCCCGAAAACACGCCGATCCTGATCCTCGACGAAGATGCGGTTCGCCGAGCGATGCTGCGCATCACGCATGAGATCTTGGAGCGCAACCCCAACCCGTCGGAGCTTGTGCTCCTGGGTGTTCCCGCCCGCGGCGACGAACTTGCCCGCCGCATCGCCTCCAACCTGTTGAGCATCGAGGGGATCCGGCTCGACTCGGGGACCATCGACATTGCGATGCACCGGGACGACCTCCCCCTGCGCCGCCTGCCCCCCATCGTTCGGGTCAGTCGCGTGCCGGTCCCGGTCAACGGGCGCGCCGTCCTCATTGTCGACGATGTGTTCCATACGGGACGGACCGCCCGGGCCGCCATCGAGGCTGTCATCGCCCTGGGCCGTCCCGCCTCCATCCAACTCGCCGTGCTGGTCGACCGCGGCCACCGGGAACTTCCCATCCGACCGGATTATGTCGGCAAGAACCTCCCCACCGCCCACACCGAACGCGTCATGGTCCGCCTGCGCGAGACGGACGCCCAACCGGATTCGGTCCGCCTCGCCAAACCCGCATGATCAACCCGCCGCCCACTTCTGCCCGGCATCGGATTCAAGCCGGGTCCCCGTTGCCATCCCCCTCCCGTCCGCACCGCGCAGGCGTGCTGCGATCCTGACGCCAGTGAGGTCGCATCGCCGACTCCGGCGACCGCCTTCGACGCAGCATGTACGTCTTGGCAGGCGCGGTTGGGCGTTGCGCGATGCGCTACACGGACGAGTCGATCTCTGAGCGACGGCACACCACGGAGGTCAATAGGTGCTCCATGACCAACGTCGCCGGAAATCGCGGCGTGGCAACCGCGTGTGCAGCGCCTGGCTCCTCCGTGAAAACTTGGACGAATCCGATCACGACCTACCGTAAGCGCTACGACTTCCCGGAGCGATACTGGGGTAGGGCCACCACCTGTCAGTAGGGGTACGCGCGTCGTCGGCGAGGACGGCACTCTGACGGTGTACACGATGATGGCTCGCCGCCGACGCAAGGGAGGCGGCGGTCGAAGTCGTCATC